>Ga0334882_1001117_pt1 | contig 34295 bp, 27 predicted proteins | sample GraSluR1_MG_5_FD_207226 | JGI IMG/M metagenome (GOLD analysis project Ga0334882, IMG submission 207226) | Sludge microbial communities from methane-producing bioreactor in Wageningen University, Netherlands - Granular Sludge_15_04-R1 | ecosystem: Engineered > Bioreactor > Anaerobic >... | reverse complement strand
CCTATCCTCTTTAGTGGAAAGTTCAAAATTGTTGGACCCGATGGAGTTGAGCTAAAGTCGATGCAGATGGTATCGCTTTGCCGATGCGGAGCATCGGGGAATCTTCCTTTTTGTGATGGAACTCATTTTAAAATCGGTTTCAGAGATAACAAAGAATAATCATGAATACTAACAATACAAAAAAAACAGCAGAGGTTACTATTATCCGTAATGGTCCAATTAAAGTTACAGGCAATTTCACAATTACTGATATTGATAACTGCATACTTAAACCCAATAATCCTGAGGAAATATACCTTTGTGCTTGTGGACGTTCACAGAACAAACCCTATTGCGATGGGAGTCATAAAAAGTGATTCAATACCTAACTCCCAGCTTTAAATGATTAATCAAAAACCAACAAAAGTCACAAAATCGAAAATCCGCTATTTGATGATTATTGGCGGGCTTTTATCAGTTGGATTAGGCATTGTTGGCATTGCATTACCAATACTTCCCACAACCCCTTTTTTTCTATTGGCTGCATACCTTTTTGTGCGTAGCTCCCAACGACTATACAGATGGCTTTTAACACATCGCATATTTGGTAATTACATACGCAACTACATTCATCATAGGGCAATAAGTCCTGGCATTAAAATTTTCACACTAGTATTACTTTGGGGAACCATTCTTACCAGTATTTACATAATGCAAGAACTGCTATGGGTTCAAATAATCCTAGTTTTGGTTGCTGCAGGAGTTTCAATTCATGTTCTATCCTTACGAACAATGAAAAAAAAATAGTTTAATGGAAGCAACAAAAAACATACGGCGCAGATGGGATCTGCGCCGTACTCTCATTAACCACCGGAAATTAATAAGCCATTAGCTTATCTTTCCAAAACAAAAATACATCATAAAAATTTATGTAGGAAAACTGTTTGATAAACGTCAACTTTTTATTGGCGAACAAACCCTATATCAAATTTAAATATTTCAGTATTTACATTTCTTGATCTATTTAAACCAGTTTACAAATACAATTTTTATACATTTAGTCACTTTTAAGGTAACACATTACTTTGATTAATACTAATTTCGATTTAAAATTAACTGCTACTTAACAGCAACATTTAAGGGATAATGTTCTTAAAATCAGGTTATCTTTACCAGTTTTTTATTAAGATCTACATTATCATTGTTTTTTAATTACTTGACGATGGAAACAAAAATGGTAGTCGATGTCCAATCAGAGATTGGATTATTGGAAGGGGTAATAATTCATACACCTGGACTTGAAGTTGAAAATATGACTCCGATTGATGCTCATAGAGCATTATATAGTGATATTCTTAATCTTTCGGTTGCTCAAAAGGAGTTTGCTCAGATAAGTGGTGTACTTTCCAAAATCACAAAAACTTTTGAGATAAAAGATTTGCTTTATGAAGTGGTTAGAAAACCTAAAGCAAGGGAAAAATTAATTAGTTCAATATGCAAGAATGAAGGTGTAATGAATCTTCACGATGAATTATCATCAATTGCTTCGAAGGATTTAGTAAGGCTTTTAATTGAAGGTTTACCCATTAAACGCAATACGCTCACAAGTTTCCTTAGTAATGATAGATATTCTCTTCCACCACTTTACAACTTTTATTTTACTCGCGATGCTGCAATTTCAATGTATGATGAGGTTCTGGTTGGAAAAATGGCAAGCAAGGTTCGTGATCGCGAAACCTTAATAATGGAAGCCATATTTAAGGACTCTGATACATTAAAAGCTAATACTATTAATCCTTTGCCATTAAATAATAACTGTAACATTTCCATAGAAGGAGGTGATGTGCTAATTGCCCGTGATGATATTATTTTAGTAGGCAACAGCATCAGAACAACTACTCAGGGAATTGATTTTATTATCAAAAGCTTATGTTCTAAAAAAGAAAAAAAAGTGCAACACATAATTGTGCAGGAATTACCATATAAACCCGAATCTTTTATTCATCTCGATATGGTGTTCACTATTCTTGATGTTGATGCATGTATGATTTTCGAACCGTTAATTCTTCGACCCAACAAATTTCAAACGGTAATCATTACAATTGAGAACTGTAAAGTCAAAGAAATTAAAAACGTCGAAAACATACTCTCTGCACTTAAAACATTAGGCATGAATATGAAGCCTATTCATTGCGGGGGCACCATGGATTCATGGACTCAAGAGCGTGAGCAGTGGCATAGCGGCGCCAACTTCTTTGCCATCGGACCCGGCAAAGTTATTGGCTATGCCCGCAACACCTACACCATGGAGGAAATGAACCGAAACGGCTTTGAGATTATCAGGGCCAAAGAGGTTATTAGCGGTAAGGTTGACCTTGCCATCTACAATAAGTACGTTATTACCATCGATGGTAGTGAACTGCCAAGGGGAGGCGGCGGTGCTAGGTGCATGACAATGCCTGTGCGGCGAAAACCCGTTGAATGGATATAACTAATTTTTAAAATATTTATTATTCGTTGAACATTTAATAATCAAGTATGTTTATGTGATTAAAATTAAAAAATACTTGATTATGAAAAAGAATATTGGAACAACTGATAAGGTTATTAGATTTGTGATTGGTTTAGGAATAGCAGCAGCAGGAATTTACTTCCAAAGTTGGTGGGGTTTACTTGCTATAATTCCAATTGCAACTGCTTTAATAAGTTTTTGTGGGCTTTATACTTTATTAGGTATTAGCACCTGCCCTGCAAAAAACTAATGATAAATTCGGATAGAATTTAAAAACCCGTGGTGTTCCACGGGTTTTCGTTTTTAGGTATAATCATTAAACTTAATTAACTATTTGTTTTACCAAGTCGGCTGCCTCTTGCAGCGTAATGGCAGAGTAAACCTTTAGACCACTGCTGTCAATTAGCTCTTTACCTTCCTTGGCGTTAGTTCCTTGTAATCTAACAATTACTGGAACGGGTATATCGCCAATCTCTTTGTAGGCATCAACAACACCTTGGGCTACTCTGTCGCAACGCACAATACCACCAAAAATATTTATCAGAATAGCCTTCACGGCTGGATCTTTTAGAATGATTCTGAACCCTGCAGCAACAGTTGTGGCGTTGGCCGTTCCGCCAACATCGAGGAAATTGGCTGGATCACCGCCCGAAAGTTTAATAATATCCATGGTTGCCATTGCCAAACCTGCCCCATTAACCATACAGCCCACGTTACCATCAAGTTTTATAAAATTCAAATTAGACTCAGAAGCTTCAACCTCAGTGGGGTCCTCCTCATCCAAATCCCTTAGTTCAACCAATTCGGGATGCCTGAAAAGGGAATTGTCGTCGAGATTTACCTTTGCATCGGCGGCAAATATAAGGTCGTCGGATGTTTTAAAAACAGGATTTATTTCAAACAGAGTTGCATCGTAATCAATGTAGGCGTTGTAAAGAGCAGTAACAAACTTTACCATCTGCGAGAATGCCTTACCTGACAGTCCTAGGTTAAATGCAATTCTACGAGCCTGAAAAGGCTGTATACCCATTGGATGTATCTCCTCTTTGAATATTAGATGCGGGGTTTTTTCTGCAACTGCTTCAATGTCCATACCCCCCTCGGTTGAGTATAAAACCATATTCCTACCATTTGCCCTGTTTAGTAGTATGCTCATATAAAATTCTTTAACCGGCGATGGGCCAGGGTAATAAATTCCCTGCTCAACCAGCACTTTTTTTACCAACTTTCCCTCTGGACCCGTTTGATGAGTTACCAGATTCATCCCTAAAATTGCCTGGCTGAATTGCTTCACCTCATCAAGTGTTTTGGCAATTTTAACACCTCCCCCTTTACCCCGACCACCAGCGTGAATTTGTGCTTTTACGGCAATGGCATTGGTTCCAGTGGAATCCATAATTTCTTTTGCTACCTCAACTGCCTCGTCGGAGTTAAACACAACCCTACCAGCGGGTACTGCTACGCCAGCCTTTTTTAACAAATCTTTGGCTTGATACTCATGAATATTCATTGGAAAAAGATTTAATTTGCAGTGCAACTAAAGTACAAAAAAAAGATAAATATTTGCCTTACCTTACCCATAAAGCAAATTTAATATGAAAGAGAATCGAAAACTTAGTATGGCAGAACTGAATAGGCTTACAATTGAAGAGTTTAAGGAAACTAAAAAGATTCCCCTTATAATAGTACTCGACAATGTTAGAAGCCTAAATAACATAGGTTCAATTTTTAGAACTAGCGATGCTCTTGGGGTTGAAGCAATTTATATTTGTGGTATTTCAGCAACTCCTCCACACCCAGAAATTCACAAAACTGCCTTGGGTGCTGAAGATTCTGTAGTATGGGAATACTTTGACACAGCCGCCAAAGCTGTTGATAGTTTGCATAAAAACGCTTATAAAGTTTTTGCCCTTGAGCAAACCACCCAATGCACCGACATAAGAAATTTTCTGCCTAGTATTGAGGGGAAATATGCTTTCGTTTTTGGCAATGAGCTAAAAGGGGTATCTCAACAAACAATTGACCAGTGCGATGGCACTATTGAAATACCTCAATTTGGAACAAAGCACTCCTTTAATGTTGCTGTTACAGCTGGCATTACAATTTGGGATTTCTTTGTAAAGCAAACCGCAAAAAGATAAAAAATAGTAAAGGGCGCTTTTGGCGCCCTTTACTATTAATAAATATCAATTAATTACTGAACAATAGCCATGAAGGCATCGTTCTGGAAATAGTTGCGGAATTCTAAGTCAATTTTAGCACGCTCCTTAAGTGAAGCATCTTTACCAATTGCAGTGCGAAGGTTATTCAAAACCATATTCTCATCCTGAGTGCGAGCACCAACTATTGCTAATCCGTAGAATGATTTTGCACAATCTACCTTTTGGAAGGTGTTTTTAGCGGCATCGTTCTTATTGGTAAGAAGCATGGCCAATCCTTGGTTGAAAGTATCGGTTCCACCTAAATACTCAACGGCAGCAGGATATTTATTCTTAATAATGGCAATAATACCCAGATTATACTTCACATCGTTACCAGCATTGGTTGCGGAAACAAAATGATTTTCGGCGGCATCCAAATCACCCTCAAGCATAGCAACACAACCCATGTTATTCTTAACTGCTGGATTATTAGCATCAACTGCAGCTGCTGCACTTACAGATTCTTTTGCAGCGGCAACGTCACCATTAAGTATGTTAATGTATGCTACGTTATTGTGAGCACGAACATCGCCATGAACTTCAGCTGCCTTTTTATAAACTTTTAGTTTATTGTCATTATCGGGATATAATGTGGCAGCATAAAGCATCTCCTCAATATTAAGTTCGCCAAAGTTATCATTATCAACCATTTCTTTCAGCTCTTCATCGGAATAGCCAACCTTATCAACGTTAGCAATCATTTTAGAGCGACGGAGTTCTGGTAGAATTTTTTCTGCTAAAACAAGATATACTTTGCTAAGATTCTTAATTTCTTTTTCACGAACTGCTGGATCGGAGTACATTGAAAGTACACGGAGAATTAACTCTTTATCCTGAATATCAGAAGCTTGAACTAGTTTTTGGAATCCATCCCAGTCCTCAGCAGTAGTTTCAACAGTTACATAATCAGCGGGTTTTCCTTCAACTTTAGCTTTCTTGAATATGTCGCCCAACCACTTTTCTGTATTATTTCCACGTTCTTTCGAAAGTTTTTCGTTGAGAGTTTCTGGTCCATCGGGTGATGCATAAGCTGAAACTTTAATACCCTTCAATTCAAGACTTTCTTCACCTGCAGTTTCTTTGATAAAGTTCTCTAAAGTATTAATCTCATCCTTTGTAAGTTCTGATTTACGAATATCGGAACGCTGAATGACGAAGTTGATTTGAGCTTCTTTCTTTGAAGATATAACTCTTTGGAAATTGTCCTTTAGCATGATGGGTTTAGGGTTCATATTCACCAATTTGTAAGTAGCCAAAACTCCTACGCCAATCTTTTGGGGTAAATCAAATGGAATTCTTTTGTCCTTATAAATGATAACGAACCGTAGTTCGAGATCGGATTTCATCATGGCATCCAGGTACTCAAACTCAATATCGTGCTTAAATGAGCCTCCGGCTTCGTTAGAGATTACTTGATGATTATCTTCAACATCTTGTCCCTGAAGCATCTTTACTGGTAATGGAAGTTCACCTCCCTGATAAACCAATACTGGTGTAATCTCCAAAATGGCCTTTTTGTTGAAGTATTTTGCAGGGAAGGTACCTTCGATAGTACCCTTTACAATATCGCCATGAACTTCAAGGGGATTAGGAGTTACCTTAAAAGAAGTACCTTCGGGTAGTTCTTTCATCTTGTCAACTCCACCACAACCACTTAGGATTATGGCTACTAGGGCAAATACTGCCAGAAAACTGAATTTAATTCTTTTCATAGTCTATTAGAGTTTAATTTGGTTTTCTTACTTTTTATATAACAACTTACAAATTTAATACTCTTTTGATAAATAGAAAACCTTTATGGATAAAAATTGCCTATAAATATTAAAAAAATAACCTTTCAACCCCAATTTCATGATGTTTGTCAAATATTGCAGACTTAATCTTTTTGTAATCTTCTTGATTTTCAACAAAATCGATATTGGATGTGTCAATTATCAGGAACTTAAAATCGGTATGCTGTTTAAAGAATTTAAAGTAACCTTCTTCAATATTCTCCAAATAGCTAGATGAAATTGACTGTTCATATTCCCGTCCTCGCTTTTTAATGTTACCAATAAGTTTTGAAACAGGTAAATGCAAGTAAACATATAGATCGGGTTTGGGTATTGAACTATATATTATTTCGAATATCTGCCTGTAAAGATTAAACTCATCCTGCGCTAATGTATTCTGGGCAAATATCAATGATTTCATAAAAAAGTAGTCAGCAATGACCATGGGTTGAAAAAGTGAAACTGCCCTAAGCTCATCATTAAGCTGTTTATATCTTTCGGCTAAGAAAGAAAGTTCAAGAGGAAAACTAAATCGCTGAGGATCATTGTAAAACTTTGGCAAAAAAGGGTTATCAGCAAACTGCTCAAGAACAAGCCTAGCATTTAAATCTTTAGCCAACATACTTGCCAAAGTAGTTTTTCCTGCTCCAATATTCCCTTCAATAACAAGGTATCGCATAAAATAGCCGATTAGTAAAAAAAGAGTTGGGCAATTATCCCAACTCCTTCTATCATATCATTTTCTCAAGCCAAACTCTATTTGATATCTTCACCCAAGTTGTAAAAGATGAAGGAATAAATATCTGCTGCCTCATCTATTCTCATTGAAGTTGGAGTTCCTGCGCTATGCCCTGCCCTTGTCTGGATTCTGATAAGTTTAGGATTTGCACCTTTTTCTTGTTTTTCCTGAAGTGTAGCAATATATTTAAAAGAATGAGCAGGAACTACACGATCATCTCGTTCAGCAGTTGTGACAAGTATTGCTGGATAGCGTGGGCTAGTTTTCACATTATGTATCGGAGAATACTTGTAAAGGTTTAGGAACTGTATTGAATCCTCACTTGAGCCATAATCGTTAACCCAAGCCCACCCAATGGTAAACAAATGAAAGCGAAGCATATCCATTACGCCAACTTGTGGAATGGCAACCTTAAAGAGATCTGGACGTTGATTAACCACCGCGCCGACGAGCAATCCTCCATTGGATCCTCCCTGTATGGCCAGTTTTTTAGAGGATGTGTAGTTTTCAGCTATTAAATACTCGGCAGCAGCAATAAAGTCGTCGAACACATTTTGTTTATTCAACTTGGTTCCAGAGCGATACCAATTTTCACCGTATTCACCTCCACCACGGATATTTGCCATTGCATATACTCCGCCATTCTCAAGCCATACAAGCCTTGAAGGAGAAAAGGAGGGCTTAAGACTTGCGTTAAAGCCACCATAACCATATAGTAAAGTAGGATTTTGTCCGTTAAGTTCTACGTTCTTTTTATGAACAATAAACATTGGCACTTCAGTATCGTCTTTGCTTTTATAGAAAACCTGTTTCACATCATAGCCTTCGAAATCGAAATTAATTCTAGGTCTAAAATGCTCTTTCATTTCGTAGGTCTCGGTATCAAATGAGTAAACTACCGAGGGTACTGTAAAAGATGTAAATGTGAAGAAAGCCATCTTCTCCTTATATGATGAGCTGACTCCAGCCACTGTACCTAGCGTTGGGAGTTTAATTTGATGCAACTTGTCACCATTAAGGTTATATATCTCAACACGGCTTTTTACATCTTCAATGTATGTGGCAATAATCTTTCCTCCAGCCATAACACAACTCTCAAGTACATCTTTGCTTTCTGGCAAAACATCTCTCCAGTTACCAATATCAAGTGAATTAATGTTTATCTTTATTAACTTATACTTTGGTGAACGATAATTAGTTAATACGTAAAGATGATCGTCTACATGATCAATCACATAGTAATTATACTCGAAACTTGTTGTAAGATTAAGAAAATCATACTCCTTTTTATTTAGATTTGAAATATAAAGTGAATTTCCATGAGTAGATTCGGATTCAGAAACTATTAAAAACTTCTCATCGTTGGTTACTTGTGCTCTATAATTTCTCAAAGGATAGTTTCTGTTATGAAAGACCAGCTCATCCTCATCCTGAGATGTACCCAACTTATGGTAATAGACTTTGTGGTATTGGTTTACATTAATTAACTCACTACCTTCTTTTGGCTCATCGTAGCGGCTGTAAAAAAAACCATCTTTAAACCATTCGATCCCTGAAAACTTAACCCATCGTACTTGATCGGGTAAATCTTTGCCTGTTTCTATTTCACGCACCATGATTTTCATCCAATCTGACCCTCCATCAGCAACTGCATAAGCAACAAATTTTCCATTTCCAGATATGCTAATTCCAGAAATGGCAATGGTTCCATCTTCGGAAAAAGCATTGGGGTCAATTAAAACCCTTGGTTCATCAAGTAATGAATTCTGAAAATAGAATACAGCTTGGTTTTGTAATCCTTCTCTCTTTGAAAAGAATATTTTCCCAGCCTTGATGTAAGGTGTGGAGATGGTGGTGTAATCCCATAATTCTGATAATCGATTACGAATGCTTTCTCTGAATGGAATTTTGCTCAAGTAATCAAAGGTAATATCGTTCTGAGCTTTAATCCATTCTTCTAATCCTTCCGATTTATCATCCTCGAACCAACGGTAAGGATCAGCTACATTAACACTAAAATAGGTATCAACGACATCAACCTTTTTTGTTTCAGGATACTTAATCTTGTTCCTGTCGCATGACAAAAAAACCATCACAGTTGCTGCTAAAATAAATGGTATTAGTTTCTTCATAAAAATGGTGCTTTTGCTGTTTTACAATTGATAAAATACAAATTTATGCAATAGATTATAAAAATCTTGTAAATGTAGTGATTTTTAAAAAAAAAGTGTGTTATAAGAGAGTATTTGAATAATAATTTTTGGAAGTTAAAACAGTTTCATGAGCAGATTTCCGACATCTATGAAAGTTTTTTAAGCTTAATTTGAGTAACCTATTAGCATTTACAACAATTTGTTTTTGATAAAAAAATAGGAGTAGCTTAGAAACTACTCCTATTAAAATTTTGGGAATAATTGGTTAAATCAACGAACCTTAACGATTTTATTACTGATTTTTATCCGGGCGAGGCAATAAAACTTTTCGAGAAAGTTTCAATTTTCCTGTCTTACTATCAACTTCAATTAATTTAACATCAATTATATCACCCTCTTTAAGTACATCTTCGACCTTTGCAATACGTTTCCAATCAATTTCGGAAATATGCAAAAGCCCATCTTTTCCAGGTATTATTTCGATGAAGGCTCCAAAGGGCATTATGGACTTAACTTTACCAGTATATACCTCACCCACTTCTGGGGTTGCTGCTATACCTTTTATCCACTTCACTGCTGCATTCCTCGACTCTGCATTATCGGCAAAAACAGTAACAATACCATGATTATTGATCTCTTCAATGTTAATGGTAGCTCCGGTTTCGCGTTGAATCTCCTGAATAATTTTGCCTCCAGGACCAATGACTGCACCAATCATATCTCTTTGAATGCTAAATTGCTCAATTCTGGGAGCATGTGGTTTCAGGTCTGGGCGTGGCTCAGCCATAGCTTTTGTCATAATTCCCAAAATGTGCAATCTTCCATCTCGTGCCTGATTAAGTGCTTTCGAAAGTACTTCATAAGGAAGTCCATCTACCTTAATATCCATCTGAGTGGCAGTGATACCATCTTTTGTACCTGTAACTTTAAAATCCATATCACCAAGATGATCTTCATCTCCTAATATGTCTGAAAGAACGGCAAATTTTGCACCCTTTGGTTCAGAAATCAATCCCATGGCAATACCCGATACTGGTTTTTTTATTTTTATACCAGTATCCATAAGTGCCAACGTTCCAGCACAAACAGTTGCCATTGATGATGATCCGTTTGACTCGAGAATATCGCTAACCACTCTTACAGTATATGGATTATCCTCGCCAGTTGGCACCATTTTCTTCAATGCCCTGTGGGCAAGGTTACCGTGACCAATTTCTCTTCGGCTTACGCCCCTATATGGTCTTGCTTCTCCTGTTGAGAACGGGGGAAAGTTATAGTGTAAAGTAAATTTCTCTGTCCCACGAACCAATACTTCATCAATAATCTTTTCGTCAAGTTTAGTTCCAAGCGTAACGGAAGTAAGAGACTGCGTTTCACCTCTTGTAAAAAGGGCTGAGCCATGGGCTGATGGTAAATAGTCTACTTCGCATTCAATGGGTCTTATCTGATCTGTTTTTCGTCCATCAAGCCTTATCCCTTCGTCAAGAATCATACGGCGCATAGCATCCTTCTCAACATCGTGGTAATACCTTGAGACCAACATTTCTTTGGCTTCACGCTCATCCTCTGGAATGGTTAGCATGAACTCTTCCTTAATGGCTGAGAATGCATCGCCCCGTTCATGCTTTGGTAGCATTGACTTTGCCACCTTATATACTTTATCGTAGCAGAATGATTTTACCTGAGTACGAAGTTCTTCGTCGTTTTTCTCGTGACAGTACTCACGCTTCACCACTCCAAGTTCTTTTGCCAATTCAATCTGGGCCACACAATGCTTCTTTATGGCATTGTGTGCAAATTTGATAGCTTCGAGCATATCCTCTTCCGAAACTTCATTCATCTCACCTTCGACCATTAAAATATTATCATAGGTTGCACCTACAATCATGTCTATATCAGCATTTTCCAACTGACTAAAGGATGGATTGATGACTAAATTTCCGTCTATTCTTGCCACTCTTACTTCCGAAATTGGACCGTTAAAAGGTATATCGGAAATGGTAAGGGCTGCAGATGCAGCTAAACCAGCAAGTGCATCGGGAGTAATCTCCTTCTCAGCAGAAATTAAGTTAATGGTAACGAAAGTTTCGGCATGAAAATCATCAGGAAAAAGTGGGCGTAAAGCCCTATCAACAAGTCTAGCAATAAGCACTTCATAATCAGACGGTTTTGCTTCCCTTTTAAGGAATCCTCCAGGGAATCGACCACTTGCAGCAAATTTCTCTTTGTAGTCAACACTTAACGGCATGAAGTCAACATCTTCTTTAGCCTCTTTTGCACTCACCACCGTGGCGAGCATCATTGTTTTACCCATACGGATAACAACCGATCCGTTGGCTTGCCTGGCAAGCTTTCCGGTTTCGATGGTAATGGTACGACCATCACCCAAATCGATTGATTTTTTTACAACATTAAACATACTTTTTTAACATATTGATAAATAAAAACTCTTGTTTTTAAACAGAAAATCAGAGGAAAAAGTTCAAATTCCTCTGATCCCCCCCAAAAAAATTGACAAAAAAAGGCAATCGCTAAATTGCCTTTTGTAACGTTCTACTTTCTTAAGTTTAATGCTTTAATGATAGCACGATACCTTTCAATATCACGTTCTTTTAAGTAATCTAATAATCTTCTACGCTTACCCACCAATTTTAACAGAGATCGTTGAGTACCATAATCTTTACGGTGCTTTTTCAAATGCTCTGTTAAATGTCCGATACGGTGGGAAAATAAAGCAATCTGGCTCTCTGCTGAACCAGTATCAGTATTAGACTTTCCGTATTCCTCAAAAATCTCCTGCTTCTTTTCTGCGGTCAAATAATTCATAACTACTCAATAAATTAGTGGGTATTTGATTTGCGCTTTTCAGGCTGCAAAGGTAATAGCTTTTTTTTATTTAGATGTACATCCCCAACTTATTTTTTAAAAAAGCATTATAGAAGTTCCGTAATTGAATTATATATAAATCTATATATCAATTTAATATGAAATTTTTTTTTGACTTAGATGCCAATTAAAAAAAATTGATTCTATAGAATTTCTTTATTCATCTTCTTTAAAAGAACATTCGCTCCAATTTGACAAAAAAGGCACTTGCGTCTGTCGCAGTATTGGCTTTTTAGGTGAACCAAAGCCTGAGAAAAGAATGCACTATCTGCCTTTAATCCATAAGTTGAAAATCCTTTAATAATAGAATTAACCTCTGGTTTTAATTCTTCCAGAAAGATAAGAGCTTTATCCTTTAAAGCCTCATTCCCCCTTGCAATGCCATAGGCAAACATGAAGGGAACCACTGTATTGAGTATTATTATTTGAACAGAGGCATCCCCTAAGGTTTTTTCACTTATTGAAGAAACTTTTCCAAAAGTATAATGGTTATCCCAGTATTTAGAGCATCCAATCCTGAGTAATTTTCTATATTCTGACATATCTTTTGCTTCTAAACACCTTGAAAAAAGGCCGGTTGAATTATGAATCAGCTTTGCAAATTGGGCTATTCGTAAGGTTGGGAAAAAGCTAGGTCTGAGCCTCATAAACTTCCATAAATGCCCAGGTATTGGTTTTAAATGAAATTTTTCGCTTTGGTAGGCATACTCCTTTTTAAGCGCTAACATATAATCATCTGCATGAATATCTGAGAATTCCAACATACCAGCTTGTCCAAAGAGTATTGACTCTATACTAAATAAACTATTTTTAATCTTTGCAAGTACCTTTAATGGGGTTGCTTTTGCTAAAAGTTCAAAGGGCAGGGCGTTAATCTTTAACCCAAAACTACGAGCCAATGATGTATAAAAGGCTTCCTCCCAATTTCCTTTGCTTTCGTCAACAAGGCTATTGACATGTAAAGTTTTCTGCTCAAGCCTTTCAACACATAATGAAGAGAGCCACATCCGAATGTTAATCGGATTAATTCTTTTAATCTCACCTGCACATGGAATCCAGTTTTCTGTTGCCACCAATCTTTGCAATTCCCATTCAACTTCATTGGGGTATGGTATCTCAAGGGTTGGTACTAAGTCACCCTTTGCGTTTTTTACTTGAAGGTCATTATTTGCTACTACATGAAGAATAACATTGTTGTATGCTTCGTCAATATTATGTTTGTGTTTATTCCAATCCGAAGACTTAACGTGAATTTCTACATTACCTACCCAAATGGTGTTGTCAATTTTAACCTTTGCGTTAAAAAAATCAGGACCAGAATCGAAATTATGTTCACCGTGTGAGATTACTTCTACCTCTCCCATTGGATAACACTTAAGCCCTTTGAAAAGTGCCGAGTTATACTTCCATACAAAGTGAATAATATCTTCATTCATTAATCTTACTTTTTGCCCGAAGATAGCCAAAATATTACCTGTAACGAAAGTATTTGTAGATACTTTTTATAATTTTGCCGGTGAAAATATTGGGTATTCAGCAATTTTTCGGGGTGTAGCGCAGTTGGCTAGCGTGCTACGTTCGGGACGTAGAGGTCGGGAGTTCGAGTCTCCCCACCCCGACAATAATTACGAAACACCTATTTCTGCTTCATCCTAACATAAATATTAGTTAGGATTTTTTTTGTGTAAAGTGGAAACTCTCCATTCATCATCCATGAATAGTAGCTGGGTTCTTGAGTAAAAACTGCCTCAACTGATTTTCCCTTATGTTTCCCAAAATTAAATACCTCAATTCCATTCTCATCATAAATAATACGTCCTGCAAAATCAACATTCTGATTGTGAGTACTAAATTCTGAAAGGAAATTGATATTATTCTCAAGATCAGGGTATCGATCTAATTGTGCTTTAAGTACTTCGTATGTTGCTTTTGTATCAACTTCGGCGCTATGAGCACCTTCCAATTCCTTTTCGCAGTATAACCTGTAGGCTGCCTCAAGGGTTCGCTTCTCCATTTTATGAAAAATTGTTTGCACATCGATAAACTTTCGCTTGCGAAAGTCAAAGTCAACTCCAGCTCTTAGAAATTCCTCAGCAAGAAGGGGAAAGTCAAACTTATTGGAATTAAAACCTGCTAAATCGCAACCCTCCATCAACTTAACAAGCGATTTGGCAACCTCTTTAAAGGTAGGTTCGTTCTTTACATCTGCATCAGAAATACCATGAATGGCTGTAGCTTCAGGAGGTATTGGAATGGTGGGATTAATCCTAAGAACTTTAACGTCCTGGTGACCATTGGGATTCAATCTTAACAATGCCATTTCGACAATTCGATCATTAACTACATCTATTCCTGTGGTTTCTAAATCAATGAATACCAATGGGTTTTTTATTATTATGTCCATGAGATCAAATGTTAAGGATAAAAGTTAAATTGCAATAAAAAGGGGATAAAGGTTTAGATGATTATCCTCTAAAAAATAACGAAGCTGTTTACCTAGATTGAAGGAACAGCTTCGTGAAACTAATAATATCATTTCAACTATGCGCTAACCATCATGGGCATTAGCAGCATAAGTACATCTTCATTCTCGTTGTCTTTTGTTGCAGGGAAAAGTAATCCAGCCCTTGATGGATCAGATAGTGAAAGAATTATATCTACCGATGAAATATTGGCAAGAATTTCAATCAAAAAAACGGATTTGAAACCAATCTCCATAGCTTCTCCATCGTACTGACAATTAAGTCTTTCGAAAGCAGAAATGGAAAAATCAAGATCCTGTGCTGATACAACCAACTGGTTGCCCTTAAGAGAGAGTTTGACTAAATTGCTAGCTTGATTAGTAAATGGCGCAACTCGTCTTAGTGAGTTGTAAAAATCAAGCCTGTCAATTGTCATTGAATTTGGGTTGCTGGTGGGAATAACTGAATTGTAGTTTGGGTATACCCCTTCGACAAGCCTACAAACTAATGAGTAATTCTCAAGGGTAAAATGTGCATTTTTCTCATCAAACTCAACTAAAACCTCGGCAGATTCCTTAACCAAAACATTCTTAAGAAGCGATGCTGGCTTTTTGGGAAGAATAAATGATGCTTGTTTTTGAGAAATAACATCTAATCTTTTATATCTTACCAACTTATGCGCATCGGAAGCAACAAAAGTTAAACCATCGTTGGACAGTTCGAAAAGTATCCCGTTCATTACGGGACGCATCTCATCGTCAGCAGTGGCAAAAATGGTCTTAGAAATTCCCATTAGGAGCGAAGAAGCAGGTATTTGAATGGATACTTTTGACTCTGATTTAACTTCTGCTTTCATTGGAAAATCCTCGGCTGGTTGGCCAACAATATTAAACTCGCCAGTATCTGTGCTAACCTTAATGGCATGATTGTCGGCATTAATATCGAAGGTTAGAGGTTGTTCCGGAAACTCCTTGAGTGTGTCCACTAAAATTCGATATGGGATTGCCACCTGACCTGTGTCAGTTACGTTTTCTAGCTTAATCTTTGTTGTTAGGGTTGTTTCCAAATCGGAAGCAGTGATCTCCAATTCATTACCATCGAGATTAAAAAGAAAATTGTCGAGAATTGGTAAGGTGTTCTTTGAACTAATTACTCTGCTCACCACTGTGAGGTGGCTAAGAAGTTCGGTACTAGAAACAACAAATTTCATATGTTAATATTTAATGATTTTTAATTAAGGATATCTAAAAAATCCCACTCAAAAAATTAAAACTTGTTTCCTATCAATAAACCTCGAAAACATGTTTTCTTTCTGATAATCAAAAGGATTTAAATTCTGAATTAATGATCAATATTACAACTTTTTAAGTAAACTGCCAATATATTGGCTAAAAAATCGGATTAAAGTGGAAAATATCTCTGAGAATGGGATGATAATCAATGTAAGAAACCCTGTAAAGATCGAGAGTACCACTAATGTTTACATACAAATTATTTAGATCAAACCTTACAGGTCGTCCAAATTCATCCAAGTGCTCCTCAATGGGAATAGGTATAACCCTTAAAAAAATGGGCACTCCCTCGATGGGATAGATGTTGAAAATAAAGTCGGGTTTCATCAACAGGATCGAAGTTAGTTCTTCCTTAGAAAGATTATCAACACTCTCATTATAGGTTAACTGGCTAATATGCGCCATGAATTTCTGTACCCTTGCTGTGTCAAATTGCGTAACACTGATCCCTTGATACAAAGCAAATAACCTATAAGTATCATTATTAGTTACATCTATTCTGTAGGACAACTCAGGTTTTACGGTTATCTCAACTTCTACGGCAGTAATGCTATGTATGTCTGGAATACCAAGTTGTTTCGACTGCCAATAGGCAATATTGGTGCTAAAAAGATCCAGAATGTCACCCTGATAACCCGGTAATTCCAAGCGATAAGCACTTTTTGCCTTGCTTAACATGCCTATAACTTCCAATCCAAGAGTTTGGGTTTTATGAAGTGCAAAACTTTTGAGTTTTTTTCGATCAGAGTAAATATTAACTTTTAAACCATCATCAATCAATACAGCCTTTAAGCTATCCATTACTGATAGGGGTACAGGAGAAGCTGCTCTAATTTTCAGGAGTGCTATTAACAAGTCATTGATAGCTTCGCTACGCAACTGAAATTTTTGATTTACCATCCAGCCTTTGTCAGTCAGCGTTATGGAAATTGAATCGTTATGGTAGGTAAGAGTAACTCTTTCAATTTTTTCGAATTTAACGATGGAGAAGTCAATTTCTTTTGAACTTAACGTTCCTTTATCTAGATTTTTAACAAGGTAAAACCCAGCCACCAAAAGGAGAGCAATAAACCACCAATATTTTAATAGGAAGTATTTAATATTCATTTGATGAGAATTTATGGTACAAATACTGGATATTTTGTGGATAGTACAAAATCAATGGATACCAACAAAAAATCACCGATCTGTATATCTTTTTCTTCTAATGATAAGCCAAATTATACCAATTACTAATAAAACTATTGATGGAAGAGTTAAGTTGATCACCTGCCACTTTATGCGGTTTTCCATTATCTTTTTTCTATCCAGCAGCCTTAGCTTAAACTCGCGGGTTCTCAGATTCATCAAACCTTTATCATCGTAAAGGTAGTTTACCATGTTTATTACCAGCTCTTTATTCCCAAAGGTTTGATTTGTGTATCGATCGTAACCCAAAGGTGAAATATAGGCACCATCACCCCTTCGGTTAACCTCATTGCGAATAATATCAGCATCGGCTACTACAATCATTCGGGTGGGAACGCTTCGCTCCTTAAAATGAAAGGGATTATTATTGTTGAACGCAGATAGGGAACGATTTGTGAATGCTGATGGGAAAAAACCCTCCAGCAAAACAGCGATGGGTAAAAAGGAACGGTTAAATTCTCTCTCTAGTGGACTTCTTTCGATCTGCCTTAAATTAATGAATAGGGGAACATCTAGAACACGACTATACTCAGAAGTCCATAATAAAAAATCCTTTCTAACCTCAGAATTTAAACCCACTGTGTCAAGAACACTAACAAACTGACTTTTTATAAGGTTTAGATTCCTTGTTATTGGGTTTACTTCGGGTGCATTAAGCAGTGGATAGTATACCCATGGTGCTGGGGCAAATCGAGAATCTTGCCCTTCGAGGGCAACATTTACCGGTATTACAGCACATTGCATGTCCTGAATCAAAGTAGGGTTAATCCTCACTCCATAGCGAAAAAGAATATCATCGAGATTATGCTGGTTTGGGAATGCCAATGTGGTTGCCCCTCGTGAAAGGCTGTCGATGCTTACATTAACCCCATCGATAAACCATAGTATTTTACCACCTCCCATAATATACTGGTCAAGCACCAGTTTATCCGATTCGGATACTTTCTCGGTTGGCCCAGCCATAATTACCACTGAATAAGGATCAAGACCACCTACCTCGCCCCCCAGGATCACTCTATGCACCTCGAATTGCTGAGCAAGATCCTTTACAATGTCGCCCGTTTCAAACTCATCGAGCTGTCCATGCCCATGAATAAAAGCCAGCTTTGGCAATTCATCGGGTTTGAGCTTAAGAATTGTACTTATGAGCTTATGCTCAAATCCCTGAATGGAAATATTTATATTCTCATCGCCCGAAAGAGCTGGATTATTAACCAGAAGGTTAACCACCGCCTCCCTACCCTTGTAACTAACAATGGCACCTGGAAAGATAATGCGCTGCGTTGTTCCACCTTTAGGATATTGCTCCTGAACATTTGTAGGCTCTAAACCCAAGTCGTAAAGGTGACGTAACTCTGCATCACGAATCTCCTTCGAGGGTGAAGCAGTTGGATTAATAAACTCGTAATGAAACATTGCTTCGCCGTAAACCCTATACTCATCCAGAGTTTCCTTTATTGACCTACGCATTCTTTTAAAACCCATAGGGAGGTCTCCATCGAGATAAACCCGAACGTAAACAACATCATCCAAATCAGACAGTACTTCCTTTGTTACTGGGCTAAGGGTAAAACGTTTTTCCGAAGTTAAATCGATTCGAAGAAAAAGAAAATTGGATATATACCCTAAAAGAATTAATGCTGCCAAAAAAATTAGCAGCTCGAAGATATTTTTATTTCGTGATGAAGTAGCCATTTTACAATCAGCTATTAAAGTATTAATGCTTAATAAATTTAATCAGATTACCACTTTCGGGTTTGTAATACTAAACGGGTTGACATAATGAAAAATACTGCCAACCCCAAAAAGTAAAAAACATCCCGAGTATCAATAACACCACGACTTAACGAACGGTAATGCTCGTGAATGCTCAATGAAACTAAAGCATACTGTATTTTTCTAAAGAGATATAGTGATCCCATAGATTCAATTCCAACAAACATGAAAAAGCTAAGCAACATGGCGATAATAAATGCCACTATGTGGTTCTGAGTTAAACTCGAAGCAAAAATCCCCATAGCCGCATAGGCCGATGCCAAAAAGAATAAACCAATAAAAGAGCCCCAAGTACCTCCAACATCGATATTTCCAACGGGATTGCCCAATAGATAAACCGATATAAAAAAAACTAATGCAGGGATAATAATAATTAAAGTCAGAACTACTGCCGCTAAAAGCTTACCAAAAACCAGCTGAATCTCAGTTATGGGTCGAGTAAGTAACAATTCAATGGTTCCTGTACGCTTCTCCTCAGAAAATGAACGCATCGTAAGGGCAGGGATGAGAAATAGGAATACCCATGGCGCAATGATAAACATAGAATCCAAAGTGGCATATCCCCCATCGAGTATATTAAGTTCGCCTGGGAAAACCCAGATAAATAAACCATTGATTACCAAAAAAACAATGGCTGCAATTATACCTGTGAGAGATGAAAAAAAACTGTTGAGCTCTTTGATGAATATTGCATACATGTTTAAATAGTTTTAGGCAAAAATAGGTGTTTTAATGCTAATCTATACTTAAAATTTATGTTAAACGTTCATAAATATCGAATTCATTAACAATGGCTAAACATATTAAAAAATTCAAATAAATTGAATCTACCTCAGCATGTTTTGTTTGTCAATACAAATATTCGTCGATTTAACTCTTTCGAAATTCAATATCTTTCTTTAAGTTTATCCCATTAAAACACTTACCATCTTCAACTTATAAACCAATAATAATGAAACGAATAATGATTTTACTATCGCTAGCTTCAGTAGGTCTAATGGGATGCTCAGAAAGAAAGGACAAGGAAAAGTTTAATGAACAATTTCAATGGCAGATCGATAGGTTTGCCGATATCCGAATACTTCGATACCAGATACCCGATTGGGACAATTTGAGTCTAAAACAGAAAGAACTGCTCTACTATCTGGGTGAAGCGGCACTTTGCGGAAGAGATATCATATTTGATCAGAACTATAAGCACAATTTGGCCATTAGAAAAACTCTTGAAGCAATTTACAATGGGTATGGTGGTTCAAGAGAAAACCCTGAATGGAATGAGTTTTTAGTTTACCTTAAACGGGTATGGTTCTCCAACGGGATACATCATCACTACTCAACAGAGAAGTTTTTACCTGATTTCGGCCAGGATTATTTTATGGATTTAGTTAAGGAAACACCATTAAACTATTTCCCTGATGATTTGGGATCACCCGATGAGATACTGATAAAGCTAACTCCCCTGATTTTTGATCCTAACATTGCTACAAAGCGAGTAAATCAAACTTCTGGTGTTGATCTAGTTGCAACTTCTGCAAATAATTACTACGAAGGAGTAACCCAGCGCGAAGTTGAGCAATTCTATGCCAAGATGATGAATCCATCAGATCCCGAACCCATATCCTTTGGTTTGAACTCGAAACTTGTTAAGAAGGATGGTAAAATAATTGAAAGGGTTTGGAAAGTTGACGGAATGTATGGACAAGCCATTGAGCGAATTGTTTACTGGCTTGAAAAAGCCACAAGTGTTGTCGAGAATGAACATCAAAAAAAGGTGATAGAAACATTGATAGAATACTATAAGAGCGGTGATTTAAGGTTATTTGACAAGTATAATATCCTTTGGCTCAAAGATATTAACTCAAGGGTCGACTTTGTAAATGGGTTTATTGAAAATTATGGCGACCCAATGGGATACAAGGCCTCCTGGGAAGCATTGGTGAATTTCATGGACATTGAAGCAACAAAACGCACCGTTACCTTGAGCGAAAACGCCCAGTGGTTCGAAGATAACTCACCAATTAGTAAGGAGTTTAAAAAGAAAGAGGTTAAGGGAATTTCAGCTAAAGTTATCAACGCCACAACCCTTGGTGGCGATTGTTACCCCACCACCCCCATAGGCATAAACCTTCCCAATGCCGATTGGATTAGAAAAGAGCATGGTTCAAAGAGCGTAACAATTGACAATATTACCTATGCCTTCGATAGAGCATCCATGGGAAATGGATTTATTGAAGAATTTGCCTGGGATCAGGCTGAGGTGGATATTCATCGTAAGTATGGATTTTTGGCAGGTTCTCTGCATACCGATCTTCATGAATGTTTAGGGCATGGAAGCGGTCAACTTGCAAAGGATGTTGTAGGCGATGAACTTAAGCAGTACGGCTCACCCATTGAGGAAAGCCGTGCTGATCTCTTTGCCCTTTACTTTATAATGGAGCCAAAAATGGTAGATATGGGCATTATGCCCAACCTTGATGTGGCTAAGGCTGAGTACAATAACTATATCAGGAATGGTATTATGACGCAGACAACCAGAATAGAACTGGGCAAGGACATTGAGCAAGCGCATATGCGTAATCGGCAACTAATAGCCCTCTGGTGTTTCGAAAACGGAAAAAATGATAATGTTATTGAAAAACGAACACGCGATGGAAAAACTTACTTTGTAATAACCGATTATGCTAAACTCCGCGATTTATTTGGCTCTCTTCTTAAGGAAATACAGCGCATCAAGAGCACTGGCGACTTTGAGGCAGCAAAGCATTTGATTGAGAGCTATGCGGTAAAAATAGATTATGATCTACATAAAGAGGTGCTTGAGCGCTTTGCTAAGCTTAACATCGCTCCTTATGCCGGATTTGTGAACCCTAAAATGGTTCCCGAATACAATGGCAATGATATTGTTGATGTAAAACTCGAATACCCAATGGATTATACTCAGCAAATGCTTGAGTATTCGGCTTGCTATTCGTTTTTACCAATTTATAATTAACCGTGCATTGCTTATTGATCCATGTTACATCTTCAGGCTTAACTTAATTTGAGTCAGTACGATAAAGTGAAATTTAACAAAAGAAATATGAGAAAGGCAAAAATCCTGATAATAATTCTTGCAACTTTAGTTATTTGCTTTAATTCCTGCACTTGCAGGCATGAGCCAAAGATACCGCTAGCTAGCATTGACATTGAGATAAAGGTAAAGCGATTTGATCAAGATCTTTTTGGCATAAAAAGCGATTCTATCGAAGTTGAGGTCAATAAGTTAAAGTTAAAATACAGTCCCTTTTTCGAATTTTTCTGCGAAGGGATTATCGGTATTGGATCACCCAATGAGCCAGATTATTCTGATTATCTTCTTAGTTTCATTAACGACAATATGGTATCGCAAACCTACCAAGCAGTGGAAAGTGTTTTCGCTGATACTAAAAAAATTGATCAAATACTTACTAACGCCTTTAAACGATATCATTACTATTTTCCCGATAAGCAAATCCCAGCAGTTTATGGTTTTGTTTCGGGGTTCAACAATTCAGTAATCTTAGCCGATAGCATTCTTGGCATTGGCTTCGACAGGTATCTAGGGCGCAACTGTGAATACTATCCCAGACTAGGAATTCATAGGTATATTTCATACAACATGCATCCAGAAAAAATTCCTTCCGATCTGCTAAGAGCATGGGCAATAGGAGAATTTATTTTTAACGACTCCATCGACAACCTTTTGAACAACATGATATACGAAGGGAAACTTATGTATTTCACAAAGAGAATGATACCCGAACAACCTGACAGTCTAATCTTTGGCTTTACTTCTGACCAGATAAAGTGGTGCAAACGCAACGAATCGCAGATGTGGGCACATCTCATTGAGCACAAACTACTGTTTAATACTGAATCTTTTATAATCAATCAATTCATAGGTGATGCTCCTTTTACACAGGGGTTTACCCGTGAGTCGCCTGGTAGGGCTGCTGTATGGCTGGGGTATAGAATTGTCACAAAATTTATGGAACGCAATAAAGATTATCAAATGTCTGATCTCATGAACGAAAGGGATTATCAAAAAATACTTAGCCTTGCTAAGTACAATCCATAAAGAAAGATAAAGACAAGGTAAAAAAAGTAAGCCCGCTTTGACATGATGCTAAGCGGGCTTTTTAATTCTGGCTGGAGTAAAAATTGAAAAGGGCTGCTTTTCATAGTAAAGATGAAAGTTCAATTAAAAAGGTTGCGTGAAACCAACAAATCAACTAAAATAAAACTATTTTTATTACAAAAACAGATAATTATTGAGTTGATTCGCAACCCTTTTGATGTTTTTATCATCTTTTTATTAACAGTAAATCAAATGTTGTTATATTTGTTTCTGTAAAACAATCATAACCACATTTGGAAATCTGTCGAAGCATATTAGAACGTTGTAAGAAGAACGACCGAAAAGCGCAACATGCGCTATATGTTCATTATTCGGCTAGAATGTTTGGGGTGTGTTTAAGATATTTCCCCAATGCTGAGATTGCTCAGGATATTCTTCAGGATGGTTTTATAAAAGTTTTTGAGAACATAAAATCTTTCCGTTTTGAAGGATCCATTGAAGGATGGATAAGACGCATAATTATTAACACAGCACTTGAGTACCACAGAAGGATTAGAGAAGATAAGGAAGTAGATTTATCAGATGCTTCATTGGTGATTGAAGAGCCTTCTAACTCTGATTTTGATTATAGGCAAATACTTTTACTGGTATCAAACTTGCCAAATCAATATAGGATTGTGTTTAACCTTTATGCCATTGAAGGATACTCACATTCTGAGATTTCAGAAATGCTAGAAATAAGTGAATCTACAAGCAAATCTAACTATAGTAGAGCAAGAGCCATTCTAAGAGAAAAAGTTAACAAAATTGCAGATTTTGAAAGATATGCATTTTTATGAACCAGGTGCCTATGAAGATTTTATTGGTAAATTAGCTTCCATACGCCTAAAACCTTCTCCAAAAGTATGGATTGCAATTTCCAACCATCTTCAAAGAAAGGAGAATGCCAGAAAAACTATTCTGCTCCATAGATTTGCTGCTGCTGCAAGTTTTATTCTTCTGTTAGGAATAAGTCTCTTAACTTTTTTTGTTTTCAATATCAAATTAGATAATAAAATTCCTCTGCATGGTTACCATACAGATTCCTCAGGGATTATTCCCTTATACTCTATTCCTCAATCGCTGGATGATTATAAATTGAAGTTAATCGTTAATGAGGTTATCAAACCTTATACAGTTGATAGTAATATTTCACAAGGCACTTCTTTAACTATTTCGTCTGAAAAAAAGAGCAATGAACATTTGCTAACCACAATAGAACCAATTGTTTCAACTATACCCATGGTTGATAAAGATATTTTATTGGAAAAAACATTACTTGCCTATGCTCAAATAGAATATTCCACAAATAATCTTACTTTACACCATGATCAACATAATGTAAACAATACAACTACTAATAATTACCTAAGTAAATGGGAATTATTTGCATATATAAACCCCACTTATGCTTATCATACAACCGCTGCTCTTAATCAAAAATTAAACCCTAACGAAATTGGTACCTGGATGTGGGGAGGGGATATAATGATTAAAAGAAGAATTAGTCAATATTTTTCAATTAAATCGGGGTTACAACTAAGCCCTATTGGGCAAGTGAATAAAAATGTAGTCCTACTTCGCAGCGATAGCTATAACAGAGAAATGATGATTCTTTCGGCAAATACATCATATGGACTTGTTTCATTGGAAAACAGAGTGGTAGCCATTTCAAATTTTTCTACCCTTACCAGTGCGCACCCATCGGTAATTAAATCATCAACTATAACACCTGCCAAACTTAGTCAACATTTCTACTTTCTGGAAATACCAATTATTTTTTCAACTTACCTAAAGAAGAAGTTTTTCGAAGTAGAATTTAAGATTGGATGTTCTTCAGGAATCCTTGTTTCCAATCAATTTGAGGTAATTAGCAAAGAGGGGAAATTTTATGGTAAAACAGAAAATGTAAGACCTTACAACACAAATGCCATTGGTTCATTTAGCCTGAACATTCCTCTAAATAACGAATTAGTATTAGCCATTGAACCAAGTATTAAATTAAGCCTGAATCCAATAAGCTATGATTATATAAGCACTTATCCGTTTTCCACTGCAGTGAAAATTGGCCTTGGTTATAAGTTTTAATAGTATCACAATAATTTTTTTTATAACATAAATATCATGTATTTAAATAATAAAGCCACAGCAGATGCTGTGGCTTTATTATTAAATTTTATGTTTACTTATTGCTTGTTTGGGAGTTCAAGTCCGTAACCTTTTTTCCTATCGATATATTTTAGGTAGAAACTAAGAATAAAAGCAAAAAATCCGAAACCTGCAAAAATTAATTCTGGTACTGTGTAATTATACTTTGCACCCTCAACACCTGCAAGAATTTGATCAGAAACACCAGGGTTTGAAGCAGAAATGGCCCATCCAATTAATATTGGCACCCCTAGTAAGCCCATGTTTTGTATCCAAAATGTAAGTCCGTAAGCTGATCCCAAGTATCGATCTTCAACAACCTTGGGAATGGATGGCCACATGGATGCGGGAACGAGAGAAAAAGCAACTCCAAGTATTACAATAGTCAATAAAGCAACAACAACTGTAAACGATTCGGTGGGAACAAGAGCAAAGATTAAGTGTGAAATGGTAAGTAAAATGGCTCCATACATCATCATACTTGCTCCATATCCTTTTTTATCTAGGAAAAAACCAATAAATGGAGTTAAGATCATTGCCCCTATTGGAAAATACGACACATATTGCGATGCAGTTTTTAGGTCAACATCAAGCTTTGAGGCTAACATATCGGTTGCAAATTTTTGGAATGGGAATATTGCGGAATAGAAAAGTACACATAAACCAGCGATGGCAAGAAAACCTGGATTGGTAAGAATCACCCATATATCAGAGAGTTTAAATTCCTCGCTTGGACCGGCTGAATCATCGGTTTTAACTTCCTTATCATACCTGCTATCCATAAAGGTGTAAATAAAGAAAGTTAAGAATCCCGCGCATAGTAAAGCTAATCCCCAAAAAACCGAGTTAGGGACACCACCCCTTTCAGCAAAAATTGGACTTAGCTGAAACACAGCAAAAACCCCTAGGCGTGCAACTGCCATTTCTAATCCCATAGCAAGAGCCATTTCTTTACCCCTAAACCATTTAACAATGGTTTTTGAAACGGTTATTCCAGCCATTTCAACACCAACCCCAAAAATTGCAAAACCAACAAACGCCAATTTAGCCGATGCTGGTACTGATGTCAAAAAAGTATCGAGTAAAGCTGCTAAACCTGAAGCAGTAAAAGTTTCGGTAAGGGCGAAATACTTTAAACCACCGCCAATAACCATGGTTAACCCTGCTGTAACCATTGTAAAACGTATACCCATCTTATCAAGTATTATACCCGATAATATTAAGAATCCAACAATATTCAGAAAGAATTCTGAACCGCCAAGCATTCCAAATACTTCAGGCGACCACTTGTAGTCGGTCTCAAGCAATTTTTGCAATGGTGCAGCAACATCTACAAAAAAATATGCAAAAAACATAGTTGAAGAGATAAGGAAAAGTGCAATCCATCTGGCAACTTTTGACTCACTCAAGAGAGTTTTAACTTTGTTTGTCATCGTGTTTGTTTTGTAATTATTAATACTGAAATATTGATTTTAGAAAATCGATAAACTTTGAATCATTATTAAATTGAGCAATCAAAAAAAGAGCACGAAGCTCTTTTTTTTAATTTATTGCTTGCTAACAAGAAATTAATAAAAGGATTTCAGAAAAATCCTTTTCCCAATTACGAATAAAATTCTATTACCTTGCTTCATAAACCCAAAGTTCAATGGGCTCTTCCTTTGTTCTATTGATACGAAGAATTTCATTGGCAGCCTTGGAGTAGGTTTCGAAAGCACCTACCGACACCATGCGAAAACCATTTGGTGATTCAACAATCTTTGGATTTTGGAATCCAAAAGCCAGCACTTGCTTCTGATAATCATCAGCATTGGCTGGAACCTTAAAACTACCAATAATCACATGGAAGCGATTGCGAGCCTCCATTTCACGGATACGTGAAAGCGAATCCTGAATAGCCTTTTCGCGTGCACGGCGTGCTTCTTCGAGTTTTTTAACTTTAAGCATTTCTGCTTTCTTAATGCTATCTTGTTTAGCTTCCCAAACGGCGAGGGTATCTGCGGCCTTATCCTTGCCAAACTTGTCACGGATAAACTGACAACCCGAAAAGGTAAACGCTAGCAACAAAGTAAGAATGAGTACTTTTCTCATAACATATGCATGTTTAATTCTATATCAAAATTCTATATTTTTTTTCACAAACAAAAATGATTTCCCATAAATATTTGAGCTTCAACCCATTTTTTTTCAAAAATTTAACTTATTTGCCTATTTCCCAATAAATTAAAACTTAATCTTTTTTCATTTAAAAAGGTGAATTATTTTCAAAATCTGGTCTATAGCACTTATTACTTGACATTTTTTGGGTGAAAGCTCTGTAAAATCCTAGTTTCTCTAAATAGTCTTTTACTTTCTGGTATTCATCTTCTCTAAGAAAAGTTTTCAAACAATGATTTTTTCCCAAAACTTCTGTTGGATAGTACTGGGATAGAAGTGATATGCATAAGTTATTTGAAAAAATGTCTTCCAACTTATTGACGATTAACATGCTATCTTTCCACTGGTTTGGTAAAACCAGATGTCTCACTATTACACCGGAGTCAATTAGACCATCCAATCCCAGGCTAATAGTAGTTCCTTTCTGCCATACCATTTCCTTGAGTGCTGCAATTGCCACTTCAAAATAATCATGGATCCCACTAAATTCTTCTGCCAATTCATTGGAGAAGTATTTAATATCAGGCAAATAAACATCTATGTAATTTGCAATCCATCGAATAATTTCAGGTTTTTCGTAGCAATTTGTATTGTAAACTATTGTAGGATAATAACCAATACTGTTTAGCCGGTTTATGATCTCAATCATTTGAAAAACCTGATGAGATGGTGATACAAATCCAACATGCCTTACCCCATTATCGAGAATGGCAGTTACTCTTTTCACAATTTCATCATAATCCTGTAACCAATTCTTGTTAAAAGAATCGTTCCGGCTAATCTGAAAATTCTGACAGTATACACATGATAAGTTGCAATGAGCAAAGAAAACATTACATATTCCCTTTTCACCTGAAATTATGGGTTCCTCACCTTTATGATGAAAAATGCTTGCAACCAAAGGAAGATTTCCTGTGTTACAAAAGCCAAGTTTTTCTTCGAATCGATTTGCACCACATTCTCTGGGGCATCCTTTGCAGCTTATAAACTTTATATTTTTTATGGTATTATGCATTTTAAAAAAAACATGTAAAGATAGTTTCACATTTATCGTGATAATAAAGGATCAAAAAAAAATTAATTCATTTTTTTTGTAGATTTGATGTTGATAATTTATAATGTCCATTCCCACATAATCCATTTAGCATTATGAAAACAATAATCGACCTTTTTGAAGATAGTGTTCAGAAATATGGCAACAATCCGTTTTTATGGGAAAAGAAGAACGACACATTCCTCCCTACTACTTACACCGAAACTCATCAAGAGGTTTACACTTTAGCGGCTGGGATAATTAGTCTCGGGGTAAAGAAAAACGATAAAATATCACTCCTATCGGAGAATAGAAAGTATTGGGTCATCAGCGAGTTGGCAATTCTATACACAGGTGCAGTAAATGTTCCTCTCTCTATGAGGCTCGATGGTCCCGATCTACATTTCCGCATCGAGCATTCGGAGTCAACAATGATCTTTGTTTCAGGATCTCAGGCTCACAAAATCAATGGAATCAAAGATCGTTTACCTTTGGTAAAGCACATTATCTTTCTGGATGAGCAGGAAAAGTACGAAAGCAACGAGATGCATATCTCCAACCTTTTCAAGATGGGCTCAGAGTTTCTGTCCCAAAATCCTAACTCGGTTGTTGAATCATCAAAGACAGTAAAACCAAACGATTATGCTACGTTTAGCTACACATCCGGAACCACCGCCGATCCCAAGGGAGTAATTCTCTCGCATCGAAATTACACAGCCAACGTGGAGCAGGCTTTAACGCTAATGGAAATTCCTCCCCACTACAAAACACTTGTAATCCTCCCTCTAGACCATTGCTTTGCCCATGTTGCTGGTATTTACGCGTTTATGGCCATGGGCGCAAGTTTAGGAACCGTTCAGCTGGGAAAAACACCCATGGATACGCTTAAGAATATCCCTATCAACATTAAGGAGCTTAAGCCTCATATTATGCTGAGTGTTCCTGCACTGGCTAAAAATTTCAAGAAAAATATTGAAGCAGGGATCAAAGCTAAAGGTGCATTCACCGAAAAACTTTTTAACCACGCCATTTCTCTTTCATATGCATATAACAAAGAAGGATTCAATAAAGGTAAGGGACTAACATTTATCTATAAACCTCTACTCTGGATTTACGATAAGATTCTTTTCTCAAAAATTCGTCAGGTTTTTGGGGGTAATATGCAGTTCTTCATTGGTGGCGGTGCCTTACTCGACATCGACTTACAGAGATTTTTCTACGCCATCGGTATTCCCATGTTCCAGGGATACGGGCTTTCTGAGGCTACTCCCATTATCAGCTCAAACTCACTTGCCCGCCACAAGTTTGGATCCTCGGGGTACCTTGTTAAGCCACTAGAACTTAAGATTTGTGATGAAAATGGAAATTCGTTACCCTTAGGTCAAAAAGGTGAGGTTGTGATAAAAGGAGAGAACGTAATGCAGGGATACTGGAAGAACGAAAAGACAACCAGCGAAACCATTATAGATGGTTGGCTTCATACCGGCGATATGGGTTACATGGATAACGATGGATTCCTCTATGTTTTAGGTCGATTTAAAAGTTTGCTCATTGCCAGCGATGGCGAAAAGTATAGCCCCGAGGGCATTGAGGAAGCTCTAATTCAGCAATCAAACCTTATCGATCAGGTGATATTGTATAACAACCAGAATCCTTACACCGTTGCACTTATCGTTCCATCCAAAGAAGCAATCAAAAGATCGCTTACCGAGCAAAATGTTGATTTACAATCACCAGAATCTCAACAAAAGGTTATTCAACTAATTCAATCCGATATTGCAAAATTTAAGGAAGGCGGTGAACTAGGCGATTTGTTTCCCGATCGCTGGCTTCCAACTACATTCGCTATACTTGAAGAACCCTTCACCGAGCAAAACGGCATGGTGAACAGCACCATGAAGGTTGTTCGGGGGAAAGTTGAGAAAACATACTTTCATAGAATTGAAGAACTATATACACCGGAAGGTAAGAACATCCTAAACACTAATAACTTAAAAGTTGCCAGGGAGATTCTTGAAAACAAATAGCTGTTAGTTTTTCATCTTATAATCTAACCACTTAGCAATTAGCCACAGCAGTTCAACCTGCCTGATTGGCTTTGAGATATAATCGTTACAACCACTTTCAATGGCTTTTTGCTTATCCTCAGAAAATGCATAAGCAGTTTGGGCAATTATAGGTAGTTGATTTCCCTTACTTCTAAGAATTTTTGTGGCTTCAAATCCATCCATTATCGGCATCTTCATATCCATGAGGATTAAATCGAAATGCATACTGGTACAAGCATCTATGACTTCCTTCCCATTTTTGGCTCTAAAAACCGTTGCCCTTGTGGGGCTAACTAATTCCCTTAAGTACATATAGTTGGTGGTATCATCTTCAGCAATTAGGATGTTTTTGCTAACCCAATTATATCCATCATTTTCTGGCCTTTCAATATGATAGACTTGAGTTTCAGAAGGAATAAAAGGAATTGTAAAGAAAAAAGTAGACCCTTCTCCTAAAGTTGAAGTTAGCCATATCTTACCACCAAGCAATTCAATGTACGCTTTGCATATTGGAAGTCCAAGGCCCGTACCTGTTCTGCTTTCGGTTGAAGCATTCTCGACCTGCTGAAACCTTTCAAAAATTCGATCAAAATGATCAGAATTTATACCAATTCCAGTATCCTTAACATACAATTCAATAAAACCCTCTGTCAACCTATAGCCAACATCGATAAAACCTTTTTTGGTAAATTTTATGGCATTATAAATCAGATTGCTTAGCACTTGTTTTATTTTCAGCTCATCTGAAATGATCTTACTCTGTTCGTTTGGTAATCCAAAGGTTACCTTCAATTCTAAACCCTTAAGTTTAACGGTTTGCCTAAACATTAGCTGAATATCTTTGAGCAGATCATTCAACGCGAAATCAGCATTGGCAACTGTTACCTGACCCGCCTCTATTTTGGAAACATCGATTATATCGTTTATGATGCTAAGTAATTGCTGGCTGTTTACGTTGATGATCTGCACAAACTCCTCCTTCTCATCATCGTTGATGGATCTGTTAAGCAGAAGATTAGAAAATCCACAAATGGCGTTCATGGGTGTTCGAATTTCGTGACTCATATTCGACAGGAATGCAGATTTCAGGCGATCGCTCTCCTCTGCTTTTTCCTTAGCCATTTTCAACGATTGCTGATATCGTATTTTCACTTGAACATTAACCAGTAGATCTGCAAATAATTTGAGCAGAGAGAATTCCGACTCTCTCCAATCCTTTTCACTCTTTACCGAATCGAACCCAACAAAACCTAAACACTCCGTTTGGTAAACCATCGGTATCGTTATTGCCGATTTTACGCCTTGCTCTTCAAGAATTGCTCGTACATTATCATTATCAGGAAGTTCATTTACCCTGGGAATATGTATTACATCCCCACGTTTGTGGGCATTAACCCATTGTGGCACAAGGCTATTTGGCAAGTCCTTAAGGTTATCGATTTCGGGTTTAGTATCGTCCGAACACCACTCATAGGTATTGGACATTGTATCCTTCTCAAAATTGTATGAAAAAATGTATGCCCTGTCTACCTGGGAAAATTTACCCATTACGGCAAGGGCTTCATTAATTTCTCGGTCGATGTTTTGCGGTTGAATATTGATAAAACTTGCTCCAAGGTTAGTGAGTATTGTCTGTAGTTGAGATCTATGGGCTATTTCTCTCTCCATATTACGACGATTGGTAATGTCCTTCATAATACCCATTATTATCACATCCCCTTCCTTTCCAATCTGAACTGTGCTTACCTCCACATCCTTGATCTCACCATTTTTTGTTAAAATTTGGAATTCGTAGCGAGAAGGTGTTGTTTCTCCTCTTTTTCGAGCATTATAGCGTTCTTCAACAATTTTCTTTGATCCTTGAGTAAGCAGTTTCTCAAAATTAAACTCCTTATCGGTGATTTCTTCATATGAATATTCCGTGATCTCTGTAAAGCGAGGGTTTACATAGGTAAAACTCCTTCCTTCGATAAGATAGATCCCATCAAATGCCGATTCGACTAAATTTCGGAATTTTTTTTCGCTCTTTTCTATTGCTTCCTTAGCATAGTATAACTCTTCATTTAGCTGTTTATACTCCTCATTTTGAGCTTCTATCTGCTCATTCTTTTCCTTAAGTAAGATTTCAGCTATTTTACGATTTGTTATGTCAGAATGAGCACCAAAAAAACGAACAACTCTTCCATTGCCATCCTTTTTAGCCGATGCCTTATTGTGAATCCAAACATAATTCCCATTCTTATGCCTTAGTCTGAACTCTGCAACAAAATACTCAGTTGGATTATCAAGATAATCAGAAACTTCCTTATGCATTCTATCATAATCATCGGTGTGGAGCAAATCCTGCCATGTTTTAAAATCATTCTTCAATTCATAGTCCTCATAACCAACCTGCCTCTTCCACTGAGGTGAGTAGTAAACGTTATCGGTTTCAACATTCCAGTCCCATACACCAAGTTCGGTGGCATCAATAACCAAGGCAAACCTCTCCTCGCTAGCCATCAAAGCATTTTCGAACTCTATGCGCTCACTTATATCTCTTGCTGCAGCATAAATTAGTTCACCCACCGTAAGCGAACGCCATTCAATATACTTCCAACTGCCATCCTTGCAGCGATACCTATTCACAAAATTTAAAACCTGCTCCTTTTCTCTCAGCCGTTTCATGGCTTCGAGCGTAATCTGCATGTCGTCAGGGTGAACAAATTCCAAAAATTTATGCTTTACGAGATACTCAGAAGGGTAACCTAATGTTTTTTCCCAGGACTTATTAACCCTAATAAAATTTCCATCATTATCGGCAATACACAACAAATCAAGAGCTATATTGAAAAAGCCTTCTAACTTATCTTTTGTGTTAACTGAAATTAATGAGGTAAGCCGTTGGTTCTCTTTTTCCAACTCCTCAATACGTCTTAAAAGTAAATCATTTGATGTTTTCTGATCTTTCATGGTATAAAGACATTAAACTAATTATAGGCTCTTTTCTTTGCAATTTAAACAACATTCAAAGAATAATCAAAAAAAATCATTAATTAGATTTATTACATTCTTCAAAAATAAATAACCTGTTGCCCCAAACAATGTTGCACACTTAGTATCTGTTAATTTTTAAATTTCAAAGGATAATTCTCGATTAATTCATAACTTTGTTAGTGATAGCTTTAAAATTATTAAACGATCTTTCTTAAACCAAACCAAAAAACATAAACTATGAGACTACTAATTTTATCTGTCTTTGCTGCTTTCCTTTTTGCAGCATGTGCTGGCTCTTCAAACAAAGAGGAGCAGGCAGCCATTGAAAAAGAGGTTGCCATTTACGATTCAATAGCTCTAGAAACCGAAAAGGTTGAAATTGAACTTCAAGAATCAATGAGTAGGGTAGATAGCCTATTAAACGAACTCTAAAATTTTAGAATCATGAAAACATTTAAAAGATTAAACGTGCTACTTGCAGCACTCATGTTTATTTTCTTTGCCTCTGTTAACCTGAATACTTTTGCCCAGCAGGGCAAAGAAAAAGGTAAAGAAAAGAAGGAAAGTCAAATGACTCTCCAGGAAAGCAAACCTCAGAAAGAAATGCAAGAGAAAGAAAAACAGCTACAGGAAAAAACGACCAAGGAAGAGAAAACTTTACAAAAAGAAGAGAATAAACTAGAAAAGGAAGAAAAACAGTTACAGGAAAAGGCAACCCAAGAGGAAAAAGATTTTAAAAAAGAGGAGAAAAAATTGGAAAAAGAAGGAATCGCCCTGGAGAAAGAGGAAAAAAAACTGATTAAAGAGGAGGATGCCCTTGAAAAAGAACAAAAATGGA
>Ga0334882_1001116_pt1 | contig 34296 bp, 20 predicted proteins | sample GraSluR1_MG_5_FD_207226 | JGI IMG/M metagenome (GOLD analysis project Ga0334882, IMG submission 207226) | Sludge microbial communities from methane-producing bioreactor in Wageningen University, Netherlands - Granular Sludge_15_04-R1 | ecosystem: Engineered > Bioreactor > Anaerobic >... | reverse complement strand
GCCTCACTCCGGAAGCGTCTTGGGAACGCCGAGGCCGCTGAGGCCATCGCGGCGGACATCGCCACTCGTGACGAAGTGCCCGCGGCCATGGCAAAGGAGCTCGGCGCCGCCGCGACGCGGATGAAGCTGAACTACAGTATGGCCCTGACGGCCACTTTGGTGCGGCAGATGGAGCAGGCCGGCGAGCGCAACAGGTTGGCGTCCGAGGAGACGCAGAGGCTCGTTGAGGAGGCGTTCCAGGCCGGTGACGAGCTGGAGCGGCTCATGGCCTCCGTGGGCTGGCCGGCCGAGAAGGCGGGGGATGTGGTGCTCAGGTCGTACTTCGAGAGCCTGCGCGACCGGCTGGCCACCGGCCAGGGCGCGACGCCCCGCATGACGGCCGTGGAGTGCGCCGAGGCCCCCCGCATCGATGGACGGCTGGATGAGGACGCCTGGACGTGGGCGCCGGTCTCGACGCCCTTCTACCTCATCGAGGGCAAGCCCCGACCGGCCACTCAGCAGACCGAAGTCCGGGTGCTGTACGATGACAGCGCGCTGTACCTGGGTTTCGTCTGCCACGAGGCCAAGATGGATCTGCTCAAGACCGAGATGACTCGGCATGATGACATGGTCTGGGAGGACGATTGCATCGAGATCTTCATCGACCCGCTGCGCAACCGCAGGGACTACCTGCACTTCATCGCCAGCGCCGCGGCGGTTACCTTCGACGAGAAGGTGACCGACGGCAGGAAAGACTCCGACTGGAACGGTGACTGGACGGTGGCCACGCAGCGCGGCGAGGACGGCTGGACCGCGGAAGTCGCCATTCCCTACGCCGATCTGGGCATCGGCAGGCCCGCCTCCACCGACCGACTGGGGTTCAACGTCACCCGCGAGGAGGTGCCACACGGGGAGGTCAGTGCCTGGGCGCTGACCTTCGGGTCCTTCCACCAGCCGGGGATGTTCGGCGATCTCGCCTTCGGTCAGGAGGCGGAACTGGTGTGGATCGAGGCCGAGAGTGTGGCCAAGAGCAACTTCCTGTACGGTGTGCAACTGGCCTCGAAACGTCCCGAGGCCCGCGGGACCAACGGTACCGGCTATCTGAACCTCAACGTCGCCCACGAGGGCGGGCCTTCGGGAGACACCCCCGACGGGGCGCCGGACTGGTTCGCCCGCTGGGAGTTCGACGTTCCACGGGACGGGGCGTACGCATTGTGGGTGCTGGGCAGTGACGGTGTCTCCGGACTGGCGTCGTGGCAACTGGACGACGGTGCTGCGCAGCCCGAGAGGCGGACAACGTCGGCGCCCACCGCCGTCACCTATCCGCGGCCACTGAACCTGGGCAATTGGCATCTGCTGGACGTTGACGGTCTGGGAGAGCTGGGTGCCGGCAGGCACGCGCTGACGCTGCGGGTAAGGGCGCAGGACCCTGCCGTCTCCAAGCGCTGTGGGTACTTCGTCGATACCCTGGTGCTGGCCCCGGTGGGATGGCGACCGTAGGTGGCTGCGATCGGTCTGGAGGCGAACCAGAGCGCCGATGGGCACCCGATTCGGGTGCCCATCGGCGTTTGGCTCTGAGCGAGGTCGGCTGCCCGGCGTGCCGTGCTAGGCCGAGAGACGTCTCGATGGCGGGGTCCAGTCGTCTGCATCGGCGTCCCAGCCATCCTGCGCTGGATCGGCCTCGTGCGAGGCGGCACCTCTGGTCTCCTGGGCGCCGCTTTTCGCCCCTGCGGCCTGCGCCGGATCCAGGCGGAAGAAGGCCACCGCCTGGCGCAGCGCGTCCGCTCGCCCGGTGAGACCGGCGACGGTACCGGCCATCTCTTCGGCCCCCGAGGCGTTCTGCTGCACGACCTTGTCCAGCTCGTGCACGGCCTGCGTTATCTGCTGCACGCCTCGTGCCTGCTCGCCGCTGGTGGCGTTGATCTCCTCCAGCAGTTGCGCCGTGTTCTGAATGCCGGGGACGATCTCCTCCAATAGCGTGCCGGCCCGCTCGGCCACCTGCACGCTGTCGGCGGAGAGGGTGCGGATCTCCTGGGCGGCGACGCCGCTACGCTCGGCCAGCTTGCGCACCTCGGCGGCGACCACCGCGAAGCCTCGGCCGTGCTCGCCCGCCCGCGCGGCCTCGATGGCCGCGTTGAGGGCCAGCATGTTCGTCTGGCGCGCCACATCCTCGACCATCGCGATCTTCTCGGCGATGTCCTTCATGGCCCGGACCGTCAGTACCACCGCCTCCCCACCCTCGATGGCCTTTCCGGCGGCGTCCCGGGCGATGCCCGTGGTGCGCTGAGCGCTGTCGGCATTCTGAGCGATGGAGCTGTTCATCTCTTCCATCGAGGAGGACACTTCCTCGACACTGGCCGCCTGCTCCGAGGCGCCCTGAGACATGGCGTCCGCCGAGCGGTTGATCTCCTCGCTACCGGAGGCAACCTCCTCGGCCGCCCCCTGGACCTGACCGATGATCTCGCCCAGGTGTCCGCAGAAGTCGTCCATGGCGCTGGAGAGCTCGCCCAGCTCGTCACTGCGGTTCAGCCTCAGACGTTCTCTCAGATCGCCGTCGCGCAGGCGCGAGAACTGCTGCACGAGGCTGCGGATCGGGCGGGTGATGCTCAGGCCGAACGGAACGCTGATGAGCAGAGCCAGAGCGCCGGCCAGAGAGCCGACTACCAGACTCGTCCTGCGCGCTACCTGCACCGGGGCGTTGAACTCCTCTGCGTACGCGCTGGCGCAGATCACCCAGTCCCAGGGCTCGAAGTACATGACGCTGGCCACTTTGTCCCGGGCCTTCGCCTCTCCGGGGTTCTTCCACGGGTACTCGATCCATCCGCTCTTGCGCGCCTCGCTGTCTTTGTTGCACAGGTCCTTGATGAACTCGCGGCCGCGGGCGTCCTTGGCATCGATGATGTTCTCGCCATCGCGCTCGCCGTCCTTGCTGATGGCGTAGTTGCCCTCACTGTCGAGGACAAACACATACCCGTCCTGGCCGACCTTGGTATTCACGATCCCCTCACGCAACGTGCTGACGCTCTCCTGGGGTACGCCCACGTAGAGCGCGCCGACCACCTCGCCCCCCGCCGACTTGATGGGCTCGTACGCCGCCACGTACCAGCGGTCCACGACGAACGCTCGGCCCTCGTACGTCTTGCCGGCCAGCACGGCCTGCGCCACAGGGCTGGAGTTGGGGATGTAGGTCCCCACCGCCCGCTGCCCCGTCTTGCCCACCACGTTGGTCGTGATCCGCAGCAGCCCCAGATCGGTGCGCTGGAAGATGGTGCAGGTGCCGCCGACCAGCTTTTTCACCTCGTCGACCACTTCATAGTCGCGCAGCAGAGTCTTGCCCTGTGACTGCAGAACCGGAATGGTGACTACCGAGGCCTGCTTGGTCTCCTGGTCAACCGCCTGCACCTGTTGCTGCGGCCCCGCGGTGATCGGGCCTCGGCTCGCCAGGCAGTAGCGGGCGACACTCAGATCGTGCCCGACCTTCTCGAGCAACAGTGCGTGCTGAGCCTCACAGAGCCTGAGCACGCCCCCGGTGATGCCATCGAGTTCGGCCCTGGATGCCGACCGGATGATCTGCCCGGTGCGCCGCGACACGACGAACCCCTGCACGGCTACGGTACCCACGACCAGAGCAAACGTCACGACGGCGATCCGCGTACCGATGGAACTGAGGCGCAAGACCAATGTCATCACGTCCTTGCCTACATGGCGGCCACCTCCGGGCGCGTCCAGTATCAGAGCGTCGTGTCGAATGGCCGTCGCTTATTGCTGCCGGACGAAGGGGACATCCCCGCGACTGGGCGCCCATTGCCACCTCCGGTGAGCCCACCGGCCTCCCATCTAGGACCTGTCGCTCCAGTGCGTTTGTCGGGAACAGTGGAGTAACGGGGCCGACAGCATGCTATTGGTGGAGACCATCGGCATCTTGGGCCGCCTCCCTTAGCTTTATGTTATGCATTATGTCTCAATATCTTCATATCACCTCAATTAGCGCGAATTGAGTGCTCCATCGCATGTTCATGGTTGTCTAGCACGTATCTCGTCATCCAATATGGTATTGGGCGATCCTATCTCTCTGATTTGCAGGTATGCTCGCACTTAGGTTCAGGTTGCGCGGAGTCCCGACCCCTGCAACCGCGGCATTGCCGGCAACCACGTCGGCCCCGATGCCTGCGTTCCGGTGGGTTCTGGGCGCGGCCGAGGGCAGGCCGCAGGATCCCCGCGAGTAGGCGCGGGGAGTGGATGGACGGCGGTGGGCCGAATGTGGGAAAGGGTGGGGAAAGGAGGGCCGGTGTGAGCCCCAGGGCACGGTCGATTCGTCACCGGATGGCAGGTTGCGACTTCGGGGGGGGGGAGGTGATGGGCCGCGACCTGCGGACGTGCTTCCCGGCCGGGCCGCTCCGCGGCCTGCGGGGTGCCGGGACGGTGCTCTACCCATCATTCGCTGTCTTGTGGCTGCCCCGCCGCTCCGGCGTACATCTGCCGCAGCACGTCACCCGCGCGCCTGCCCCGGTACATCAGGTACACCGGCTCGCGGGCCAGCGGAAGCAGCAGGCAGCCTCCATCCGTGGCCGGTGCCGCCTCGTTGCCCATGAAGTCCATGGCCGAGAAGTCGGCGTGTGTCAACTCGCCGGTCAGTCTCAGGCGCATCGCGTCGCGGCGAGCATAGCTGGGAAACAGGGCGTACTGCACCGCCGTGGCGCTGCTTGCGCCCTCGAAGATGAACACCTGCAGATCGCCGCGGTCGATGCGGGTCATGTACCGCTTGCCCTCGATGGCCTGTACCAGGGCGGCGTGGGCCGCCGCGATGGGCCTGAGCGTCCGCCCCTGCTCCCACATGCCGCCCCCGATCTCCGACTTGTCCGGAACCTGTGGCTTGGGATATGCCTGCATGCGCCACGGATCGGCCTGCTCGTAGTAGAACACGCGCCGGACGTCGTTGGCCAGGTTCTCCATGTACGTCCGCACCAGCTCATAGCAGGCGTTGCGGAAGTGGTATCTGGCCTCCGGTTCGGCGCAGTCGGCGCGGAGCTGATCGAGGAAGCTGGTGCTGGGTACACTCTCCTCCGTGTTCCATATCGGCCCCTCCATGCCGGCGGCGTCCAGCAGGCGGCGAAGCTCCGCGATTTGCTCCGAGGCGCAGTCGGGCTCGAGATAGTGGATGGAGAAGGCGTCCATGTACGGTCCCGCCCCGGCCCGGAGCATCCGCCGGACCCAGTCCATGCTGCGCAGGTTGACGCCTCCGCCGCCCAGAATGGTGCAGTCCGGGTCGACGCGCTTGGCCTCGGTATAGGCGATCCTCAGAAGCTCCGCGTACTGCTCGGGCGTCCCGCGCCAAAAGCCGCTGTAGTGTGGCTCGTTCCAGACCTCCCAGTGGGTGATGCTCCCCTGGTAGTGGGCCACTAGCTGGGCGACATAGCGCCGGAACGCTTCCCAGTCCGCGGGAGGGTAGGCCTCGGGCCTGTCGGCTCCCGCAGGTGCGCCGGATGCCCACCTCGGGGTCCACAGGAACTCGCCCAGCGTGGAGAACCCCCGGTCATCCAGCTCCCACTGGGCCTCGTCGTAGGGCCACCGCCACTGCTCGGGCCCGTCGGGCTGAATCCGCGTCCACCAGCCGGTCTGCAGCATGTCATGGCAGCGCGCCCACTGCAGCCCGATTATCCGCCCGGCCTGGAAGTGCCACTTGTAGTTAATGCCGTCCATGTGTCCGCCGAAGACCGAGCCCGGTAGCGCGGGCGTCTCGGCGAGGCTCAGAGCCAAGACGGTGAACCCGCCGAGGTCTTCCACCCAGCCCAGGGCGTCGGCGCTCTCCCCGGCGTCCAGAGCCACCTTGAAACATCCCCGGGCCGGTGGGACAAACTCCGCCGTGAGCTCGGTCTCCTCGCCCGGCTTCAGGCTCACCCGCGCCACGGTGCGGGCCGCCTCGCGCTGCCTCACGTCGATGAGGCGCAAGCGCAGATGGGTCGCGATCTCCCGGGCGCGCTCCGTGGTCAAGACGATGTGCAGCGCGGCGCTGTCGCCGTCGAAGCAGACGCCGTGCTCGTCCTCGCCGCGCACCGAGACCACCCTCACCAGCCCCTCGGGCGCTTTGTCCGCGAATGCCTCGTAAGGCCACTGACTGATGTCGACCTCATCGCTGAGCTCGACCCCTGCCCATGCCAGGTCCGTTCCCCAGCCGCCCACGAGCCCGTACGCTCCGCCCAGAGGCGGCGGTTCCGGGTCGTCGTACTCCACCAACTGCTTGTCATCCACGAACCCCACGATCCTGCGGCCGCTGAAGGCCAGGCGCAGCTCGAACTGCTGAGTATTGCGGGCATACAGCCACGGGTCCGGAGCCTGTGACACCACTACCCAGTCGTCGCCGCGTTGGCGCAGGAGCTGCAGGGCCACGAACTGCCGATTGGTCTCCAGCCGGTAGACGCCCTTGGCGAGGATGCCGGCGCGGTGGCAGGATCGGGCATTGCGCACCGTGGCGCGGAATGTGCCGTCTCCGTCGTGGGTGACCTCGAGGCATCCGAAGGGGTTTGACTTGTCGCTGCGCACCGTCAAGAGGCCGCTTGCGATGCGCCAGTCGCCACCGGAAAGGTGCCAGTCGGGCACGGTGCCGCTGCCCTCCGGCAACCGGCCGAAGCCGCTCTGATAGATCGGGGCGCAGACCGCGCCGGCGCCGCATAGCAGCAGGGAGCCCATGCAGGTCCAGGCCCGGAAGTGTGGGTTCATGAACCGCCTCTTGTGTCGGCCGCCGCCCGTCTCGGGCGTGGTGCCGGTGTGGGAACGTGGGCACATGCCGTCGCCCCAAAGGTGCGGCCGAAAGCCCCACCTTCGCCGGGAGTGTCATTCCCAGAGCGTCGTCTCCCGGCGAGAGCAGCTCGAAGAATCCCCTGGCGTTCAAGGAGATTCTTCGCTATCTCGCTACGCGAGATTGACGCTCAGAATGACATACTGGCGGCAGAACCGACTTCCCGGCCGAGCTTCTAGTTCGCAGGCGCGGCCGCAACTCCTCCGCACAGGGAGCGGCAAGGACCAGGCGACCTGAGTGACGAACTGCTCTCATAGCCGAACACCGACGGGCGGAGGTGCTCAGCGCCTGTGGATGACGACACCGTTCTGATGCGGCTGGAGGACCTGGCGCGGGCATTGGGCATCGTGATACGCTACGAGCCCACCGAGGACGGGCGCAGCGGAGTATGCAGGCTGCGCGGGGTCAAGACGGTCATCATCCACTCCGGTCTGCCGACCGGGGCCCGCGTCGGCGCGCTTGTGGACGTGCTGGCGGAAGAGGACACCGAGGGCATCTACCTGCCCCCGGTGATCCGCGAGATGCTGCAGCAACGGTGAGCCGTGGCGGGCGGGGCTACTTCAGCCCCATCCCGCTCCTGCCGCCGAAGAAGGGCTTGGCGCCCTCGAGGCGCAGGCCGAGGCACTGCTCGCCCTCCCCGGCACGCGGCTGCAATTCCAGCCATCCCGTGCAGCCGGCCGCGGGCACGTCCAGCTCGGCGCTGTTCTCCCGGTCGGCCTCCACCCTCGCCGTCAGGCGGTGTCCCTCGCCGCCGAGGTTGACGACTATGCTCCGCTCCCCCAGGTCCTCACGGTAGCCCCAGCAGACCCGGAGCTTCCCGGCGTCCGGCGGGACCGAGAAGGAAAGCCGGGTGCCACCGTACACGTGCACGGGATAGCTGGGCTTCTGGGCCCACTCGTTCTTCTCCCCCGGCGCCGGCTCCCGGGGAATGGTCGGGCGCGGTCGGATCTGCTCCAGCGGCGAGCGATACCCCTCCGGGTCCGCAGTTCTCCTGTCGATCTCCCGATTCGCCTCCACGATCGCCTTCCAGTAGTCCTCCGTGTAGCCCGAGAGGCTGTAGTAGCCGGCAACCTCGTTGGAGCTGCGCCATACGGACATCGAACCCGGCCAGAACCAACAGCCGTGACCGTAGAGGGCGAAGTTGAACATCTGTGCCGAGAGCGAATGCCGGTCGGCGGGCGGGTGCTTCACCGCCCACAGGGTGCCGCCGTGTACCACGTGTGCACCCCACTTCTCGTACTGCTCCAGCTTGGTGCGCACCGCCACGGAGCTGTAGCCCGATGTGTAGGTGCCCTCGTCGAAGTCCAGAGCCGGAGTGCGGGGGGTGCCCAGGCCCCGGGCCATGCCCCGGCAGAACCAATTGTCCCCGATGCTCAGCAGCAGCACCGCGAAGCACAGGTCCGGGTTGACGGCGTGCACGCGCTCGCGGACCTCGCCCAGCAGCGCCTCCAGCTCGTCCTGCTGGTAGGCGCAGAAGTCGTCCAGGAGGCCCTGCTCGGCGATCCAGTCGAAGCGCGCGTTACCGTCCTCGGGCACGTCCGGAGTGGCCAGTCCCCTGGAAGCGAGAAAGCCTCCAAAGCACCGGTCGCACGCGCACTTCTCCCGGCTCGCGCCGTAGGGCTGGTAGATGGCGCCCGACCGGGCCCTCTCCCCGGCATCCGCCAGGTTCTTGTCATACCACCCGCCGAAGTAGTACGACTCCGGGTCCAGGCCGACGCCGATCACGTTGGGGTATTTCCGGGAGAGTTCGGCGACCACCAGCGCCCGGCGCAGGAAGGACCTCTCCCAGTACTCCCGGGAGATGGGGCAGGGATGGGGGCCGCGCACGGAGAGGCGGGTCAGTGCCCGGGTGTAGTCCCCCGCGGCGGCGCACTCGTTCTCCGCGCAGCCCCAGCCGACGTAGGGAATCAGCCTGATGTCGGCCTCCTGGGCCGCCGCGCACATCTGCTCCAATCCCTGCCGCCACTGGGCGAGCCCCTCATCATCGGCAAAGGGGATTCCCCACTGCCAGGCAGCCATCAGCGCCAGGTTCATCCCCGCCAGTTGGCTGTCACGCAGCGTGTGCAGGCTCAGGGGACTGGAGAGATAGATGCTCCTGCCCCGGGCGTCCAGAGCCCAGTGAGGATTGCGGATGACGATCGAAAACGGGTTCCAGGAGGCCGGGCCGGAGTTCACCAGCAGCGTGCAGCGGCCGGCGGTCGGTGCAGGAACACGAACTCGCGCGGTCTCGCCGGCGGCAACGACGCCCTTGCTCAGCAGGGCACCGGCAGGGTCAAACAGCGCGTAGATCGAGTCGGTGAAGGCCGAGGCACCCGGTAGGGCGTCGAGGTCGAAGACGATCTCGACGCCCGCCTCCATCTCGATGCGGAAGATCGCCTGTCCGCGCAGGCGCAGGACGTCCCCGGTGGGGATGGGCGGCTCCGTGGGAACGAGACCGTCCTCGGGCACAGGGGCGCCGAACGCAACACCGTAGGAGATGCCGCGGAGACGCTCCATGTCAATCCACTGCAGGAAAGGCGCGGCCTCCGGGTTGAGGACTTCGCGGATCGGGAGCGGCCTGGCGCCCGAGAGGCAGACCTCTGACACGCCAAGGAAACCCTCCACGCGCCCTGCTTCCCCGGCGGTGAGGGTAACCGCCGTTCGGGTGTCGTTCTCCACCTCAAGGGGGAAACCCACGGTGACTTCGGTGCCCGCGGCCACGCGAACACTCTGCCGCCCAAACCGCGACGCGGCGTCGGCCTCGCCCATGAACCCCTCGACCGTCACCTCCGGTGCTTCTCGGTCGCTGCGCACAGTGATCTCGATCAGGTTCTGCCCGATGGAGGGGTGGCGCAGGGTGGCGGCAGCGATCTCCACGCCACCCGGCGGGGTGTAGACCAGACGCCCAAATCGCGCGGGATTGTGGAAGACGCCGAAGGTCTTGGCCCAGGCCGAGGTCTCGCCGGGCTCCAGGCGCCTGGTGCGGCAGAAGTTGGCCAGGGACATGCGCGGGTCGCTGAGGCCTAGGGCCGCGCGGGGGATGCGCAACTCCACCGTCCAGATGTCTTCGCCGCGGGCGACCGCCGCCTCCCATGCGCAGTTCCAGGAGCCGTCGCCGCCCAGCTCGTCATGCCGGTTCCCGGCGACATCCACCGAGAAGTGGTAGAACGGGCCGCCCATCGCGTCGGGCATGAAGAAGAACTCGATGTGATCGTTGGCATACAGGTCCATGGAATCCGGGGGCAGGGGCTCGACCTTGAGCCTGTCCATCTCCGCTTCGCTGCAGCCGAAGGCCACATAGATATGCTCGGCGTCCAGACCCATCTTGGCCCAGGTGTCGTTGACGGCCGGAGCGCCCTCCAGGAAATGCCAGAACGGCCCGGCCACCTGGGCCGCCGCCCATACGGGCTCATCCGGCCTGCCGTCGATGGTCGGTGCCTGGTCGAAGGTGGCCACATGCAGCAGGGGCTTGTCGCCGAGCAGATCGGTCTCGGCGGCCGTAGCGGACCGGCCACCAGGTGTAGCAACTGCGGCCACGACGGCGAGGACCGCGAGTGTGCACGAAAGTGAGCGGGGGCTCTGCATGGGAATCCTCCGGGTGGCTTCTGCGCGCGGGTACTGGAAGCGTGAGACGTCTGCCCAAAGCCGGAGCAGTGTTCCCCGTTGTCCGCCGAGAACCCTTCGCCGCCCCGGTCCGGCGGTGGCGCCAAGTGCCGAAGATGACGAAGCTTTCTTCGGGACAGGGCGCTGCGGCCTTCGGGCTAGAGTCATTCATGCACGCAGTAGAGCCGGCTCTCGGCATAGTCGCGCCCGCAACAGTCGCTGTAGTGCCGTTTTGCCCCCTCCTCCCGTCTCCGCCGGTCGTCTGGCGGAGTAGGCGATGGGGAGGCCGGAGGCTGAGGCGACGTCGGCAGGCGCCTGCCCGGAACCCGCATAGTCTGGGTTCGCGATCCGCAGGCGCGGCCCCAGGGCCTCACGACGAAGCGCCCGGAACGGTGGGGGCGGGCTGCACAGCGGCCGGAGACCACCGCGAACCGCCCCCGACACCTACTGGGGCTCCCACGACAGCCGTACATGGGACTCACCGGCTTCGATGGGCACCGTCACGTAGTTGGGGCGCAACCTTACCGGCCGCGGACGGACCGTCTTGTGCGAGGCAGGGTCGAGCACCGCGGCGGCAGGCCGCCCGTTCACCAGCACAGCGGCCGGTAGGCTCCTGACCGCGACCTCGATGGTCGCTGCCTTGCCCTCGGGGAGCCGGAAGACCAGGTCGGCTTCCCGTGTCGCCGGGTCGTAGCGGCCGGACACGTACGCCGCCGGCGCCCACTCACTGAGGACCAGCGGCGAGTGCCGGTTCATCAGCTCCGCGTACACGATGGGGGCCATCCAGTAGAACCCGCTGCCCGAGGTCTCGCGGTTGTGGCCAATCTCCCGCAGGAGCGTCTCTTCATCCTCCCCCAGCAGACTTCGTGCGTGGAACCAGTGGAGGGTGATGTAGCCCGAGTTGCCGTCGTGAGTGGTGGAGTAGGGGTAGCGGTAGGCCCGCTCCCCATCGAGGATCCTGGGGAAGAACTGCGGCACCAAGGCCGCCCACTCGGCCGTCTCGGGCCGGGCCGTGCGCATGACCAGATCGAACAACTCCTGGTGCACCCCATACCCGTTGTACGAGCAGGTCAGCCACCACGGGTCCGGATCATTGGTGGCCGCATTGTGCTGGAAGAGCTGGGGCTCCTGGAACCCGTTGATGAAGTGGCGATCACAGTGGAGCTCGTGCTCCCAGGCGTAGGCGTCGAACTTCAGGCGCACGGTCAGCGGGACCGCCAGCTTCGCCGCCAGACCCGCATAGCGAGTGAAGTCGTCCCCGCGGCCAATGACCCCGGCCATCCGTGCCGCCGAGACGACTCCCGCGTACGAGGCCGTCGCCATGTCGCAGCCGAAGCCCGAACTCCCGTCATCGGAGGCGCTGTCGCCCATGATGGCCCAGTCGTGACTCCACTCGATGTAGGCCAGCGCCTGGTTCACGAAGTCGAACTGCCGCTGCACCATCTCCCACGCGCCGAAGACGTGGGCGTACTTCTGCAGGCCGTTGACGGCCAACCCGTTGCCCCAGTTCATGTCGATACCGCTGTCCTGCCCAAAGCACGCCGGGTACCTCAGCCCCGTATGAGGCTCCTGGCGGTAGGTCCAGCCGGCCAGCGGGTTGTCCGCAGCACCCCACGCCTCCATGTTCCTCTCGTTGGCCCGCACCAGGGCCTGCTGCTGCTCCGGCGTCAGGATGGCCCAGGCGCACAGGGCGTTGCCGGTGATCTTGCTGGGGAAGTTGCACGACACCGTCGCCAGCGGCCAGCCGTTGTACCCCGGCTCCGGATAGCCCTCCAGACCCGCGCAACGGTTCAGCTCCTCCCTTAGCCGCTCCTGACCGACCACGTCCACGTACCCCGTCTCCTCCAGCGGCGGAAGCGGGAGGCGGTACGCGACCTCGGCCCGGCCCAGGACCGCCTCCAGCGGGCCCCAGACCGTCGGGATGCCGAGGTCTGTCGTGTCGCCATCGACCTGGATCGGGTACCCCACGCGCCGCCCGCTGGAGACCATGGGCGGGAGCGGGGCGGCCACCAAAGGCTCCACGTCCCAGTCCGACGGGAGCGTCCGGTAGCGCGAGATGCGGTTGGTGACGATCGCCTCGTCCCCTCGCACCTCATAGTGCTCCTGACAGTCCAGAGGGAAGGCCATGAGCAGACGAGCGATGCGGTCGCAGTGGTCGCCCAGCCACCCGGCGTTCTCGGGCTGCAGGGCCTCTTCGGCGGCATGCAAAGAGCGGCGTCCCAGAGGATAGGCGATGCCGAAGGTGGTTCGCCTGCGGTCCTCGGCGACGAGCCGCAGGCCTCCGGCTACCGGCTCAAGACGCAGCGAGCGCGGGCGAGAGGTGAAGAGCACCTGGACGGGCTGCAGGGAGATGCTGTCCCAGAACAGCAGCCAGGGGGCGTCCATTTCCGCCACCGCGATCTCGGCCGCTGAAGTGGTGGCGACTTCCGTGCGCTGCAACTGCCCGCCGCGCCGCAGCAGCACCGTGACGGACGGGGCCGTCTGGGGCTCCGAGCCGATGATCTGAGCGCGGCCAAACCCCTCGAGGGTGAACGTGAGAGGGGCACACTCCACCAGTATGCCGGGCGACAGGAGGCTGTAGGTCACCCGGCGCCGCGCCTGGCCTCTGGTGAAGACGATCTGCTTGGTCACCCAGTTGACGGATTGCACGTCCACCCTCACCTCGCCGTCGCCGGGCGGCGCCAGGTTGACGGAAGCCATCGGATAGCCCCATGTGGCGCCGCGGGAGAAGTCGCCGCCGGGGCTGAGGGCCCCGACCAGCACACCGTCGGTGGGCGCCACACCGAAGCGGCCGAAACCCTCGCAGCACGGGGCCTTCACAACGCCGGCGTGACCGGCCACTGCCGCCGGCAGGCACAGGATGACACACAGCGACCCACAGCACAGGAGGCGAGGCATGCATCTCACTCCAGTCAGGCCAAAGTCGCGGGTGGCCCGGGGCATTGAACACAGCCGTGCGGACCATGGCTTCGCCGAGGAGTCCCCGGGTCCCTCCGCCGGTGCCGTGATGGTGGGCCCCCGGCCGCCCCCGGACCGGGCGCTGCTGCGCATCTGGAGGCGCGGCCGAACGGTCCGCCTTCGCCGGGAGCCTCGTTCTGAGAGCGTCCGCTCCCGGGAAGAGCAGCACACGGAATCCCCCGGCATGTGGCGGGATCCTTCGCTGTCGCGCCGCGCGGGAATGACGCTGAGGATGACATCCTCACGGCGGAACCGGCCTCCGGGCCGGACCTGCATCGGGAGGTGGTTCGCGCGCCCCGGGCGAATCTACTATTGTCCGACTCGAGGACAGATCACCGCCCGGGGGTAACCCACCACAGATGACACCCGCCCGCCTCCTCGCCGCTTGTCTCACCGTGCTGTGCCTCTCATGCGCCTCCGCCGCCGAGAAGATCACGTCGCAGGTGGAAGGTCTCCCGTTCGAGGCCGTGGAGGGCTCGCAGGTTTCGTTCTCCGTGACACACGTCGTGTCTGCCGAGCTGGCGACCGTCACTTTGCACGTGGAGATGAAGAACCGGCCAAACACCGTGTTGGCCGCCGAGGTTCGCGAGGTCTCCGGGGAGGGCAAGACGGAGTTTGCGTTCCCGGTTCCGGCTCGTGAGGCGGAAAACGAGGTGAACTTCGCCATCTGGTACGGTGAGGACTGGCGTCAGGCCTTGGTGCCCATCATCCACACGGAGTTCGTGTCCATCATCACGGCTCAGCAGGCGGCGGCCGCGGAGGCCGAGCGGGAGCGGGCCGCGGAATGGGTGGCGAAGATGAGACAGGTACTGCCCGCCGAGGGTGCCGTGGCGATACTGGTCGACGACCTGCCCGGCCTGGATAGGGAGCTGGCCACGCGAGTGGCCGTGGACCTGCGGGCACGGAACGTCCCGCTGGTGGAGCTGGCGGCGGAGGATGTCTGCAATGCGGGGATCCTCAGCCCGGAGCATTTCCGCGCTTTGGTGCTCACCTCCTCGGCCGCGTACCCCGCCGAGGGCGGGCGGGTCCTGGAGCGGTTCCTGGCCGAGGGTGGCGACTTGATCGCTCTGGGGGCGCCGGCGTTCACCCATGCGGTCAGCCGTGTCGAAGGCCGCTGGATGGATGAGGCCCAACTGCGCCGGTTGCTGGCCGAGCAAAAGCCCCGGACGCTGCTTTTCGATTTCGAGACCGGGAGCGCGGAGGACTGGGGAACGACACAGGGCGGTGCCGCTCAGGTGGAGCTGGACTTCGCCGCGGCCGGGCCCGAGGGCATGGGCAACGCCCTGCACTGCGTGGTGCCCAACTTCATGAGCTGGGACACACTGATCGCCCCCACGGTGGAGGCGCCGTTTGCGCCCGACAGCACCCTCACCTGTCTGTGGGCCAAGGGCGGCCCCAGTACGCAGTCGCTCGCCCTGGAGTGGGTGGAGGAGGACGGCTCGCGCTGGATCGCCACCATCCCCCTCACCGAGCAGTGGCAGCACTACGCCGTTCCTGTCGGGCAGTTCCGCTACTGGCGCGACAACCCCAGCACCGGGCGCGGCGGCAGCGGCGACCACTTCCGGCCCGAGAACGCGGTACGTCTCACCATCGGCCTCTCGATGACCCACACGCCCATGGCCGCGGGGCGCCACGAGTTCTGGGTGGACCAGATCGGCACCGCCCCCAGCCCCCTGGGCTCCGCTGCGGGGATAGGTGAGCTGACCCTAGCGCCCATCGAGATGGTGACCCCCACCTACAAGTTCCACAGTGTGACCTCGGCGGTGTCGCTCAAGGTCACCGACAAGCAGAACCTGCTGGCTCCGGCCGAGCTCAGTGTTCCTCCCGGACTGATGTCGGTTCACCCCCGCCCGCAGGCCACGGGCTTCGACAAGGACCGCAAGTGGCGCTGGATCCCCCTGCTGGAGGCTTACGATGACTCGGGCGAGGTCTGCGGCACCGCGGCCTGCATGGTGCTCAACCGGACGGGGCGCTTTGCCCACTCGGCCACGGTGACCTTCGCCCTGCCCGAGGGCGCCTACGATGACACGGTGGTGGACCTGGTCGGACAGGCGGTGGTCCGCCTGTGTGACGGCCGCTTCCTACAGGAGGGCGGGGCTCAGTTCTACGCATACTTCCCCGGCGAGAGCGTGACCTTGGGCGCGAGGGCGGCGGGCATCGGGACAGCGGGACTGGAAGGCTGCAGCGCCGGCTTCTTCGTCACCTCCGAGATCGGCACGGAGTTTGAGCAGACGGTTCCGCTGACCGATGGCGTCGCCACCTGCACCTGGAGCCCCGGGCAGTTCGCCAAGAGCGACTACGATGTGATCTGCACGCTGCTGGATGCCGACGGCCGGCCGCTGGACGTGCTCAAGCACCCGCTGGTTGTATGGAACCCGCCGGACGAGCCCAACTTCATGCAGGTGCGAGATGGCAACTTCTGGCTGAACGGGCGGAGATGGACGGCGCACGGCATCAACTACATGCCCTCCAGTGAGATCGGTATCGAGGATGGCGAGTACTTCGAGTTCTGGCTGGACAAGCAGCCGTATGACCCGCTGGTCACAGAGCGAGACCTGCGCCGGATCGCCGCGGCCGGCATGAACATGGTCAGCATCTTCTGCTACTATCGCTCCCTGGAGTCCCGCAATCTGCTGGACATCCTGGAGCGCTGCCGCCGCCACGGCCTGATGGTTAACCTGTCCCTGCGGCCCGGGACGCCCCTGGACTTCCGCTGGGAGGAGATGCAGGCACTCATCGAGGCCTATCGCCTCGCCCAGAACGACACCGTCTTTGCCTACGACCTGGCCTGGGAGCCCGCGTTCTGGGGCTATGGGAGCCGCAAGCGCTGGGATGCCGAATGGGAGCGCTGGATAGTGGAGCGCTATGGCGCGATCGAGGCCGCTGAGGAGGACTGGGGTGTCTTGGTACCGCGGGCCGAGGGGAAGGTGACCGGCCCCTCCGATGAGCAGGTGTCCACCGAGGGCCCGCACCGGGGGATGGTCTGCGCCTACCGCCGGTTCCTCGACGACCTTCTGGCCAAGGCCCACGCCACGGCGAACGGTCTGGTCAAGAGTATCGACCCCAACCACCTGACCAGCTTCCGGATGACGGTTGCCGGCGACCCGACGCTGTCTCCCACCCAGATCGCCTATGACTTCCGTGGCCTGGCGCGGAGCGTGGATATCATGCAGCCCGAGGGCTATGGCCGCATCGGAGACTGGGAGCGCGTCCGGCCGGGGATGTTCACTGTGGACTACGCCCGCTGCATGGCTCCCGGCCGGCCCGTGATGTGGTCCGAATACGGCTATTCCACCTGGGATACGCACCGGATGGCGCCCGACGCCGGGCGCGAGCAGTGGGCAGGCGACTACTACGATCGCTTCCTGAGCATGGCGCTGCAGTCCGACGCCGACGGCACGGTGGCGTGGTACTATCCCGGAGGCTATCGGGTCGGCGAGCGCAGTGACTATGGCGTCTTCAACCCGGACGGCACCTGGCGGCCGGTGACGGAGACCATCGCCCGGTACTCCGCGGAGATGACCGCTCCGCGTCCGACGATCCCCACCGACGAATGGATCGTGATCGACCGCGACGCCACCTGCCTGGGCGTGCAGGGGGTCTACGAGGCGGTCCAGGACCGCTACTGGGAATTGGTGGAGGCGGGCAAGAGGCCCGGCCTGCGCACCGACGGCTTCGGGCTGGACTCAGCGTCCGCCCCGGCCTTGGCCGTGGGAAACGTGCCGTACAGGCCCGGCCGCAATCCGCATAAGTACCTGAACGCCGAGTTTGACCGGGTACAGGTCAAGAACGCGGCCGGACAGTGGGAAACCGTCCTCGACGGGACGACGGTGAAGGTGAAGCGCGGCGAGCCTCTGCTCTTGCGGGCCACCGTGGGGAACCTCGCGGATGCCACATGGCTGGCGGCCGAGGGCACGGGACAAGTGGCCCTCACCTGCGGGGAGGCCCTCAGACCCATCGACGAGGATGTGCCGCACATGGGGACGGCTCAGATCGACGACTTCCAGGTCCTGATCGTGGAGCGGGCCATGGACTTCACGCTGCAGATGTGCGCCTGGCCGGACACCGTCTTCGGCGAGAAGCTGCACCTTCGCATCGAGCCTGAAGGCGGGTAGGCCGACCGGGTCGTGTGCCCGTCTCCACAACCTCGCGGCCGCGAAGCGCCTGAGGAAGGCAGGTACTGCCGTGCTCCCCGGGGCTTGCTCCGGGGGCTCGGTGGGCCTCTTGTGGGATCACCCATCGCAGCTTGGCCATAGCACGGTCGTATCGGGCAGGCAGACGCCGCGAGCCCTGAGCTGCCGCATTGTGGGGAATGACCCCTTGGAGGATCGTGACGCCTTGGTTTGTGCCCCCGTACGCTTGCTCTATGTGGCGCTCGCCCTGGTCTGGGCCGCCTTACCCCTGTGCGCCGCCGATTGGCCCCACTGGCGTGGCCCGGAGCGCGACTCATCCACGCCGGAGACTTCGGGCTGGGACGAAGGCGCGTGGCCTCCGGGTGAGCCGGCATGGCAGACCGACGTTGGGCAGGGCTCCGCGACGCCTGTGATCGCCGATGGGAGGCTGTACGTTCACGGTTGGGCCGATGGCACCGATAGCGTGCGGTGTCTCGATGCCCCAAGCGGCAGGCCACTGTGGGCGTCGGAGTACCCGGCTTTGAAACACGGGCGACACCACCGTGGCGACGAGAACCTCTACGCCGGCCCCCAGTCCACTCCCGAGTTCGACGCCGCTACCGGCTACCTGTACACACTGGGCGTCGACGGCGACCTCAACTGCTGGAGCACCCGGGAGGACGGGCGCCGTGTCTGGGGCATGAGCCTGTACGAGACCTTCGCGGTTCCCCAGCGGCCGGATGTGGGTGGCGACCGGCGCGACTATGGCTACACCACCTCCCCCATGGTCTATGGCGATCTGCTCCTGGTGGAGGTAGGCGCCGAGGCCGGCAATCTGATCGCCGTGGACAAGCGTACCGGGCGTCGGATCTGGGCTTCGCAGTGCAAAGACCCCGCAGGCCACAGCGGCGGGCCCGCACGGATCGACGTAGCGGGCATCCCCTGTGCGGCGGTGCTAACGCTCCGCAACCTGGTGGTCGTGCGCCTGGACCCCGGCCACGAGGGCGAGACCCTGGCGATCCACGATTGGTGCACGGATTTCGCCAACAGCATCGCCAGTCCCACGGTGGTCGGCGACTGCGTGATCCTCAGCAGCGGGTACAACCGCAGCCGAACGGTGAAGCTACGGGTCGCGCCGGGCAAGACCGAGACCCTGTGGGAGAGCAGAGCATTCTCCAAGGTCTGCAGCCCCACGCTGTGCGGCGACTACGTGCTGCTGGCCTGGCAGAAGCTGCGCTGCCTTAGCCTGCAGACAGGCGAGAAGGTGTGGGAGGGCGGGAGCTTCGGGGACGAAGGCTCCTGTGTCGTGACACAGGACGGGCGCGCGATTGTGCTGGGGCAAAAACAACTTGTGCTGGTACAGGGGCCTCAGCGGTCCCCGGGCGGCTACACGGAGCTGTCGCGCCGGGGAGGGCTGAAGGTCGGGCGCTGCTGGGCCCACGTGGTGCTCGCCGAGGGGCGGCTCTACGTGCGCGATACCGAGGGGCGGCTCCAGTGCTACGAGCTTCTTCCGCCCGGAAATGGGCGGCAATGAGGCGAGGCCGACACCCCGGGGCCATGGGGCCGCGGTGCTGTTTCGCTGCGAACACGCCGGCGCACCCCGCGGGTTGCCGCGGGGACCATTCGGCCGCCGTCCGGTGGGCGGCACGGAAACGGCGCCCGCAGACTACGCAGGCGCCGTGATGGCCATGTCGCCTCTGGGAACGGCCTCGCCGGCCAGCCGGAAGCCGCAGTCCAGCAGGCCTACGTCCAGTGCGAGCAGCTCGCGCGGGGTGGGCGGCGTTGCCAGACCGTCCTCGATCCGGACCCGCGCCGGGTCGGCATTCTTCAACTGCTCCGCCAAATCTGGGATGATTGCCGCGGCCTCCCGGAGAGCGTCCAGCACGGTCTGTCCGGGGTTGGCCGATACCGTGTACTGTCGACCGTTGAGGTTGACGTGTAGCTTGAACATGTCTGCAGATCCACTCCTCGACGCCACTGGCCGCGCACGTCGGCCGGGCGCCATGCGCACATCCGGGCCATCACGCCGCGAATCTGCGCCGGCTTCCCCCCCTTATTATCAGCAGTGGTAGGTGCAACTTGAGGTCGATCGAGCTCCCCACCGGCGACGCCTGCATCCGTCTGAGAAGCTCCTCCGTCCGCCGTCGGTCACACGGAAAACAGGGTGTGGCGGGTCGGGCACTGTCGCACTTGCGAGAAGTGGTGTACGCGGCAGACCTCGCTGCCGTCGATGACCACCGGCGTCGGCCGGAGGATGATGAACTCCGCCCGGTCGAGTCTGTTGTACCCCACGTGAGCCACGTCGAACCACTCGATCCAGTGCTCTGACTTGCAGGTGAAGTCCGGAACAATGACGGGCCCGGTGTCCACCTGGAAACGCCGCCGCTCCGAGTGGAAGTTCATGGTCCGGATGGGATACTCAAGAACCGCGCGGATGCCGGTGGCCTCGTCCCACAGCTCGGTCTGTGCGATGAGCCCCTCGTCGTCCATGGTGGCGCGGACGATGGCGTCGTCGTCCTCAAGCGGCCGGGCCGCGGCGTGGTTGCGCAATGTGAGACGAACGTAGTTGCACGTCTTCTCATTGAGGCCGGACTGCCTGGCCACGTAGTCATCAGAGCCGGTGATCGTGCCCACCGGACCGTCCGAGGCGGTCTTGCGCAGCCCGGCTCCCTCGGCCACCATACCGTAGCCCGTGCCCAGATAGCGGTCTTGCGACCAGATCCCCCTGTACTCGCGATTGGGGTCCTGGAAGATGATCTCGTCTCGGTACATCCACTCGGTGCGACACGCCGCTATGAGGTAGAACGCTTCTTGCCGCCCCGAGGCCTCCTGAAACATCTCGCAACGGGCCTCGATCATGATCCGCGCCTCATTGCCCCACGGCATGTGCCCGGGCTTGCGGGTGTCATCCGGGTCGGACGAGACCCCCCAGGTCATGTAGGATTTGTCGTAATCCAGCACCTGCATGGTCACTTCCCCCTGAGATCTGTGAACTGGGCCCGACGCGCCATGTTCGCGGTCTCCCGGCTTTAGTGCGGATCAGAACCTCCGCCCGGTCTACGGGCATCGCCGAGGCCGCGCGCTCTGCGAGGTTCGTCTTTGGCCAGGCGACACCTCCCTGCCACCTCAGCGGACTCCCGATACCGGCCGACGCGGCGACGGAACAGACTGAACGGGCGTTCATTGCCTTGCCTGGCCGGGCAAATGGTTGTATCCTCAACCGCGCCGGCGCTCACTACACACCGGCAGCGATCCTCTGGGGAGTAGCTACCATGCTCAAAGTCGGCGTCATCGGAGTTCGCGATATCGGTAACCTGCATGCGGACTGCTACCGCTCCAGTCCGCACGCTGAGTTGGTGGCCGTCTGCGACATCATCCCCGAGCGTGCCGATGCCGCCGCCGCCCGCCTCGGCGTTGCCCGGTACTACAACATGCACGAGATGCTGGCCAACGAGGACCTGGACATCGTGGATGTGTCCACCGGCGGCAAGGAGAACGGTGGCGACCACTACGCTCCGGTAATGGCGGCTCTCGAGGCGGGCAAGCACGTGCTGTGCGAAAAGCCAATCAGCAACAGCATCGAGCACGCCCGGGAGATGGAGAAGAGGGCCCGCGAGAAGGGACTGTGTTTCGCCATCAACCTCAACTACCGCTTCACCCCGGCGTGCATCACCGCCCGACGCTGGATCGAGGAGGGGCGCCTGGGTGAGCTCAACTTCGTCAACAAGGTCCTGTGGATCGCCAACCCCAGGGATGACGAGTGGTTCCACATGCGCGCCCTGCATCCCCACAGCATCGATGTCATGCGTGTGCTGTGCGGGGATATCCAGTACGTACACGCCTTCATGAAGCGCTCGGAAGGGCGCACCTGCTGGTCGAATGCCTCGATCAACCTCCGGTTCACAAACGGGATGATCGGGCATCTCACCGGCAGTTACGACATGACCACACGCCACCCCATGGAGCGCACGGAGGTTGCGGGGACCAAGGGGCGGCTGGTACTGCAGAAGGTATTCGAGGACCTCTGGCTCTACCCCCATGAGTCGGATGAGGTCATCCACGTCCACAACTCGATCTTCGGTGGCATCCAGGGCTTCGACGACACGTTCAGAGTCCGCATCCACCGTTTCTGCGAGCAGGTCGCCGAGGGCGCGGCCCCTGATGAGATCGAGGGGTCCGGCCGAGACGGCCTGATAGTGCAGGAGGTCATCGAGGCCGCCATACGTAGTCAGAGGGACGGCGGCGTGGTGCAGGTGCCGCTGTAGGCGGTAGGCGCGCGGCCCACCCAGCCACCGCTCTCCGGCGTCCACGCCGGCCGGAGCAGTCCTTTGCCCGTTCACAAGACAAGGCACACACCAGAGCCCGCCGCGAGGGCGGCGGGAGATGGAGGAGATCGTCGCGATGAAACGCTATCTTGTTATCCCCGTATCAGTCGCACTTCTGATGAGCGTGGCCGTATGCCATGCCGAGACGGGACGCATCAGCGGAACCGTCTCCTGCGCCCGCAGCGGGTTCGGCGTGTCCGTGCACCCGGTGATCGTGATGCAGGGCACTGAGACCCTGGCGCGCAGCCTCACCGATCGCAACGGCAGTTTTGGCATGGAGTTCGCCTTCACCCAGGGCAATCCGCTGACGATCCAGTGCGACATCACCCCGGGCTACCTGGCTGCCAAGGGCACCGTGGAGCCCAATACGGAGGTGGCCATCACCGTCATGCCACGCTGGGCCACGGTGCTGGGGGTCGTGTCCGACCGCAGCACGGCGCAGGGCCTGGGCGACATCCCTGTGCGCGCCGGGCGCGGAGACAAGTTCCTCAATGACTCGTGGGCCACGGTGAAGACCGACGCCACCGGCGTGTTCATGATGAAGGTTCTGGCCTTCGAGAACGATGATGTGACCAAGCCCATCAGCGACCTGTGGCTATCGATCAACGAGGGCCGGGGCGCCAACGAGGCCCTCGCCGTAGTGCGGACCGAGGCCGTCCCGCTATGGGCCTGGCCGGATCCCACGAGGCCGACCAAGGTCGAGGTCTCTCTGCCGGCGGCGGATGCCCAGGGCGTCGGCCTCGCCGACGTTGTGAAGGTCTGGGATGCCCAGCAGGCAACGCCGGCTCCGGGCACCGCCACGCCGGCTCCGGCGACCATGGGTCCTCAGGCCCCCGCCGCTACCGCGCCGCCCCCGGGCCAGGGCGCAGGTACTGTGCCCACGGCCACCGCGACGGCGCTGGGCCCCAACGAGCTGCTCATCAACTGCCCGCACTGTGGCAAGAGGATCAAGCTGATCGTCATCCCGGCGGAGTAGACCGCCGGTCACCCTGTCGCCGGTCCCGAGCGACAGGTGAGTCGCCGCGAGGTGGTGCCGATGGGTGACGACAGCCCCGACCGCATGCCGGGATGGCTGGAACGTAGCATCCAGGCCCTGGAGAAGGCGAGCACCGACGAGCAGGTGCGCGTGGCGCTGCAGGCCTGCCTCTCGGACCTGTCCCACAGTGGCGGGCCCGAGTGGTTCAAGGCTTTCGTAGGTGCCAACCTCGGACGCGCCGTGGCGACGGTGACGTACAAACAGCTCCACGATAACTGGCTTCCCGCGATGAGGCAGGAACGCGACCGCCTGGCGGCGCGAGCGGCCGGCGGATCACCACCACCACCGCCGCCATCTCTCCCGGGGCCAGCCGCGCCGCCGGGGGAGCCCCGCAACGTGGCCAACCGCCCCGGCTGCTTCGGTGGGACGGGGATCCTGCTGCTCGGGGCACTGCTGCGTCTGCCCCAATAGGCCGCTTTGCCGCCGCAAGGGACTGAGGTGAGTGTCCACGATGCCCCAGACGCCTGAGGCACCCAGAGTCGACCCTCTACTGCCGTGGCTACAGAGCACCATCGAGCGCCTGGAGGCCACCGGCACCGATGCCCAGATGCGCGCCGCGCTGCAGGCGGCGGTGGGCGAGTTGCAGGATGTGGCCGAGGATCCGCACATAAGGAAGCTGCTGGCCACCAACCTGCAGCAGGCCGCGGAGACGCTCACCCGTGAGCAGGCCACGACGCGACTGATACCGAACCTACAGCGCATGAGAGATGACCTGGCCAAGGGCCCGGCAACGGGCGGACAGCCCGGTTGTGGCGGCAAGGCCGCGGTGATCCTGCTGGCATTGGCCGCTCCGGGCCTGATCCTCGCCATCGGGAGCCTGCTGCGATGACCCTGCCCACCGTGCCCATCGGTCCCCTGGAGGTGACGCGCCTGATCGTGGGCGGCAATCCCTTCAGTGGGTTCTCGCACCAGTCGCCCGAACGCGATCGGCAGATGCGACAGTATTACACCGTGGAGCGCATCAAGGCGACGCTGCGCGACTGCGAGCAGGCCGGGATCAACACCTGCATGCTGCGGGTGGATGCCCACATCTGCCGGATGCTGGAGGAGTTCACCAACGAGGGCGGCAGGCTGCAGTGGCTGGCCCAGATGGCCCCCGAGGAGGCCTGCGAGGCCAACATCAACCGGGCCAGGGCTTTCGGTGCCGTGGGCTACTACATCCACGGCGCCGTGACAGATGCGGCGTACCGTGAGGGCGACCTGGACCGTATCCGCGGGATCATCGATCAGATCCACTCCCGGGGCCTGCTGGCCGGCGTCGCCGGCCATGTGCCTGCGGCGCATCTGGCCGTGCATGAGGCCGGCATCGCCACAGACTTCCACATGGTCTGCTTCTATGATTGCGGCTCCGTACACGCGGGGGAGGGCGAACGGTTCGACCCCGCGGACCCGCCGCAGGCCGTCGAGGCCATCCGGGCCATCGACAAGCCCTGCATTGCCTACAAGGTGTTGGGGGCCGGCCGGGTTGCCCCGGAGGAGGCCCTCGCCTACGCCTATGGCCACATCAAGCCCGTTGACGCGGTGAACGTCGGCATGTTCACGGGTGACAGGGCAAGCATGGTGGCCGATAACGTGGCCCTTGCGGCGCGGCTGATGGCGACGAGCTGACGTGCCGCCCCAGACCGCCCATCCTCCTCTCAGCGGTGACGATCAACTATGCACTCAGCGCCCTGTCCTTTGCTGTGCGAGCTGGCCGACGAGCTCGTGGAACTGTGGCATTCGGCGGAGCAAGGGCGCCGACGCCGCCTGTGGGCCGACCACTTCAACGGCCGGACGAAGGAGGTGCCGGTGAGCTGCGCCATGTTCCAGGGCTCCCAGGACCTGGTCTGGCAGCAGATCCTGCCCGAGGAGAGCATCGCTCACGAGGGCGGTCTGGCCCGCCACCTCGAGCTGCACCTGCGCCACCGCCTGTGGCGCGCGGGCAACATCCCCGATGACACCCCTGTGGACCCCACCCTCGTCCTGCACGCCCTGCCGCCCCTGGCGCCCGATGAGCTCTGGGGGGTGCCGCTGGGCTTTCAGTCCACCGGTGCGGCGGGGGGCGCCTACAAGCCCAGGCCGCCATTGGTGGACCCCCAGGACATCGACCACCTCCGTCCCCCGCGGTTCAGGCACGATCCGGAGGCCGTCGAACGCCTGCAGACCGAAGTCCACGGCCTGATCGGCGACCGGCTTCCTATCGTGTTCCGCTGTGACGCGCTGCACAACGGGCCCTTCGAGTGGGCGGTGCGCCTGAGGGGCATGGATGCCCTACTCCTGGACTGCTACGACCGGCCCGAGTGGCTCAAGCAGCTCATGGACTTCCTCAGCCGGTCCATCGTCCGGTACCACCGGGAGCGCGAGGCGGCGGGCTTTGCCAATGCCCGCTTCGAATCCGTCCTCCACAGCCCCTGGGACGATGAGTATGAGACCCAGGACAAGCGGCTCTCAAGCTGCTGGGCCTACCTGCACGCCCAGTCGGCGGCCTCCTACGGCCCCGATACCTACGCCGAGTTCGTCCATCCCTACAACGTCCCCATCGCCGAGCTGTTCGCCAAGACCTACTATCACGGCTGCGAGGATCTCACGGCAAAGGTCAAGGTGATCCGGGATCTGCCCGGGCTGCGCCAGTTCCATGTGTCGCCCTGGTCACAGGTTGCGCCCATCGCCTCGGAACTACCGGCCGGCGTGGTGATGGAGGTCCACTCGCACCCCACGAACGTCCTCTTGCTGTGGGACGAGGCCCAGATGGGCGAGGAGCTTGAGGGGCTTGCCCGTGACGCGGGCGAGCACCCGTTCAACCTCAAGCTGTGCGACATACAGACCATCAACGCCGATGGGGGCGAGGCTCTGATCGCGTGGTCGAGGATGGCCAGGAAGGTGGCCGCGAGATGCAGAGCATAGGGGCTACTCGACGCCCGGGGCCGCCGGCGGGCCGCGGCCTGTCCGGCGCCTTGGCCCTCCTCGTCCTTACCATCCCGCTCTCGGCTCAGCAGACGGTGGACGTCACCCTCAGCGACGAGACGCTGGGCACGGTGTCGGGGAGCTTCTGGGGCCTGCACTATGACGGTCCGGAGCACCAGACCTCCGACAGCATCAGCGGCGGCCTCATCACCATGCCCGGGGCCTACGGTTCGCCGGCCTGCCGCGAGCTGCTGCACAACCTGGGCATCGTGCTGGTCCGCATCTTCGTGTGGCAGGCCGGGGTGCATCCGGATGCCGAGACCTGGAACTGGGAGACGACGGACGAGGAGGTGCGGCAGGTGGTGGAGGCCGGGTTTGAGCCCCTGCTCTGCCTGCACCAGACGGGGCCGACCTGGATGGGCGGCACGGAGGAGGCACCGTGGTGGGAGACGGATGTGGGGCGGGAACAGTGGGCGGCCTTCGCGGGCACACTGGCGCGGCGCTATGGCGAGAGGTGCCGCTTCTACGAGATTCTCAATGAGCCCAACATCATCCATGGCGAGCGTCGCGACTGCTTCGGCTGGGACGGTGTGGCGGAGGTCTACCTCCGGGCCGCCGCCGCGATCCGGGAGGCCCGGCCCGAAGCGGCCTGCGGCGGCGCCGCCACGTGGGCCGCCTGGGAGACGGCGCAGTTCGGCAAGACCGTGCTCGCGCGCCCCGGGGGCGAAGAGCTGCTGGACTTCGTCAGCTTCCACATCTACGCATCCCACGACCTCGACGACCCCAATGATGCCCTGATGGCCAGGACGCCGTGGTTCTCCGAGACTCCGCGGTACATCCGCGAGCAACTGGCCGCGGTGACGGACAAGCCCATCGCCATCGCCTGCACGGAGTACAACTCCAGCGCGGTGTGTGCCAGGGACGGGAAGCCGTACACGGACCCGCGGAACGTGAACGCCTTCGGCGGTGTGCTGGCGGCGGACGTGCTCTGCCGCTCGGCCCTGGGTGGCGCCGACATGGTGTTCCACTTCGCCACCATCGGCGGCTTCGGCCTGATCGTCTGGCCGCCCGAGTACCGGCCGCGCGCCTGCTACCACGCTCACCTGCTGCTGGCCGCCGTGGCAGGTCTGCAGCCGGGAGCCCTGGTCCTTGGCACCTCCAACTCGCTGCCCGAGACGGAGGTGCCCGGAGCGGTGGAGGGGAAGTGGACGCACCGCGCCCTGGAAAGCTACGGCCTGCAGGCCCGCGACGGGAGCCGCTGCGTGGTGCTGGTGTGCAAGGGGGCGCAGACGAGCTACACCGCCCGTGTGAGCCGGTCGGCCCCGTCCGCCGGCGTCGCCGAAGTCTACCAGTATTCATCCCGCCGCATCCCGGACGCGCTCTACCCTCTGTCGGTGGCAGACACGAGCGGCGCACCGGTGGAGGTTCAGTGTCCCCCCTACAGCGTGACGGTGGTGAAGTGGCCGGTCGGGTGATGGAGCCGGCAGCGGGCCGCGGCGGTGCCTCCTCTCGCCTCACGGGTCTTGGGCTGGGCCTCCTGGCCTCGGTCATGTGGGGCACGGTGTTCGTGGCCGGGCGGTACCTGGTGGATACCCGTGGGCTGGATCCGATGTACGTGGCGGCGCTGCGCTTCAATATCGGCGCCGTGGCCGCATTGCTCTTCATGCTGGCGATGGGCAAAGGCCCGGATCTGCGCAACGCCCTGCGTGAGTTGCCCCTGCTGATCCTTCTCGGGGCCATCGGCATCTTCGGCATGGGCTCCTGTGTGTTTCTGTCCCTGCGCTACACGGCCTCCGTCAATAGCTCCATCATCACCAACGCCAATCCGGTGTTCATCGCGCTCTTTGCCCCTCTGATCGGCGAGCGCGTGCCGCCGGTGCGTGTGCTGGGTCTGGTGCTGGGGCTGGCGGGGTGTGCCGTCATCAGCCTGCAGAGCCTCGGTGAGGTCAGAGCAGGCGACAACGACCTACTTGGGGGCCTGATCGCGGTGGGGGCCGCGGTGTGCTGGGCCGCGTATACGGTTCTGGGCAAGGGCGTCTCCCAGCGCCGTGACGGTCTGGCCTGCGCCACGATCTGTCTGGCCGCCGGCGGCCTGCTGTACCTCCCCATCGTCCTCTTCCGCGGCGCCGCGGCGCCGCTGGACGGCACCCAGCTTGCCGTGGCGATCCTCCTGGGGGTCGGCCCCTCGGCGGTGGCGATGCTGGCCTGGTACAAGGCCCTGCAGTACGTGGACGCCAGTGTCCTGGGCCCGACCCAGTACATCGCCACGCTGGTAGGAACGCTGTTGGGTTGGTGGCTGCTTTCGGAGCACATCGGTGGCGCGTTTGTGGTTGGCGGAGCGGCTATCGTGGCCGGACTGTGGCTGGCGACGCGGAGAAACGGGCGGGCTCCGGCCTCATAGCAGTACCCCGGCGACGGGGTGCCTCCCTGCGCTCAGACGCCCCGGAGGCCTCAGAGTCGAACGACCAGGGAGCGGCCCATGCAGCCGAGAATCGGCCTCATCAACATCGGTCATCCGGACTATCCCAACGAAATCGGGGCGGCGCTGGCTCTGCAGGCCGTTGAGGCGCTTGGGCACCGTGGCATTGACATCGTCTGGGACGGGTGCGTGTGTACCGACCCGCTCACCGCCTGCGAGCGCGGACGAGAGATGTGTGGCCAGCGGCTGGACGGAGCGATCGTGTGGCTCGGCACCTGGATCGAGTGCTCCACGGCCGTTGCCGCTATCCGGGAGATAGAGCATCTGCCCTTCGCCATCTGGGGCTTCAACATGCTCGAGGTTGAGGGACGCCGCGAGTCCACGGGTTCCTTCGTCGCCGCCGCGGTGCTCAAAGGCTCCCTGGAGCGCATGGGCTACCGTTTCCCCACGATCCTGGGGCTGCCGGGGGATGAGTCGGCTCTCACAGCGGCCGTGGACTTCTCCCACGCCGCCTACGCCGCCGGGAGGCTGAAGCGCACCCGTCTGGGGCTGGTGGGCTATGCCTCCATGTCCATGTACCCGGGCACCTTTGACCACGCGCTGCTGCGGCGCCACATCGGGCCCGAGGTGGTGCACATCGATACCTACACCCTGGTCCGGATTGCCGAGCAGGCTTCGGAGGAGGCCGTGCGGCGGGCCGCGGCGGAGATCTCCGCGCGGGCGCGGACACAGGTGAGCCCGGAGCGCCTGCAGAAGGCCGCGCGACTGGCCGTAGCTCTGGAGACCCTCGCCACCCGCCACGGCCTGCAGGCCCTGAATGTCAAGTGCCAGTACGAGCTGTCGCAGGAGTGGGGGATGACGCCCTGCGTGGCGTTGTCGCTGCTGGCGGACAAGGGGATCGCCTGCGGCTGCGAGGGAGACGTGCCGGCGAGCGTCACCATGTGCCTGCTGAGCTACCTGCAGGATGATGCGGTGGTGTTCTATGGCGACATCCTGGACCTGCAGGGCGATGAGATGCTCCTGAGCTCCTGCGGCTTCGCCCCGCTGTCCCTGGCTCACGAGCCGGAGGGCGCCACGGTGCGCGAGCTGGGGCATCCGGGCTTCGACGGGATCATCTGCTCCTGCACGATGAAGGAAGGCCCGGTGACTTTCGCGCGCCTCGTGGAGGGCCGCGGCGACCCGCACCTGGTATTCGGCACCGGCACGGGCCTGCCCGGTGAGCTACGCCAGGGCCGTTTCCCCGCGCTTCAGGTGCGTCTCGACGGCGATCCGGAGAGGCTTTTGGAGAGTCTGTCCTCACAGCATTTCGCCGTCTGCTACGGCGATGCGAGCCGGCGTATCGAGAAGCTGTGTGCCGTCCTGGGCATCGAGGCGCAGAGGGTCTGAGCGGCTTACGGCCCGCTTGCCCCCTGCACGGTCTTGTCTGACGAGGCTTGGCATCACGGAGACCGGGCGCAGGCTGTGTGTGCGTGCCGGGTGACGTCTGCGATCCCACGGGGCGGGACGCCTGCGGGCGGCTCTCGGGCGTACCCCTAATAGCCTCCCACCTCTGCCAGCGTGTCGTACATGGCCACGAGGTTCTCCGGCGGCACGTCGGCCTGGATGTTGTGTACGGTGTTGAACACGTACCCTCCGCCCGGCGCGAGAGCTTCCACATTGCGCCTCACGTCATCGGCCACTTGCTGCGGCGTTCCGTGGGGCAGTACCCCCTGAGTATCCACGCCGCCGCCCCAGAAGCAGAGGGCGGCGCCGAAGTCCTTCTTGAGGGCCTTGGGCTCCATCCCGGCAGCGGCCACATGGACGGGGTTGAGGATGTCCACCCCGATCTCGATGAGGTCGGGGATAATCGCCCGGACGCTCCCGCAGGAGTGGAACAGGAGCTTGGCATGCGGGGCCAGACGCTTGATCCCGCTGAATAGCTCCGCCAGGCGGGGCTTGAAGATCGACCGGAAGCGCTCGGGGGGCACCAGTTGCGAATCCTGGGTGCCGTAGTCATCGGCCTCCAGCACGATATCCACCACATCCCCCAGGCCGGTCAGTGCCATGTCCCAGAACTCCAGCTTGAGCCGCAGGATGCGGTCCAGCAGGGCCGCGGTGACGGCCTCGTCCAGCATCAGATCGACGAGGAAGTTCTCCATCCCCCGGATCCTGATGGCCACCTCGCACAGGCCCGCACACAGGCCCTTGAGCACCACCGGGTAGCCCGCCGCCCGGAAGGTCTCGGCCTGCTGCCGCAGGCCGGCGATGCGTGCCCGGTCCGCCGCGATCGGCCACCGGTGCGCCTCGATGGCCGCCACGGTGGTCTCCGGTGCCGGAATGGGGCTGCGTACCAGGCTGAAGTACAATCCCCCGTCCTTGGGGCGGTGGTGCACCAGGCCCCATTCGTCGGTGTACTGCCAACTCTCCCCGACGTCCACCACAGGGGCGTTGATGTTGTTGCTCGTCACGGGAAACAGCCCCCGGACATCCACGCCGAACCGGCGCATGATGTCCTCCTCGGGCAGTGCGACCTGCTGCACATCATCCACGATCAGGGGTTCGGTGGCCGGCAGGCCCAGATGCGCCCGCAGATTGCTCAGCGCGATGGCACAGATGCCGGTGACATGCGTGGCGCCCAGGTCGAGGGGGACGCGGTCGGGTTCGCGGTGGTCGAGTGCGGCCAGGACGCGCTCGCGGCTGGTCATGTTGTCTCACCCTTCGGCCGGAGTCGGCGAGTCTGCGGGGCACGAGTCGCGGGTCAACGGCGAACAGCGGCGTAGCGACCGGCGGCGGTGCCGCCGCCGATGCCGGGGAGGCATTCCGCCGAGAGTGTGGCGAGACCTCCAGCGTCTCGGTGCACGTCCCGGGCGACGCGCGCGGCCTCTTCGGAGGTGCACCGCGCCTCGTCGACGAACCGCCCTCCGACAACCCTCGCCCCAGAGGAGGCGATTGCGTGTCGACAGTGCTAGTGCTGCTTGCCGTCGTCTGGTGCACCGGTATAGCCGCTCAGCCGGAGAACCTGATTCCCAATCCGAGTTTCGAGCAGGCCGTGGATGGCACGGCCGCCGACTGGGTCGCCGAACCGGCGGAGGGCGTTCGGTGGCGCGACGACGGCGGCCAGGAGGGGCGCGGTTACGTGCGCTTCACCGACCAAAGCGACCAGGGCTATGTGGTGCTGTCCTCCAGGCGCCTGCCCTGCCGCCCCGGGGGCCTGTACACCGCTTCCGCCTGGTTCCGCACCGCCGACACGTGCCAACCGGGAGTGTATCTGAACTTCCATGACGAGGGCGGCACCCGCATCCACAACCTCTTCAGCCGTGCCACCGGCCCCACCGAGGGCTGGGTGCAGGTGACCGTCACCGCCACCGCCCCCATGGACGCCGTGGAGGTGTGCACCTCGCTGTACGCCTATGTCGGCGATGTGGGCGACTTCGATGCCGACAGCGTGATCACCACAGTGGAGGGCGGCAGGGAGCCCGGGTACGGCGCCTTCGCCCCCGCGCAGCCGGGAGACAAGGACATGGTGGACATCGGTTCGCGACTCGAGCTCTTTGTGGACGGCTTCATGATCGATTCCCTGGCGGGAGACGCCAGACGCGTCCTGCACCGGCCCCAGCGGTGCGAGGAGGTCCTGCGCTTCGATCGGCCGTGGGAGGGGCCCTTCTGCGGCTACTTCGCCCTCATCGACGACGGCGACAGGTTCCGCATGTACTATCGCGGCTGGCCCAAGTTAGGGGGCAAGGACTACACCTGCGTCGCCGAGAGTGAGGACGGTATCCATTTCACCCGTCCGAACGTGGGCATCTACGAGGTCGAGGGCTCGCGGGACAACAACATCGTGTGGGCCGGCCCGGGCTGCCACAACTTCACTCCCTTCCGCGATGACAACCCGGCCTGCAGGCCCGAGGAGCGCTACAAGGCTCTGGCCAGCGCCGGCCCCGGGGAATCGCTGGTGGCCTTCGTCTCGCCCGACGGCTACCGCTGGAGCCGGCTCCGGGAGGAGCCCGTCATCACCGAGGGGGCGTTCGATTCGCAGAACCTGGCGTTCTGGGACCAGACACGGGCGCGCTACGTGGAGTTTCACCGTGGCTTCCGAGACGGGGTGCGCGATGTCATGACCAGCACCTCCGAGGACTTCCTCACCTGGACAAAGCCGGTCTGGTGCGAGTACGGCGATGCACCCAAAGAGCACCTGTACACCAATGCGACGGTGCCGTACTTCCGCGCTCCCCACCTGTTTCTGGGTTTCCCGTGCCGCTTCGTCCCGGGGCGCAAGAAGCTGGCCGAACATGCGGAGGATGGCGTCAATGACGGAGTGCTGATGTCCAGTCGTGACGGTCTGAGCTTCGAGCGCTGGACGGAGGCGTTCCTGCGGCCGGCCATCAATCCCCATGCCTGGACAGACCGCAACAACTACATCGCCTGGGGCCTGGCGCCCACCTCGGACGAGGAGATCTCCCTGTACTGGACGGAGAACTACCGCTATCCGGATTACCAGCTCCGGCGCGGGGTGATCCGCACCGACGGGTTCGTCTCCGTGCAGGCGGGGGCCGGTGGGGGAGAGGTCCTGACCCGCCCCTTCGTCTTCTCCGGCAAGTCGCTGACGATCAACTACGCCACCTCGGCGGCGGGAAGCCTGCGTCTGGAGCTTTGCGATGAGACCGGCGCGGCCTATGATGGCTTCTCGGCCCACCAAAGCGACATCCTGTTCGGCAATGAGATCGCCCACGAGGTCACCTGGGAGGGCCGCAGTGACGTCGGCGCCCTGCAGGGCAAGCCGGTGCGGCTGCGGGTGAGGATCAAGGACGGTGACCTGTACTCCTTCGGCTTTGGCGGCGGGTAGGAGGCAGTCCGGGTTGGCCCCCGCAACGGGCGAGAGCCCTGCGCTCGTGGGGTGATGACCAGGCCTGGAAACGTCGCCGGCGACCCACCAGGAGGCACCTGCATGAAGCTCTCAGCGGCTCACCACGAGGCCCTGAACCGGCGGCGGCGCATGGTGGTGCAGTACGACGCCTACGCCAACCTCGGCGGCGACTTCGCCCAATGGCTGGACTACCGTTTCGATTACGTCGATAGCTCCGGGGTGCAGATTGACGGCCTGTGGTGGGATATCGGCGGCGGCTCCTATGCCACGTACCCCAGCCGGGTGCTGCCCCCTACGGAGGACGTCGGTCTTCTGAAGTGGCGGGCGCAGGGCATCGACTGGGTAGGGGAGCTGGTGGCGCAGACCCGGCGCCGGGGCCTGGAGTGCTTCTGGAACCACCGGATCAGCGAGGTGGATGTGCGGCCCGAGGGCGGTCTGGATGTGGAACGCCTGCAACCGCTGAAGGCACAGCACCCGGACTGGGTCATCAAGAGCTGGTGGTGGCAGGGCCTGTGGAACCTGGCCTCTCCCGGGCTGCGGGAGCATGTCGTGGCCGTGCTGCGAGAGCTGGCCCAGAGCTATGACCTCGACGGCTTCCAGCTCGACTTCGCCCGGCATGTGCCGTGCCTGCCCCCGGGGCGGCAGTGGGAGCTGCGGGACGAGGCCACGCAGTTCGTGCGCATGGTGAGGGAGATGCTGCAGGAGGTGGCCGCGGCCCGCGGACGACCGTACCTGCTGGCGGCCCGTGTGCCCCGGACGCCCGAAGGCTGCGTGCTGGATGGGTTCGATGTCGCTACGTGGGCCGCCGAAGGACTGGTGGATATCCTCAGCCTGGGCTCCCGGTCGATGGAGGTAGACATCGAGGGTTTCCGCCGCCTCATCGCCGGGCGCCACATCAAGCTCCAACCGTGCCTGGATGACCACCACTCTCCCGACGCCTACCAGTACCCGCCCATAGAGCACTTCCGCGGCGTGTTCACCAACTGGTGGTCTCAGGGCGCCGACGGTGTGATGACCTTCAACTGGTCCAATGCCTCGGCGGATAGGTGCCGGCAGGTGGGGGCCCTGCCGGGGCCAAAATCGCATCTGGAAGCATACCGCGAGTGCGGGAGCCCGCAGAGCATGTGGCTCTCGGACAAAAGGTTCGTGGTGCAGCGGCGCGGCGGCTACCCCTGGGCCGAGGGGTACTTCAACCGCAATGACGACGCACCGCTCCCCGTCACCCTCCGCAATGACGGGACGGCCGCGGAGCTCGATCTGCGGATTCACGAGCCCGTGGCCTCCTTGGCCGAGCAGGTGGCTTCCGTGACGGTGCGGGTGGTGCTGTTCGGTGCCCGCGAAGCAGATGAGTTTGAGGTCTGTC
>Ga0334882_1001113_pt1 | contig 34311 bp, 22 predicted proteins | sample GraSluR1_MG_5_FD_207226 | JGI IMG/M metagenome (GOLD analysis project Ga0334882, IMG submission 207226) | Sludge microbial communities from methane-producing bioreactor in Wageningen University, Netherlands - Granular Sludge_15_04-R1 | ecosystem: Engineered > Bioreactor > Anaerobic >... | reverse complement strand
ATGAGGGTAACGATTTAACCGTAAAGGACAGCGTAATTCTAATCAATAATGAGCCTTCAAATAGCTATACCTTCAACATGGATTACTACTTCATGATGGGTGATAATCGTCATAATTCTGCCGATTCACGTTTCTGGGGTTTTGTTCCTGAGGATCATGTTGTTGGAAAGGCTTCATTTATCTGGCTCTCGCTCGATAAAGATAAACGTTTTCCTGCTAACATTAGATGGAATAGGGTGTTTAAGGGGATAAAGTAGTTGCGAGTTGCGAGTTGCGAGTTGCAGGTTGCGGGTTGCGAGTTGCAGGTTGCGGGTTGCGTTGCCGAAAAATAACAAACCGATAGTTCGACATAATTTTTTAAATTGAGACTAATAGGTTTGTATATTTTCGAGCACCCTCGAAAAATCAATAATCTCGTTTTAATAACCAAATACCGCAAACCAATTCATTCTCTAGAGCACTATTCTCTGTTTCTTGCTCTTTAAGGTACTCGATAAATAAGTGTGTTTTTTCGGGATACTGAGCAATTAGCTCATTTGCTCTCCTTTGAATTGCATCGAAAATTGTACTGTTTTGTTCCTGCATATAATCAATTCCGATTATCTCCTCTTCTACGACATTAAAATCTGAATCTTTTATTTGATTATAGAATTGGTTTCGGGTTATACATTTATCATGTATAAACTCGCTGTTATCTGGTATATAACCATCGTCGAGTATTACATAACCCGATGGTTTTAAGCATTGGCTCACTTTTATCAGAGTTTCATTTAAATTACCCAGAACTGGACCAATAGCACCCAATACCACAAGATCAAAATCTTGAAAATTATTGTATGCTATTCTGATGTCATCCACCTGAAAAGTGCAATTTTGATGAACACCCTGCTCTTTAGCGCATCTGTTTGCTTGTTCAACAAAATCGGGAATGGCATCAATGCCTAAAATGGAACAATTTAATTCCTTGGCAAGTTGAATGGATACAGCACCCTTTCCACATCCTAAATCAAGAACCATTAAATTTTTTGGATCAGGAATATTTTTAGCAATCATTTTGCTTACCATTCTTGGGTCGGTACCAATTTCATACAAATCCTGTAAAAGGTAAGGTAAATAGGGATAAAGGTCTACATTAGAGCCATCAAGGGATTCGGCAACAGATTCTTTGATATCTTTCATGGATTTAATCTTAAAAATTTTTTAAGTAAAGGATCTGTAAAATCACTGATGAAAAAATCTGTGTTGGGTAATTCCTCTCTTTTATGGGTTGTGAGTAAAGCAACAACAAGCATACCTGCCGCTTTTGCAGCATTAATTCCCGAAACAGAATCTTCGAAAACAATGCATGCAGCAGATTCAACACCTAAAAGATTAGCTGCCTTTAGGAATATTTCAGGACTTGGTTTCGAATGAGTTACCTTTGATGCATCGACCAATACATCGAAATACTGTGATATTCTGAGCATATTCAACACAAAATCAAGGTTGGGTTTATGGGCAGATGTGGCAATCGCCAACCTAAATCCATTGATTTTTAGAATTTTAATAAATTCAACTAAACCGGTAACTGGTTTAATAAACGGTTGATATATTTCACGGTAAATGGCTTCCTTGGCTTCGCCAAGTTTAAAAACTTCCTGGTAGGAAATATTTCGGTTTAAAAGTCCCTTAAGGATATCATGGTTGTTCTTACCAAAAAATTTCTCACGAAATTCCTGTGCAGAAAACTTAATATTATTGACTTCACAAAACTTTTTCCAAGCTTTTAGGTGGAATATATGATTATCAACAATCACACCATCCATATCGAAAATTGCTGTCTTGATCATTTAATAAATTTTTATTTCGATTGCCAATATCGGGTTTTTAACTCTTTTTTTGAAAAGAAAAATAAACATTTGAACTATTTTTGTCGTTAACAATCATAAAAATTCATCATTATGAAACACATAATTATTTTTATCTCTATGGTTTTTGCATCTTCTAGCGTTTTTACGCAGGAAATAAGCAATGAAGAATTAAAAGCTAACAATCCATTTATTCGTATTGAACCCAGTGAAGTTATTTTAGGGAGTATACCTTCCAACAAGGTTACAGAAGAGTTGGGAAATATTGAGATTACCATTCACAACGATGGTGCAAAACCGCTGATTCTTAATCAGGTTACCGCTTGCTGTGGTACAAGGGTTACCGAATGGACTCGTGAACCAATACCACCAAATGGAAAGGGAACCGTAAAGGTTAACTTTAGAGTGGGTACTCATCCTCATAGAATTAGCCGATCAGTTACTATCGCCTCCAACGCAGCCAATGGCAATAGTCATCGGGTTAGCATTTCTGGAGAAGTTATAATCCCTTCGGATGCTAAAGAGATTCAGCTAGGACATTCCAGAGAATTTAAATAGATATTCAAATAATATTTCTATATGAGCCTGAAGATTAATTATTCAGGCTCTTTTTTAATGCAAAATACTAAATGTTAATTATTAGATTGATCCCTTTAAAAACCCCTGCCTAATTTCTTCAGGGAACTTCTCAATGGCATAGCGAAGCATGGTTCGTGGCATTTTTTTGTAGTGTCTTTGTAGAAATTCAAACTCCACATTGTAATCCTTATTTCCAACTTCTCGCAGCATCCAACCCACTGCCTTATGGATAAGATCATGCTTATGGTTGATCAATATTTCAGCTATTTTAAGTGTATCTTGAAAAAAATGATTCCGGATAAAAAATAAAGTGGTAATAATTGCTATTCGTTGAATCCAAAGACTTTTAGATTGTGCAAACTCGTATAGTAATCCTGTATCCTCATTAAAAAGATGAGGTCCAAGAATTAAATGAGCTGAGGAATCTACCAAATCCCAGTTATTTATCCTGTCGATATTCTTTAAGTAAATATTGACAACCTCCTCACGTAACTCCTTTTCTTTAAACTTTTGGTACTTCTTTACAAGCATAAAAACCGCTGTCAATCGAAATTCATGTATAGGCTCATTGAGAAGTAGTTCGATCTCTCTAAGGGAAATTTCACCATAAAATTTTTTGGAAACACTCCTTTGATCAGGAACCGTTACTCCAATAAAATCATCACCTTCGCCATATCCTCCTGGAGAAACCTGAAAAAACTTTTTGTAAGCAACCACCTTGGCTGAATCAGAATGTTTCAATAATTCATTTTTAACCAATTCTACTACAATCATTTAAGAATATTTTCGGTTATTAAAATCAGATCAAAAAGTTTACAATTTCTATTTCAAGTTATCATTTATCGATGTTTTTTGGGTAAACCAGTCAACATTAAGACTGCTTAACTGTTGAAGTAAAAATACAAAATTAAACCGCTATCTTTGTTTATCATAGCTAAAAAAATCACACAGTAAAATAATGGCATCAAATACATTTTTAGGCAATATGGACCCTCAGGTTATTGATAAGATGTATAACGATTACCTAACAAATCCTGAATCGGTGGACGAAAGTTGGCATAAGTTTTTTCAGGGTTTCGATTTTGCCCGAGCACATTATAGCACCAAAGATGGAGAACTTTTCGATTCCGAGGTAAAAGTTATCAACCTTATAGATGCTTATCGCAAGAGGGGTCACCTGTTCACTAAAACCAATCCTGTTCGCAACCGAAGGAAATACTCGCCAACATTAGATATTGAAAATTTTGGTCTAACACAAGATGATTTGAATACCGTTTTTCAAGCCGGAAAACAGCTAGGGATTGGTCCAGCAAAACTATCGGACATTCTAGAGTTTTTAAAATCTACATACTGCCATTCAATTGGATGCGAGTATATGTACATCCGCGATATTGAGGTTGTTTCATGGTTACAGCAAAAAATTGAAAATAATCAGAATCGAACACATTTTACCCCCGAACAAAAAAAGCATATCTTTTTTCATTTAAAACTAGCTGTAGGATTTGAACAGTTTATTCACAAAAAGTTTATAGGACAGAAACGTTTCTCTCTTGAGGGTGCAGAATCGCTTATCCCAGCGCTAGATGCAGTAATTGAAAAGGGTGCTGAACTTGGAATTGAGGAATACATTATTGGGATGTCACATCGAGGAAGGCTCAATGTCCTTTCGAACATAATGCAAAAACCCTACGAAAACATTTTCAGGGAATTCTCAGGCGAGGAATACGATGAGGATGTTGCTCTGGGCGATGTGAAGTATCATATGGGCTACAACAGCACCGTGAAAACCGATAGCGGTTTAAGCATTAAGTTGAACTTAGTACCTAACCCTTCTCATCTTGAAACGGTTGCACCTATTGTCGCTGGACTAACCAGAGCTCGAATCATTGAGTCGTACGGTAACAATTATAAAAAGTTGGCTCCCATTGTTATACATGGCGATGCTGCCATTGCATCGCAGGGTGTTGTGTACGAAACCTTGCAGATGTCGCAGCTTAATGGGTACAAGGTTGGAGGAACCATTCATCTGATAATCAATAATCAGGTTGGATTCACCACAAACTACCTCGATGCTCGCAGCAGTACATACTGTACCGATATAGGAAAGGTCACTAAATCGCCAATTATCCATGTGAACGGAGATGATCCAGAGGCTCTTATACACACTATTCGATTAGCCATGGAGTACCGTCAAACTTTTCATACTGACGTATTTATTGATATACTATGTTACCGCCGTTATGGACACAATGAGGGTGATGAACCAAGGTTTACACAACCTATTCTATACGATGCCATTGCAAAACACCCCAATACGCGCGAAATATATTCAGCGAAGCTGATTCAGGATGGAATCTTTTCATCAGACGATGTGAAGGGTGCCATTACCGATTTCGATCAGATTCTTGAACAGAAATTAGAACTTGCCAAAACATCGAAAAAAGTTAAAATTCAGCGTTTCCTTAACGATCTGTGGAAGGATATCAGACACTCAAGCAACGACGATTTTACAACTTCACCCAACACTGGTGTTGATAATAAATCGATACAACGTATTTCTGAGAAAATCAATAACCTACCATCGAATCTAAAATTTTTTCGCAAATTGGAAAAATTAGTTCAAGATAGGCGTTCCATGATGGAAGCCAATAAAATCGATTGGGCTATGGCTGAACTCCTTGCGTATGGAACCTTGGTTGATGAGGGGCATCCCGTTCGGCTTAGCGGTCAGGACTCGGAAAGGGGAACTTTCTCGCATCGTCATGCAGCTTATGCCGTAGAAAAATCGGAGGAAAAATATTTTCCCCTTAAGAACATTTCTGAGAAACAAGCATCGTTCCACATTTACAACAGCCCGCTCTCCGAGTACGGGGTTATGGGATTTGATTACGGATACTCACTTGGAACACCCAATGGACTAACCATTTGGGAAGCACAATTTGGCGATTTTCATAATGTTGCTCAGGTTATTATCGATCAGTATATCAGCTCCGCTGAGGATAAATGGGGCTTAATGTCGGGGCTAACCCTGCTACTGCCACATGGATTCGAAGGGCAAGGTCCTGAGCACTCCAGTGCACGCATTGAGCGATTCCTAACCCTTGCTGCACGGCAAAACATGCAAATCACCAATATCACAACCCCAGCAAACTTTTTCCATGCTCTGCGGCGACAGGTGAAAAGACCATTCCGTACCCCATTGGTTGTTTTTACACCCAAAAGTTTACTCCGACACCCAAAATGCATATCAACTGTGGATGAATTATCACAGGGTAGTTTTTTAGAAGTTATTGATGATGAAAATGTTGAAAATGAAAAAGTTCTTAGAGTTGTATTTTGCAGCGGAAAGATTTACTACGATCTGCTTGATCAAAAGGAGCATTATGAGGCTCGCGATCTGGCATTAGTTCGTATCGAACAACTTTACCCCTTCCCTACTCAACAAGTTGAAAAGGTACTTTCAACCTATCCTAATGCCATTCAATGGCTTTGGGTTCAGGAAGAACCTCAAAATATGGGCGCATGGAACTTTATCCGCGATAACATCAAAGGTGTCCCTATTCAAGTGGTATCACGTCTTGCTAGCGGAAGTCCCGCTGTTGGGCTTAGCACAATCCATAATCAGGAGCAGCAGGAAATACTCGGAAAAGTTTTCCGTCATTGCGATTGCGAACTGAAAAACAAATACTGTGGATTGCAGTGTAAGGTAGGAAGTAAAAGAATGGAGAGAAAAGCAGAGCATGAACTTATTTAAACAGACTACAAAAAGTATAACTATAAACTATTAATAATTATGGTTGTAGATATTAAAATTCCAAGTCCTGGTGAATCCATTACCGAAGTTGAAATTGCCAGATGGTTGGTTGAAGACGGTTCGTGGGTTGAAAAGGATCAAGAGATTGCCGAGGTGGAATCGGAGAAAGCCACACTACCCCTATTAGCAAGCCATAGCGGTATTATTACTTTCAAAGCAAACCTAGGAACCATAAAAGTAGGCGAAGTAGCATGCACCATTGATACCGATGCCAAAAAGCCCAAAGGGATTGATTCAAGAGCAGAGACAGATAAAACTTTAGCTGTCGATAAAACAACAGAAATTGTTAGACCAGAAAAAAAAGCAGCTACCCAGAAACCTCTAAACAAAGAATTATCAAACGTTAAGGTAACACCACTTGCCAGTAAGCTAATGGATGACAATGGGCTTAGCGTTGATGATATTATTTCTGGTTTAAGAAAAATTACCACTACCGAAGTAAATATTGCCATTCAAGCAAAAAGTGATACTCGAACTACTCCCACTGTAAAAGAACGTGGAGAGGTACGCATTGCCATGAGTCAACTCCGTAAAAAATTGAGCCAGAGACTTGTGAATGTTAAGAACGAAACCGCCATGCTTACAACCTTCAACGAGGTTGATATGAGCAGGATTATTGAAATTAGGAAAAAACACCAAAAGGAGTTCCAAGAAAAATATGGAGTTAAATTGGGCTTTATGTCGTTCTTCACCAAGGCGGTGGTTGAAGCACTTAAGCAGCATCCCATGGTAAACTCGCAGATTGCTGGCAATGAAATTATTACCCCAAACTACTATGATATTGGTATTGCAGTTCAAACCCCAAAGGGTTTGATGGTTCCGGTTATTCGAAATGCTGAAAATCTAAGCATGGCGCAAATTGAACATGAAGTATTACGACTTGCTGAAAAGGGACGTAATGGACGCATAAGCATTGATGATCTGGAAGGAGGGACTTTTACCATTACCAATGGTGGAATATTTGGTTCAATGCTCTCCACCCCTATTCTAAATCCGCCCCAGTCGGGAATATTGGGAATGCACAACATTGTTGAACGACCTGTTGCCGTGAACGGCAAGGTAGAAATTCGTCCGATAATGTATATTGCTTTAAGCTATGACCATCGAATTATCGACGGAAAAGATTCGGTTGGTTTCCTTGTCAAGGTAAAGCAGATGCTTGAATCGCCCGAAGAATTGCTTATTGGAGGATCAAATCCTGACAGGATGTTGCTTGGAATATGATTTGAACAAGGTAAACCTATTCTTCCTTAACCAGCTCATTCACTTCAACAGCAAGTTCAACAACCTTTAACGGTTGTCCATTGTCATCGAAAATGGGTTGACATAACCCTTTAACTGTTATAAAATTATTATGTTTATCCATCCGCTTCATTAAACCCTGAAAGGGTTTTCTATTCTGCAAATCCTCCCAAAACTTTCTATAATCCTCAGAATTTGTCATACCCTCATTATCAAATAGGATGCTATGATGTTGCCCTATCAACTCATCCTTGGAATAACCTGTAATATTAAAAGCTTTGGTGTTCGCGTAAGTGATAATGCCCTTAAAATCGTACTCTATATGAAATGCCAGATTTCCTAAAGCATCCATAGTCCAAGCCATTTCCTTCTCCTTTCGAGCCATTTCTTCCTGTGTGGCAAGGAGTTCTTCCATGTTCTGGCGCATCTCCTCTTCCTGTGCCTGCATTTCTTCTGCCTGTTGCTGGGATTGCTCTAACAAATATCTCGTTTTCTCATTTATTTTAACCGTTGCAACAGTAGCAGCAATGCTCTCGGCTACTTTTTCTACAAAATCAATTTCAAACTTTTCAAATACCTTGAATGATGCAGCCTCAAAAACACCCATGATCTTTTCATCTTGCTTTAAAGGAACCAGGAGTACACAATTGGGATTTGCCTCCCCTAGTCCAGAAGTTATAGTAATGTACTCATCGGGAATATCAGTAAGCAAAATTGTCTCTTTTTCCAATGCACAAGCTCCAACAAGACCTTCACCAAGCATAATTTTCATATCGATATGCTTCTTCCTGTCTGATGCATAAGCGGAAATCATTTCGAGGTTTGTATTATCTTTATCCTCTTCGTTAATTAAAAAGAGTGCTCCCTGATTACCCTCAATGTATTTAACAAGATTTTTAAGAGCTTCGTCAGCGAGTTGCTGCAAGTTGTTACTATTATTCCTCAAAATATTCGCAAAGGTTGCAAAACCCTCATTTGCCCAGGTTCTTTTGCGATCCTCTATTAATCTTTGCTCCTCATCGTCCTTGGCCTTTTTAAGGCTATTTCGCATATCGATCAGCGATTTACCCAAAACATCATTTTCGCTAAGGAGATCGAGATTACTCTCAAGGTGGCCATTTTCAATATCCATAGCAAACTTAGATTTTTTGTTAAGACCATCAATGGATGTATTCAAAGCATTAGCCATTATCTCAATCTCATCGCCACTCTTGAGGTTTAATTGTAGGTCATCTGAAATTTCTCCCTGACTCAATCGCATCAACGAATTTGTAATTTTAACTATGGGGCGAGTAAGATTATTAGCAATAATTAGAAGAATGATAATAAGAATAAACAAGGCAGAAAACCCTACTATCAATGAGATATGACGACTTTCGTCAGCGCTAGATGTAATTATATCCAGCGGAATACTTAGGGCAAGTGACCATGCAGAGTATGAATTTCCTGCAAGAATAGGAGCAAAACACATAAAATGGGTCTGTCCATGGTCATCAACTCTGTAATAGCTATGTTCCTTACCCTCACGAATAATTTGCCCCAACTTCTCATTTTCATAATCAACTGGGTAAATTTCCTTCAGTGGAACATTAATAAACTCATTATCGCGATGAGCTGCAACAATAGATTCTGATGATACAAGAAATGCAAAGCTGCCAATAACAGGTTCAATCTTTGACACTATTTCCTGAAGACTTTCCAGACTAATATCCAACCCTACTAAACCAAAATATTTTCCGTTTATCTGAATTGGAGAAGCAACTGTAGTCATTAGGATACGTTCACTTTTCCCTTCCAACCCTTCATCGAAGTATGGTTCCCATAAACCCTCCTGATTACCTGTCTTAAATGCTCCATACTTGTCAGGATCACCAGTAGCACTGCGAACATCTGTAATACTCAGGATTTGATTGTTTTCGCGCCAAAGAGTAATACAAAACCTTCCGTAATCCTTATCGTAGTTTGGAACATAACCATAGTATTCCCAACTATCCCAAATGGAGTAAACATGTTTGTTTCCTTCTAGAACTGGGTAGTACATTTTCATGAATAGATCCTGCCAAAGAGGTGTTGGCATATCCTTGTATACAGTAAAAGCCTGTGCAAGAGTTCGGGTTAATGCTAAATCACGTTCAAAAGCCTTTTCAATATCCTTTGCTGAGTTTTGTGCAGTAAGTCGAGCATTCTCCAGTGCATCCTCGAGCATTGTTTTTCGTGAAATGGACAATATATATCCAATGGCAACAACATAAAGAATTGTTGATGCTGAAAGAACAAAAAGAAAAATCTTTTGCCTTATTTTTAACTTCATTCTCATGGCTTAACTTGTAAGAAAGGTTCAATAAATCAAGTGTTAAACATAAGCTCTTTTTAGGAAATAATCAAAGAAAATGAAAAGTTTGGATAAATATCTACCTAAAAAAACTAAGTTTACTTTGTTTTTATAACATTGGTCAAATATTAAATAGTTTTTACCATGAAATATTTCACACTACTACTTGCAATGGTCATATTTTCATGCAGCTATATTGATGAAAGTAGTATGGCGGAAAGATCCATTACATATTGGGATATTGAAAATGATATTATTATATTATCCGCCGATAGTCTGCAGGGAAGAGCACCCTTTACGATTGGAGAAGAAAAAACTCTAAGATATCTGATAGGCAGAATGCAAGAAATTGGACTGCAACCTGCTTTTAATGGTGATTTCTTACAAGCCGTTCCTTTGGTCGGAATTACCAGTAAACCTTCAAATGAAATTGTGGTTAAGGCTCCAAAGGGAAACCTTAAAATGAGAAGTGGAGAAGATTTTACCTTTTGGAATCCTTCTCTTATCAAAAGCCTTAAGATCAGCAATTGTGAGCTAATTTTTGCAGGATACGGCATAAACGCCCCTGAATGGAATTGGAACGACTTCGGTGAGATGGATATTAACGGTAAAACCATCGTAGTTTTAGTCAATGATCCTGGCTTTCATACAGGTAATGATTCATTGTTTAAAGGTAGATCTATGACCTACTATGGAAGATGGAGATATAAACTTGAAGAAGCTGAGAGGCAGGGTGCCAGGGGATGCATCATTGTTCATGAAGATGAAGCTTCAGGATATCCCTGGGCAGTAGTGAACAGAAATGTGTGTCAGCCTGATTTCTTTTTGGATAATGAAGATATTGCCCATAGGAAGTGTATTGCAAATGGTTGGTTAACACAAAAGGCTGCTGTTCAACTATTTGCCAGTTGTAAGATGGATTATGAAGAAATGAAAAGGTTGGCTTCTGAACCTGGCTTTAAAGCAATTCCCATGGGTGCAGAATATAGCATTACCATTGAAAATAGCTGGAAGCAATCGGTTTCATACAACATAGGGGGGATTATTAAAGGTTCTCAAAGATCTGATGAGGTAATAGTTTATACTGCACATTGGGATCATCTGGGGATTGGTATTCCCATTGACGGAGATTCAATATATAATGGAGCATCAGACAATGCAGCAGCGGTTGCCTGGATGCTTTCCATTGCCCAAGCATTCAAATCGTTGAAAAATCCACCGGAAAGAACCATATTGTTCCTATCGCCTACAGCTGAAGAGTCGGGTTTGCTTGGATCGCAGTATTATGTCAACAACCCAGTATTTGATCATCGCAAAACAGTGGCATGCTTTAACAGCGATGTAATAATGTTTCTAGGTGCATTTAAAGATGTTACCGTAACTGGGTTAGGCCATTCTGAACTGGATAATATGCTGGAAAAGGAAGCTGCCAAGCAGGGACGTTACCTATGCAACGATCCAAATCCAGAAAATGGCATGTTCTATCGTTCCGATCAGTTACCCTTTTTAAAGGCTGGTATTCCTTCGCTCTTTGCTAAGGGATACAGCGATCAGGTGGATTTAGGCAAGGAGAAAACCCTAAGAGTTGTGGAGGAGTATTGGAAGAATACATATCATAAGCCATCGGATGAGTACAAATCCGAAGAGCATAACCTACAGGGGTTAGTTGATGATACAAAACTTTTCTTCCGACTGGGTTACAACTTGGCAAACTCATCATACTTTCCAAAATGGAACTTAGAATCAGAATTCTACACCGAGAGATAAAAAAACCAGCCTTTAATGGCTGGTCATTTTGAAAAAATAAGATACTACTTCTTCGATATAGCTTCAATTATCTTTGTTTGCATCTCTTCGCTTAGTTCAGGGTTATCCAATAGAAGCGAACGAACTGCTTCTCTGCCCTGACCTAGCTTGGTTTCGCCGTAGCTGAACCACGAGCCACTTTTCTTGATAATATTATGATCAACACCTAGATCTATTATTTCACCCGTTCTAGAAATGCCTTCACCAAAGACAATATCAAACTCGGCTTTGCGAAAAGGGGGGGCCATCTTATTCTTAACAATCTTAACACGAACCCTGTTACCCGTTGAATCCTCTCCCTCCTTGAGTTGAGCTATCTTCCTGATATCTACCCTAACGGAAGAGTAGAACTTTAGTGCATTCCCACCGGTGGTTGTTTCGGGATTGCCAAACATGATACCAATCTTCTCGCGAAGCTGATTGATAAAAATGCAGCATGTATTAGTACGAGATATGTTGGCAGTTAATTTTCTAAGGGCTTGAGACATTAGCCTAGCTTGAAGTCCCATTTTGTTATCTCCCATTTCGCCCTCAATCTCTGCCTTAGGGGTTAGTGCTGCCACCGAGTCAATAACAACAATATCAATTGCACCTGAACGGATTAGGTGATCAGCAATCTCTAATGCCTGCTCTCCATTATCGGGTTGTGAAATTAGAAGAGTTTCTATATCCACTCCAAGTTTTTCGGCATAGGTGCGATCGAAAGCGTGCTCAGCATCGATAATTGCAGCAATGCCACCATTTTTCTGTGCTTCGGCAATGGCATGTATAGCAAGAGTAGTCTTACCCGATGATTCTGGCCCAAAAATTTCAATTACCCTACCTCTGGGATATCCACCAACACCCAATGCAATGTCAAGAGATATTGAACCGCTGGATATGCTGGGTACATCTGATATTGCCTTATCACCCATTTTCATTATGGTTCCCTTACCGTAGTCCTTTTCAATTTTATCCATTGTAAGTTGAAGTGCCTTCAACTTCTCCTTGTTAATCTCCTTAACCTTATTCTCTTTCTCCAGATTTTGCTTTTCCATGTTTGAAATGTATAATAGTTACTGCGTTAGTTATTTCAAAATTTGCTTTGTATGCTCTTTGGTATCAACCTTTTCAATTATTTCTTCAATTATTCCATTCTCATCAATTACAAAGGTTGTTCGGAGAATTCCATCGAAGGATTTCCCCATGAATTTTTTTGGCCCCCAAACACCATATGCTTTTATTATCTCCTTTTCGGTGTCGGTAATAAGTGGAAAGGGTAAGTTATACTTTTCAATAAACTTTTGATGTGATTTCTGATTATCAGCGCTTATACCAATAACAATAAAGCCTGATTTGAGGAGAGAATCATAATTATCACGAAGATTACAAGCTTGTGCTGTGCAACCTGGTGTGTTATCCTTAGGGTAAAAATAGAGGATAACCTTTTTGCCCACTAAATTATTCAGTTTTATCTCGTTACCATTTTGATCTATTCCAACGAAATTGGGTGCAGTATCGCCTTTCTTTAGGTGTGCCATCTTAGTCATTAATTATTTGTAAAGTTAAAAAAGTTTGTTTAAATTTTTTAATAAAGCAAGAATGAAAGTGTAACGATTTATCAACAATTAAGTGTTTTTTTAGTTCATACTTTAGTTAGATTATAGCTAAGTGTATTGTTATGCATATATGCTGCTAATAATATCTTCATATTATACCTCTAAGATCGAAAGGCTTTAAGTTTGAAGAAAAATATTTACCAAATTACATTTTTAAAAATAACATTAACTTTATCCAAACATTCGTTTATCTATTTGTTCTATAAAAATATTGTAAACTATTGCATAACAAATATTTAACACCATGAAAAATACTGCCTACCTAACATTTTTTTTTGTTTTTCTATTCGCATTTTCCCAATGCGATAAAGAATCAGGTCCAAGTGAGCGTTTTAAGTTGCTAACAACCCCTACTTGGGAATCCGATAGTCTACTGGTCGATGGGGTTGATGCCAGTGGTCCCGGAGAACTATTAGAAAATTTTAAGGGTGATGCCAAGTTCAATACCGATGGCACTGGTTACTTTGGTATCTATGAAGGGACCTGGCGATTTGCCATGAACGAAACAGAACTTGTAATTGAATCTACATCACTGAATTTTCCACTTTCAACAAGGATTGCAGAGCTGTCTATAACATCTTTAAAAATTACAACTTCTTATCCAAATGTTGCCAATCCCGAGGAAGATATACAAATTCGTATGACCTTTAATGCTAAATGATGCGTTGGATATATTTTATTGTTTTACTCTCGATAAGTTTCTTTGCGGAAGCTTCCCTTCCACCGGGTATCATAAGAGGAAAGGTTTTCGATAGCAATACTCTTGAACCATTACCCGGAGTTAGCATTCTTTATAAACGTAACCAAGGCACTACCACCGATGCAAATGGCAATTATATTATTAGGATTCAACCTGGAAACATTACTATCCATTTTCAACATATAGGTTACGAGACCATTATCAAATCTCTAACCATCAATTCGAACGACACCATTGAGCTAAACATTGGCTTAGAACTCCACTCCACAGAAATCAACCAGCTAGTTATAAGTGCAAGCAAGGTTGAGCAAAAAATTTCTGAATTAACGGTTTCAATAAGCGTTATTGAACCCAAATTACTTTCCAGTAACCATATAACCGATGCGACAGAGCTTATTAACAAGACATCTGGCGTTGAGGTAATCGACGGTCAAGCGTCTATTAGAGGTGGCAGTGGATTTAGCTATGGTGCTGGCAGCAGGGTATTAATGCTAATCGATGGTTTACCCGTCCTTTCAGCGGATGCCGGGGATATCAAATGGTACTCATTACCGCTTGAAAACATCTCACAGATAGAAATAATTAAGGGTGCGTCATCGGTTCTGTACGGCTCTTCTGCGTTAAATGGGGTTATAAACTTTCGAACAGCAGATGCAAAGGATAAGCCCGACACTAAATTCTTCGTTGAAACCGGTATTTTCGACAAACCTCAACAAAAAAAATGGGTTTGGTGGAGTACCCCCAGATCCTTTACCACAGTTTCCCTTTCTCATCTCAAGAGGTATGGCAATACTGATATAGGCATTAGCAGCCATTTTCAGATAGACAATGGATATCGTAGGCTTAATGATGAGAAATTAGGGCGAATAGGTTTAAGAATTAGGCAACATAACAAAAAAGTTGATGGCTTAACCTATGGCATGAATATCAACAGTAATCTGCTTAATAAAACAGATTTTATTCTTTGGGAAGATGCTGAGTATGGTGCTTTAAAGCAAAGTGAAACTACTGCCATTGAGATGAGTGCTTTTTTCATTACCCTCGATCCATATATCAGCTATAAAAAGAATGATCGCTTCACACACGATTTTCGTACTCGCCTTCAATCTATCCAAAACGATTTTCCAACAGCCTCCAACAACAATAGTACTGCCCAATCGGTGTTTTCTGAGTATCAGCTTTGGTATAAAACATCTGAATTTATGAATATCAATGCTGGTATTTTGCAATATTCAAGCCAAATAATCTCTGAATTCTACGGTAATCACAACGGACAAAATTTTGCGGGATACTGTCAGTTTAACATGAATCCACACAATCGGCTTAAAGTTGTTGCGGGGGCCAGGGTTGAGTACAATGCCCTTGATAATACTTATGATAAACCCGTAGCCTTGTTTAGAGCAGGAATAAACTATCGAGTGAAGGATTACACCTTTTTAAGAGCATCATTCGGGCAAGGATATCGCTACCCATCCATCGCTGAAAAGCATGCTTCAACTACCCTCGGAGCGGTTCGTATCTTCCCAAATCCATTTATTAAAGCCGAATCGGGTTGGAATTCGGAATTGGGTATAAAACAAGGAATTCTAACAAATAGAATTAATGGGATGGTGGATGTTGCCCTCTTCTACTCCCAAAATAAGGATATGATTGAATATGTATTTGGAGTATACCCTGATGGGTTGGGTTTTAGAGCAACAAATATAGAATACTCAAGGGTTTATGGAGGAGAAATTGAATTTAGCTTAAACTTTCCCTACGGAAAAGTAAATAATAGCATTAGCGGAGGTTATGTTTATATGTATCCCATTGAATATAATCCTAATACCAACCTCAACACCGATGTCTATTTAAAATTCCGAAGAAAACACTCCGGTAAAATTAGTGTCAACTCTGATTTCCAAAAGTTTGAATTTGGTTTATCCCTTTATGCTAAATCGAACATTCTTGATATTGATGACGTATTCGTAAATCCTCTCACTCGTGAAGACATTCTCCCTGGTTTTTACGATTATTGGTTAGAAAATAATATTGGGTATTTTCTTATGGATTATAACATTAGTTATAATATCAATCAAAAATTTAAGATATCGTTTATGGTTAAGAATCTAACCAATACAGAGTATATGGGACGACCAGGCGATATTATGCCTCATCGAAATTTCAGTTTAAGGTTAACTGGTAAACTTTAGGTTTCTTATAAGTATTATTTCAGTTTATTTAAATGAAAAAGCCCTACCACCAATGGTAGGGCTTTTTCATTTGTCGGGGTGGTGTGATTCGAACACACGACCCCCTGGTCCCAAACCAGGTGCGCTAACCGGACTGCGCTACACCCCGAAAACTATTTTTAACAGCAAAATCAACAATCGCAGCTCGTTTCTTTAATCTCTTCAGAAGCATTTCCATCCTTATGGCTTCTCTCCTGCTCTCAAATTCCTTCCAGTAAAGTATCCTCCAAGGTACGCCAAACTTTGTCGATCGATTCTTGCCCGCATTGTGCCTTTGCAACCTCGATTCCATATCCGATGTTTGCCCTATGTAGAAATGACCTTTGCTGGTTGATTCCAATATGTATGTAAAGAACATCTTCTTAGCTTTTGGTGCGCTAATCCCGAAAAATGAAAAATCTTCGATTTTTACCATTTTTCGTGGATCCTCGAATTTACCCCAAAATCTTCGATTTTGGTAAATTCGGGACCGGACTGCGCCTGCCTACTCTACCTGTCGGTAGACAGGCGCAGGTAGGCTACACCACAAAAACAAGCGCGGTGAGGGGGGGATTCGAACCCCCGGTACCCTTACGAGTACGGCAGTTTAGCAAACTGCTGGTTTCAGCCACTCACCCACCTCACCATGCCATTAAGAACATTTTTATTCCTCAAAGCGGGGCAAAAGTATAAAATCTAAATTACATAGCAAATACTTATCAAAAAATAAGTCTAAAAAACTACTTCGACTTATCTAAACCCTGAGGAATAGGTGGTAATCCCTTTCTTTCTTTTAAGCTCTCCTTTATTATCTCAATAGCTTTATTTAATTGATCATCAATACCATTATATTCCCTATACGGATCATTATCGATCTCTATGTCAGGGTCAACACCCCAGCCTTCAATAATCCATTTTCCCGTTTCAACGGAGTAGCTTGTGGATTCGGGTTTACGAAGATCACCACCATCTACAAATGGAAGTGATCCCCAAATGCCAACAACTCCTCCCCACGATCTGGTTCCAATAATGGGACCAAGACCCAATTCGCGGAAACCGTAGGGGAAAAGGTCTCCATCGGATGCAGAGTACCTATCCATGAGCAGCACTTTAGGACCTATGTGCGTTTGCGCTGGAATGGGTGTGGGATGACTAATACCTCTACGCATATTTGCGCGGTAGGCAATACGGTTTAAACGCTCCAGTATCATAGGTGAAACATTGCCCCCACCGTTACCCCTATCATCAATGATCAACCCTTTCTTGTACAATTGTGGGTAGAAGTACTTTACAAACTCATTAAGTCCTGCCACTCCCATATCGGGAATATGGATGTAGCCAACCTCTCCATTGGTTGCTTCATTCACCTTACGAATATTATTCTGCACCCATGAGTAGTAGTATAGCGGTGCCTCATCGGCAATGGGAACAACCAACACCTTGCGACTTCCCGCCAATTCAGGCTTTGAGTTGACTACCAATTCCACCGTACGATCGGCTTTTCCAATAAGCATCTGAAAAATGTCTGCCACCTCCTTCAGGTTTTGTCCATCCACTGCAAGGATATAATCACCCTTGTTAACGTTTACTCCAACATCGAGGAATGGCGATCGTATCTCTTTACTCCAGGGTGCTCCTTCAAGTATCTGATCAACCCTAAAGTAACCGCTTGAATGCTTGTTGATCTTTGCTCCAAGCAATCCTAACTTAATCCTATCGGGATTTGGCATTTCGCCGCTATTCACATATGCATGCCCCACGTTAAGCTCACCGATTAACTCTCCAATTACATAGGTAAGATCAGCCCTATGGTTTACATGGGGAATAAGAACATCGTACTTACTGTGCATGGCTTTCCAATCGACTCCATGCATATTCTCAACATAAAAGAAATCGCGCATCTGCCGCCAGCTCTCATCGTATATCTGTTTCCACTCCTGACGGTAATCCACCCAAACCTTCATATCGCTTAGGTCCATAGTTTTTTCCATTTTTATGGCTGATGTTGGAAGATCAACAACCGCATATTTACCACCTTTTGTTACCAGCATCTTCTTATTATTGGCCGAGATGGTAAAACCAATCCCCTCGCCCAGCTCAACCTCCGACTTCTTTTTGAGATCGTAAAACTTGGTATAGGTCTTTCTTGCAACCTGATCCCTTTGGGCATAGTAAATCTTATCATCAACACATTGAATATTCCAGTAGTTGGCCACATCAATGGGAACAGAAACTATACGATGTTGCAATCCATCAATATCTATCTTAACATCAACTATTTTGGGAGCTTCAGATTTCTTGTCATCGGAACCCTTGCCCTTGGTTTTATCCTCCTCAAGCTTCACCTCATTATTCTCAGGTGCAAATGGCGAAGGAGTATCCTTTGCCAGTATAACCATGTAAATCTTGCTCATGGCCATATATGCATGATTCCACTCGGTACGGCTGTAAATGGGGTTAAAATCGCGGTCGGAGCTAAAAAGCAGGTACTTCCCATCGTTTGAGAAAGAAGGCTGTGCCGATGTGTACCAGCTATCCGTTACAGGGTGTTTAGCACCAGCTATAAGGTCGTATAGGTAAACCACAGAGAATCTATTTTCAACCTGTTTTGTGTAAGAAAGCCACTTACTATCGGGTGACCAGCTATAGTTAAAGAAAAGTCCATACTCCCCCTTATCAATCTCAGTGATCTTTTTTGTCTGGATATCAATGTATTGAAACTTACCATTCCTGTCGTTCCAGGCAATCTTTTTGCTATCGGGCGACCATAAGATTGTGTAAATATAGGTTTTGCTGTTTTGAGTTAGCTGAATGGGTTGCTCTGATCCATCCTGAGTTTGAATGTAAATTTCATACTCACCAGATCTATCGGAAATGAAGGCAATATATTTCCCATCGGGCGACCATGTTGCATTTCGATCGTGTGCATTGGGACTTTGGGTGAGGTTACGGGTTATGCCGCTCTCAGCCGGAACTGTAAAAATATCGCCTCTGGCCGAAAATACTACCCTTGCGCCGTCGGGCGCAATATCGAAGTCGAAAATATTCTTAGAGGCATCCTTGTACTCTGAACGTGAGTACTGATTGTCGATGGCAATGGTAACGGGTATCTGCTTAACCTCACGTGTTGTAGCACTGAAATGGAAAAGGTAGCCACCCTTCTCAAACACAATGGAACTGCCTCCATGCGAAGGAAACTTGATGTCGAAATCATCGAAATGGGTAACCTTTTCGGTTTGATCGGTTTTCAGGTTGTAGGAAAATAAATTCATGGTTCGATCACGATCGGATAAGAAAAAAATCTCATCACCAATCCACATGGGAAATATATCCTGAGCAATGGTATTGGTGATATTTTTTATTCCCTTAGATTTGAAATCGAAAATCCAAATATCATCAGCCATGCCTCCCTGATAATATTTCCAAGTTCTGAACTCGCGAAATACCTTATTGAAAGCCAGCTGGTTTCCATCGGGTGAGTATGAACAAAAACCACCTGTGGATAAGGGCAATTCATCTGAAACCCCTCCATTCACTGGAACGGAGAATAGATGTCCCACAAAATCGTTGTATGTTTGCTTCCTCGATCTGTAAACAATTTTACCACCATCAGGAGTCCATGTCATCACTATGTTATTGGGACCCATACGATCCGATATGTCATCACGATTCAAAGTGGCAGTATGGGTTAGCCTTTGGGGCATACCTCCCTGCGCAGGAATGGTAAAAACCTCGGTGTTGCCATCGTACTGTCCCGTGAAAGCAATGGTTTTGCCATCGGGCGAAAATCGGGCGAACATCTCAAAACCCACGTGTGATGTTAACTTACGAGCCACCCCACCCGACAACGGAACGGTGTAAAGGTCTCCGGCGTAAGTAAATACCACCTGTTGGTCATTAACAGCAGGGAAACGCATAAGGCGTGCTTCCTGAGCGTTGGTGAAATTGGCGAAGAATATAGCCAAGCAAAGTGTAATGGTACTTTTAAGTAGGTTCATATCAAAATTTTAGAATTTCTTTTGTTTTTGATCAACAATCATTGTAATAGTTTAAATCGATGGCATATTTGGTTAAAGAAACTGTTTAAGATTTATTAAATAATTATGTCAAGTAAAGATAAGTCACAAAAAGATTTCTCACTTCCTGCCTGACTGTCTGCCCGACAAAGTCATTCAGGCGGGCTTCATTCAGGCAGTCGTTCGAAATGAACAATGGTATTATTAAGGAATAGGGTGGTTGGGCGGAAAAGGTAAATGTTCGTATTCTTAGTTTACGAAAATTTACCTTTTCCACCCAACCACATTAATTAACTCCAGAAAATGTCATTTCGAACCCCGTTTTTTGGGGTGAGAAATCTTTGGTGACAAAATTTAAAAAGTTACTTAAATATCTCAGAAATATCTTGTCCTTTATTATATGAGAAATGCCTTTCGCCCTAAATATACATCCATTCGCCCAAAATAAGAAAAAATCATGGGAAAGACTGTTTCCAAATGCTATATTTGCTTGGTTTTTGTAGAATGTTAAAGAAACTAATTAAAAGTATTGCCATCACCCAATAAATCATCTAAATGAAATTCTCCTCTGCTAATAAGTTTTTTATAGTCGTCCTCGCACTTCTTATTTCAATTCAATTTAAGGGTGAAGCCCGATCGATGCTTAACATTCAGGAGACTCCACAAGCAGAGCTTTGGATCGATTCGGTGATGAATAGCCTTTCACTAAGAGAAAAAATTGCGCAGCTGTTCATGGTTGCTGCCTATTCAAACCGCGATCAGGAACACGTGGATGAAATAGTTGATTTGGTAAAAAAAGAGAAGATTGGTGGATTATGCTTCTTTCAGGGTGGCCCGGTAAGGCAAGCGCAGCTAACCAACCACTACCAAAGCCTCGCCGATGTTCCATTGCTGATTTCGATGGATGCCGAATGGGGGCTTGGAATGCGTCTCGATAGCACTATTTCTTTTCCTCGGCAGATGATGCTGGGAGCTATGGATGATAATAGAATGATTTACCACATGGGGGCCGATATTGCACGACAGCTCAAACGTTTGGGTGTTCATGTAAACTTTGCCCCGGTTGTCGATATTAATAACAACCCCAATAATCCGGTGATCAACACAAGGGCTTTTGGCGAAGAGAAGGAGATGGTAACCCAAAAGGGATTGGCATACATGCTCGGACTCCAAGATAATGGCATTATTGCATGTGCAAAGCACTTTCCGGGACATGGCGATACCGACACCGATTCACATTATGATCTCCCCCTGCTCAATCATTCCATTGAGCGCATCGACACACTTGAACTTTATCCCTTTAAAAGGCTTATTGAAAGCGGTATTGCCAGCGTTATGGTAGCACACCTAGAGATTCCTCAACTGGAATCGCAAGCAAAATTAGCAGCCAGCCTATCGTACAACGTTGTTTCCACATTGCTCATTGAAGAATTGGATTTCAATGGGCTAATCTTTACTGATGCGCTTAACATGAAGGGAGTCAGCGATTTCTATAAACCAGTCGAACTTAACTATCTGGCACTAAAAGCTGGTAATGATGTTATTCTTTTTCCATCGGAAGTAAAAGCATCGATCAATAAGATTGAAAGGGAGGTAAAAAGGGGTAGATTTCCTGAAGAGGAAATTGACAGACGATGCAGAAAAATCATTGAAGCAAAGTACAAGGTTGGATTAAACAGTTACAATCCTATTAAAATTGAAGGGTTGATTAATGATCTCAACCTTCCCTCCTCTGAACTGCTTATTCGGGAGATAACAAAACAGGCAATAACTGTACTAAATAATAAAAATGATATTATTCCCTTACAGGATCTTGATGAGCTAAATATTGCCTATCTCGAAATTGGAGATACCCAAGGAGTTGCTTTTAAAGATCAAATGGAGCTTTATGCACCCATTGCAACCTTTGCCATACATGGAAATGCTACTGAGGAAAACATTCAATCGATAAAAGAGCAGCTGGAATACTTCAACCTTATAATCATTGGATATCATTCCATCAATTCAAGCCCCAAACTCGATTTTGGCATAACCCCACAATTAGCGACCTTGGTTGAAGATTTAACATCAACCAAATCAACCATCCTTACGCTTTTTGGGTCTCCCTACGCATTAGGGAAATTCTCAAATCTAAATTCTACTAGAGGTTTGATAGTGGCATACGACAACTCCCCCATTACCCAAAACCTTACAGCCCAGCTAATTTTTGGGGGAATTGAGGTGTACGGTCGTTTACCTGTTTCCATTAATTCGCAATTTGCCATGGGAAGTGGATACGATGCTGGAAAGCAAATCAGGCTTACCTATTCGATCCCTGAGGATTTAAATCTTTCGTCCAGTACCCTGAATAAAATAGATTCCATTGCTCTCAATGCCATTGCAGAACAAGCGGCTCCGGGCATGCAGATTTTAGCGGCAAAAAATGGCGTGGTTTTCTACAACAAATGCTTTGGAAACCATACCTATTCAGGTGATGGGAATTCGGTAAGCCACTCCTCACTATACGATGTGGCATCGTTAACCAAGATTGCCTCGACCCTACTTCTAACCATGGATTTATACAGCCAGGAAAGGCTCTCCCTAGAAAGTAATCTGGGAAAATACCTCTGTTTACCCGATACATCAAAGTATAATGAGTTAATAATTAGCGATATTCTGCTTCATCAGGCAGGTTTAACTCCATGGATTCCTTTCTACCTTCGCACCTTACATAGCCTTTTTCCCGATCAAACATTACGCAATGGCAAACTTAGCAATGGCTATCCATACCAGCTGGGACCAAATAGCTTCTTAAACAAGCATTCCTATACCAGCAGGAAGTTTTACAGGAATTCGTACTCTTACCAATTTCCTCACGAAGTGGCAAGAAATCTCTATGCAACCGAAGGAATAAAAGATTCTGTTTTCAGCTGGATTATTAAATCGCCTTTAGGAAAAAAGGGAACTTACGTTTATAGTGATTTAGGTTTTATCCTCCTTCATAGAGCCATTGGTAATATTTCTGGCATACCCCAGGAAGATTACCTTGTGGATTCCTTTTACCTGGGACTGGGAATGAACCGGACCCTTTTCAACCCCTTAAGCCGTTTTGATGAGGAAATCATTGTCCCCACTGAGAATGATGTATACTTTCGCAAACAGCTGCTATGGGGGCATGTTCACGATCCGGCGGCAGCCATGATGGGTGGTATTACTGGTCATGCCGGGCTTTTCTCCACAGCCAACGATCTGGCAAAGTTGCTACAGATGTACCTAAATAAAGGTGAGTATGGCGGAGTCAGGTATCTGCCTGCTTCAACCATTGATCTCTTTACCAGCTGCGTTAATTGCCAAAATGGGGTCCGGCGAGGATTAGGGTTTGATAAACCTGAAACCGATCCCAAAAAAACGAGTCCAGTGAGCCGAAAAGCTACATCATTAAGCTATGGACACTCCGGATTCACGGGTGTTTTGGCTTGGGTTGATCCTGCCTACGATTTAATCTACATCTTCATTTCAAACAGGATTCATCCTGATGCTGATAACCGAAAGCTTATTACCCTTGATGTTCGAACCAAAATTCAGGATGTCATTTACGATGCCATTATTGAATCCGAAAATACCTACTAGCTCTATTAATAAAACAAATAAATAGGTTACTACTCATAACTGAACTTCATAAGAATGTACCCCTGGGGCGACAACAGACGATTTAACAGCTTTGCCAACTACATTAAGAAAACCTTTGGTGGCAGGGTTCAGAAACTCACCCTCGATGCGGGGTTTACCTGTCCCAATCGCGATGGTACTGTTGGTGTTGGAGGGTGTACGTACTGCAACAACGATTCGTTTAACCCCAGTTACTGCAGTCCCACCAAATCAATTAGCCAGCAAATAGCGGAGGGTATTGAATTCCATGCCTTTCGCTACAGAAGAGTGGAAAAGTTTATTGCATATTTTCAGGCTTACTCCAACACCTATGCTCCCCTTGCAAAACTCAAAGAACTCTATCAGGATGCGTTGTCATACCCAAACGTTGTTGGATTATCCATTGGCACACGCCCCGATTGTGTTGATGAAGAGAAGTTGGACTATTTAGCCTCACTGGCTAAATCGTACCATATTTCTGTGGAGTACGGTGTTGAGAGCTGCTCCAATGCTACGCTCAACGCCATTAATCGTGGCCATACCTTTGAGCAGTCGGAATATGCTATAGAGCAATCGGCAAAACGAGGGCTTAACGTTGGGGCACACTTTATTCTGGGTCTTCCCGGCGAATCTACAGATCAGCTAATTACACAGACCGAAACCATTGGCAAACTTCCGCTAACGACCATCAAATTTCATCAACTGCAAATCGTTCGGAATACGGCAATGGCAAACGAATATGCCCAAAATCCTGATAAATTCAAGTTCTTTTCTATTGATGAATACCTTGATCTTTTGGTAACCATTGTTGAACGATTGAACCCCAGCATAGTTATTGAACGATTCACTGGGGAAGCCTCACCTGCGACACTTATTGCCCCCAACTGGGGAAAGCTACGAACCGATCAGCTGCTGGTAAAGCTTGAAAGATTGCTTGAAAAAAATGATACTTGGCAGGGTAAAATTTGGAAAGGATAGTAATGCTTCTTTTTAATTGATTAATTGTTCACAGTTCACAGTTCATAGTTCATAGTTCATAGTTCCCAGTTCTCATCCCGAAACTTCGGGACTCAGTTCACATATTAATCGTCATCGCGAGAAAGCGTACTTTGCTGACGAAGCGATCTGTTTGCTGACAACCAGGCTGGAGCCTAACTAAATAGTTACGACCGAGGCAAGAGCCACGGCCGAACGGGGGTGACAATTGAATGATTGACTGATTTTACCTTTTTTACTACATGATGGAAGCCATCATAAGGGATAATTTCATCAAAAAGTTAAAACCATTAGCCTTTTACAGCAACAAATCATATCTTTACTTACTCAACCCGATTGAAAGAATCGCCATTTTAACTGTATTGATTTGTAAGAATTAGCAAACAATGTCCAACTTTCTGCAGCTAGTAGCAAACGATCTTGTAAACCGGTACGGAAATGATTTATCGGAACAAACCCTTGTATTCCCAAACCAAAGAGCACGATTATTCTTCAACCAGCATCTTTCGGCACTTATCAGCAAACCTGTTTGGGCTCCAACGGTAACCACCATCTCCGAAATCATGCAGGGTTTATCAAGGTTTCAGTACGATGATTCCAAAAACCTTGTGACCAAACTTTTCAATGTTTACCGCAAGGTAAAGAGAAGCGATGAGCCATTCGAGAACTTCTACTTCTGGGGAGAAGTAATGCTTGCCGATTTTGATCAGATTGATAAGTACATGGTTGATGCGCAAAAACTATTTACCAACGTCAAGGATATCAAGGAAATTGAGGAACGGTTTGGAGGATTAACGGCTGAGCAATCAGATGCACTCCGTGAATACCTTGGGGTAATTGCCGATAGCAGTCAACCTTCCGAAATAAGATCCAACTTCTTAAGCATTTGGAACATACTGGGTGATATTTACCGGGAGTTTAACGAAATTCTACAAAGCCAAGGGCTTTGCTACGAGGGAATGGCTTACCGCAAGGCTGTTGAGGAGCTATTAAACGATGAGAAATTTAAGGGAACAGAAAAAAACATAGCATTCATTGGTTTTAACGCGCTTAACGAGTGCGAGAAGATACTGTTTAAGCACTACAAACGTGAGGGAAAAGTGCTGTTCTACTGGGATTACGATCCATTCTTTATGGATTTGAAGGATCACGAAGCGGGTTTGTTTATCCGCGATAATGTAAGCCAGTTTGGAAATGCCTTACCCCGTGAAGTATTTGATAATGAACCAGCGCAGGGTAAGGATGTGAGCCTGATAGCAGCTCCATCAACCGTAACACAGTGCAAGCTGATACCACGAATCTTACAGGAAATGGCTGCTCACGGTGCAAAGCTAAACGAATCCACAGCCATTGTGCTACCCAACGAGAGCCTGCTAATACCAACCCTTCAGGCTATTCCCAACGATATTGAGCAGCTGAATATCACCATGGGATACCCCCTCAAAGAAACACCTGCTTTCAGCCTGGCAGAGTTCCTCATAAAGCTACAGATGAATGTCCGTTCAGGCGATGGCAAAGAAGTAAAATTTTACCACCGAGATGTAGTATCCTTACTAAACCACCCATACATACGCCTTTGCGAACCCGAAATGGCATCAAAGCTGGTTTCGGAAATCAAGCGTAATAATAGGATCTACCCAACAGCAGAAATGGTGGCGAAATCACCACTTCTCAAAAGAATATTCGTTGAGCCAAAGGATCAAAAGCCACTGACCAGCTATCTCATTGCCGTTTGCAATGAGGTTTCGCAGATCTTTGCCAGTAAAATAGAAACCGATGAAAAACAGCAGTACAGGATAAACCTGGAATTTCTTTATACGCTGCACAAAAGCCTTAATAGGCTTCATGGGGTGATATCATCGCTCAACTTCGAGGTTACAAACAAGGTTCTTCTTCAGCTAGTTCGTAAGGCATTCCATCAGGAGCGAGTATCGTTTAGCGGTGAACCGCTGGCAGGGCTCCAACTCATGGGTTTCCTCGAAACCCGGGCTCTTGACTTTGAAAACATTGTTATTCTGTCCTTTAACGATGATATCCTTCCAGGCCGAAGCCATCCGGTTTCGTTTATCACCCCTTCGTTAAGGGTAGCATTTGGCTTACCAAACCATAAGTTTCACGATGCCCTTTATGCATACTACTTCTACCGGCTAATGCACAGGGCAAAAAGAGTTTACCTGGTTTACAGCTGCCGCACCGAGGGGCTCTCGTCGGGAGAGGTGAGCCGGTTTGGACTTCAGCTGCAAATGGAGCAGATGTATGGCAAAATCAAAAAAATATCAGTTGGATTTGATGTTAACATTACTCCTCCCCCGCCCATTACCATTGAAAAGGATGAAGCTGTACTTGAATTGCTTTTCAGCAATCTCGAAAAAAATGATAAAGGCATTACCCTTTCACCCAGTGGGCTAACAACCTACATAACCTGTCCTCTGCGGTTTTACTTTAGATATTGCGTTGGCATTAAGGAAGACGAAGATATTGCAGAAGAAATTGGCGCACAGGAGTTTGGTCAAATTATTCATAAGACCATGGAAATGCTCTACGAGTCGTTTTCAGAGAAAACGGTTTTCGAGGTGATGATTGAATCGCTTCTAAAAAAACCAGAACATATTGAAAACGTTCTCGATGAGGTTTTTCATAGCATCTACCTGAAACAGGATAAGGTGGATAAATCAGAGATACTCTCGGGGCGTAACATGATTGCCCGTAACGCCATGCTCTACACCATAAAAAAAATGCTTAAAGTTGATATGGACAGAACTCCTTTTTTTCTTATGAGCCAGGAAGAGGAGATCTTTGTGCCCATTGAGGTAACAGTGAACGATCAACCCAAGAGCATACTTCTGGGTGGCTTTATCGATCGGCTAGAAAAGAAAGATGGTACACTTTGGGTAATTGACTACAAGACAGGACGAAAGGATAACAACAAGGGGAAGTTTACGAATATTGAAGAGCTTTTCGATCCTACCATTGTTGACAAACGAAAGGAGGTATTTCAAATTTTCTGTTACTGCCATGCAGTAAAGCATAAATATCCCGATTTAAAAGTAAAACCTGCCATTTGGTTTGTAAAAACCCTTAAATCGGAGGACGAGCTGAAGGTAGATTTTAAAGCCGAGAAAAAGTTCGAAGCCATTGAAGACTATACTCCTTTTATGGGTGAATTTCAACTTAGAATCAAAGAATTAATAGCAGAAATATTCAACCCAAATGTCCCCTTCGATCAAACAACTAAGCACGAAAGCTGCAAATCGTGCCCGTTTATTTCCATTTGTGGGAGAGAATGAGGGAACGTGTGAATGGGAGAATGTGAGAGGGTGAGTAATTGCACTAATTCCAGACCCTGAAACTTTTGAGGATTGATTGATTGCCCTTCGACAGGCTCAGGGTGACATTGATTGGAGGATTGATTGATTGATTGTATACTCTGCCCTTTGCCCTCATCTCTCACTCTCTCAGTTCTCAGTTCTCAGTTAGCAGTCTACAGTAAGCAGTCCTCAAGGGAAGGGTCATCGCCAGAAGGCTTTCTTTGCTGACGAAGCGATCTGTTTGCTGGTAACCAGGCTGGAGCCAAACTAAATAGTTACGACCGAGGCAAGAGCCACGGCCGAACGGGGCCACGCCGAGCTACGCTTCGCTTCGGTTGCTTCAACCCTTACACTTCGAGAACCTTAGCGTCCGGGTTTCGTAATGACGAGATAAAAATCTGTCATTGGTAGTGTCCTGTGCGAACTTAGCGAAGCGATTTCATGAGCGAAGCGATTTCATGAGCGAAGCGATTTCATGAGCGAAGCGATTTCATGAGCGAAGCGATTTCATGAGCGAAGCGATTTCATGAGCGAAGCGATTTCATGAGCGAAGCGAATATCAAAGCGATCTTATCAATTCTTACTTTAATCGAGATTGGCTACGCCGAGCTACGCTTCGGTTGCTTCTTCAAACTTCAAAATGCGAAGTGTTGGGGAATTGATTGATTGCCCTTCGACCCTTCGGCAGGCTCAGGGCATCGCAGCTCAGGGTGACAATTGATTGATTGATTGATTGATTGATTGATTGATTGAAAAAAAACGGATGAGCCGTATATCTGATAAAAATAAAATAATTGACTATCTAGGAGCAAACTTTTCAATTTTCATGTAACAGTTACATTATTTTTTATAAATTGCATAAGTTTTGCAGGATGGCAAATAAAAAAATAAGCTCAGAATAACGCAACGGATCATGAGTACAGAATTTATCATTATACTAATCCTATTCGCCTACATAGCCATTTTGCATATTCAGCTGAATAAGAAAACAAACCTAATAGAAAAGCTTATCACCAAACAGAACCAGCTCAGTTCTGAGTTGAGCAACGACAGTATTTCTCTGTTACTGAAAAAATTACAAAAAGAAAAGGTGGAAAAGCCGTCACCACCAAACAAACTTTTCGATGAGGACATACTAAGGTTTATCGTTGGTGATATCAATAAGCATCTGATCTTTATACACTACACCAAGGAGGAGAGCGTGGCTCAAAGAATTTTGGTGGAAGGGTTTCGGTTTGTTGACACTTTTTACAAAACTGCTGAGCCCGTTACCAACGACAAGCTGGATTTGATTTACAAGCACTACCTTCACAAGTACTTTGGCAAGTTTGTCATACTCATAGGAATTTCCAAGGATGTGTACAACAAGTACCTTAAAATGATCTCTCAGTCAAAGAAATTGATTAACGTGGAGCAGCTCATCAGCAAAAAATCTCCCATTCTTGATGAGAATCAGGATGAAGTGTACCTCCTACCCCCACAGTATATAAAAGGTTACATCAACTCCGAAACAGGAGAAATCATTGATAACCTGGGTTTCGATCCCTATTTCGATCCCCCCTTTGCCATCAGCAATGCTGAGGAGATGCTTTAATGCTCCCTTTTGTTTAACCTAAGGTACTGCCTGAGCAACCGTTTCGGCCTCGGGCTTGGCAATGGAGCTGTAAAAGCTCCTGATATGCATGCTGTACGATCGGAAAATATCAGCGATCAGAAGTGTCATATTCTCAACAGCCTCCTCTCCCTTTTCTTCACGCGTAAGATCAATAATCCTATTTAGTTCGGGCGATCCCGGGGTTTCGAATTCGGGCACTGAAACCAGCTGGTGTGGCATCCATTTCTTTAAACTTTTATCAACCATTTTTGCCCTAGCAACTGATTCCTTTGCAATGATAGTTACCGGGAAATCACTGGTATACTCCACATATTCAATGGGTTTATGTAAGGCAGCAATCATGGGGTGATTGTCATCATCCTTGATGTAAGCATCCCTGAGCTGCTGCCACTGGAACTGCTCCAGCACCGAATGCCTGTTGGATACCAGCTGAACAGCATTGTTCTTGCTCTTGGGGAAGCCCAGCATGGCCTTAATGTTCGTCCAGATCATGCGGAAGGCGCTAACTCCGGGGAGAGGAGCGGCATGGTAGGGCATGGAAAGATCGCCCAGGTAGTGCATACCCCAACCCATAAAACGGTAGCCCCAGTAATCGTTGCCAGAAGAAAATGCAAACTCCGACAAGGCTTTGAAAAGCGATATCCTAAACTCAGGCATAGTCTTCTTCAAAAAGGGACCGAAAAAGAATACAATCTTTGGCTCGTGGTAGAAGCCCATGTGAAAGGGAGCCTGACTGCCATACTCCAGATTGGGGTCACCAAAGGGTTGGTTACCAAATCCATACATTGCTCCGTATGGAGTATTATTGTCGTCAAAGAGCCCTAAGTCGAACCCATAATCGGGTTCATCGTTGGCAGTGCAAAGAACACGGAGCGGTGAAACCAACTCGCCTTCCTCAATTTTTACATAAGTTGTATGAATCATTGCCGACACATCATTAAGAGTCGTTAACTCCCTGGGATCAATGGTTATCCCATCGCCAACCTCCTCGTTGGGCAACAGGTGCAGGTATAGCCTCAACTTGACATTGGGATTCAGGCGTATAGCATAAAGAAACCTCTGGATAATATCGTCGGGGTTGCCTGTTGCCTTAAACCGCAATTCGTCGGGAAGTGGTGCGTAGTATGTAAGGTTTTGCTGTGCCCACGTCTCGTAGTCGCTGAGCATTCTCTCGAGTTCAACCTCATTCTCCATAAGGAATGCTGCCAGATTTTTGGCAATAATGGGATCCTTACCTTTTAACTCCAATAAAGAGGAAAGCACAGGATAAACCAACAGCGGATGCTCCGACCAGGCCAACGCCGGGATGCAAAAACGCAAAGATATAAGTATTGTAATGATGAACCGAATGACAGATGTTCTCATGGCTAACGGATTTAGGTTATTTAGTGCAATAGTATAAAAAAAAAAGGATACCTCGAAATCCAGCGGGCAATTATTAACGAAATATTAACCACTTGCCTTGTTACAACATGTTGTTAAACAAGTTGTTTGCCGTTTGATCCAATGGAAATTTAGTTTGGACTCTACAGAATAAAACCAATAAAAAAGGTTAAGTTAACCCAAAAAGTTTTAATTTTAGTACATGAAAGCTCAACGCCCTTGTTAGTAACCCTGTGACTGACGGGGCGAAGCTGTGGAATAGAGAACGGAAAGGAGTAAACCCAGAGGTTTAATTAGGGCAATCGGTGGGTGAGTTTGGTTCGGAGTTCGATAACAGAAGTTGTTAGAAAAAGAGGTATTCATAAGAATATAAAAATGCAGGAGCTGGATATCGTGAAAAGAAAAATCGGTTTTCTGCTCAAATATTTTGGGAAAATCGTACCTTTATCAAATAACACAAAAAGTTGTCTTTAACAACATATTTTTGAAATATAAGCAACTTTTATTGGATATATAAACAAGTTAGCGTTCATGCAAGAAAAAAATCCGTAAATGATTGTCAACCTGTTAAATATAAGATTTAAACAGTTTTACAGGGAAATTCTAAGAATTGGATTTTTTAGAATTATAGTTCTACTTGGAATAAGTTTTATGCTTTTTGTTTTCTTGTATTTGCAGACAAGCAAGTTTCCCAATGCAATGTATGCATCAATGATTGTTTTGCTATTGATTTTAATGCTACACACAAAGAGAGAGGATAAACTTTTCCTAAAAATTAATTTCAGTAGCTATAAATGGATTTATTTCGTTGAGTATCTATTAATATCACTCGTATTGCTCGTATTGCTTCTAATTCATAATTTTTGGAATATTGCGCTGCTAACCATTGCCGTACTAGGAATTATAACCCAACTTGACCTTAAAAAAAATCGGACTAGCTATAACACCAGAATACAGAAATGGATACCTGATGAATGCTTTGAATGGAAAAGCGGGGTAAGAAACCTCTTCCCTATTATCGTAATAATATGGCTGATAGGAATTTCGTTCTCATTTTTCGTTGGTAGCGTTCCCATTGCATTATTTATCTTGGGCATTATTTCACTGAACTTTTTAGAAAAGGGCGAACCCTACCAAATGATAATTGCGTTTGAAAAAGACCCAAACAAATTCTTATCCCTGAAAATTAAGCAGCAATTAGCAATCCTGACGATAATATCAGCCCCAATGATTATAAGTTTTCAATTTTTCAATTTCCAGTTATGGTACGTTCCATTCATAGTATACATAATATTCTGCATTCTACAAGTTTACGCAATTCTTGTGAAGTATTCTTTTTATGAACCGAATAGCAAATCGACAGCTGCACAAATATATATAGGAATTGGTTTTGTTGGCTTATTGATGCCAATTTTTGCGCCATTAATAATTTTGCTCTCATTACGTTTCTACTTAAAAGCAAAACAGAATTTAAGCTACTACCTGAATGATTACTATTGAGAATTTAAGCATATCCTATGGTAAGGAAAAAAGAGTGATTGATGCCCTAGAATTAACAATTTCCGAAGGAACAATTAATGGAATAGTTGGATTAAATGGCGCAGGGAAAACAACGCTGCTCAATGCAATGTACGGATTAAAGAGCATCGAAACGGGTGGAATAAAATGGAATGGGGAAAAATTAACTAAAAAAGCGGCTTCCTATCTAGTCACAGAACCCTATTTTTATTCAAACATCACAGGGAATGAATATCTTAGCCTGTTTAAGAATAATCATTTCGACACAAAGAAATGGGATGAGCTTTTCCTCTTACCGCTGGACCAGATTATAGATGAATATTCCACGGGAATGAAGAAAAAATTAGCAATTCTAGGTGTAATTAAGCAGGACAAACCAATATTCATCCTTGATGAACCATTTAACGGCTTAGATATTGAAACTTGTAGAATAATTCGCTCAATATTACTGGGGATGAAAAAAAAGAATAAAACCATAATAATTACTTCACATGTCATAGAAACCTTGACCAATTTATGTGATTATATTCATTATCTTGAGGGCGGAAAAATTAAGTATAGCAAAGAGAAAAATGAATTCAAGGAATTTGAAAGGGAACTATTCGAAAACCTTGAGAATAAAAGCATAAAACTTATAACAGAACTATTGAATTAATGCACGAAACGCTAACAAGGGGTGTAGCCAATGTGGGTTGACATTGGAACATCGGAGCGGTTTCGCCCGCACGGGCGTTTTCGTCGGGGGACGAAAACGTTGCTCCGCACTCCCACACTCGCCACACCCCCAGCCGTTGTAGCACATTTTATGAAAAGACTGACAATCGTAATATTATCGATGCTCTGTTTTGAATCCTGTATTGAAAACAGAATTGAAGACGGTTGGGCAAAGATTAGAAAAAGCTGCTCTATTGAAGAGTATCAAGAATATTTAATTGAAAATCCCAATTCAATTCATTTGAATGAAATTGTTGACAGTTTGAAAATTTATTGGGAAAAGAGAAATTTTGAAAGAATTATAGAATTTGGACAGACAGATTGCTATGGAAATTGCTTGACTTTGAAAATAATGAATGACAATCAGATAGAATTTAACAATCAAAGAATAAAAAGAGAAGAACTTAAAGAAACAATTAAGTTTTCAATAATTAACCCTGACTATTTGCCAAATCTTCCTGAAACAGAAATAATAACTATACCCTCAATAGGAGATGTGTCAAAATCAAAAGGCTTCATTGACATAATTAGTGAAAGCGGCTTTGAAAAAGAAACTTATTCCGAAATAATTGAAATAGTTAAAAATAGCTTTTTTGAAATTAGAAATGATTGGTCGTTTGCTATTTTCAAAAATAGTTTCGAAAGACTTGAAAATAAAGAAAAAGAAATAATCGAACAGATTGTTCCTATGAATATAAGGTTTGAAAGATTGAACTTCAAAGAATTTGAAAAACCTTTGCCACCTAAATTTAACAACTAAAGACAAAAAAACGTGCTACAACAAGGGGTGTACCCAATGTGGGGGATTTCCTGATAAACAGGCGGTTACTCTCGCTCGGTGCGTTCTTATCGGGGGATAAGAACGCTGACCCCGAACTCCCCCACTGGGCACACCCCCAGCCGTTACCGCCAATTTTAAGTGCGCCATTATATGAATAAGTTGAAAAAACATAAGAACATCATAGAAATCTGTAAAGAGATTGATTTGATTGTTGAAAAAAAAGAC
>Ga0334882_1001110_pt1 | contig 34379 bp, 19 predicted proteins | sample GraSluR1_MG_5_FD_207226 | JGI IMG/M metagenome (GOLD analysis project Ga0334882, IMG submission 207226) | Sludge microbial communities from methane-producing bioreactor in Wageningen University, Netherlands - Granular Sludge_15_04-R1 | ecosystem: Engineered > Bioreactor > Anaerobic >... | reverse complement strand
GGGGATACTCGGCACCACGGCGGCGGCCAACGCCGCCGACCCGCAGGCGTGGGCCAGCTTCCAGATCGGTTCCGTGGGGCGCTGGTGGTGCGAGACCGAGGGCCGGAATGTAAGTGACGCGGACCTCGCGGCCTGCATCGCCGCCGGGCACACGGTCAAGGGATACCTCCTCTTTGACTGGTTCGTCACCGGGGCCGACGGCTGCGCGAGCCACGCCTTTGCCCTCGACAGCAGCTACCACGTGCTCTGGAAGACCAGCCAACGGCGTCCGAAGCGTCAGGACTCGGCGGCGGTCAAGTACTCCATTCTGCGGGGGCCGTACGCCTACCCGACCGAAGCCGTGGGGACCACCGACACCGTCAGCCTCTACGCGGAATGGGAACCGAACCGCCCGCTGCCGGGGACGGTGCTGTTGGCCGATGGGTCCTACGACGTGCAGCTCGTACTGACCGAGGAAAGCTTCCATTCCACCGCGGACGGCGGCGGGTGCTGGGCGAAGGTGCTGGCAGGGGATGTGGCGTTCGCCGTCGGCGGGACGCCCCCTCCGCCTCCTGTCGGCTACGGGACCATCTCGGGACGCGTCACGGCAGGTAAGCCGGGGGTCAGCGGTGCCGTGGTGACGGTGGAGGGGACGGGAGCGGCAGCCACCACAAACGCCGCGGGCAAGTACACTATCGACGGCGTACCGGCAGGCACCCACACCGTGACTGCAACGGCTTCGGGCTACAGCCCGGCCACAGCCTCGGGAGTAGTGGTGCTGGCTGGCTCCACGACCACGGTCAACTTCTCCCTCACGCCCTGAGCGTCCCGGGAAGTGGCGCCGCAGATTGGGGCAAAGTGCATACCGGGCCGGAGGCGCAACGTACGCCTCCGGCCCTCTTGCGTCCCCTCACAGCCCCAGCAACCGTCTCGCGTTGCCGTCGGCGATGGCCTGCCTGACCTCGGGCTCCACTTCCAGCTCCGCGATCCACTGCACCTGCGGCGTTTTTTGGTGCACCACGCAGTAGTCCGTGCCCCACAGCATCCTGCGCCAGTGCCGCTGCACGAAGCCCATGGTGAAGTCCGGGTCGCGGGAAAGGGCGTTGTAGCCCGAGCCGGCGGAGAGATCGAGCCAGAGGTTGTCGTACTTGCCAAGCAGCCTGTCCAGCGTCCCGCCGGGCTTGATCGGCGTGGTGGGGTAGGCCACCTTGCGGTCGTCATCGGCGGAGATGGCGGACCAAAACCCCGGTCCGTGGCCGCAGAACTGGACGTCTCGATAGTCCTGAAGGCATTTTTCCAGCCGCGGCAGACCGGGCTCGTCATAGCAGCCAAGATCATCGCCGAAACACAGCGGCAATCCCAGGTCGTTGCACTTGGCGTAGATCGCCCGGTTCAGCTCGTGGTCGAAGGGCAGACCGTTCACATGCTCGCCGAAGCCCCGGCAGTTGTGGTTCTTGACGAAGTAGTCGATGAGCAAACAGGCCTTGGGGTAGCGCGGGTCTACGCAGACGAAGGCCACGAACCGCTCCGGGTACGCATTCCTTGCGGCCACGACGTCCTCTGTCAGCGAGTACCCCCACCCCCCTTCCGGGCTCTCGAGGGGCTGCAGGACGCTGATATCGACACCGGTGCGGTTCATGCGGTCCAGGACCTGCTCGGGTGTGAGGGGCATCTGCTCGGGGTATAGCTCACGGGCGTGGCTCTTGATGTGGCCGTGGAAGTCGATCATGTCCGCCTCCGGTCGATGTCTGACGCTGCGGGGCAGCGTTGGGCCGCGACACTTCCTGACCGCGAGCAGTTCGTCCCGCGGCGGCTTTGGCCCTCCGCAGAAAAGACGGCCCCACCCCGCGATCGCGGGGTGGGGCCGATAGAGCCTGTCGGTCTGGTCACCGTGCCGGTGGCGCCACGCATGAAGGGTGCGCCGGCGCCCCGGCCACTACAGTGCACAGCCCTGTGTGGGCCTTCTGCGCTACTGCCCTCCGCCCTGGCCTCCACCGCGACCGCCCCGTCCGCCGCGTCCACCCTCGGCGCCGGGGCCGCGGCGCTGCATGCTCTGCATCTGCTCCTCGGTCAGTACATCACCGAGCGCTTCCATCAGGAGCTTCTGGCCCTCTTCGACGGCGGTGCCGAGGGCCTCAGCATCGCCGGCCGCGAGGGCCTCCTTCCGCAGGTCCCACTCCTCCTGGAAGTCGGGCTTGAGTTCCTTGAGCTGCTCGTCGGTCGCCTTGGCGGTGAAAGTCACCTGGCCCCAGAGCCGGTCCACGTAGAAGGCGCCCATGATGCCGCCCATCGGGCCTCCCCGGCGGCCGGCCTGGCCCTGGTCCTGCCCCTGGCCCTGCATGGCGGCCTGCATGAGCTTCTGCATGTTGGCGGTCAGTTCGGCGCGCCAGGCAGTGGCCGCCTCAAGCTGTTCCTCGGTGAGGAGCGTCTTGATCTCTTCCTCCAAAGCGGTGTTGATCTGCTTCATCTTCTCTGCGATATCTTCGCGGTTCTGGGCCTGACGCGCCTCGGCGAAGGCGGTGGCCCGGGCATCCATGGCCTTCTGACAGGCCGCGCGCAGAGTGCCGAACTGGTCGTCGGCCAAGTCGCAGGCGAAGTTCACTGTGGACCAGGTGAGCTCGACCTGCATCATCGCCATGGGATCGCCGCCCATCATGCCGCGGCCACCCCTCGCGCCCCTGCCCCCTTGAGGCTGAGCCTCCACCATCGCGGCCGTCAGCACCAGCACTCCGCTCACCACGAGTGTCACACCAAGCCATCCCGCATTGCGTCTCATGGTCGCTTCTCCTTCAGTGGTCTTGTTGTTGTGTCCGGCATCATCTGACTTCTATGGTGCCCGGCGACCGCCCCAGGTTACAGGCGGCGCAGAGCGCCGCTCCGGGCCCTGCAGGAAGGTCACCGGCACCCTCCGGTTGAACTGTACCCTCGTGCGCCAAGTGACCAGCTCGATCGGAGGCTCCGACCATGCAAGTTCGCCCCTGCAACTTCCTGTGGCTGCTGCTGTCTAGCGCGGCGCTTGGTGTCGCGGCGGTGTGCGCCGCCCAGTCGGCCGCCCAGCGCCGCGCCGAACTCCTCGCCACGGCGCAGGGACAGGCCCGGGACCCCGCGCCCTTCGTGGCGGCCCTGGAGGACCCCTCAATGCCCGTCCGGCGCCTTGCGGTGCGGTGCCTCACCGCGCTGGGAGCGCAGGCGCGGCCGGGCCTGGTGACCGCCCTGGACAATTCCGACACGGTCGTGCGCCGAGCGGCCATCCTGGCCCTGTTTGCTCAGGACGAGCAGGGCGCGGTGCCGCAGCTCCAGAAGGCGCTCGCCGACGAGGACGAGGTCGTGCGCATGACCGCCGTGGACCTACTGGCCACCGTGCAGCCGCAGACCGAGGCGGTGGCCGAGGCGCTCAGGAACGCCGCCAACGACCCGTCCATGCGGGTCCGCGACGCCGCGAGCCGCGCCCTGTGGCCGTTTCACAGGGATGCGGTGCTGCTCAAGAACCGGCCGGACTGGGATCATGAGATCGAGGTGCTCCAGGCCATCGAGCTGCCCCTGGCCGGCTGGAGGCTCCAGAACGACGACCTGCATGAGGGGCACACCAAGGGCTGGTATGAGGCGGAGTTCGACGATTCGGCGTGGGAGTCCATCGAGATCGGCCGGTTCTGGGACGAGCAGACCGGCAAGCACGACGGAATCGCCTGGTACCGAGGGCGTTTTGACATGCCCCCGAAGATGGACTGCAATGCGGTGGAGATCCAGTTCCAGGCCGTAGACGAGGTCGCCTGGGTCTGGCTCAACGGGGAGTACGTTGGCCAGCACGACATCGGCCCCAATGGCTGGGACATCCCGTTCCGGCTGAGCATCACCGACGCGGTGCGCTGGGGCGAGACGAACCAGATTACCGTGCGTGTGCACAACTCCGCCGCCGCCGGCGGCATCTGGAAGCCGGTGACGGTGGAGGTACTCAAGTGAGGGGACACGCGCTCGGCGCCGCGGGCCCGTTGCAGGCTCACCCGTCCCGAGCGTTCTACCGCCTCCTCGCCCTGGTCCGTACCGTGACGCAGTCTCGGCTAAGAGCCCCAACCCGTACCCGGGAGGTCCCGCTCATGAATTCGGACACGGTCCTGATCCGTCTCGTCCTGTCCGGCGTCCTTGGCCTGATGTGCGCCCTGGTGCTGCACGCCGCCGAGCCGTGGGAGAGCCCCTACGAGGGCGAGGAGGCCACCGGGCCGGATGTGATCGGCCTGTGGCAGTTCTCACCGGACGCGGAGGCGGCCGACAGCTCGGGCAAGGGCCACAGCCTGACGTTCCGGGGCGACGCCCGTGTCGTTGCCGAGGGGCGCTTCGACGGCGCCCTGGAGGCCACCGGCGGCCCCGGCGGGCCGAATGAGACCGCCTGCGGCGCGCTGGCGGCCGACACGGACGCCCTCACTCCGGCCGGTGCCTTCTCCCTCGAGGCGTGGATCAACCCCCGCGTCGACCTGGGCCAGGTGGAGCGCTGCTTCGTGCTGGACAAGATGTACGTGGACTACAAGCACAGCAATCCCAACACTGAATGCCTCAAGGACTACATGCTCTTGTTCCGCGGCAGCGGGGACGGGCGCGCCAGGCTCGAGGCGGCCGTGGGCTTCGGCGACGACGTGGTGCGGTACTCCACCGATGCGCTGGGGTTTCCCGTGGGCCTGTGGACCCACGTGGCCTTCACCTACGACGGGGCCGGCAGGGGACGTTTGTACCGCAATGGCGATCTGGTGGGCGGCGGCGAAGCCACCGGGCGCGGGCCCATCAGCGGCGGCCGCTACGGCCTGACGATCGGCGACCGCCACGGCAGCACCTACGCCTCCTTCCCCGGGCTCATCGACCAGGTACGCATCTGCAACGGCATCCCCTCCGCCTTCAGTGACACCTTCTGGGTGGCGCTCTCGGGCCGCTGCGCCTTCGAGCGCATGGAGCAGGGCGCAGCCCTGCGCATGGCCATCGACTATCAGGGACAGCTCGAGGTGCAGGGCCTCAAGGGCACGATCCGGATCGGCGACGAGCCGGAGACCGCCCTGCCTCTACCTGAGAGCATCACCGGACCGACGGAGTGCTCCGCTCCTGTGAACACGCTCCTGCGTCCGGACGGCTATCCGTTCACCATCGTCGTGGAGGCCACCGTGGGGCAAAGGCAGGTGCGAAGGGAACGGACCGGGTCGGTGGTCATCGTCCCGCGCCCCCTGCCGCACCGCATGCCCGTGGTCTCCTGGGCGGGCGGATGCAGGCCCGCAGACATGCTGGACATTGGGTTCACCTCCTGCCTCGGGGGCCTAGTGGACGCCCGCAGGGTGTGGGACGCCGGAGCACCCACGGAGGCCCAAAGCACCTCGGGGATCGCCGGTGTCCTGTCTCGACTGGATGAACTGGCGGCCAATGGGCTGACCCTCGCGGGGACGCTCTACCCCGCCAACGCCGCTCTGGGCTTCGATCCGACCCTGGGCCGCTACGATCGGGATGGAAATCTGATCGAGGGCGACAATGTCAACGGTAACTTTGCCCGGGTCCAGGAGTTCTGTCGCCACTACGGCGCCGCGGCGGGCACCAGCTTCGGTGACCACCCGGCCCTCGAGGCCGCCCTGATCCACTCCGAGGTTCGGGATGCCTCGCAGCTCAGCTTCCACGAGGTGGACCGGGCCGCGTACCGTGCGGCGACGGGCAGGGAGTTCCCCGAAGAGGCTCAGGCCAAGGGCGGAGTGCCCCATGCCATGGTGCCGCAGATCGGTGTGGACCGACTGGTGGATGACGAGCACCCGATCCTGGAGTTCTACCGCTGGTTCTGGAAGGAAGGCGACGGCTGGAACGGGCTACACACGGCGACCCATGAGGGGCTCAAGTCCACCAGCAAGAGGCCGATCTGGACGTGGTTCGACCCGGGCGTGCGGGTCCCAAGCATCTGGGGCAGCGGCGGTGATGTGGACTACATCTCCCAGTGGACGTACTCCTATCCGGACCCGATCAAGATCGGTCAGGCCACGGATGAGCTCTTCGCCATGCACGACGGGAGCCCGCCCAATCAGGACGTCATGAAGATGACCCAGATCATCTGGTACCGGACGCAGACGGCCCCCAATCTCCCGGAGGATGAGGGCGACCGCGCCGAGTGGGAGCGGGTGGCGCCTGAGGCCAAGTTCATCTCCATCGCGCCGGACCACCTTAGGGAGGCCTTCTGGGGCATGATCTCGCGCCCGGTCAAGGGCATCATGTACCACGGATGGGGCTCCCTGGTGGGAGAGCTGGGCTCGCTGGGCGGCAGCTACTGCATGACCAACCCCGAGACTCGTGTGGCCCTGACGGAGGTCTTGCACCAGGTGGCCGAGCCTCTTGGGGCTACGCTGGTACAGGTCCCCGACAGGCCCTCAGATGTGGCATTACTGGAGAGCTTCACATCGCAGGTGTTCGCCGGCCGCGGGAGCTGGGGGTGGGGGAACTCCTGGGAAGCCGACATGCACCTGATCCTGCAGTGGGCCCAGTTGCAGCCGCGCATCATCTACGAGGAGAAGGTCCTCCGGGACGGTCTGGATGACTACAAGGTCCTGGTCATGCCGTGCTGCGACGTGCTCCCCAGGTCCGTGGCCCAGCGCGTCCGGCAGTTCCAGGCCCGAGGCGGGATCGTGGTGGCCGACGAGTTCCTGGCCCCGGCGATCACTCCCGACATCGTCATCCGCCGCTACAGTCGGGTGCGCGAGGCGGACAAGGACAAGGCCGCCCTGCAGGAGTTGGCGGCGGCCCTGCGCCACGAGCTGGACGATTTCTACACCCGCTACGGCGAGTCATCCAGCCCCGACGTCGTGGTCAGGCTGCGCCGGGCCGGCGATGCGGACTATCTGTTCGCGATCAACGATACCCGGACGTTCGGCGACTATGTGGGCCACCACAAACTCGTGATGGAAAAGGGCGTGCCGACGGAGGCGGTGCTCACCGTGCGCAGGCCGGGAGCCACGGTCTATGACCTGGTGGCACACCAAGAGGTGCCCACGACCTCCACCGCCGACGGTCTGTCCATCAACGCCGCTTTCGGCCCCGGGGAGGGACGGCTGTTTCTCCTCACCGATCGCCCGATCGCCGGTGTGAAGGTGGACGTGGCCGCCCCCACCGAACAGACCCCGGAATACCGGTTCACGGTCACGGTTGTCGACGAGGCCGGGACCCCGATCTCAGGCGTCGTCCCGGTGCAGGTGGAGTTGCTGGACCCCGAAGGGCGCAGAGCCGAGCCCAGCGGGTACTATGGCGCGGGCGAAGGGCGCCTTGCGTTCGGCTACGAGCCGGCGCCCAATGACCTCAAGGGGGACTGGACGCTCCGTGTGACGGAGCTGGCAGGCGGAACCGATGTGGTTCAGACGGTCTCGCTGTAGAGGTGCGGCCAGAAAGCCGTCTGTAGCCGCCCCGCGACACGGGGCCGGCCTTTTGCGGCCGGATTTCCGGGCCGCCGGTGGCAGATGGCGCCCACCCGCACAGAAAAGAGCCCCACCGACCTGTGGTCCGGTGGGGCTCATCGCATGTGGCCCGAAGCCTGAACGTCTCGCGGACTACTTGCCCTTGCCACCCTTACCACCCTTACCACCCTTACCACCCTTCCCGCCCTTACCGCCTCTGCCCTCACCACGCGGCGGCTCGAGCTTGGCGAGTTGGTCCTTGGTCAGGGTGGACTTCAGCTTGGCCTCAATTGTCTTCTGGGAGGCCGTCACGGCGGCTCCTACCTTCTTGGCGTCGCCCGTCTTGAGCGCCGCCTTGCGGCTATCCCAGGCCTTGGCGAAGGTCGGGCGCAGAGCCTTCATCTGGGCATTGCTGAGCTTGACCCGGAAGGCGAGACCCGCCCAGGTCTGGTCGATGTAGAACAGAGACATCATGCTCGCGGGATCCGCGCCGCTCTCGGGCTTCATGATCTTGGCAAATGAGCTTTTGGCCAACGTCTCCCAGGCCCTGACGTTGCTCAACTGCGCCTTGCTCAGGATCTTCTCGATGCTCTGGTCCAGGGCTGCCTTGGTGCTGTCCATCGCCTTCTTCATGGCTGCGGGATCCGGGCGCTGGCCGGACTGCCGGGCCTTCTCCCAGACCGCGCGGCGCGCGTCGGAGGCCTTCTGGCAGGCGACACGCAGGGAGTTGAACTGCTGGTCGCTGAGAGTGCACTGGAAGTTGCACGCCGACCACGCCAGCTCGGTGTACATCATCTGCGTCGGGTCGAAGTTGCCACCCGGGCCGCCTCTGCCACCGGGCCCTCCGCGACCGCCCTGCCCCGGCTGTGCTAAGGCGGCGGTTGCCAGCAGGCTCAGTGCGAGCACCGACACCAGGCCGGCGACCGGGAGCATCCGCGTCGTTCCATACCTAACCATACTGTTCTCTCCTCGTGTGTTCCGTCGTCTGGTGCGCATACGCTGTCTTAGTGTGGGCTCACGGCAAGCCGTTACAGCGCCCGCGGGCAGGTGCTCGCCCATCGTCCGCCGAATAGCCGACAGTCGCGGGACAAGGGGACAGGCCACCATCACCTTCAGCCGCGCATCATACTCGCCCTTCGGCAGGAGAGACTACTATGGGTATCAGCCTCGGTCTGGTCGGCCTCGGCAGCTTCGGCAGCTCCTTCGCGGAGCTGTTCAAGAGACACCCTCTCGTGGACCGCATCGCACTGTGCGACCGCGAGCCCGAGCGCGTTGAGCGGTTCGCCAAGAAGCCGTCCTTCTCTGACAAGTTCGCGCCCGGCGATGCCTATGACTCGCTGGAGGAGATCCTCCACAGCGACCTGGATGCCCTGGCGATCATCACCCAGCCGTGGCTTCACGCCCCCCAGGCTCTGGCGGCCCTGGAGGCCGGCAAGCACGTGTACAGCGCGGTACCCATCTCCAGCCTCCCCGATGGCGACGAGATCCTCGACTGGTGTGACAGGCTCGTGGATGCCGCCACAGTCACCGGACAATTCTACATGCTGGGCGAAACCACCTACTACCGTCCCGAGGCCATGTTCTGCCGCCGCAAGGCGGCCGAAGGCGCCTTCGGGAGTTTCGTGTTCGCCGAGGGCGAGTACTTCCATGACGTCGACTCGGCGTGTAACCTGCGCGAGGTGCAAAGGAGCCGCCAGGCCGGCAAGGCGGGCCAGGAGTGGCTGGTTCTGCGACAGAAGTACTTGGACAGGGGCGTCAGAGGCGGCCCCATGCACTATCCCACCCACTCGGCCTGCGGCCCGGTGTGCACCATGAACGCCCACGCGGTCAAGGTCACGGCCTACGGCTACCGCAACCAGACCGACGATCCTTACTTCGCCAATGAGGCCTTCAGCAATGAGACGGCGCTGTTTGAGATGAGCAATGGGGCCGTGGTGCGCCTGTGCGAGTACCGCGAGATCGGCCTGCCCGGGGATGAGACCTTTCGGGTCTTCGGGACCAAGGGCAGCTACACCCGGGGCACGTGGCAGGACAACAAGGCCGTCACGCCTCTGACGGTGCAGGACATGCGTGACCCGCTGCCGCCCGAGGTGGTGGAGGCCTTCAGCGAGGGCGACAGAGAGGCCGACTTCTACGGCGGGCACGGCGGCTCCCACGCCTACCTCGTCCATGAGTTCGTGGATGCCGTGGCCAACGGCCGTCAGCCGAAAATCAACATCTGGGAGGCCTCGCGCTACATGGCCATGGGCGTCATGGCGCACAAGTCCGCCCTTCGCGACGGCGAGCGACTGGATGTCCCCGACTGGGGAGATGCGCCGCTGTAGCCACGACCTATCGCGCAGACGCCGCCGGCGATCGACGGCCTGGGCAAGGGCCGGGCCCGTGCGTGGGGCGGATGCCCCCCGGGGTCGGTGACTTACTGCGCCTCTTTCAGCCTCATCAGCAGATCGTCTCGTGCCCCGTCGATATGCCGTTGCACGAGCCTCTCGCCGGCCTCGGCATCACCGGCCTGCAGGGCGGCCAGGATGCTGCGGTGCTCCTCCACGGTCTCCTGCAGCCTCCGCGCCGAGCGGGGATAGACGCGGCGCACGCGATAGGTGTAGTTCCACAGACTGCGCAGGAACTCGCCGGCTCTGGCATTGCCCGAGGCGTCCGCCATTTGTGCGTGGAACTCGCGGTCCAGATGCAGCAGGGCCTCGTGATCGCCGCGGGCGGTGGCCTGCTCCATCTCCTGTCGCACGGCGTCCAGAGCCCGGAGCTGTTGGTCGGAGAGCTTGCCCGCGATCTGGCGCGCGACGAGACCCTCCAAAGCCCCCATCACGTCGTAGGCGTTGGCCACACTCTCGGCGGTCAGGGCGCTGACCGCCATACCCTTGCGCGGCACATGCACGGCCAGGCCCTCGGCGGCCAGCACCTGCAAGGCCTCCCGCACCGGCACGGGACTCATGCCCAACTCGGAGGCCAGGGCCGCGGCGCGCAGGGGTGTGCCCGGTGGCAGGGCGCCCTCGAGGATCGCGTCACGTATCCGCATCAGCGCTCTGGCCTGCAGCGACTGGGGCTCCTGCGGATCGCGGAGGAAGGGCCTATGGTCCATGGACGGTCCCCTCGGGCTGCGACGTGCCTACCTGCGGAAGGCCTTCTCCGTCCACCTCCACGTCGAGCACCGTCACGCCCTTTCCCGGCACGCGCACCCGGAAGGCTGTTCCCTCCGGCTGGATTCGCAGCGAAGGGAAGCTTGTGAGGACACTCACCGACCGGATCGGGTGCCGGACATCCACGGTCGGCCCGGCGTAGACCGCGATCTTGCTCTTGACGGCCAGGCGCAATACACCGGGGGCCTGCTGTACGGCCATGAGTGTCACGGCATCGGCACCGTCGGTGACGACCGGTGCTCCGGACAACTCGTTGATCACCTGCACACAGGCCGCGAGGAATGCCGGGCTGACCCGGCGGGCGTACATGTGGTACCAGTAGCCGCTCTCATCTTCCACCGCAAGCAGGTCATCGGGGATGAGCTCCGGCTCCTCCAAAGCGGCGATGTCCGGCGCGCGGAGGCCGGAGGCACCGTAGACGCGGCACTGCACCTCATCAGGCGGCAGGGGGTCTGAGAACTGCAGGTCGGCCGCAGGGAGAGAGCCCGGCTCGCGGCCGATCGTCACCACCGGGGCGGCGTCATAGGCCATCACCGCCGCCAGCTCATCCGCCGGCAGCAGGTGAGGGTTGAGGACCAATAGCGGGCCCCGAGCGGCGTGCAGTTGGTCGACGCGAACCGTGCTCTGAACGACCGCGCCCAGTGTCATGAGCTGGAACAGCAGCCGGTGCGAGTTCCAGGTCCGGGTAGCGGTGAAGTCCGCCACCTGAGCGGCCATGGCCGCATCGGACCACAGCAGGGTGGCGCCCAGCGTCGCTGCGGGCGCCGGGGCGAAGGCCAGGGCCCACCGCTCACGGAGCCAGCGCCAGTGGTCCGGATCCAGGCCATCGCCGAGGCAGACCAGGAAGCCGTCGGCACCCGGGCGCAGGCCCTCGGCGCTGTGGTGCCAGACATTGGCAAGTGAGTAGATCTCCCGCTCCAGCAGTGTCGGCATGTGCCGGATAGCATCCCACTGTTCCACTACATCATGGGCGTTGTGCAGGAAGATCAGCCTCGTGTCGGGCACATAGGCCCGGATCAGCATGAGCATGGCCAGGAAGTCGTAGTGCCGACTCTCGTGGGCGGCCATGGGGCGCGGGTCCATGGCCAGCCCCGCGGCGGCCGTCTCCACCACAATGCCGTCCACGCCGGTGGCGGCGATCTTCCGATAGTCGATGCCGTAGCGGTACAGGGACTCAAAGGGTGCCCGTCCCCAGGCCGAGTTGACCACCGCCTGCTTCCCGGCCCCGTGAAGGGCCGCCACGGCCTTGCGCCAGAACGTGGCCCAACGGTTGGAGTAGAAGTCGATCCATTCGTGTCGGACATGGCGCCACAGCCAGGCGGCCCGCACCTCCAGCCTGTCCACGTCACGGCCGCACTCCCCGCCGACCTCCTCCGGCAGGGCCAGTCCGGTTGCTTCCGAGAACTGGGCCACCATATCGTCGGACATATCCACACACCACAATGGACCACTCAGGGGGCCATAGCCATCGGCGCCGTGCCAGCCGTCAAAGCCGTAGTAGACCATGGTCTCCACGAGTTTGGCGATGAAGTAGTCTTCGTAGAAACCGCCGTCGGCCAGGCGCGCCAGGCAGTTGATGGAGGACACCCACCCGTGGCCGCGGTACACCATGCACACCTCGCGGTGATCGCTGACCCACTCGTGGTGAAACCGGTCACCATAAAAGCGAGTGAAGACCGTGAGGTACACCACCACGCCGCGGACGTGGAGCTCGGCGATGAGCGCCCGGAGCTGGTAGTTTGTCCAGACTTGCCTTTGGCGGTGCGGGTTGCGCTCGTGCCCGTCGCGCGCGCAAAAGTCCGGGGGCAGGGGGACCTCGGCCGCCGGGCTGTCATGCGACAGGATGAAGTCCGGGGAGCCGATGAGCAGGCAGATAGTGGCCGGAGTGAACCCGGCGGCCTCGATATACTCCGAAACTCCGAGGTCGGGCCGGGTATTGTCAAACCCGATGAGCTCGGTCCAGATCCATCTCTCGTGGGGTCGGCGACTCATGGAGGCCTCCGAGATTGTACGGCCGTGGCGCGTGGCGCGGAACGGCTAACGGCGCACCGGGCGAGACGCCCGCGGTCCCAGGAACGGCCCACGCGCCGCCGTCGATCAGGCCACTCTGGATGCCTGTATGCACCGACTTTTGCACAGATGAACCAAGTTCTGGGGTCGCGATCGCGCCGTTCGTGAACGCGTAGGTCGGGCTTTCCACTCACATTATGCATGAACGCACTGGGGCCACATTCCGCCATTTCCGCGTCCGGAACGGTCGAAGTACTGTCGTTCTCCCCCCTCCTCCCGTCTCCGCCGGCCGTTTGGCGGAGTAAGGGAGAGGGGGGCTGGGGGGGTGAGGTGACGTGAATCGGCGCCTGCCCGGAACCTGCATAATGTGAGTTTCCAGCCCGACTTGGCGAGCCGGAAGGCTCGCCGCCGGGCCGTGTCGCCGCCCCCGGAGCAACCTCCGCGCCGTGCTCGTCGGTTTGAGGCGGAGCTTCGCTAGTGCTCGGTTCGCGCGATCACGTCTGCCTGCGCCTCGGGCGACAGGGCCACGAAATACTCGCTGAACCCGGTGATGCGCACACACAGAGTGCGAAACTCATCGGGCCGCGCCTGTGCAGCCAGGAGCGTGTCGCGATCCACGAAGGTGAAACCGATGTGCACGCCGCCGAGGGCAAAGAAGGTCTCCACCAGTTCGGGGACCATCTCTGGTTCGGGCGTGCCGGCAAGCCTCACGTTCAGGCCCCCGGTAGTGGTGCGCTCCAGGGGCAGGGCGGCCACCGAGGCCAGCAGGGCCGTGAGGCCCTCCCTGTCGGTGCCGTGGACGGGCGACTGGTTCTCGCTGATCGGCTCTCCCCGGAGGCGGCCGTCGGGTGTTGCCGGCAGCTCCTGGCCCCAGTTGATGTGGCAGTGCAGGGAGTAGATGCCGGATGTCAGTAGGTGGCCGTGCGGATTGGGCGCCTGATCCAGGGCATCCTGGGCGATGTCGCACACCCGCCGTGCCAGGCCGTCGGCCCCCCTGTGGCCGTTGCCGTACTTGGGCAGTCGGGTCCTGATCTCGTGGCGCAGATCTTCATGGCCCAGAAAGCCGTTGCGCACGATGGCCAGGAACTCGGGGAGGCCGAACCTCCTTTGCGCAAACACGAGCTCATCGATGGCGACGAGCGAATTGGCCACCGTCGCCACGCCGCCGAAGAAGTGGTACTGGGCGGGGTGGCGGAGACCGCCGTTGGCGGCATCTCGCCCCCGCGCGATGCAGTCGCCAAGCAGCAGGGATTCGACATGCATGGTCTCGGACCCGCCGGCGCGCAAGGCGGCCCGCTGCGAGACGGATTGAGCGGTCAGCTCTCTGGCGACCTGAGACAGGCTGTGCAAGACCTCATCCAGGCTCCTGAGCCGCTCCGGCCCCGGTAGCCCCGGCACCCGGATCTCTCCGCTCACCGGGTCCGTCCCGCCGTCGAGGGCGATCAACAGCCAGTGTGCCATGTTGTGGAAGACGTCGCCGGCGCGGAAGTCGCAGGCGCCGGGGATGTCCGCACGGTTGCAGGCGGTGAGTGCGTAGCCGTGGGCTTCCTCCGCGGACAGGCCCAGGTTTCGCAGCCCGGTGATGACACGACTGTCGTTCCAGAACTGCACCTGACTGCTGCAGGTGGCGAGTGCCTCCTGCACCGCCGGCCGCAGTCGGGGGGACAGCCGCTGGGCGACACGCACGTTCACCATGGGCTGGGGCACGGCCGCCAGCGAGACCGCACGCAGGATCAGCGCGCTCAGTTCATTGGACCGATCGGTACCTTCCGGCGAGGTGCCGCCTACAACCACATATTGGTTGGAGGCGAAGCAGGGCACCGGCTTGGGGCGATAGTTGTCCGTGGTGGTGCCGGTGATCTCTTTGGTCTTGAGCGCGAAATGCGCCAGGTAGGCCAGGGCCAGGTCGGGGCAAAGCGAGCCGTCCGCCAGGCCCCGCTCATACAGGGGCAGGATGTACTGGTCCATCCGGCCGAAGGCGAAGTCTCGGGCGCCGACGTAGCAGCTCAGGACCAGGTGCACCAGCCAGATGGCCTGGATAGCGGAGAAGAAGTCCGGCGACGGCCCTGCGGGAGCGACCTCCAGGGCCCTCGCGGCCAGAAGCAGGCGACTGCGCCGGGGCTCGGCGCAGCCCTCGGCCGCCCGCAGGGCCGCTTCGGAGTACCTTTGGGCGAACCGACAGATGGCGTCGCAGCAACGCTGCACATGGTCACAGAACTGCCGGGCCTCCTCGGTCTGCAGGCGCTCGGCGGTCCTCCGCGCCTCCTTCGCGATGCCCCGCAGGCCTGTGGAGAGCAGTTTCGGATAGTCCGGGGTCAGATGGCCACCGGAGCCGAAGCCCGGCAAGGAGGGGAGATGGTCGGCGCCCGCTTCCACAGGCCCTTCCACGACACGGCCGAGGATGAGGTCCTCGGTCTCGATGGGCGTGGCTACCCGCTGCAGGAGCTCTTCCAGCACGGTGGCGCAACGCTCTGGCATGGGAACGGTCTCGATGCGCGGGGCCAGCTCGGACAAGACCCGCTGACGCTCCACCAAGCAGTGGGTATCGTCGCCGGCACAGATCCGGTCGCGCAGCGGGGGCAGCAAGGCGAGCAAGTCGGCGGGGCTACTGAGGCCCGGGAACACTGTGTGCATGAGGCTCTCTGGGGCTCCTTGGGCGCGTGCCGGGCGTTGTTCCCGACCTGTGACCTTGAGCGTCTCGCCCGCGTGCCGCTGCGGTGCCCCTACCGGCCCCGGCAACGACGGAGGCGGAACGGCGTTGGCGTCTAGCCCAGGGTCACCGTGGACTGATCTCGACCGGCCTTCTGCGACACGGCGCTGATGGTGACTGGCGCTCCGGCGTCGGCGGTGACGAACCACTCCAGGTCCTTGTAGCCGCAGGTGCCGGCCAGGTGACCGATCTCCTGTACAGGCCCCGCTGCGGAGACAACCGTGGCCCCCTGAAGGCTCACCTGCACCGGCTGCTGCTGGGCGGTGCGATGGCCGATGGTGGTGATCTGGGTGTCGAGGTATCCGGTGTTCATCACGGTCGCCCGCACGCGGTAGACGTTCCCATCGATGTGCTCGGCGGAGGCCTGAATGATCTGTATCCAGGGCCGCCGCCCGGCGTGGTCGAGGACGAATGCCGTGCAGCCGGCGGCGATCCTGTCCATGTCGGTGCTCAGCGGGTTGGCGGCGAAATGCCGCCGCCAGCCGCCGATCTCCACAGGCCCCAGTTGCGGGTGGTCGAAAGGCCGCCAGGGCGTGAACCCGCCCTGCCCGGGATTGGCATCATGCCACTTGAGGGCGAGAAGGTCATAGTCCCGGCGCTCCTGCGCCGTGGAATCGAAGTACTTCTCCGTCGTGATCCCCAGCGAATTGTAGATATTGCCCAATTCGACCTCGTAGACAAACAGCCCCAGGTGGCGGTAGCCCCAGTCGTGGAAATGGCCCTGCAGGGCGATGGGCTTGCTGGATGTGAGGCGATAGTCCACCACAGCCCGCTGCGTGAACCCGGTGAGCTCCTCACCCCTGGCCCCGATCTCCTTCATCTTCTCCAGGTCCGCGGGGGCGATGTCGTCATCGCTGCCGGTGGACGGCGGACGGAGCACGGAGTTGTTCCCACAGTGGAAGCCGAAGATGCCGAAGAGATTGGGGTGGTCGTAGACGAAGCGGGCGAAGGCCTGCATCTCGGGCTGCGAGAAGGGGAAGTCTCCGGCTCCGCCCTGCTCGTGTTCGGGCTTCCAGTTCGCGGCCCAGTTGCGGTTGAAGTCCGCGTATCTCTCGGCGGAGACGATGGCCCCGCCGTCGTAGTCGTGAACGAGGCCCTCGTTGTAGAGGAAGTAGAACGGGCCCTGCGTATCGGTGGCTTCTCGCGCGATGAGCATCCGCTCGTCCTCGGGGTGGGGTTTGAGGTTACCCCGCGGATCTTCACGGCGCATGTGCAGGATCAGACCGTCACCGTCGACATCCGCCTGGTACAACCCGTTCTTGCGGTACCGCGGCGTGTTGCGGCTGCGGATCGCGCCACCGGTGCTGAGGATGAACTCGGCCCCGTCCGGGTTCATCCGGGGGACGATATAGAACACGATCTGCTGCAGCAAGCCTGCAATGGCCGTGCTTTCCGCGTAGCCCTCCAGCAGGGCCCGGATCAGATGCAGGGAGGCCGTGGTCCCGGCCACCTCGGGGGCGTGGACATTGGCCTGCACGAGGTAGCCGGGCTTGAGGTCGGGCTCGTCACAGGGCGCGGTGATCCGGGCCATCATCAGGGGCCGATCCTCCGGCGTCCGGGTCAGCTCGTGCAGGGAGACAAGGTCGGGGTGCTGCTGGGCGGCGGCGGACAGGAAGTCCAGCATCTCCTGCCACCGATAATAGTGATCGTAGACGATCTCGGGCAGCCCTGGCATGGGGTTCCTCCCGGTGAGGGGTCTTGGAGCAGGGTAGATGGGGAGGGTTCGCGGGCCCGAAGGCGGGGACCTCCAAGGTACGGCCCAGGGTAGCATCGGTGTGTCTGTGGACAGCTTCGGGCCTCAGGCGCCCTGTGAACGGGGCGGTCCGGTGCCGCCCGCCACCCCGGGGGGAATGCCGCCGCACGGTCCTGCACCGGGCAGACCGGGCACCATGACGGTGCGCCGCCACCGGGGTGCGCTCGCAGCTTTTTTCCCAGGGGTATTGACACGGCTGGTGGGCTCTGATAGAGTGTCCGTGTGTAGGGTTGTATAGGTTTGGCCCCATCAGCCGATACATAGCTATCACCGCAGATCGCGTCGCCGCTCGTTATGCACCCCAAGTCTTCCCCCTAGACTTGCGCCCAGGCTGAGTTTGTGGGCCAGCGCGCCCGACCCGACGATCACACCACATGATGTCGGGGTGCGCACGTGAGTCAGGCCTGCTTCTGCCCCGGGGCAGGCCTGACTTATTCCCCCTCTCCCTTTACCCGCCAGGTCCACCGGCTCCCTTTGGGCAATCCCGAAGCGGTCATCGCTCACCCCCATTTCGACGGCGCCGAAGTGCCCCCTGCGCAGGGACGGTCGCCGGAGGCCGCCGGGCGGCTCCCGGCGGCCTCGCTACAGTGCTCTGCCCGCCTCGGCCATCGCCGGTGGTGCTGCCTGGCGGAAGCGGGCCCTGCCGCAGGAGCCTCTGGGGCAAGACCCGCACCCGTTGGGGCTCGCCATGGGCAAGCCCACGGGGCGCGGGCCGGCGGGCCCGCAGGCCGTGGGCATTGCTCCAGCGCAGACACCAAAACGGGCGGGAGAGGGATCTCCCGCCCGTCAATCGCTGCTGTTGGCGCTTCAGCGGTCCGGCTGTCCGGCGCGCCGACTATCGGCCCCGGCGCTGCCCGCCACCGCCACCGCCACCACCACTGCCGCCGCGACCGCCACCGCCGCCGGGACCGCGGCCACCGCCACGACCACCACGGCCGCCGCCCCTGCCACCATTGCTCGGACCGGGCTTGGGGCTGCCGTTGCTGTCGTCATCGCTGTCGTCGTCATCATCGACGCTGAGGACCCGGGCCTCCTGAGCCGCCAGTGCCTCCGCGGTGGCGTACGGGTCTTCCACGCTGCGTCCCAGCATGTCCTGCACGCTGGTGCCGCGCGCCGCCGCCACGTCCGCCGGGTTCCGCAGCATCTGCAGAGCCTTGAAGCAGGCCTTGGCACGGTTCATCACATTGCCGCTGCCCAGCGACTTGGTGAGCACGTCGCGGATGCCGCTGACCTCGATGATCTGGCGCACAGCGCCACCGGCAATGATCCCCGTACCACGCGAGGCAGGCTTGAGCATGATGATGGCTCCGCCGACCTTCGCCTGCACCTGGTGGGGAATGGTGTAGCTGTCCATGGGGACACGAATCATATTCTTGCCGGCGTGCTGGATGGCTTTCTGGATGCCGTCCATTGCACTCAGAGCACGACCGATGCCGAAGCCGACATTGCCGTGCCCGTCGCCGACCACCGCGCATACGCGCGAACTGGAAATCCGTCCACCCTTCACGGTCTTCCGTGTCCGGTCGATACGGATTACACGTTCCTGGAGTTCCTCTTGCTGCTCCGCTGCCTGCGCCACTTCGCAAGTCCTCCCAAAACAAGGTGACCTCCCATTTCCCTGGGAGGTGGTCTTCAATCATAGCATCTGGCCTCACCCGTGTCAACTAGGCGAAACCAGGCAACCAGGCTACAAGGAGAACGCACTGGGACGGGGGGGCGGCGACACGAGGGGAGGGCAGGCCTGTCGGCGGCCCATGCGGTCCCGCACACGGCCAACGAGTGCCGCCCGCCGGGAACAAACGGGCCCGCCATCGCATCGAATAGCGTAGGCCGGCCGCCATCCCCTCGCGCCGGGCCGTGTGCGACATGCTGGACCACGGGAACAGAGCGGGAGCCGATGGTCGCGCAAGAAAGCTTCCTGGTATTGACAATGCCTGCAGGTACTTTCAATCTATCTGGTGAATGGGCATAAAAGATGGCAGCCGCTCCCGTCTCGCGGTAGAGGGGTGAGCCCGTTGCGCGACCGTCTGTACCTCGCCGTTTTTGTTCTCGCCGCAGCGGCGATGGCGGCGCTGATCTTCACGAGCCTCCGGGGCTCGCTGCGGCGCATCGCCGCCGCGACACCTCCGCCCCACCACGGAAAGGCGGGCTTTGCGCTTCCTCCGCCTCCACACTCGGCTCCCCCTCCCTCGATGCCGCCTCCGTCGTCCGCCCGCGCCACCGCTGCTCCGGCGGGCAGCGAGGTCTTCCACGGCCGGATCGTGCGCGAGGACGGCAAGACGCCCGCCACCGACGCCTCGTACAAGGTGACCATCCCGGGACTGCCTTCCACCGACGTGTGGGAAGCTACTCAGGGCGGTGAGTTCACCGTCGGCGGGCTTCCGGCCGGAAGGGTCCGCATCGCCGCCATGGCCCCCGGCTACGCGGAGCTGACAAGGGACTTCACCCTCCCACAGGCCACGGACGAGTCCGGCGTCCTGGTCCTGTTTCGCCCCGGGCCCCGAGTGAACGTGCAGGTGCTGAGCGCCTCCGGCGCGGGGGCCGCAGACACGGCGTTCACCCCCGGCCTGACGTGGCATACCGACGGGGATACCCGCAGGGAAACGCCGCGGCTCAACACCGATGGGTCGGGAGGCTTCACCCTTGTCGGTCCACACAACGCCACTTCGCTCACCATCAAGCTCGGCGGCGATTACCCGCCCGCCAAGGTGGATCTGGCCCCTGGGACCGCGACCACCTCTGTCAAGCTCCTGCCCCACGGCAGCTTTGCCCTTCGTGGCAGCGTGGTGCACGCCGATGGCCGGCCGGCTTCCGGGGCCGAAGTGTCTCTTGCGGTGGCCGGCGGCAAGGAAGAGGCCCGGGTGGAGCAGTGCGATGCGGATGGGGCCTACGTGTTCTAAGATGCTCCACCCGGTAAGCTCACCCTGCGCGCCTCGGCCGACAGCGGCGCTCCCTCGGCCCCCGTCGACCTGGAGTATGACGGCGCCGCCGACACCACGGCCCCGCGCCTGAAGCTCGGGCCCGGCGCCACACTGAAGGTAACCGTTCGGGGGCCTGCGGGGTCTGTGGCGGGCGATGTGTCGGTGACGGCCCGGCCGGAGCGCTCCCACGGCTCCTCGACCCTCCCCGGGCGACCGCACGCCACCTTCGTCGCCGCGCCCAACGCCTCCGCGGTCTGCGTGGCCACCGGCATCGCCGCCGGGGCCTGGAGCGTTCAGGCCCGCGCAGAGGGGTACGAGCCGGCAACGGTGCAGGCCCGGGCCCAGTCCGGGAAGACCACCTCGCTCACCGTGACCCTCAAGCCCCTGTGGCGCGTATCCGCCACGGTGCTCTCCCCCGAAAGGGCGGCCCTGCGCAATGCCGAGGCCATCGTAGCGTACAGGCACACGTGCGGCGCCGAGGGTTCTGAGACCACCGGGTCCCTCTCCTCATCGGGCGGATGCTACGAGAGCGTCAAGACCCAGCGCCTGCGAACCGATGAGCGTGGCTCCTTCACCCTCCGGGACCTCCCGCCCCGGGGAACATCGCTGTCCGTGACGACCACCGAGGGCTCAGGACAGGTGGATGAGCTGGGAAAGCTGGTTTCGGCGACGGGAGCGGTGAGTGCGAGGGTGCGGCTCCGTCCGCCTGCGGCCCTGGAGGGCACCTTGGAGCCCCGGGGCGTCAGGCTGCGTTCCCGCGGCCTGGCGGTAGTGCTCTTCCGGGGCAATATGCCTCGCTACGAGCCGCTGCAGGAGGGCTGGGACGAGCTGGGAGCCGAGCCCGACGACCCCCTGGACCACACCCGCATGGTGTTCGAGCCCAGAGGGTTGGGCTTCCGGTTCGACAACATCGTGCCCGCGGACGACAACTGGGCGCTGTGTGTGGTCGCCCCAGATGTGGTGAGTGTTCCGGTGCCGGTCAGGCTCGAGCCGGGGCGGATCGTCTCCGTACAGTTGCCTGCAACCGGCCCCGGCCGTATCCGCGGCAGCGTCGTGGACGCCCGGGGCAAGCCCGTTGCCGGTGCCGCGCTGACCGGCTGGATGCCCGGCACCGGCGGCCGTTGGCCATTGACCTTTCCAAGGGACGCCGGGACCGACGACAGGGGCCGGTTCCTCATCGAGGACCTCCCGCCGGGCCGATGGCAGGTGACCTGCAGGAAGCCCGGGGCCTCGGGGTCGGCCCAGGTGACGGTGAAGCCGGGAGGCACCGGCACCGCCAGGGTGAGGCTGAGCCCGGAGCGAGACAGAGCCGCCCGGAAGTCGTGACCTCTGGAGGCGAGACAGGGGACGGCCCGCCAACCATCTTCGCATGGTCGCCCCCGAGGAGGGTGAGCGATGGGTAGACGAGCGACCGCCGCAGCCTTGGCCGTTGTCCTCGCAGTATCGCTGCTGTGCATCCAGGGCTGCCGGAGACGTCCCACGGCGCGGGACGGGATATCCGCGCGTCGCGAGGTCTGGGAACAGCGGGCGCGGGCCGGCTTCACCGAGGGGCGCAGGCGCGCGGAGGAGTTCATCGGAGACCCATTCCGGGAGGCGAACCCCGGTCCCGCCGACCCCGAGGAGCCCCCCCACCTCATCCGGCCGGCGATCAACACGATCCCCCAGAGGGAACTCACCCGCGAGTTGCCGAAGGACTTCGTGCGCATCTGGCTCATGCAGGACGACGGCAAGACGCCCGCGGCAGGCCGACGGTGCAAGCTCGGCGGCGAGCCGGTGGCAGGAGGACCGACGGGTTGGTTCTACCCCGGCGGGCCCTGGTTTGTCCTGGGCAACCCCCGCGATGGGGAGCTGACCCTGGAGATCACCGGCAAGGGCTTCGAGGACGTCACGCGTCAGGTGCAGCTTCCGCCCCGGGCCGAGCGTGAGAAGGGCAGCCGAGAGATCAAGCCGGACAAGCCCTCGGGTCCGGACGTGATCGTCGTCGTGGGCAAGCTGCAGCAAAGATACCTGTCCATCTTCGCGTTCACCGACAGTGTCATCGCCGATGCCGACGAGCCGTTGCCGGTCACCGTCCGCTGGCGGGGCCCCGATCTGGAGGGCACACAGGAGACGCAGGTCCCCCTGATGCTTCAGGCCAATGCCTATTCGGCCGAGGTGGAGGTGCCCGCGGGCGCCCGGTCGGCTTCGCTGCAGCCCCCCGACCCGTGGCTCCCCCGCGAGGTCGAGTTCGGCCCACGAGAGCTCACGACATGCGCCGATCTGGCCGGCCCCGAGCGGTTCGCGGTGACCGGCAAGGTCCTCCGCCCCGACGGAAGCCCGGCCCCGGCGGCGGAGGTGACCATCACCGGCCCAAGGGACGACAGGCCGCACCAGGGCCGCTGCGGGCCCGATGGGAGCTACAAGATCCGCAGAGTGCCGGTCGGGAAGCTGCGGATTGTGGCCTCCGCCGAGGGCTACGGCGAATCGGAGCCTGTGGAGCTGGATTACCAGGCCCAGAAGGACGTGGCGGCGCCCGAGCTGAAACTACGGAGGAGTGGGGACTGACGCCAACCACCCTACAGTGGCTATCGGCCGGTCAAGGCGCCGGCTACCGCCGATGGGGTGAGGAGGAGGGCCTCCCATGCGACGGCCTTCTGTGGTCCTTGCCGCGATTCTTGTGGCGGTGCTCTTGGTCGCGGAGGGGTGCCGCCGGGAGACCGGTGTGGTGCAGGGCGGGTCACGGCCGGCGGGGATACAGGTGGCCAACGCTCAGATGCCCCAGTCGCTCCTGCGGTCCAACTCGTGCCTCAGCGCCGTTGGCGAACCGACCGGCATCGCGGCGGCGAGGCCTGCGGCCAGGCCCGGCGACCCGCCACACATCATCTCCTGCCTGCCGGGCGTCTCGGCTCTCGTTCTATCCCGCGAATTGCCGGCCGACTACGTGGTCATCCGAATCGTCCAGGATGACGGGGTCACGCCGGTCTGTCCGTCCGAGTGTCGTGTGAGCGGCCCGGCCGCTTCGGGGGGGCCGACGGAGTGGTTCTCCCCCGGAGGGATGCTCTGGGCCCTCGGGAACCCCGCGGAGGGCCCCCTGACGGTGGAGGTGCGGGCCGACGGCTTCGACGACGTCAAGCGGAGAGTCGAGTTGCCCTCTCGTGAGGATCGGCTCCAGGCATGTGCCGTCCGGGGGCCGGGGAGACTCGATGGCCCTGCAGTCGTCATCAAGATGGGCAGGCTGCGCTATCGGCTATTGGGTGTGCGCGCCCTGTCACCGAGACGCCGGCCTCCGGTTGTTCGCAGCACCGGGATGCAGGTGGTGTGGCTGGGAGAGCACCTGAACCGGACGGAGAGGGTCGTCTTCTCCGTGGACGACACGCGCCGCAGCGCCCTGGTCTCCCTGCGGGTGCCGGAAGGGGCGCAGCGCGCCCGGCTGCGGCCCGAGGCAGGCTGGCTGCCGGCCGACGTTGAGCTGTCTCCCCGCGTGGTGCGAACCTCTGCCACTCTCGCGGCCTGCGGCTCGTGCAGCGCCGCCGGTACCGTGACCTTCCCCGACGGCACGCCCGCCCAGGGCGCCCAGGTCTACCTGTGGGTGGATGGCGCCTACCTCGACCACGCCTCCTGCGATCCCGAGGGCCGCTATCGCCTCGATAGCGTGCCGCCCGGCAGGCTGGAGCTGGTGGCCGCCTCCCCCGGAAGCACTCACTGTGCCCCGTACCGCTGCGAGTATGACGGGGCAAGCGAACTCACGATCCCGCGGCTGGCGCTGGGTGCGGGCGGCTGCCTGGTGGTGACCGTCAGCAATCCCGGTGAGGCGGTTAGGGGCCCCATCACCCTGATCGCCCGGACCGAGGGCCAGTCGGTAGGCGGCAAGCTGCTCGCGGGTCAGACCCTGTATCCCAGGAGCCAGGCTTCTCCGGGCGTCTACGGCCTGCAGCCACTCACCCCTGGAGTGTGGTCGCTGACCGTCGACGCCGACGGACACTACAGAGGCCAGAGGACGGTGCAGGTTGTCGCCGGGCAGACCACAGCCGTCACGATCACTGTCTTGCCGCACCGCTCGGTGCGCAGTCTCATCCTCAAGGCCGATGGCAAGCCGGTGGGCGCAACGGAGGTGCGGTGCACCCTCACCTACCCGCCCGACCCAATGTCCGGCCACAGCAGGCCGCCTTCTCCGCTCGCGGCGCGCACCCGGGACGATGGCTCCCTGCGCCTCGACGAGGTCGGGCAGGCGCAATCCCTGGCGGTCGTGACCAGGCATGGCCACGGGCGCCTGGACAGGCTGGAGAGCCTGGCCTCCGCAGCCGGGCGCGTCACGAGCGAGATCCGGCTCTTGCCGCCGGCCACCGTTCGAGGCAGTATCAAGCTGCCCGAAGGGGTTCGACTGCCTCGGCGCGGGATGGCCGTGGCGCTCTATGCAGGGGGCGAGACCCCCGGTCTCGAGCCGCTGGCCGAGGGCTGGAATGAGCTGGGCTCTCGCCCCGACGACGCTCTTGACAACCTGCGCATCGTCTTCGAGCCCGACGAGCCCCGGTTCCGCTTCGCAGGCGTCGTTCCCGCGGACGCCGGGTGGAAGCTCCACCTCTTCGCTCCGGGACTTGTCGCCAGGCCTGTGCCGCTGAGCCTCAAACCGGGCGAGACGACAATCGCGGACCTCGAGGCTCTGACGGCCGGCGCCCTCCGCGGCCGTGTCGTCGACAGTCGGGGCCGGCCCGTGCCGCACACAGGGGTCTACGGCTACATGGGCAGGCCCGGGCAAACCCCGGAGGCCGAGCTGCCCCGCGAGTGCCGCACCGACACAGACGGACTCTTCGAGGCCCGGGGCCTCCTACCGGGCGAATGGTATGTACTCACGAGGCATGGCAACCGGCAGGGATGCGTCCGGGTGCAGGTCATTGGCGGCAAGACCAGCGAGGCGAACCTGGTACTGGTGCGGCGACTAAGAGGCTAGGGGTCCGGGAACCGGAAGCACCGGCGGGCCCGCCGGAGGTCTGTCTGAGATGCCGAGGCGTGTGGCGGCGTGTCTTGCCCTCCTGACGTTGTCCTGCTGTCTCGCCGGCTGCCGCGAGCGCGCGGCGCTGGAGCGAGCGGTGGATCCGGCCGCTCAGGTGCAGGCGGCGACCGCGACCCGGGAGATGAAGTCATCGGCCAGGTCGCAGACAGAGCGTGGGCAGACCCTCGGCTCGACCCGGCAGCAGACCACCCCGGGGCATGCCGCGCAATGGCAGGTCGCTCCCGCCGCCGCGCCGGGAGACCCCCCGCACATCATCGCCGGCTCGGCGAAGATGCGGCCCGGCCACCTGCCGACGAGCCGGATGTGCGTATCGCTCCCTATGGCCCCGCTGGAACGCGAGCTGCCTCGTGATTTCGTCCGGGTGTGGGTCATGCAGGACGATGCACAGACGCCGGTAGACTCCTATGAGTCTCGAGTGAGCGGGCCCGCCGCCGCCGGGGTTCCCCACCGCTGGTTCCGACCCCGCTTCCGGGTCTTCTACCTCGGCAACCCTCGGCGGGGCAAGCTCGTGGTTGACGTTCGTGCCAGGGGCTTCGACGACGTGTCGCGGCAAGTGACGCTGCTTCCGCGGAAGCAGCGGCGGCAGGCGGTGCGCCAGCTCTGCGTGCAGAGACCGTCCGGCCCCGATGTGGTGCTGAGGATGGGACCGGTCGTGCGGCGCTGCCTGGACATCTGCGGCCAGGACCCTCCGCCGACCCCGACGCGCCTTGAGATCGACTGGCGCGGCGAGGGTGTGCACAGGACCCGGAGCGTCCTCCTGCCGGGCAGGAAACAACAACCCACCTCCCACCTCGCGCTGGAGGTTCCCTCGGGCGCCCGGCATGTGAGCGTGCGGCCCGCGGCCGTGTGGGTGGCCACGGCCATGGACCTTGGCCCCCGGGATGTGCGCTCCGACCTGGGCCTTTGCCACCCCGACCCCCCTGTCCTCCGGGGCAGGGTCGTCACCCCCGACGGCGGTAAGCCGACTTCGGCGAAGGTGCTGCTCAAGAACGAGACCACGGGCAGCGCCGTCACCCTTCCTTGCGAGCGTGACGGCGGGTTCCACATCCATGGCTACCCGGCAGGCAGGCTCCGTCTGGAGGCCTCGGCCCTGGGGTACGGGAAGTCGAAGCCCGTGCGGCTCCGCTATGACGGGGACTCAGACGTGGATGTGCCCGCGATCGTCCTGTCACCACCCGGCCGACTGGAGGTGGTGGTGACCGGTGCCGGCAGGCGCCTGACGCAGTGGGTGACCGTCAGGACGTACGGCCGCGGCAGCGGCATGCCGGACGGCCATCTGGGCGTTCCCGGCGCGGTGGCCACCAAGCCCGCCGAGGATGGGACCTACCCCATAGCCGGCCTGACGCCCGGGAAGCGCAAGATCGTCGTGGAAGCGCCGTGCTTCGATGAGCTCGAGACGGTGGTGGACATCCATAGCGGCAGGACGACCGCGGTCGCAGCGACCCTCGCGCCCCACCCGTCCGTATGGGCCAAGCTGCTCAGGCCCGACGGCACCCCTGCGGCGAACACTGAGGTCAGCTACGAGTGCACCTACTGGGCCGTCGGCCCCCCCGAGCCCATGCAGCGTACGCGCACCGGCTCGGGCAAGACGGACGAGGACGGCACGCTGCCGGTTGACTTCTACGCCAGGCCGATCCTCTCTCTGCGGGTGACGACCGAGTGCGGCCGCGGCTACGCCGACGGTCTGGACAAGGCCTCCGCCGCCGGCATCGGGGTCGTCACCATCCGGCTGCGACCGTGAGCGCCTCTGTCATGGAGGCATTTCTCCCGCCACCGTCGAACCTCCGCTCGGGTCACCTCGACCACATAGGGCGTGGCCGAGACCCCCAGTTGGGCGGGTCACGGACCCGCCGAGTCGGGCTGGAACTCACATTGTGCATGAACGCACTGGGGCCGCATTCCGCCATTCCCACGTCGGGAACGGTCGAAGTACTGCCGTTCTCCCCCCTCCTCCCGTCTCCGCCTGCCGTTTGGCGGAGTACAAGCGGCTCGAAGAGACGCCGAGAGGGGGGCCGGGGGGTGAGGCGACGTGAACCGGCGCCTGCCCGGAACCTGCATAGTCTGAGTGGAAAGCCCGATCCCGCCCTGCGGGACGACTGCGAACGGACTTGTCGGCCGCGCTTGTAGACCGCAATCTGATCGAAGCGATGGTGAGCCCCTTGCGCCGGCTTTGCCCCCTTCTGGCGACTACACTCCTCTTCACGGCAGGTGCCCTGGCTGTGGAACTCGACCCCCAATGGCTGGACCGCATCTCGCCCCTCTACGACGGACCGACGGCTACGACCCTCAAGCAGTTGACGGCCTACACCGGCGAGGCCGCCGCGGAGCGCATCGTAGGCGAGGAGCGCAGACGCGCGTATCTGCTGAACTACCGCCAGCTCGGGCTCAACTACGGGGACAATGTGGATTACCGGCTCCGTCGGGAGCAGGTGATCCTGTGCCCGCAGACGGTGGAGCTGCTCTACGGCCCGTTCACTCCCCTGCAGACCCGCTACGCGCCCGGCACGCGGCCGGAGCTGGAACACGCCGTGGCTCAGGCCACGGCAGGCTGTGCCACGGAGACCGACAGGGCCCTGGGGATCATGCGCTTCTGCCGCGATCTGGTCCGCACCGACCCCGAGATGGACTTCAGCCGCTACGTCTACGGCGGCACCGAGGAGCAGCTCCTCGCCAAGCCCGACATCCTCTGCGAGACGCTGGGGCGGCTGATGGTGGCGCTGTGCGAGGTGGCCGGCATCCCCGGGCGCCTGGTGATGCACGACATCGGCGGCCACATCTGCGCCGAGGTCTGTGTGGACGGCGACTGGGCCTACATCGACCCGCGCTGTGGCGTGTACTTCCGCAAGGGTGACGGGAAGCTCGCATCGGTGCTGGAGCTTTGTCAGGACCCGAGCCTCATCGACCGGCAGCCCGACGAGGTGAGGGCCGAGGTGGGCTACCAGTGGTCCTGGGAGCAAAGGGCCCACAAGTGTCGAGCGATGTACTTCGACCCCCGCGAGGTCAATGGCTTTGAGAACTACAGCCTCGCCGACGCAGACCGCTACAGCTTCGGCCAACTCACCACGCAGCAGGTCACACAGGCCGGGATGTTCGACGTGAACCGGGAATACAGACAAGCCACCGAGGCGGTGTTTGCCATGAGCCCGAGCACATCGAACGGCAAGTGGCAGGATGCGCAGCTACGGCCCCTGCCTATCGCCTACCGCAACGATGGGTTCAGCCCGTTCTACCGCAAGCCGCCCATGGCCCGCGAGGATGTCCAGAAGCTCTTTGTCGATCCCATGGCCGGGAGCAACGTGAAGTACCTTGTCTGGGGGCTGGGGCCGGGGAGCGTGTTCTGCTTCGATACCACAGTAGGCCAGGTCTTCGGCGACGGCCTGACGGAGGAGCAGCGGGCGCTCCTGCGCGAGGGCGACTTGTGGGTGCATGAGAACGTGCGGTCGCTCATCGACGCGGGGCACTGTCCCCTGAAGATCGCCGTGGAGCGCGGGCACGAGCTGGGCTTCCAGGTGCTGGCGCGGCTGGAGATGAACCACGAGTACGGTCCGGCGGACCCCGGCAACTGGATGTGGGTGGCCTTTGTGGGCGACCTGAACAAGGCGCATCCCGAGTACCGCATCGGCAAGAGCGTGCTGCTGGACTTCAAGCACAAGGAGGTCCGGGACTTCAAGCTGGCGATCCTGCGCGAGGCCGTGGAGGCCGGCGCCGACGGCATCTCCATGGACTTCGCCGTCTACCCGCCCTTCTTCGCCGAGCCCGACTGCGACACCATGACCCGCTTCGTGCGCGATGTGCGCACCATGCTCAATGAGGTAGGCAAAGCGCAGAACCGCTACCTCACCCTCATGACCCGGGTGCCCAATGTCGAGTGCGACCGTCTGGGCCTGGACTGGAAGACCTGGATGCGCCAGGGCCTCATCGACATCATCGTCCCCACTCACCTGCGTCCGGCAGACTACTTCGACATCCGGATCGAGGAGTTCGTGCAGCTCGGCCGCGAGACCGGCATCCCCGTGATGCCCACCATCTGGCAGGCCCTGGGCTTCGTGACCACCGATCAGTCGCCGGGGGACAAGGAGAGGGGGGTCCGACGGTACGACAAGCCGAAGACCAGGGGGATGTATTACGCCCAGGCGCTGATGCTGCACCGTGCCGGCGCCGATGGCATCCAACTGGGCATGTCCGAGAACCAGTGGAACTCCTGTCCGTGGTTCGACGACCTCGCCGACCCGCAGAAGCTGGCCTACGCCGACAAGCACTACATGGTCGACCCCATCTCGCTGCGGCCGGGGACCTTCGAGGTCGGTCACGACGGGCCACCGTTCCGGGCCGAGAAGCGTGCGGGGCTGCGCCTCGGCGAGGACGTCCCCGCCTCCCTACAGGCCGGCAAGAGCGTGCAGACCACGCTGGTGCTCTACGTGCGCCCCCTGCAGCAGGGCGAGAGTCTGGAGGTCACCATCAACGGCAATGGCCCGGTGAGCATCTCCGGTGACTCGGAGCAGGAGAGGGCCCTGGACGCCGAAGCCCCCATCGACACCCGCAAAGAGGCGCACGAGGGCTTCATCTTCGAGAAGGACTGGTGGCGGCATGGCGAGCACAGGCTGCCCACAGAGCCCTCCTGGTGGAGGCTGCAGGACAATGACCTGAGGTTCGTCTACTCCACCCGGTCAAGGCAGGTGGAGCCACCGCTGACGATGCACTGGGTGGACCTGCTGGTAAGCTACGGAGACGGCGGTGAGTAGGCCCGCCCGGCATGATGGAGAGCCGGATGGACACTGCGGCTGTCCATCCGGCCCTTCCATACGCGGACCTTCGGCGCTGCGTGTCCCACGGGACGAACCGCCCGGTGGGCCTCCCCTACTCCACCGCACCGGCCTCGGTGATGACCACGCGCTCCACGCAGATGGCGTTCTGATCCTCGGCCCTGCCGTGAGGGAAGGCCGGGCCCTCAAACTTGATCCGCGCCCAAATGTCGAACTCCTTCTCCGAATCATTGGGGTCGGACACGGCGTCGACGTCCAACTGGATGATCCAGCTCCAGAAGAAGTACAGGTAGCAGGATGAGCGGATCTTCTGCCCCGGCAGCTTGTACCAGTGATACCCCGGACCGGGCACATCCTCGGCCCTGATGGACCGGCTGGACAACCCGGTCTTGGTCCTGACCTCGTACACGCCCCAGGGCATGGGAAGCGCGTACTTCTCCACGGGGTGATCCTCGGACTTGTTCGGGAACTCGAGGCGGTTGGTGGCGCCGGACTCTGCCTCCGGGTCTCGAACCACCCTGACGATGTCCTGCCAGTTGCGGGTGGTATCGGCGGTGAAGTCGCGGACGGTGCCGGCGGGCAGGTCGCGGAACCTCTCGGGCAGGGTCACCACCGGTGCCAGCAGGGTGTACCTGTCGATCTCCGCCTCGCAGGCATCCTTCTCGGCCTGACGGCGGTCTTCCGGAATGCGGAGGTCCGCCTGAGCGTACCAGGTTTCCCGGACTCGGGCGGCCGCCGCGTCGCGATCGATGGGGATGTCGACCCCTGCATTACCCCCGGCCATCCACTCCTGCAGCAGGCGCGGGAACACGATCACCGTCGCCCGGTCCAGCGACAATCTGGCATGCCGCACCCGGCGCAGCAGCGTCTCATCGCCCGCCACCGCCGCCTCGGCCTCGTCGAAGATACCGTGCGCCCTGTGGACGAAGTCGAAGGTCAGGTAGCGCAGTGACGAGGGCGACGGCCCCATGCCCACGTAGCTGGGGTGTTCGCGGCTGGACTGCTCCAGCGTTGCCAGATAGTCCCGGATGTGCCTGCCCGCGGGGCCGAAGAAGCCGTCGGTGAAAGTGCCGAGTAGCGACTCGTAGTCCCGGTACGGATCCTCCAGGAGCTTGATCATCATCCACACTTTCAGGTCGCGGGTGTCGGCCGTGATGGGGTACTCCAGCTCCGTGAAGACGCCCTCGACGTTGTTCTCCGAGTAGAACCGGAAGTCCGGGCCATAGGTGTGCACCGTGGGTGCCGGCAGATTCTGGGGCGCGGCATACGTCACCGCGTAATCCCAGACGCGCAGGCGATTGCAGACCTTGGCCCAGCTTTGGATGTGCTCCCGGAAGTCGGCGTTCTCGGGGTCGTTGAGAGGCAGCGTGGTATTGCTCAGCGTGTCACACAGGCGGATGATGACATTGTCTCTCGCCTTGATGGTCTTGGGCGCCTTCTGGGTGTACATGTAGGCCAGGGTGTCGATGAAGACGTCCGGATAGTCGTCTTTGATGTCATCGGCCAGGTAGTTGATGAAGTCCAGCAGCACGCCGGCTTCGGCTTCCTCGGCCTCGGCGACCGCCTGGCACTCGTCGCACATGCACTGCCCGTTCCAGTCGTTCTGGGAGACGGAGAAGACCACCGGTGCCGGGGCGCCGCGCTGAGCGGCCGCGGCCCTCGAGGACTCGATGTACTCCCGGAGCCTCTGGGCTATGAAGGCGCGCAGCTCGGGGTTGGTCAGGCAAAGCTGGGTGTGTTTGGCGTTGCGTTCACCGTCGATGAGCGAGTACCACTCGGGGTGGGTCTCGAAGTACTGGGCCGGCGGGACGTACATCTCGAAGGTGTGTACGTGGTACGGCGGGCCATAGTCCATGCCCCCGCCCCACTTGCCGTCGATGGTGGCGTCGCCGTCGCGGTTCAGGCGATTGCGGGCCGCGAAACGCCCGCCATCGTTACCGTAGAGCATGTAGATGTCACGGTAGGTGATGACCGGTGTCCCCGTGAGGTCCAGCCCGTCCACGGCCAGAGTGTCTCGCTCCGGCACAGTCTCCTCCCACGGGTTCCACCAGTGGACACCGAGGTGCTCTTCCAGCAGGCGATAGACGGCGTAGAGGGTCCCTCGCGGCCGGCCGCCGGCCAAGATCAGCCCATCCTCCACCGCGCGAACCACCCACTCATCGGCACCCAGGGCCGTGCAGTCCACTCCTTGCGCGGCGGCGAACTGCGTTGGCCCTACGTAGATCGCGGGCCCGTCTCCGTCGGCCTCCGCAGAGACCGTGAACTCAGCGCCGGTCATCTTGCCCAGGTAGAGCGCCAGTTCATCGGCGGCGGTCTGCTCGGCAGAGGAAGGGTCGGCGGCCAGCAGGATCTCGCACTGCGCGGCACCCTCGGCAGCGATCTGGAGGGCCATGCCGGGGAGAGTGATGGTGACGAGGAAAGACAAGACCAGCGCACGCGTCAGCATACGAATACCTCCGGGAGAGCGTGATGGGTGACACTTCCCCGGTGGGAAGAGGGAGACCTGCAAGGGGAGATGGGGAGAAGGCACGTCAACGTCTCACCACGGAGACACAGAGAGCACGAAGTTGCACGGAGAACGGCGAACAGAGGCGAACGGCTCAACGCAGAGAACGGCTGAGAGCGGCGGAAGGCCGGGGAAGCCACGGCCGTCGCCGTTCCGCGCCACGCCACGCGCCACGGCCGTTGCGCCTCCCGCCGCTCCCATCCCCTATCACCCGTTTCCTGTCACCTAGACTCCCACCGGACTGCGGGGGACGGCGGTCTTGATGAGCAGTAGCTTGCGCGTCGCGTCGTAGACCACCGAGGCCTGGCAGACGCGCTTGAGGATCGATAGCGGCACATAGGCGGTGGCGCCATAGAGCACGGAGGGCACCGAGAGGCGCTGCTCGTTGCCGTCGATGTCGCAGCGGGTGGATTGCAGCCAGAAAGTGGCCTCCCCGCCGGCGCCGGAGACCGTGATGCACTGGCGGGTAGTGTCGTAGGACAGGCTGCCCCCCATCTGGGCGGCAATGACCCGGGCGGGAACGAGGATCTGCCACTCGGGCGAGACCCCGCCGCCGGTGGGAAGCTCCTTGACCTGCAAAGGTGGCTGGGGCAGTTCCTGCAGGAGGCCATTGACCTCCACCGTGACGCCTCGGGCCATGGGGGTGAGAGTGAACTTGCGCCCATCGGCTTTGAGGACAAAGTCGCCGGTGAACAGGGGCTTGACCCCACGGGCCTCGGACATGGTGACGAAGCGGTAGCCTTTGGACTGAAGAGTGGGGATCAGACGTCTGACGGCGGCCAGCGTCTGCTCGCGGTGAGCGGGCCCGTCGTGCATCAGCACCACCGCACCGTCCTGCAGGCCGGCCATGACGCGGGAGACGATCTTGTCGGTTCCCGGCCGGCGCCAGTCGTAGGTGTCGATGTCCCACAGGGCGATGCGCAGCCCGAGCTCCTTGACGACCGCGTCCACCCGGGACGAGCGCGCCCCGTACGGGGGGCGGAACCAGACGATGCCCGTGGCGCCCTGGGACTTCATGGCCTTCACCGAGCGGTTCAGGTCGCTGCGGATGGCGTCATTGGAAAGGCGCGTGAAGTCGCTGTGGCGCCAACTGTGCGTCCCTACCTCGTGGCCCTCGTTGATGGTGCGCTTGAACACCGACGAAATGGGCCCGACGGCCTGTCCGAGGACGAAGAAGGTGCCGCGAGCGCCGTAGCTATTGAGCACATCGAGGATCTGCGGGGTCCAGGTGGTGTTCGGTCCGTCATCGAAGGTCAGCGCGATGCACTTGGGGCGCGGCCGGCCGTTGCCCGGTTCGACGACGGCGCTGGCGTAGGCCACCTCAACGGTGCTGGGCTTGCCGCTGATGACGCCGCGATGCTCGCGCCGGATGCTCTTGACGAACTGCGCCGAGTCGACCTTGGGCAGTTCCTCGCCGTCCACAGTCCGGGCGGGGGCTCCGAGGAACTCGGCGATCAGCTTGACGTCCTCCGTGACATCGGCGGCGGGGACGATGCTGAACTCCTGGCCCGGCTCGACGGGGGTGTCCAGCGACACTCGTTCGCCGTCCAGCCAGGCCTCGGCCGCCCTGCCCCCGCCCGGGGTGAGCACGGCCCCGGAGACGTCCAGCAGACTACCGGTCTCAAGCGGGATCTTCGCGGCCCGGGCGCAGTCGCCCAGCGTCGCCCCGCCGCGCAGCGAGACGCGGTCGCCGTTGATGACGATGGCCCCGGGCGATAGGACAACGAACAGCACGACCCCCGCGACCACGAGCAACCCGCAACCGACCAGGCTGCCCAGGAGCTGCCGCCGCCGCTTGCGTCGCACGCGAATGCGTGAGATCTGGTCGTAGCGGTCCAAGGCGTGTGTCCTGGGCAGTGAGTTCATAGTCGTAATATAACCATGCTACGTTTTGCTGTCAAACAGGGCGGCGATGATGGGGCCGGTCCCTCTGTCGTTTGCTGTTGCCGCTAGTGGGGCGGGCTTTCCGGCCCGCCGCCGTTGCCGATCGCGGGGCTCTCCCCCGGCTCTGCAACGGTGCGCCGCTTGCGTCGTCTGTTCCATACCAAGACTCCCGACGTTCCCAGGCCAATCAGAGCCCCCACCCCCACGGCCATCGGGAGCCACGGCGCGGACGGCCTCGGCAGGAACCTCACCTCATGCTCCTCCGGAGGCACAACGACACCGTACGAGACGTAGTTTACCCGCAATGGCCACCG
>Ga0334882_1001109_pt1 | contig 34392 bp, 29 predicted proteins | sample GraSluR1_MG_5_FD_207226 | JGI IMG/M metagenome (GOLD analysis project Ga0334882, IMG submission 207226) | Sludge microbial communities from methane-producing bioreactor in Wageningen University, Netherlands - Granular Sludge_15_04-R1 | ecosystem: Engineered > Bioreactor > Anaerobic >... | reverse complement strand
AGCCCAAGCGGAAGTGCAGGGCGGTCTTTTTTGCCCTGCACTGGAGTGACGCGTGCCACGCCGTGTTAAGCGACGTTCGACCAGTTGAGGCTGGCTCCCTGTCACAGAAAATAAAAATGGAATCCTTTATGCGATAGAAAAAAAATCTGTGATACTATAATTTTTAAAAAAAAGAAAATCAAAAAGCAGTACTTCAAATGTTCATTACTTTGAAATTATTAATATCCAAATGAACATTTGAAGTGCTGCTTACCAACAGAAGTCCAAACGGGGAAAAGTAACGTTTAATTTCATGCTGCTATTATGTTTTAATTCACAGTATAAAGGGAGCCCGCCTCAACTGAGGCCGGCCCGCCAGATCTATAGATTATATTTCAGATTAGATTTACTCACCAGTACAGAATTTCTATAGCCAAAAAGTTTACCCTGTCAATTTATAAATATTCGGGCCGGCCGTGTCGAATGTCGTTTTACTATTATTGTCTGTAGAAGAATTCTGATAAATAGTCAAGAATTAACAATAAAGAGCGAAAAAAAAGTGCGGATATGGGAATAAAACTTGACAAAAAGCGAAACGGGTGTTAAGTATATATGTGAATAGTTAAATGAGGGTATGCGAACATGGAAAGAGAAAGATATGAACGCTATATTGAACCATTCATAGAATACTTTGGCATTAATCCTAAATATATTTCAGGCAAAGACATCCAAAATTACCTGCTGAATAATAATTACAAAAATAATCCAGGTCTGGTAAAAGCCCTTTATGATTATTACAATGAAATTGATGCATTTCGTTATGTTATTAAAAAAGCATTTGATGACCTTAAATCAATCCCTGAAATTGAAATAATAATACCGGCACAATCAGATAATGAAACAGCAGCTCCTTTGCCGGAAAAATATAATGATTTTATAAACAGCCTTAAACTTCGCAAATACAGCCCCCGTACAGTGAAGGCATATTCATCTGCACTGAAAACTGTCAACTCCTGGCTTTTCCAAAATCACAGGGTAATGGTTGATTCGCTGGACCCGGACATTGCTTTGAAATATTTTCTATATCTTGTTAATGATGCTCAGGCGTCTTATTCAACTGTTCGTATCCATCGATTCGCTGTTGAGTATTACCATAATATTATTCTTAAGCACCCCATTGATCTCTCTTTTATGAATAAGATGAAAAAAGGGGACCATCTGCCCACAGTGCTGACCCGCAATGAGATTATTATGCTTCTTAGAAAAATTACTAACATTAAACATCGTGTTATGATTTCACTTCTCTATTCTGCAGGACTTCGGGTTTCGGAAGTTACCGCTCTTCGTGTCGGTGATGTATCTATCGACAATCTTACACTTTCGGTAAAACAGGGGAAAGGTAAGAAAGACCGGATTACTGTTTTTTCTCACGATCTGGTGGGGATGATCCTGGAATGTATGGACGGGAAGAGCGCCGGGGATTATCTATTTGAATCCGGATACAAGGGGAAAGACAAACTTACAGCAAGAACAGTACAGGCGGTTTTTAAGAGGGCTCTGGTTAAAAGCGGTATAAAAAAAGATGCTTCCTGTCATGATTTAAGGCATAGTTTTGCTTCTCATCTGCTTGAGTCTGGTACTGATCTGCGCTATATTCAACTTCTTTTAGGGCATAAAAATATTTCCACAACAACAATTTACACCCGTGTTTCAACTCCCGGTCTAAAGGGTATTAAAAGTCCCCTGTAAGGGAATAATATCTTGACTCGACTTATAATGATATTTTCAAGGGGGGATTGCCGGTTTATTCTATTTCTTCGCGGTTTTTATCCTTGAAGGGGTAAGCCGGAACAGTATCCGGCTTACCCCTCACTGATGTATGGATGTCGAAAAGTTTACTAAGTGTTTCCGGTACTAAGCGTAAATTTTATATCAGCTTTTCAATCCACTTCATGCAGAGATCCCATACCTCCTGGCGGTTTACTTCATTAAAGTTTTCATGAAAGTTTTGTGGATATTTCACCATCTCAACAGGTTTTGATGTTACTGACTTAAGGGCTTTTTCGCTCCCTTCAGGATCAGCAAGATGATCATCCCCTGCAATAATCCCCAGAATAGGAGCCGCACTCCACTGTGACATATTTTCTGCTACATATTTCTGAGCATTTACAGAAGCAACTGCAAGTTTTGCTGAACCAGTTGTTCCCCTCACACCTGAAGCCTCATCTGCATGATGGCGGGCAGTTATCTCTTTGTCATGGGTTAAAACATCTGTCAATGGTTCCGGTGCCACTGCCATTTTAGGATGGAAAATGGATATAATCTTTGCTGCTGCAAGTAAAACAGGAGAAACCTTAACCTTATTAACAATCCATGGAGAGGAAACAATAACCCCTTTTACATCTGTATCCTTTCCAATAGTTAATCCGTAGTAAAGCGAAATTAAAGCTCCATTGGAATGTGAAAGAATAATAACAGGAATCCCCGGATTCTTTTCTTTAACATCCTTTAAATATAGATCAAGATCTTTCGAATATGTATCATATGAATCTATATGAAAAAAGTTTTTTCCCCCCGGATTATTCTTCGGGAAGTCTCCATGCCACCTTAAATCCAAAGCATATGTGGCAAGACCTTTGCTTTTAAAATATAGTGCTGTGTTTTTCCAGTCCCCGGCAAATGCCATGCCGCCATGAACTGCCAGCAGAATTGCTTTAGGTTTCCCTTCCGGCAGCCAAATATGTGAAGCCAGATTAGTTTTTCCATCAGGTTGAAAAATCTCGTATTTTGTTTCTCCATAGTCCATGTATAAACCTCAATTAATATTTTATTTGATTTTCATGTAATGAGCGTGATTAAAAAAAAGCGACAATAAGTATTATCTATTCAGCATCCTCAACCAGTTTAGAAATCCCAAACCAGAGATATAATATCCATAAGATAAGCCCGAGGTGAAGGACATCGTTGGCGTTGAACCATATACCGCTTTCCCATAGAACTTCTGCGAAACCTGACAGAAGATAGGCAAAATATGTAAACACAATGGCGAACATAAAGAGCCAGGCTTTTATCAGACGGGCATCAAGTTTGTTTTCTGTTTTTCTGTACCTTATGATATTAACTATAAACATAAGTACGTAAACGGGGAATACGAACATTACCATACATTCAAAAGATACCATGAACCGGTCTGGTATTATCGTTCCGGAAATAATTACTGCAAGATAAATTGCAGTGTTGACGATTGAATAAATTATAATCCCCTTGCGGAGTTTTCCTGCTGCACTTGAATATGCAACAGCCAGGGCTGTGATATTAATGTTTATAACATAAAGGATCAGGTACCATATTTCCCACCAGCTTGTCCAGAGGCATTCTGCCTGACCGGCGCATTTTAATTCATAACTGAATGCCTGATAGCTTGTTCCTGCGCTGAAAGTTGATGCAGCCCAGAACAAAAGAGCAATTCCCCATAGTAGTCTTGACATGCTGCTGCCCCGTATTTTCAGGAAATAAATCCCTGCAGCCGCAATTATAAATCCGAGTCCGTAGACCAGTATGGTTGAACTCGGTTCTGCAAGTATGAAATTCAGTGATCCTATCTCCAGGGGAACATGGGAGTGAGTGGCAAGCCATTTTTCAGGAGTCATTTCCCATTTTAACTGTTCAAGGTTTCCGCATCCTGTAAAAACAAAAAATCCCGAAACAAAAAAGATGATCCTTTTCATCGATATTTCTCCTGAAATTATTATTTTATACTTAAAACATCGGCTTTTTAATGATAATATAAATATAAATCAGTGTTAATTCCTTAACTTTTATTTTTAAATAAAATGCTCTAATATCCCCGCCGCCGTAGGCGGCGGGGATATGGGAAACATCATTATTGTACTATAAAATGTCTTTAGGAATAATTACTGAATATAAATATAAATATAAATATATCTATCGGGCAAATCCATCAGAAATCTTTTTTTTTATCTATAAAATCTATCAAGTTGTATATTATGTCAACATTTTTGGAAAAACCTGATTACTGACAAGACCTTCCAGTTTTTAAAATAATTATTGATTTAATACTCACTATTATTAGTTTTTGTTCTAATATGCTTTTAAGTGATGATTTGCGGAGTTTTTATGAATAATTATAGAGTTACTCATGAGAGGTTTGTTGAACTGAGTTATAAACTTCTCGATGAAATTAAGGATAATGGTGAGGAATATAAGGCAATCCTCTGCCCTTTAAGGGGGGGATTTTTCCTTTCCTACTTTATGAGCGTGCATTTGAAGCTCCCTATTTCCTATATCGAGATATCCTCCTATGCGGGTAAGGAGCAGCGGAGATTTCAGATCGGGATCCGTCCTGAGCTGATTGAAGGGAAGTTTCTCCTTTGTGATGATATTTATGACAGCGGCAATACCATTAAGGAGATCCACAAGATGTATCCCAATGTGGATTTTGATACAATCTGTCTTGTCTCAAAGGTGAAGGAGGCGGAGGTTATTTATGCCGAGCTTGTTGATGTTGACAGATGGGTCGATTTTTACTGGGAAGTGATGTAGGAGGTTGAAGTGAGCAGGTTTATTTCTTATATTTTTCTTTTGTTTATTGTTGTTACATGTGCTATTTTATTTGTACCGGCTGTTATTATATGGCTTGTAACTATGCCTTTTGATAAGAGGAAGATTATTCTTCATCAGTATACCTGTTTCTGGGGAGCATTTTACACATGGGTTGCCCCTTTCTGGAAAGTGCGGGTTCTTGACAGGCATAAGTTTAAAAGGGACAAGGTTTATGTTGTGGTTTCCAACCACCAGTCCCAGCTCGATATTCTGGTTGCATTTAATCTTTTCCGCCATTTTAAATGGGTTTCCAAGGCTGAGATTTTTAATGTCCCTTTTGTGGGGTGGAACATGTATCTTAACAGGTATGTGCGCCTTGTGAGGGGAGATAAACAGAGCATTGAAGAGATGATGAGGGTGAGTGAAGAGAGGCTTAAGGAGGGGAGTTCGGTTTACCTCTTCCCTGAAGGGACCAGGTCTCCTGATGATAAGATAAGATCTTTTAAGCCGGGTGCTTTTATTATTGCACATAAGCTTAATCTTCCAATTCTTCCTATTGCTATTGCAGGGACTAACAAGGCTCTCCCCAAGTACAGTATGAATGTTGATGGGGTGCATAAAATTTATTTTCAGATTCTGGATGAAATTCCTTATGAAAAATTTGCTCATCTTTCTGTTGAGGATACAGCAGAAATGGTGAGGGGTGTTATTATTGATGCTGCAGAAAAACTAAAGTCAAAGGGGTGAGTCTATGAGCAAGGTCTACTTTATTCCGGTTAATGGTATCTCTTCTGATGAGGCACTGGCTCAGAAGCTGGCTGAGCTTCTTGAGTCGGAGAATCTTCTCGACTTTATTGCAGATAAAGACATGGTTGCTGTTAAGACCCATTTTGGAGAAAGCCCGAAATCCGGTTTCCCCCGTCCGGTGTTTTTAAAAACCGTGGGTGATCTGGTTAAGGGTAAAGGGGCACTCCCCTTTATGACCGAAACATCCACTCTCTACAAAGGGAACAGGAACAACGCAGTTGTTCATACTGAGCATGCGATTAAGCAGGGTTTTGACTATGCCAGCACAGGGATGTCTATTATTATGGCTGACGGGCTCTATGGTGATGAGGAGAGTGATGTTAAAATCAATGGCAGAATTTATGATTCTGTTAAGATTGCTTCACTCCTTTTAAAGTCCCAGAGTTTTGTATGTATTTCACATTTTACCGGTCATCTTGTTGCAGGTTTCGGTGCTGCTCTTAAGAATCTGGGTATGGGCTGCGCAAGCAGAAGGGGTAAGATGGTGCAGCATTCCACTGCCAAGCCTGTTATAAGCGAAAGCAGATGCACCATGTGCAACCAGTGTGTTATATGGTGCCCCACTGAAGCAATAACAATGAAAGAAAAATCGGCATTAATTGATCAGGATACATGTATCGGATGCGGAGAATGCCTTGCTGTGTGCAGGTTTGATGCTGTTAAGTATAACTGGGGCGCCACTTATGAGGATCTGCAGAAAAAGGTTGTTGAGCATGCCATGGGTGTGCACAAGGTTACAGAAAATAAAAGTATATATATTACTCTTCTTACAAGGATTTCCAAAGACTGCGACTGTATGCCCGCATATGAAAACATCTGTCCCGATCTGGGGGTTCTAATATCTTTTGATCCGGTTTCCATAGATGCTGCGGCCATTGATCTTGTGGAGAAACATTCAGGTAAAAAGCTTTCTCAGATGGCTTATGATATTCCATATATGTTTCAGGTGGACTATGCCAGGGAGATCGGCTTCGGTGCTCCCGATTATGAGCTTGTTGAAGTTAAATAGCTGATGGCATATTTGCGTTTGTTATAAAATAAGGGCTGTCCTCGGGGCGGCCCTTATTTTATTTTTTTCAACAGATCTTTTTATAAACCAGCCTTTTTGTCGAATCAGTTATTACTTGCTGTCCGGATCATTCCCGCATCATATTTTTTTCAAATAGGAGAAAAAAGAGTTGCTTTTGCGGGTTTCCTGAAGTTTAAAAAAAAGGTTCTCTCTTCAATAATTCTTTTCTCTCAGGAGTTGTAAGATGAAAAGGTTTTATGCAATTATTTTATTAACCGCTTTCACGGTTACTGGTGTTACCGGTGTTGTCTGGTCAGGCCCGATTGTTATTCGAGACGGCAGAATCAATGATCTTGCAATTACTCCTGCTTTGGGAAGGGGGTATACACTTGTTACAAATACATACCAGTCCATGTGTCTGGATAATCTTGTTACTACGGAACCCTCATATGACTTTCAATATACCTTTGAATCTGTTGAAAAGGAGAGCAGCAGCTCGAAAGCTCTATCCTCTCAAATAGGGGTAAGCAGGAAAGCAGGCTATGCCTCATTTGAGATTAATTCCATGGTAGAGGCAAATGCGGCAATCTCCACAGAAGAAAACGAGGTGAGTCATCATGTTAAGGTAGAGCTTAATATGGATACCTATTACGCCTCTGTTGATGAAGCAAAAACCAGTCTCAGTGAAGCCTCTAAAAATCTTTTAACCAATAAAGACCTCCCCGGATTTTTCAGCGCCTGCGGTTCTAATTATATTCGGTCCCTGGGAAGAAATGCCAAATTTGTATCAATATTCACCTATACCTCAAAAAGTATGGAAAGGGATGCAAAGTTTGAGGCGAGTCTGAAGCTTGAACTGTCAGGGATGGTGAAGGGGATTACAATCGGTGCCGGAGTTGAAAGCAGCACATCAGCCTCATTCCGGAACATGGCCAGTGAAAGGAAGCTCATCATTAATACCAGGGCCTGGGGCCTCGGGAAAAATGAAGGAGCCACTCTTATCTCATATGATATCGATACTTTTAAGGCTGCAATAAAGGATGCTTTCATCTCAATGCAGAATCCAATGACAGGGAAAATTACCTCAATGGAAGTAGTACCCTGGGTAGAGTATACAGGTTTTCAGGACGCGGTAGTTCTTGAAGAGACCGACGGATCTGAAGATGCCCTTGTTAAAGAGAAGGTGCCTAATTACAGAAAAAAGGATGTTCTGAATCAGAATGCCGAGTTTCTTGGAGAGATTCAGAAATCTGACAGAAATAGAATAAATAATTATTATACTGCCAAAATCTGTAAAGAAACAATAAATGCTGATTATAAAAGTGAAGGCAGGTTTATAGAAGGATTCGAATCTGCAAAGCTTGTGAATCTCAGAACTGGAAGGCCGGGAGAGGTAATCCTTGGCGAATTAGACAGGATTCTTTCAGATGCGTTTATTGAGGGTCTTCTAACAGAACGTGATGCGTTCATGTATGGGGATAAGGGCGCGCAGAAATGTATGGATAAAATGTTCGGTGAAGATATGTTCAGAAAAAGGTGGAGTGATTATTCTGAGTGTACAGGGATCAGAAGTGGTTTTGTTACTATTGTCAATAGCAAAGTCTTCGATTATTGTATGCCCATAATCGCACCTGATTCATCGGGACAGGGTAATTAGGAATTCTTGAATAAGAGATCAGTTTCTTATGTTTAATATGAATATCAGTATTAAGCTTCATATGCGGGAGATTGCATATGAAGCTTAAAATATATGCTTCATGGATTATTATTTTTTATACAGCAGGATTATTTTCATCTCCAAGAATCATTATTGACAATCGCATTGAGGATCTTAACGGATTTCCGAGCCCGGGCAGGGGTTATTCCATGAGCAGCAATACCCTGCAGTCAATGTGCTTTAAGTCAGTTACAACAACAAAACCTACTTTCGATTTAAGCTATGACATAGAAGAGATTTCTGATGATTATTTGAGTAAGCTTCTTGTAAGCGGCAAAAACAGAATTCAGAATACCAGACTTAATAATTTTATTAAAGATTATTATAGTACAGAAGAAACTTCCGGCGGGAGAAAATATATTCTCAAAAATCTGGTAGTGAAAGCGGAAGTAAATCAGTACTATTATTCCATGGATGAAACCAATTCCAACCTTAGCGACAGCGTTAAAGAACTCCTGAAAAACAGGCAGTATGTTACATTTTTTAACAGCTGCGGGCATTTCTATGTAAGATCAGTTGGTACTTTTTCAACATACTATGCTCTTTTGCAGTATCGTCTAACAGGTACAGGCGATGATGAATTCAGGAGTAAACTCGAAAAAGGATTATTTAATTTTTATGATGAAAGCACCCCTTTGGGTGAGAAGGGGAAGGAAGCGGTTTCTGTTTCCCGTGAACTGCGTGATGATGCCATATACAGGGGTCTTAAGGTTTATGTGCAGGGTATAGGGCTTTCAAAGGGGGAGCCGGTTAATCTTATTCCGGTCAATATACAGCAGTTCCGGACTACGATACAGGAGGCTGTTAAACTGATGCAGTCCCCTGATGCGGGGCTGGTTAATGCCATTGAAGTGGTTCCATGGATGGAGAATCCTGAATTCGGAAGAATCCTTCTTTCTGATGATAAGGGCAGTGGGGCGGAACAATTCATTCGACAGCAGAAAATTGAAGAAAATACCGGAGTAATTACAGAGATATACAGAAAGAGTAAGCATCAGCTGGAGTTATATAACATTTCTTCTATGTGCAGAAGGGTAATAGTTGATGAATTTGCAGATAAAACGGAAGGTTCGCTTTATAGAAGTTTTTATGGTCAGGGCACCAAACCTGAAGAGGAGGTACGGGAATTCACACTGCTTGATCAGGTTATAATGAAAAAAATTATTGATGATAAAATAAGAAAATATGATGGGAACAGAACCCTGTTTTACAATCTTTCCAATGAAAATGATGAAAACGGCTATATTACCCTTAATGACTATATCCGTTATTTTCATGTAAATCCATCAGAGCGGTTTCTTGATATAAACCGTTTCTATCTTTATGGAAATGAAGACAAAGAAAATGACGGAGCACTTCGTTGTATTAACCAGCTTCACAGCAATCTTGATCAAGTAACCTTCAGGGATATACCAAGTTGTGTTGAAGCATTAAAAGATGTGGAGCTTAACAGTCTTTTTCTGGATCAGTATTGTCTCCCTAAACCTGTACAGGTTGTATACCAGGGTGATGAGGAGGATGCTAAAAAAAACCCGGGAAGGCAGGATAAATCTGAACAGAGAATAATAATTCCGGAAAAACCGAAATCACTGGAGGATATCGGTTCTCTTCAGGATATAATTGAAGATAATTCGGAAGAGGGGAGTCCGGCTGAAGATAGCGGTGGAGAAAAGGCGATCGAGTCCTTTCAGGATATGGTTGATTGATAAAGTATGATATCCAGGAATAGCGGCATAATAATAATTCAGATTTTTGCGGTAATCGCGGGATTTTCCGCCTGTAGCTCCAGTCTATGGGTTAAGCATACTCCCGGATTAATCGGCAGCAGTGAGATATTTGACAAAACTGCTGTGGAGGGGATGGGGCTTAAATCCGGCAATAATAAATACGTTCAAAGAAGTTGCATTAAAGAATCGGAAACATCACATGCCGGAGGATTTTTAAGTATTGAGTTTATTGATCCTGAGGATATCCAGTCTATGGGGGATGGAGTTTACAGAGACTTTGTAAAAAAGGGAAGAGCTCGTGCTTCTGCCTATAATATTACCGGTAAAGAACCTGTTTCTCTGGCCTGTATTATCAGAGTTTTTGATAAAAGGGGTTATATAATAGATAACTCAATTCAGTTTACCGATACTGCTCAGAGTCTTCTTGATAAAAAAGATTTTATCGGATTTTACCGGTTATGCGGCACACACTTTGTTGACAGTACCCTTTTTGAATCCTCTGTGATTTTTTTTGTCAGTTATTATCTGCCTCCCGATAAAGCGGATTTATTCAGAGCGGAAATAGAATATGGCCGGAAGTTTACAGCTGCAGATATCAGGAATTTTTCTTTCTTTGAAAGTGCAGGTGAAGATACTCCGGTTTTTTTCTCTGTAATGAGTATTTCCGATTATCTTTTTATACCCCATGAGTTTCCTCTTACAGCAGGCTATGGTATAGGTATTGAAGATTTTATTAACTATGCGGTTCAGGCTTTGCTTTCTTCATCGAGCGGTCAGATTGGCGCGATTGAGTATAAGAAATGGACAGATCTTCCTGATGTTAACAGGTATCTTCCAGTGGATAAAAAAATAATGTTTATGGAAGAGGTCCACGATCAGGTTGAGTATTTGACACAGAATATGCTGGATTTCGAAATTTTGAAATTGAATCTTCCCGCGGATTTGCCCGATGAACTTGGCAATAAAATTACTGAACTGGCGAGAAGTTTAAACTGGGCTGATTATTATAGATGTTCCTGGGGTATCCGCTATAATGGATATTTAAGTCCTGAACAGGAAGCTGACTGCAGCGGCCTTGTCACCGGACTTGGAAGCTACAGTGTTTTAAGCAGAATTCCATTCTATAGGGTGCATGATAAGTATAACAGCCTTAATGCGGAAAGTTTTCGTGATATACGGCTTATTGATAAATCAATTATTGATAACGGGGAGTATGGTTACATCGAATCAGACTACAGATTTAATGATAAGACATTATACGGTCATGTTCCTGAAACAGTTTATCCAGGTCAGACTATGGATTCTAAAGGCAGATTTTTTCCCAATGAACTGATTATAAAAGATTCCATACATTTAATCAGCAGAGAAAATGCTGGGATAGGCTCTGTAAAAAATGATGCCTATCCAGTGGACTATATAGAATGGGGGTTTTTAAAAAAAATTTTCTTTTTCTGGAAAAAACCGCCTGCAGGAAGGTATCTCTATAGAGGCAATCTGGAGGTGGAGAGCTATTCTGATGAACTCAGTGATGATTTTATGATTACAGAAGAAGCAGCTGATCTTGCCCGGAGGGACCTGGTTAAATTTTTTGAAAAGTACGGCACTCATTATGTAAGCCAGATAAAAAAAAGAAGGGGGCTGGTCTACTATTATTCAATAGGTTCAGATAAAGACCGCGATATTAAAGTTGAACCATACGGTATTTCCAGATCAGGGCCCGGGCCGGAAGAGATGGATATTCCGCCAGATGCAGTAATGCCCGGATGCATGAGCTTTCTTCCTGGCAGATTGTTCAGATCTGATAAAAAGGATAAACTTTTAAACCCTGAAACAGTGGAAGATTTTTTTAAAGATAAGAAGTTTTTTTCTGCAGTACTTAAGGATGATAAAAAATCAATTCCTGCTGAATTATATTTAAAGCCCTGGTCACAATATCTTGTGGCAAGGGGTATTATAAGGATCGATCAGCAGATTCCTGTCAGATTAATGCGTCAGGGGGACAAGGCTTTGGAACCGTGGGAGGGTGATGCTTCTATTGTTGATCATAATGGAAATTTGTATAAAGGGATGCTGAGTAATGGCCTGAAAAATGGATATGGCGAACTTAAAATCCGCGGAGGATCAGAATATAGGGGTACATGGATGGGGAACCTTATGCATGGCATAGGTGAATACCTGCATCGTGAGGGGAGCGTTTATAGAGGTGATTTTTATTATGGTTATCCCCACGGAAATGGTGAATATAAGGATAAAAATCATAATATATATACAGGGGCCATTGTAAGAGGGATGATGACAGGGAAGGGCCGGATGGAATACAGGGACGGCAGATTTTACAAGGGGGACTTTTTAAAAGGTAAGCCCCATGGATACGGGGTAATGGAATATCCTGACGGGAGGAAGATTGAGGGTATTTATGAAGAGGGTCAGCATTATGAAAAATGAATTATTATTCCTCCTGTATGATCAGTTGTTTTTGCAGGAGTCAGCTAAGCCGGATTGGCACTTTTAATTATTTTTTTTGTGAGAGGAATAAAAGACTTGTCTATTGCAATTTTTTATATGATATAAATTTAATCTAGTGAAGGAAGATAAAACTATGAAAAGGATCAGTTTGTCTGTTTTGACCATCATTATTCTTTCCTGTATTTATATTCAGGCAGGACCGACTGTTATCAGAGATAACAGGGTAACAGATATAGCCACAACTCCTGTTCTTGGGAGAGGTTATTCAATAGGGACAAATACTTATCAGTCAACATGTCTTAAGGATGTAAAGATTACTGAGCCATCTTATGACATGGAGTATACATTTGAGTCTCTTGAGGAAACAAAAGAGCAGACCAGGCACAGAGAGGATGAGAGGAAAACAGATACTTCCGGCTCATTGAAGACAAAAGTAAGAATATTCGGGAAATCAGGGAGCAAGGGGCTTAACTGGGCTCTCTCCACCGGATCTAAAACCACAGAAATAAATAATGAGACATATTATAATCACAGGGTGCTGGTTACTATAGATATGCATACCTATTATGCATCAGTTGATGAAAGTAAAAGCCCCATGAGTGATACCGCAAAGGAGTTGCTGATAAATAATGATCTTCCCGGTTTTTTTCATAGCTGCGGCGCCTATTATGTAAGGTCAATCGGGAGAAAGGCCACTTTTGTATCTATATTTGAATACAGTACAAAGGAAACAAGCCGTGACCGGAATTTTGAAAGTCAATTGAGAACCGAAATCCAGTCCTTTGCTTCAGGATCCGGCAGGAGCCTTTTCGGCCTTGTTAAGGTTGATGTCACTCTTACTACTGCAACAGCCCATGAAAGGAAAAGACTGGAAAGTTTCAATGAGAAAGCTTCAGAAAAGCATCTTACTATAACAACCCATGCCTATGGCCTTGGAAAAAATGAAAGCGCTTCTTTAATTTCATATGACCTTGAAACATTTAAGGCCGCAATAAAAGACGCATTCATCGCTATGCAGAACCCTACGACAGGAAAGGTTTCGTCAGTTGAGGTTGTTCCATGGGTGGAAAATACTGAATTCCAGTCAGCTGTAAAACTAAATGAAAAAGATGCCCCTATTGAAAGTGGATCTGAAGGTGAAACTGAAAAATTGTATTTATATGAAAAGAAGCATATTTTAACACAGAATGCAGAGTTTCTCATAGAGGTTGAGAGGGCTGACAGGAATTTGATGAACATGTATTATAAGGCAAAATTATGCAGAAACAATATTGATGTGAACTGGAAAAAAGACGGAAAGCTTATGGATGACTATGAGGCGGCCTTGATTGTAAGCAACAGGGATGGTTCAACTGATACCCTGAAAAAGCTTGATGAGGCGCTTTCCAGCACGAAAATAAAGGAATTTCTTGATAAGGAAAAGATTTTCATGTATGGACAGGCTTCAGGAAGAGGGGGCACAGGGGGCGCCTCAGCCTGTATTAAGGAGATTATGAGCAGCGGTTTTTTCAAAATAAGTTACAGGGATATAGAGGCATGCCAGCCTGTTATAGGTCAGATGGGCGACATGCAGAGTGATTTTGTCACTGATTTCTGCATGCCTGTATTAGCGGTAGATTAGATATGTTATATAAAAAAGGGGAATCAACTATGAAGTCGGGTAAAATAACGTCATTTATTATTATGTCCTTTGTTTTATTTATTTTTATTGCCGAGTTATCAGCAGGCCCTATAATAATAAGGGATAATCGTGTTACCGATATCGGCACTACACCTGCACTGGGCAGAGGCTACACAATGTCAACTAATACATTCCAGTCAATCTGTCTTAAAGATGTAAAGTTTACACAGCCTTCTTATGACTTTACATACAGGTTTGAAGAGATGAAAGGTGAAGGTGAAAGCTCAACCAGTACGAGGACAGATAAGCCGGAGGTTTCTGATCCTATAATTAATCCGGGATTCAGAAAATATATTGAATCTGTTACCACAAAGAAGGGTGAAACAGTCACCCGAGAGGGGAAAACCTATTCACGGCATAGAATGGTGGCAACCATTGATCTTGATTCATATTACGCTTCAGTTGATGAATCTACTACAGGCCTTAGTGATTCAGCGAAAAGCCTTCTTGATAATAATGATTTGCCTGGGTATTTTGACAGCTGCGGCTCCTACTATGTGCGTGGAATAAACAGAAGAGCCAAGCTTGTTTCTGTTTTTGAATATGAAGCAGAGGGCACAGAACGGGATGAGGAATTTGAGGGTATGATTGAGACACAGGTTAAAAGCTTTGGAGAGGTTATAAAAACCCAGAGGAGCGGATGGTGGTTCTGGCAGCGTCAGACCACAACTACAACTTATGAGCAGCAGGGTGCGACTCAGACTGAATCATATAAACTACAGCAGCAGTTTAAAGAGAAGGCTTCAAAGTCACGGCTTACAATAACTACTGCCGGATTCGGACTTGGCAAGGATGAAGAGGCAACACTTATCTCTTATGATATTGACTCCTTTAAGCAGGCTATTGTTGATGCATTTAAGGCAATGCAGAATCCTTTAACCGGAAAGGTTATAAGTATAGAGATAGTTCCATGGGTGGAAAACACCGAGTTTCAGAATTATGTCAGGCTTAATGAGCAGATTACTATTCCCGCGACCAGGGATGAAAGAGGAGCGGCTGTCCCCGAAAAAGTATTACAGCCTTATCAGATGAAGCATAATATAAGTGAAAATGCTGAGTTTATAGCTGAGATAAAAAAGAATGACCGGAATCTGCTTAATATTTACTATAAGGCTAAAATGTGTAAATCCTATTTTGACATGAATTACAGGGATAAGGGGGATTTGAGACCTGAATATGCGGAGAGTTTTATTTTTAATCACAGAACTGGGTCTTCTATCAAAATGGCTGATCTCAACGCGGTGCTTACAGATCCATATATAGAATCACTTTATGCTAAGGAACAGGATTTTATGTATACCGGACAGGATGCGGCTTCAAAATGCATGGATGTTATGATAAAAAATGATATAAGGACAGTACATTACAGAAACATAAAGGAGTGCCAGGCTGTAGTAAAGAATATGGGCAATCTTGAACCTGAGATTGTTGATGATCACTGTATGCCGGTAATTACAACGATTGCGCCGAAATAACCGGCCGGGGCAGGGGTTGATAAAGATTTATTATGATATGTTGAGAGCTGGTATGATGCTTATGCTGAGACAATATAAAATGAAACCAATAACCTTGATAGCTGCTGTTTTGTGGCTTGTTTTGAATGTAACAATAATTCAGGCCGGCCCAATTGTTATAAAAGATAACAGGGTTACTGATCTTGCCGGTACCCCTGTTCTGGGCCGGGGTTATACTATTTCCACAAACACATACCAGTCTACTTGTCTAATGGATATACAGGTGACTGAACCCTCTTATGATTTCACATATTTATTCAAGTCAGTGGAGATGGAAGGGGAGGGTTCTCTCAGTGATGTACTTGGTACAGGTTCATTAACTGAAAATTTCAGAAATGAACTGGTTAAACGGTTCTCAAAAAATCTGGATGGCCAGCAGGGGGGTGTTGAGAGGAGGTATTATTATCATAATATTTTTGTTGAAATAAATCTCCACTCCTACTACGCCTCTCTTGATGAGGCTTCCGCAAGTATGAGCAGTTCAGCTTCAAGACTCCTCATAAACAATGATCTTCCCGGTTTTTTCAGCAGCTGCGGTTCATATTATGTAAGATCAATAGGGCGTAAAGCGCGTTTTGTTTCAGTATTTACATATAAAACCGAGGATCAGCGGCCTGACAAGGAATTTGAAAAAACACTGGAGTCGCAGATAAAAGGTTTTGGTGTAAGCCTTAAGGATAACGCGGCTGCTTTGAAGGATGCGGCATTATCCTCTATTGATTTTGCCAGAAGAGATCTTGCCAGGGAATGCTCAAGGAGAGAACTTACTATTACAAGTGCGGCTTTTGGACTTGGAAAAAATGAGAATGCCACATTGATATCCTACGATATCGACACATTCAGGGCTTCCATTGCGGATGCTTTTCTTGCAATGCAGAATCCAATGACTGGTAAAGTATCCACAATTGAGGTTGTTCCCTGGGTGGAAAATACAGATTTTCAGGCTCTAACCAAGCTCGATTCTTATATCGAAGGTGAGAATGGTCAGGAACTGATGATGTATGAAAAGAAGCAGATTCTCAGCAGTAATGCGGAATTTCTGGCAGAGATTACGAGATTTGACAGAAGTCTCATGAATCGATATTATAAAGCACTTCTTTGTAAAAGATATATTGATACTAACTATAAAAACAATGGTATTTTTAAAAATGAATTCCGTAATCGTCTTGCTTTAAACAATAACGGAAACGGGACTTTACTGTTGAATGAACTGGATGCTCTTCTTACGGATGATCATATTGAAGCAATAATTAAGAAGGAACAGATTTTTATGTATGGCCAGGATGGGAAGAGTGGTGCCGCCCGTTGCATGAAGGCTATTATGGATACTGGAATCTCCCGCGTAAGGTACAGAGAAATATTTGAATGTGATGCCATAGTGAGAAGTATGGTTAATGAAGAGAATGATATGATTGAAAATTTTTGCCTTCCTGTTCTTTCAGATAGGAGGGGAGAATGAGTGGGGCTAATATGAACAATAAAGCGGCTGCAGGTTTTCTGCTGATTATACTTTTTATTCCGGTTTTTATTAATTCCGGTCCAACTGTTATAAGGGATAACAGAATACATGATCTTGCTATGACACCTGTGCTTGGGAGAGGCTACTCAATAGCCACAAATTCATTTCAGTCAAGCTGTATGAAAGATATAAAAATGACTGAGCCTTCATACGATTTTGATTATACTTTTGATTCTATTGAAACAGACTCAGCATCGACAAAAAGCAGTACCTTCGGACTTGGTGTTGATGTGGGGCATCTTGCTTTTCAGAGTAAAATGAATACAAAATATACTTCTGTCGACGGGCAGAGACTCTATTATCATCATGTTAGAGTTGAAATCAATATGCATACATATTATGCTTCATTGGATGAAAGTGCCTCTGCTTTAAGTGATCCTGCGAAGACATTACTTTTAAATATGGATATCCCAGGTTTTTTTCACAGCTGCGGATCGTATTACGTAAGATCCCTGGGTAGAAATGCTAAATTTGTTTCTGTTTTTACTTATATGGATGAAAGTTCAACAAAGGATAGTAGTTTTGAGCTTCAGCTGGAATTGGCTATTAAGGGATTTGGAGGGGGAATATTAAAGGAGATAGCCGGAGGGGTTCAGGGTGCATCACTGGAATCGCAGATAACAAGTTCTTTTACATCAATGGCAAGAAAGAAAAAGCTTACCATTACAACTAAAGCCTGGGGTCTTGGGAAGAATAAGAACGCAACATTGATAGCTTATGACCTTGATTCATATAAGGCGGCAATAAGGGACGCATTTATCTCTATGCAGGATCCTATGACAGGCCGGGTATCAACTATGGAAGTTGTTCCATGGGTTGAAAATGCAGAGTTCCAGAATCTGATTAGACTTGAAGAGGATATCAATGCAGCTACAGGTAAAAAAATGCTTCTTTTTGAAAAGAAACATAACCTTAATCTGAATGCTGAATTTTTGTCTCAAGTTGACAGAACAAATAGAAATATGATGGACATTTACTATAAAGCAATGATATGCAGGCAGACAATCGATTCCAGATGGAAAAGGGATAATCAGTTCCTTCCTGAGGTTAGAGGGGCATCCGTTCAGAATAATAAGAATGACAATACAATTACTCTTGAGGCCCTGTATAATGAACTCTCTGATCAGAAGATAAATTCTCTGCTGGATGCTGAAAATGAATTTCTTTATGGCATTGATGGAGTATCTGGTGCGAGAGAGTGTATGAATCAGATGATGATTGAGGGTATTTACAAAAAAAGCTGGAAAGATATTGAAGCCTGCAGGCAGGTACAGAAAAAACTTGTGACAAGTATAAATGAAGTTATTGATGATTATTGTATGCCAAGATTATCAAGTTCAGAAAAATAAGAGGAGGAGTAAATTTATATGAGAAAAAAATTTTTGACTGGTATAGGCCTTCTATTTTTATCAGCCACTCTTTTCTCCTTTCCCCGATATAATCCGTCAATACACAGTGAAATAACAAGAGATCAGCTCAGGGGTTTCGTGGAAGAGTGTAAAGCCTTTGCGAAGATATATGGCAAAAGGGAAGCCCTTATGGAGATAAAAAGAAAAAACGGTCTTTTCCAAAGGGGTGAACTTTATATATATGCCTATGATTTTAATAATGTGGTTTTATCTCACGGTTTAAATGAAAGCCTCATAGGTTCTAATCTTACACATTTAAAAGATCCTAACGGGAAAAAAATAATTACTGAGATGACCGGCATTTTGAAAAGGTCAAATAGCGGGTGGCTAACTTTTCACTGGTTCCACCCTCAGACAAAGGAAGTTAAACCAAAACTGGGATATTTTACAAAAGTAGATAATACCTGGTGGATCGGTTCCGGTATTTATGCTGATAGTGCCAATCAGCTGAATGATATAAACTGATATAAGCGGGGTTATTCAGGTTTGGTTATTTTCTCCAGGCCGGTAATGAATCTTCCGGTTATCAACTTTACCAGGTAGAAACCGAATTTGGGATTCTGGTAATAAAGCTGTTTGACCCCCTTTTCTGTTATTGAGTATAGCTGCATGTCATCATCAATACACACCGCTGTGTCGGTACGCTCTTTATGGGGAGAGAATATCCCCATTTCTCCAAGAATGTTTCCTTTACCAATTATCAGGCCGTTCCCTTTAAGCTCTATCCTTCCTCTGCATAAATAATACATTTTGTCCGCTGCATCACCCTTGTTAAATAGAATATCTCCCTTGCTGACTTTTTCATTGTTCATGTAGGGGATAAGATTTTCCAGAGAAAAATCTCCATCCGATGCTTCTTTTACATTGTCAATCAGCTTTTTCATTTGAAAGAGTCTGATTATATTGAGCGGGAACAGAAAGGTGTGAAGTATAATCACAGGATAAAGCCCGGCACCAACTCCATAAGTTATGAATGCTATATTGCTGATTATTGCAAAAATTCGAAGCGGAATAATTGTTTTCATATAGAAACTTGTCGCTACAAGTAAAGAGGCTATGTAGCCCGCAAATTCAATCCATAGATTCATTTAAGTTACTCACCTTGTTATTTAATCTGTTTTGTGTAATCAGGAAAAGCTTTGTCTTTCTTCTGTTCGCATTTTTCAGGTTCAGATTTTCCGCAGGATTCAAAGGTGATTCCAGAGGTTTCTTTTTTTTTATCCTGTTCGGGATTCTCACTGCTTATTACAGGAATGGAAGCGATTATGACAATTCCTATAATAAGCGTAGAAATTTTTGAGAGTTTATTTTTTTGTTGAGTTAACATTTTATGTACACTATATTATTATAATGAAATGTCAAGAGAAATTAAAGATTAGATTTGCAAGGGGTGTCAAATGGAAAGGGGGTGCCTTCTAATAATATTTCTGCTTTGCTTTACCCTGGTTGCTGAGCCAGGGTACATGTCTTCTAAAGGTTTTACGGGGAAACTATCTTCAGGTGAAAGGAATTTTCATGGGATCAGTCTTTCGAATGTAGAATTCTCCGGGATGAAATTTCACAACCTTAATCTGACCGGAGCAAAATTCAATACGGTAAAGTTTATTAACTGCACTTTTGTTAATTGTATTTTAAGCTACTCCAGTTTTGAAAGTTCTCAAATTAAAAATTCGACATTTTATTTTTGTGAAATCGAGTCGGCTCTGTTTAAAGATTCTTTGATTTCAGATTCATTATTCTCAAATACCATGATGATGAATATGCGGTTTATCGGTGGAAAGCTTGTAAAAATTATTTTCCAGCAGGTTGATCTTTCAGGTTCAATGTATAACGAAGCGGATGCATCAAAAATAAGTTTTAATAAAAATATAATGAAAAATGCCTGTTTTGAAAAGTCATATTTAAGAAATTGTGACTTTTCATATTCAGATATTACAAACGGTAGATTTATCAATTCAGATTTTTCCGGAACAATTTTTAAAAGATCCAATCTAAGATCAGCTGTTTTTCTGAAAAATATTATTTCCCAGGGGGATTTCTCTAATGCTTATCTGCCGGGTTCTGCTTTTTATGAATCTGACCTGTCAGGAGCAGTGTTTAATGGTGCTTACATGCCTGGTGTTATTTTTGGACAAAACATTATGCCCGGCTTAGAAGCGGCTGATGCTTTTATTGTCTTTGGTGAGTTTGTCAACACGGATGCGGGAAAGTCTACATTCAGGAACGCAAAATTTTCCGGGTCATATTTTATTAATACAGATTTAAGAAATTCAGATTTTACAGGGGCTGATTTTTCTTATATGGATTATGGTAGTGACCATTTTTACGAATACAGGGATTTGGGTGTCAAAATGAATGATGAAAAAATAGAAATAATCAGAAATAGGGGGGTGAAGATTGAATCAGTTTTATTTGAAGGCTCGGATTTCAGTAATGCCAGATTCGACAGAGATTATGAAGAGAAAATAGTGGACTGGAAGATTTTGAACAGTGAATTAATTATTTGGCAGGATTGAACTTATTTACATGAACCAGGAAAAGATTTATCCTCACTCAGAATAATCTTATTTTCCAGATCATCTTCAATAGCAAAGCTGTAAAGGCTGGCCAGAATTTTATCTCCCTTTAAAACCACAAAACGTTTAAGGCCTTTGTAATAAAACTGTATTTCTGAATTTTTTAAAATATAGCTCCCTGGTGATAGATAATATCCGCTGTTGCTGCTGTTAACCGATATAAGCATTTTCCCGTTATTGAAAAATGTTACATCAATTGAATAATCAAGATAATTGCCGGCATATTTTTTACAACTGATCTTATCCGCAGATTCCGCAAGGCTGATAAAAATGAGAGAGAAGAATATTATTGTTGATATTTTTAGTATTCTCATATTATTACTTTCTTAAATAGACTAATAGGTATTTATCTTTTAATATCAGAATTGTCAACTAAATATTAATTATCAATTGAGGCATTTAATGAACCTTGCAGGATTAAAATTATTCATCCTTTGTTCGCTTCTGATTTTTATTCCAACACATATCTTCTCCTTATCATCAAATTGCAGTAAAATTGATAGAGAAAATATCAGGAAAAATCTTCCAGTTGGAGATTTTAAAATATTATCAGAAAGAGAGGTAGGCGGATTATGCGAAATAGTGATCAATATAAATGGCAGAATAATCCCTTTATATGGTAATGAGAGTTTTTTAATTTCAGGTGATATGTTCAGCATCAGAAATAATCTGACTTCAGAAAAAATTGCTGAAGTCAGGAAAAATCTTTTTTTAAAGAACATAGGTGGTATCGAAAAAAGTGTTGCCTTTGTTTATTCCCCCCCTGTTGTAAAATCTGAAAAGATAATTTATATGTTTACTGAGCCTTTATGTTCCTACTGTCATAAAGCGGGGGCTGAGATAAAAAAAATGGCAGATGAATATGGATTTGTCGTAAAGGTGCTCCTGACCTCAATGAGCGGCGGCGAAGGTAAAAGAAAGTGCGTTGAGGCTGCCTGCCGTCATTACAGCAGTGAGAAAAATTTTAACCTTGAGGAATATAATCAGATAGACTGGAAAAAAGAACGGGCAGATGAAAAGTATATTTGCGAAAAAGGGATTAAACTCATAGAACTGACCGAAACAACAGCAGCGACTATAGCTGTTGATGGTGTTCCCTTCTTCTTCACCAGTTCGGGAGATTTTGTAAGTGGAGCTGATTTTGATGCTATAAAACTTCTTATTAAATCAGATTAGTCAGATTTATGACATCAAAATCAGGAAATAATGGGAGGGAATAATTACTTTATTCTTTCTCATTGCTCTTTATTACTTTAACACCCATTTCTCTGAATAGTTCATAAAATTCAATAAATTCATCTTTGTCTCTGAGGTTCCGCATCTCAGGCTTTCCCCCATTAAGAATTTCTTTTGCATACAGAGACATCAGGTATATGGGGCCTGATATCCGGTGGGTATGTCTTATCATTATAATAAAGAGTATGGCAATACCGGCGAGTGCGGATACTATTACTGCTATAATAAGATAAGTATTTGATTTCATTATATGATCATTTGATATAATTATTTTTTCGTTTGCAGAACTGGAAGCATTTAGATTTTGTGTACTTTTATTATAGTCATTAGTCAGCTCACCGGCAATGGCTGTGAAAGTTTTTTTGTCAACACCGTAAGGAATAGTTTGAAAGCTCAGATAAATTTTCTGCTGCAATTCGATAATTTTTTTTATATTATCTAAATTGTTCATTATTAACTTATTGTTTTCAACAATTTTTCTGTTATTTACAGAAATCATTATGCCAACAGATATTATAACAGCGGTTAGTATAATTGTCACTGATCCAATAAGCCTGATAGATTTACCGTATTGAAATTTTTTATCAATGATATAATTTTTTCTGTTTTTCATAATAGTATACCTCTATGGTTTAATGACACTATTTTACAATACAAAGTATATTAATCAAGGATAAGTCAAGAAGATTATTCCGGAAGAAGCAGAAACAGTATGGAGTTTAAATAATCTACAATTGAGCTGCCGGGATTAATAAAATCAACTTTACATTTAAACAAAAGCATGTTTTTATAGAAAACATAAGTTTTGAGAATTTTATAAATGGGTTTATTTTGAATTTGTTAAAGTTATGTAACTGCAAAGGAATTTTCGGTTATGATTATTTGTTGTTTCACCGGAGTTATTTTTTTTGGCTTTACTGTAATTCCAGTTATCTTTTTCTCAGTTAGACAAGAGTAAATCAGTAGAAATGGGCCTGCTCGATCTTTTTGTCCAGAATATTGACGAGGGGGAGTTGTACAGCCCGGGTGGAGAGTGGGAGTACATCTATGGCAGACATATTGATCCGGGAGAATCCCCGGCGGATCGGATACATGATGAAGCAGAATTGATAAAGGTGCAATCCGCCTGGAAAGGTATAAGTATAATGGGGAAAAGCTTCCCGGAATCGAAATTGGCACTTATCGATTTCGAGTCATGACAGGCTTGAATACCCCGGAAAGACTTCTGCAGGTGATGAAGCCCTTAAGATGGTAGCCGCAGGATTAGAATCCTCTATACGCAGACCGGCAGACCTTATTGCCCATTACGGCGGCGAAGAGTTTGCAGTACTTCTTCCGGGCACAGGAATTGATGGAGCCCGGGCATTTGCGGAAATTATACGTTTAAGAATATTAAGTCTTGAAATAAAGGGGCCGGGTCACAGCAGAGGGAATCTTCCCATCAGTCTTGGATGCGTTTCCATGAGGCCCTCTCCCGGAGATAATCCGGATGATCTTATCAAACGTGCAGACTAAACGCTTTACGCTGCAAAAAGTAAAGACAGGAATCGCACTGTGGTTTATATTGAACCGCAGAAATAGATACTCTGCTTCATGTCCTGAAAGGATCGGACAACAGTTGCTCTGCCCGGCTTGATAATCCCGATTTTATACCTGAGAAATTTCCTCTTTAGACTGTGAAGAAGTAAAAATCTTCTGAATTTTTTCAATCCCCTCAGGGGGCGCCATCAGGAATATCTCATCATTAAGCCGCAGTTCAAAGGTTGTGTGGTAGATATATCGTTCGCTGCTGTTTCTTAACACCATAAATATTGCTGCACCCTGCGGGAGCTGATATTTCCCTGCGCCCTGTTTCAGAATTTCACCCGATGTTATCTTGATCCATTTAAACTTCTGCTTATCGGGTGAGAAAACATCTTTCAGTCTTGAGAGGAATCCGTCCCAGGAAAAGCTCTCCTCTTCTTTACTCCTGGTGCCGAATGCCAGTTTAATATTTTCCACTTTTATAATTTCAGCAAGCTCTGCATTAGCTTTTTCATTAAGCACTGTGTAGAGGTTCTCGATTCCGTAGGTTTCCTTTAAAAAACGGCAGAAAATAATATTAATCTCATTATTGTCAGAGGCTGCAAGGGCTGAGGTGAAATTTTCAATCTCTGCACCTCTATATGTGGCAGAGTCAAGGGCATTCCCTTCAATGCAGAGAAATCCTTTTTGCCGGGCTGTACGGCAGTTTTTACTGTTTGAATCGATGAACAGAACATTGGTCCGGTCGTTACGCCATTTTTCAGCAACCAGAAGCGACACCTCATTCACGCCAAGAATAATTAAACCTCTGTCGCCTTTTACAGTTATATTAAGACGTCCTGCCAGGCGTCTTGCTGAAAGTCCCTGGAAAAGAACAGTTATAGATATGAGCATAAATATAAGTATCTCTACTGCATATGCTTTATCCACTCCGGAGTCCTGAAGTTTTATCGATGCGATTGAAGCAACCGAAAGTGCAACAATCCCCCTTGGGGCAAGCCAGGACATGAAAAGCTTTTCTTTGAAAGTAAAATCCTCTTTTGCTGTGCTTATAAATATGACCGGTATCCTTGCAAGAATTATTATCACTACTATAGCTGTCCCTTCAGCAAGGTGAAGAGTAATAAGGCTGATGTCAAAATTTGCAGAAAGAAGAACAAAAAGTATGGAAATAATAATGCGAGTAATCTGGTCTTTAAAATTTAAAACTTTTATCTTTTTCCTGTAATTCATTGTGCTGAGTATGAGCCCTGCTATTACAACAGAGAGGAGCCCCGATTCAGGGACTATCAGTTCCGAGGAGGCAAATGTTAAAAGAACAGATCCAAGAATAAAAAAGCTGTTTCCTGCCTCCGGTATAATTTTACTGCGGCATAAAATATGACGCATGGAGAAACCGGAAATCATTCCGGTAATTGCTCCTGCAAAAAGTGAACCTGCAAATCCGGCAATAGAGAGGCCTATATTATTGCGGGTTAATATAAATTCCAGAGTTATAATCGCAAGTATGGCTCCTACAGCATTTATAAGAACGGCTTCACCATTTAAAAAATTTTTAACTTTGCTGCTAAGGGCTATATGCCGGATTATAGGTTTTACAACAATGGGGCCGGTTACAACTGTAAGTGAAGCAAAAATAAGAGCAACCTCCCATGGGAGGCCTGCAATATATTTAGCAGCAAGAAAACCTGTAATAATCATAACCACTATTGTAAGTGAAATATTTTTTACAAGAATTGATTTGAGAGATGATATTTCTTTTATATTGAGGGAGAGGCTCCCTTCAAAGAGGATAATCGTTACAAAAACCGTAATCATTATACTCAGGCCCTCACCAAGGGATTGCGGGTTTAACAGACCAATAAAGCTGGGACCGAAAATTATCCCCAGGGCAAAATAGAACAATATACCCGGTATGCGGAGTTTATCTGATAGTATTATTCCAAGTGACCCGAGAATAATACTGAATATTACCGTCTGGATTGCCGCGCCTTCAATCATTATTTGTTATACCTGTCTGCAATAATCTCTTTGTTCGCACTGAAGAGGGGAGCATTCAGCGGTAGAAAAACTTATCCCTTTAATATTAAAGGTCAAGTCTTAAATATTATTTAATATTGAGGGCGGGAATGAAAGAATTTATTTTTTAATCCGCAGTTTTTGTTGTAATAATTCCCTTTTTTTTGTATATTTAATTTGTTTATAAAAACAGTGTTATTTCCTTGATTTATTTTAAATTTTTAAAGCATTACTACACTAAATAATGTTCAGGAATAATTGCTGATACTGAACATCCTCTGGAGTATAAAATGGACTTTAATCTGAATACAGTATCTTTTTTGTCGGAAAAAAGTTTTCTTCCCATTGATGCGGGGAAGGTCTATGATGTGCTGATAATCGGCGGAGGGCCTGCAGGTTTGACTGCTGCAGTCTACTGCATGAGGAAGGGGGTGAGTACCGCAATTATTATAAAGGATATCGGGGGGCAGGTTGCAGACACTGCTTCTATAGAGAATTACCTGGGTTATAAATATATTAATGGTGTTGAGCTTGTGGAGAAATTTAAGGAGCAGGTGCAGCAGTTTTCTATCGGTTATGAAGAGGGGCACTCTGTTGTTTCTCTTTCTGCAGGGGATGTTAAGAAGACTCTGCTTGATGACGGCAAGGAGATATTGTCTAAGACTGTAATTATTGCCTCAGGTAAGTCGTGGAAAAAACTGGGTGTTCCAGGCGAGGACCGCCTTGTGGGGCGGGGGGTTGCTTATTGTGCAATCTGTGACGCCCCCCTTTTTGCAGGTAAAACCGCTGTTGTTGTGGGTGGAGGGAACTCAGGGATTGAGGCAGCCATAGACCTTGCTGCGATTGCATCAAAGGTGATTCTTCTTCAGCTCCTGGAGAATCTGACTGCTGATAAAATTCTTGTTGATAAACTTAAGAATTTCAGCAATGTGGAGTATATCTTCAGCAGCAGGGTTGTTGAAATAAACGGGCAGGAGAGGGTTGAGAATATTACTGTTGAAAATGTTATTACTGAAAAGAAGAGTACTCTTGTCACTGATGGTATTTTTATTGAGATAGGTCTTGATCCGAACAGCGGTTTTGTTAAAGGTGTTGTGGGGATGAATGAGTTTAATGAAATCAATATAGACAGTTACTGCAAAACAGATGCTGAAGGGATCTTTGCGGCAGGGGATGTAACCTCAGTACCTTTTAAACAGATTATTATTGCGGGAGGGGAGGGTTCAAAGGCCGCCCTTGCAGCATGTGAATATATTATGATGAAAGCTTAGGAAAGAAATATAGAGGAGGATTGTTATGGCACTATTTGATCCGAAAGTACAGGAGCAGCTTAAAAATATTCTTAAAAGCATGAAAGATGAGGTAAAGATAGTATATTTTACACAGGAGATTGAATGTCCCCTCTGCCGCGATACCAGGGCCTTTGTTGAGGAGATAGCATCTCTAAACAGCAAACTCTCTGTTGAAGTGTATAATCTTGTTCTTGATAAGGATAAGGCAGAGCTCTACGGTGTAGATAAAATTCCGGGGATTGTGCTTCTTGATAAAAATGGGAAGGATAATGGGATCAAATTTTACGGACTCCCCGGCGGTTATGAGATAAATTCATTTCTGGGAACACTCCTTGAGGTATCGGGGCATAAGGAGGAGATCCCTGCCCAGCTTATGGAGAGAATCAGAAATGTGGACAGGGATGTGCATATCCAGGTTTTTGTGAGTCTGGGGTGTCCCCACTGTCCCGGCGCTGTATCAGCAGCCCACAGACTTGCACTGGAGAACCAGCGTATAAAAGCTGATATGGTTGACACTAATAATTTTGTCCCTCTGGCGCAGAAGTATAATATTTCCGGTGTGCCGAAAATTGTTTTTAATGATAAGTTCGAGCTTGTGGGGTCTCACCCGATAAATACTTTTCTTGATGTTATTGACAGGCTCAGGGAGGTTTCTGTTAATATTGACTGACAGTATCATCCTCACAATATTAATGAAGATCAGGAAGTATTAAACAGGATAGTTAAATGCGTAAAAGGATAAGTAATACCCCTGTAAGGGACTATTTTAAATTTCTGGCTTTTACAGGGGGTCTCATTTTCCTGGTTGGCCTTAGCGCGGGGAATCTAAATTATCAATGGCACTGGCATAGAATACCGGGGTATATTGTCACTTTTTATGACAGCTCTTTTTCTGCAGGGCCTCTTCTTAAAGGGCTCTATGTTACAATGCAGATATCTCTGCTTAGTATGATTTTTGCTCTGGTTATTGCGGTTGTTACCGCACTTCTGCGTCTATCAGGTTCATTTACTGCCAGGCTTATTTCCTACTGGTATATAGAATCAATAAGGAATACCCCTCTTCTGATTCAGATATTTTTTATGTATTTTGTTATTGCACCTATTCTTGACATCAATGCTTTTTTCTCTGCTGTTATTGCACTGGCTTTTTTTGAGGGGGCATATGCATCTGAAATTTTCAGGGCTGGGATTCTCTCAATAAGGAGGGGGCAGTGGGAGGCGGCATGCAGTCTCGGTTTAAGCAGGCTTCAGTCATACAGGTATATTATTCTCCCGCAGGCGGCGCGAAGGGTTCTCCCGCCGCTTACCGGGCAGGGGGTTTCACTAATCAAGGACTCGGCCCTTGTAAGTACGGTTTCAATTTATGATTTAACAATGCAGGGGCAGAGGATAGTTTCGGAAACCTTTCTTACCTTTGAGGTTTGGTTTACAGTAGCTTTTATTTATCTTATTATGACAGGGTCCTTGTCGATGTTTTCCGCCTGGCTTGAAAGGAAATATGCTGTGAGATGATTTTTTATTTTTTAAAAGAGTTTAGAAGTCCCCCTCCGGGGCGCCCTCTGCTTGTACTGAGCTCGTCGAAGTAAGCAAAGCGAAGAAGTACTCCCGGGGTAGATTTAGGGGGCTTAACTTAATGACAGCGCCCCCTGTCCCCCAAAGGGGGCACGTAGAAGAAAAATTTGACTAAGTAGATGAAGTTCTGACGAGTATTGAAATTTAAACATTGCAGATTAAAGATGAAGATGTATTAAATAATAATAGAATTATGAAAGTGGTGATAGATTAACTCGTGCCCCCTTTGGGGACAGGGGGAGAAGGATTTGAAAGGTATCCGGATATTCCGGGATGGGCAATTTTATTATAATCTGTTTTTTATTAAGTTGAATCAATAAATATATATATGGAGAAAGAAATGAAAAGAATATTGTCAGTATTAATAGTGTTCTCTCTTTTGATCCTTGTTTCATGCAGTTTTAAAAAGCATGAGGAGGGGAAACTTCTGGAGGATATTCAGAAGCGTGGTGTAATAAGGGTTGGCATGTCCACGTTTGTTCCATGGGCAATGAATGATAAGGAGGGGAACCTTATCGGTTTTGAAATCGATGTTGCAAGGGAACTTGCAAAGGATATGGGGGTGAAGATAGACTTTATACCTACAAAATGGTCCGGCATAATTCCATCTCTCCTTACGGGTAAGTTTGATGTGATAATCGGCGGTATGGGTATAACTGAAGAGAGGCTTGAAAAGGTGGACTTTTCCGATCCATACGATTTTTCAGGTATGTCAATTGTGGCAAGCAGAAAAATAGCCCCCGGTTTTTCGAAAATTGATGATTTCAATAAAGAGTCAATAACCATTGCCGCACGGCTCGGTACTACTGCAGCAGAAGCTGTAAAAAATAATTTTCCCAGAGCGCAGGTGAAGCTTTTTGATGATGAGTCTCAGGCAATACAGGAGCTTCTTACTGACAGGGTCCATGCAGTAGTTGCATCCGCCCCCCTCCCTGAATTTCAAAGTATAAAGTATAAAGACAGGTTTTACCTCCCCCTTAAAGATACTTTTACAAAAGAACCTGTTGGTTTTGCCATCAGAAAAAATGAAGAGCCGGCAAAGAATTATTTTAATGAATGGATCAGGAAAAAACAGAATGACGGTTTCCTTGCTGAGCGGAAGAATTACTGGTTCAGGACAAGGGACTGGGAAAACAGGATAGAATAAATTGAAGAGAAGGATCAGGTTTACATATCTGGATGTTATCCTGCTGCTCCTGATTTTTTCAGGGGCAGCTTATATGATATACAGAATTTCTGTTGATTTGAGATACGACTGGAAATGGTCGGTGATTCCCGATTATATTGTAAGGTATGATTCAGTATCGGGCAGCTATGTGCAGGGTCTCCTTGTGCGCGGTCTTGTCACTACTATGAAGTTAAGCATCTGGGCCTCAATTCTCGCTTCTCTTCTCGGTATTGTTATGGGTATAATGAAAACCTCGGAGAGATATTTTTTCAGGATGCTTGCTACCTCATATGTAAGCCTTGTCCGGAATATCCCATCACTGGTCTTTATCTTTATTTTTTACTTTTTCTTCAGCAGTCAGATTATTACCTTTTTTAATCTCGATTACCATATAACCGGTCTTTCATCAAATTCGCAGTACCTGATCCGGGTGTTTTTCTGCCCGCCGGAACAGCTTACTGTTTTTGTATCAGCCATATTCACTCTGGCAATTTATGAAGGGGCCTACATGACAGAGATAGTGCGAAGCGGAATTGAGTCTATTGAACAGGGGCAGTGGGAGGCTTCTGATGCCCTGGGCCTCTCCGGGCTGCAGAGGATGAGGCATATAATTTTCCCTCAGGCGTTTAAGCGGATTCTCCCTCCAATGGCAGGTCAGCTTATTTCTGTTATCAAGGATTCGGCAATTGTATCTGTAATTTCCGTTCAGGATTTAACATTCCGCGGTATGGAGCTCATGGCTTCCACATACCGTACCTTTGAAATATGGATCACCATCACTGGAATGTATTTTATTTTAACATTCGCCTGCTCTTATGCGGTCAAGAAGCTTGAAGCATATATGGAGAAACGGGGTTTTGTGTAGCAAATGCCCTCACCCGCACATCGCTAACGTTTGTGCACCTGACGTGCATGGAGGCTCTAATGCCGCGATGCCATGGATGGCAATAAGCGGCCTCTCCCATCAAGTCGGGAGAGGGTTTTGTTTGAAATCGATTGGTTATATTATACTCTTTCATAATTTTCATTAAATAAAGTATCTTTGAAAAGAACCCTCTCATTGAGGGGATTAGCCACAGGAAGTGGCTATGTCGAGCGAGGACAGGAAGTCCTGATGACGCTCGACTGTGGCGCGCCGGAGCGATGCGGTGAGCCACAGTCGAACTGGCGGGGTGAGGTCCTGTTCCTGATGGCTCCGGGTGAGGCTTAAGGCCTCACTCAGGCAGTGTATCCCCGCACTCAGTTTTAAAAAGCGAGCCTTCCATTTCAATGCCAAACCAGGCGAGTATTCTGGCAAAAAGGCATTTTATATCCTCTGCTATATGGTAAAAGCTCGGTATAAGAATAAGTGTAATTACTGTGGCGAATATAAGGCCGTATCCGAAAGTAAGAGCCAGCGGGGCAACCATGTGATCCTTGCCGCCGAATCCGTAAATCGATGGAATAAGCCCCAGAACTGTAGTGCCTGTAGTTAACAGGATCGGCCTTAGCCTTATAACTCCGCCATATGACAAAGCTTCCTTGAGGGGGAGCCCTGTTGAGCGAAGATTGTTTATAAATTCAACAAGCACCAGCGTATTGCTTACAATAACCCCTGCTAAACTGAAAAAACCCATGTAACTCATGAAGTGAAACATTTCCCCATGGATAAATACGGCAAGTATAACACCAATGAGTGAGTAGGGTATTGCAATCATTACAACAAGCGGTATATAAATAGACTTGAAGTATGCTGTTAAAATCATGAATATTATAAAAAGAGCCACTAAAAAGTACTGCCCCATTTCAACAAGTCTTTCTCCGGTTTCTTCATGCTCCCCTCCATAGGAAATAAAATATCCGGGGTACTCCTTTTCGATATTTTTGAATTTATCCATCATCATGCTGTTTACAATGACAGATGTGGTTTTGGTTGTGTCAACATCTGCCTGAACCTGCACCAGCCTTTTATAATCGAGCCGGTTTATCTGGGAAATCCCGGTCTGTTTATCCACAGAGGTTATCATTGTAAGAGGAATAAGGCCTCCGGAGTTGTTTTCAACCATTACACTTTCAAGGCTGGACCGGTTTTTGCGCGCCCATTCAGGGAAACGGACCCTTACCCCTATGTCGTCATCCCCTATTTTTACATTTGTTGCAATTGCTCCTTCATAAGAAGCGTTAAGGGTTGTTGCCACATCATATGTTGAAACTTTGCTTCTTTTTGCCACTGCTTCGTTTATTCTGTATCTGTATTCATCTTTCCCCGGTTCATAATCGGTAGTAATATCCCGAACCCCGTCAATTGAAGAGAGAAAATCTGTATAGAGTGAGGCTATTTCATTAATCTTATTAAAATCCTCGCCTCTTATTTCTATATTTACAGGTTTCCCTACTGGAGGCCCCTGCTCCTTCAGATTGAATTCAATGGCCATTTTATCAGATATAATCCCATTCTCCTGAGCTTCCAGAATCTTATCCCGTGTTTCATTGAATATATCTACAGCTTCTCTTGCGCGTCCTTTTGCTGCTGTAAGATTAACTATAAAAGTAGACTTGTGGGTTGCTTTGCCCGGTTTAGGGTCAAGTAGGTTTGAACTTTTTTCTCCTATTGCGGACTGAAGCGCGTCGAGTTCAGAATCATCTATTTCGAGAAGAATTTTTTCAATTTTAAGAGCTTCTCTCAGGTTTGCCTTGAGATTAGTTACCTGAGGCATTTCAGTATATACTTCAAAGGTTTCCTCTCCGCCTTTTGGAGAGAAGGTGAAACCGATTTGTTTCTGAAGAGCCAGGGAGCCGATAAGTGCTACAGTCATTACAATGAGAGCCGGGTATCTCCATTTCAGCATAAAGTTGAGAAGAGAAAAATATTTTCTCTGGACTCTGCCGAATTTCCCGCTTTCAAAAAAACTTTCAGGGTCATGATCTGACGATACAGTATGTATGTTTTTTTTGCTTGGCCTTGCGAATGTATTCATAAAAGAAGGAACTATAAACATTGCGCCCAGCCATGAAGCAAAAAGGCATAATAGCAGTGTTGCCGGGAGGTCTTGTATGAATTTACCCATTATTCCGCCAAGCATAAGGAGCGGAGCAAATGCTGTAAATATGCATAACAGTGTGGCGGTGATTGGCCAGACTATTTCCTCTGTTCCTCTGGATATTGCCTCCAATCTCCCCATGCCCATATTCATGTAGCGGAATCCGTTTTCCGATACAACTATACTGAAGTCTACAATCATCCCAAGAACCATTACCATGCCGAAGAGGCTTATTACATTTATGGTGATTCCCAGGGTGTTCATCATAAAAAAAGCGAACATGAAAGCCACTGGTATGCTTAATGTCACTATTAAAGACATTCGAAATCCAAGCAGAAGAAAAAGTGTAGCAGCAAGAAGAATAAACCCTGTAATGGCATTTGTTATAACTGTATCAAGACTGTTGCGGGTGTACCTGCTTATTTCATTAAAGGTTGAAATCGCAGCATTGTCTGTTGTTGTAAATTGAAAATTTTTCAGCTTTTCTTTTACAATATCTGTAAGTATTAGTTCATCATAGGCACGCATTTTCCAGACTGTCATTGTAATAGCCGGGATGCCGTTAAACCTGTAAATTACATCAGCCTCCTCTGTTGTTTCTGTTACAGCGGCAATATCTTTAAGACGGGTCACATATCCTGAATCATTGGACATTATAACTGTATCCTTAATTTCCTGGATATTTTTAAACTGCCCCTTGGTTCTCAGTACATATTCCCGGTCCCCTATCCGGAGAGGCCCGCCCGGGAGGTCAAGATTCCTTTTTCGAAGATCGTTGATTACTGTGTTAAGCCCTATTCTGTATCTGGTAAGAGCTGAAGGGTTCACTTCAACAAGGAATTCCTTGTCATAGAATCCCTTCATCTCAACTTCAGCAACGCCCTTTATGTCAAGGAGCATGTCTTCAAGCTCATCAGCTGCCTTTCTCAGTTCAAGGTAGGATACATCCTTATTGATGCCGTATACTGCAACATTTATGATGGGGCTGTTCTCTATTTTTATTTCCTCAACAAGGGGTTTGTCCGCATTATCAGGGAGGTTGTCAACAAGATCAACCGAGTCCTTAATATCCTGAACCACCCGCGCTTTGTTATCCGCTTTATCGTATATGTAAACAACTACAACAGAAACGTTTTCAACATTGTAGGATCTTATCTTGTCTATGTTGTCAACTTCCCGCACCTTTTTTTCAATGGGTACGGTTATAAACTGTTCAATTTCCTCAGGTGAGCCGCCCGGATAGGTTGTTGTAATTGACACCATGTCAAAGTTCACATTAGGGAATGCTTCCCGGTTCAGGTTTTGCAAGGCCATATTCCCAAGCATTATGACCAGTAAAACTATCATGAAAACAAGGAGCCGCTCCTTGGCGAGATAGTTGATTAATTTTTTCATTTTTCCCTCTGTTAAAGAATTCAGTTTTTAGGGATGTAGGATTCTACATCAATTTCATAGGTTTCAAAGAGCTGATTTTTTGAAACCTCAAATTCAAGAAGTGAAGCATTGTAGTATACCAGCATTGCAAGTTCCTGCTCCCTGCTGCTTATCAGAGAGTCAAGTGCATCCCGCGCTGCAGCTGCTGTAAAGCGTCCTC
>Ga0334882_1001107_pt1 | contig 34431 bp, 28 predicted proteins | sample GraSluR1_MG_5_FD_207226 | JGI IMG/M metagenome (GOLD analysis project Ga0334882, IMG submission 207226) | Sludge microbial communities from methane-producing bioreactor in Wageningen University, Netherlands - Granular Sludge_15_04-R1 | ecosystem: Engineered > Bioreactor > Anaerobic >... | reverse complement strand
CAGCCATCCCGTCGTACCGTCACGGCGCATCCCTAACCCTAAATGCTGCCCCTATAACAAGTTACACATGACAGTGCCATTAGTGTCTGACACCTTTTCTGCCTGTCCCCACCTCCGACCTCACATCCATCATGCCTCCACAGTACTCCTCCCGGCATCATCACTGAACGCCCCCGCCCGTGTCAACCGTGCGCTCCGGCCCGGCACAAAACCGTATCCTATTATCCTCCATCACCCATCCGCAGTCAACCAGATAATCTTCCATCCAGACCCACACAACACATAACTCAAAGGCCAACCTGAAGTACCGGACCAGTAACGGGCTCCCCCAATTAACAGTTATCAAAACCGGACATCATACAAAGTTATTGTTGATCCAATAACATTTTGATGGCATCTCCCGCCCTGACCTGGCCCCCTGTGCGGGCCCGTCATGTCAAATCTGAGCGAAAAATGCGCAGAAAACCAGACTAATTCGCAAAAACGCTCGCTCCGCAACAGCCTGCCGGTGTAAAAAGCCGCAAAAAACACCCAAAAACGGCAACCAAAAAGCATTCAAACGTAAAAAAAACGCCAAAAGACCGATGTAGTACATGCCTTCGGGCCCTCTACACCCCAAAATCAGCCCGAAATCGCATGCACTTGACACGTTTGCACGTAACAATTAAAATAAGCATTTGAATTAGACGACCAACTTCCTGGACGTGTGATGGCAGAAAGAAGAGACGGTATTGCAACACAAAAACACCTCCTTGAGGCTGCAAAGCGGGTTTTTGCCGAAAAAGGCTACCGCGACGCCACAAGCCACGAGATCTGCGCAGCCGCAAACGCCAACTCCGCCAGCATTAACTACCACTTCGGCTCTAAAGAAAACCTGTACGCCGAAGTCTGGAAACAAGCCTTCCACGAGGCCATAAACCGCTATCCACTCGACGGCGGCGCACCCAAAGCCCCCCCGCAGGAACGTCTCCGCGCAACCGTTAACTCCTTGCTCCACAGAATGTTAGACAGCTCCTCCTTGGGCTTCGCTGGTCAAATCCTCCTCATGGAAATGGCCAATCCCACCGACGCCCTCGACAATGTCAAGCAGGACGTAATCGAACCCCTCCGCCGAAGAATGCAGGCAATCGTCCGCCAACTCGTCGGCCCAAAGCCTGCCGAAGAGCAGGTTCTTTTCTGCGTTATCAGTATTATCCACCAGTGCCTGGGCTTCGGCTTCAAACGCGGAAAGCTGCCTCCAAGGTTGCAACAGATGGACAAAGACACGCTTATAGCATCATTAACCGAGCATATCACCGCTTTTTCGCTGGGCGGCATATCCGCAATCAGCGAGCAGGTCGACGAGACAATGTACGCGGAGTCAGGTGCATTACGGAGGGTGGTCGATTGCTAAAGCGCCTCAAAACCACATCACCCGCTGTGACAGTGTTGATAATGCTGTTGCTGACAGCCCTTTTGGGCTGCCAGCCCGCCGAACACAGCCTCCCACCGGACCTGATCAACCTTCCGGAGACCTTTTCACAATCCGGCGATCAGCCGCTGGAAGACCGCTGGTGGCTGCTTTTCGGCGATCCTGAGCTGAATTCGCTGATCGACGAGGCGCTTGGCAACAACTTCTCGATCCGCTCAACCTGGGACCGCCTGCGACAGGCCGAGCAATCAGCGATCAAGGCAGGTGTAAACCTGTGGCCCGGCATTACTTACGATGCAGATGCCCGGCGAGGTGTACGGGATACGCAAGCTGGACGAACCTACAGCACCAATTACTCCGCCGGCCTGATCGCTTCATACGAGCTGGACCTGTGGGGGCGCGTACGCTCGGTCCAGCAGGCCGCAGCCCTCGACGCCGAGGCCGCCCGTGAGAACGTCGCCGCTGCGGCAATAACGCTAAGTGCCGCAGTAGCAAGGACTTGGTATCAGCTCGCCGAGGCGAGGCTTCAGCAGGAAGTTATCTCAAAGCAGATCGGGACTAACGAAAAGGTGCTGGAAATCATCACGTTGCAGTTCCGCCAGAGCAATGTAGGGGCTTCCGATGTCCTGCGGCAAAGGCAGCTCGTCGAATCCAGCAGGGCGCAGTTAATACAGACAACAGAAACCGTCGGACTGCTCCAAAACCAGCTTTCGATACTATTAGGGCGTACACCTGACGCTTACTGGTCCGATACATCTTTGACCCTTGCATACGTTGGGACTCTGCCGGACACGGCAACACCCGCCAAGCTGATCAGTAGGCGACCTGACATTTTGCGGGCCTACAGGGCGATCGAGGCCGCCGACAACAGGGTCGCCGCCGCCGTGGCGGACCAGTACCCGCGTATCAGCATAGTCGCCACGGCTGACACGTCTGCAATACGCACAAGCGATCTATTCAAAGACTGGTCGGCCAATCTGGTCGGTAACCTCGCAGGACCGCTTTTTGACGCAGGATTGCGGAAAGCGGAGGTAGAACGGACGCGGGCAGTGCTTTCAGAGCTGATAAACACGTACGCCCAGGCGGTACTGCAGGCAATCCGTGAGGTGGAGGACGCAATACACCAGGAGGCATATCAACGGCAGTATATCGCCAGTCTGGGACGGCAGCTTGCCTTGGCGGGGCAGGTTTACGAGCGGACAAGGCACCGCTATCTTGGCGGACAACTCGACTATTTGAGGGTTTTGGAGTCGTTGAACAGCCAGCAGAGCCTTGAACGCAGCGAATTGGCTGCGCGACGGGTGCTGGTGGAACGTCGGATCGATTTGTGCAGGTCGTTAGCTGGCGGATGGGAGATGGAGCGCCCGGAAATGGCGGAATTACAGTAGTGTTTCGCCACATCCGGATTCCGCTTTGAGCAAAGTAGACAGAGGCATTTGTTAAAGGCAGTGTGCAGTTATGCATAACGAGGACAAAGGCACGGCCGGGGCGGCTTCATCGCTCAGGACGGTGCTGTGGAGGCGTTTGGTGGGTCTGCTGGTCCGGCTGATCATTCCGGCGTGTATCCTTGCCGTTGCGGCAGGGTTCTTGAAGCACCAGATAGATACTCGCCCGCAAGCACAGCGAATGAAGCCGCCAAGACAGGCAAGACTGGTGACGGTCGAGACGGTCCAGGCCAAAGACTATCCGACGCGGGTCACGGCAATGGGCACAGTCAGGCCTGCTCGCGAGATTACGATCAATCCGGAGGTATCTGGGGTTATTACGGGCATCGATCCGGCGGTTGTGCCAGGCGGGCTGATCCATGCAGGGGACGAGTTGTTTGTCATTGACGCCAGGGACTATGAGGCAACGGTTTGGCAGCGGGAAAGCGAAGTTGCGCGGGCGGAACTGAACCTGAAGCTGGAGGCGGGGAACCAGACAGTAGCTCAGGCGGAATACGGCCTGCTGGGCGAGGTGATCGCCGACGAGGACTTGGAACTCGTGCTCAGGAAGCCGCACCTTGCGAATGCAAAAGCGGCTCTGGAAGCGGCAGTGGCGGCACTGGAAAAGGCCCGGCTGGACGTGCAGCGATGCACGATCCGGGCGCCTTTCAATTCTACGATACTTGAAAAGCATGTGGATTTAGGAGCGAGAGTGTCGCCTACGAGCCCTCTGCTTCGCGTTGTCGGCACGGACGAATACTGGATCGAGGCGGCTGTGAGTGTCGAGGAGCTCGGTTGGCTGGACATTCCCAAGGCGGGCGAGCAGGGCGGCTCCATTGTGCACATCTACAATCCGACAGTCTGGGGACCGGATGTGCGGCGACAGGGTCGTGTGTTGCGACTGTTAGGTGAAGTGGAGCGGGCCGGCAGGCTTGCACAGGTGCTGGTCAGAGTGAGAGACCCGTTATCCATCGATGACGAGGCGGAGCCCGTGCTGCTGAACGGTTCATACGTGCGGATGGAAATACAAGGCAAAATCCTGGAGAACGTTATTGAAATCGAGCGGTCGCACCTCCGGGACGGAGACAGGGTATGGGTCATGAACGATGCTGACGAGTTGGATATTCGGCAGGTAAAGGTCGTTTTCAGGGGCAAGGACGCGGTTTATATCTCGGAAGGCATTGTCGACGGCGAACGGATGGTAACTGCTGATATGTCCGCGGCTGTAAACGGTATGCCGCTGCGGCTTCCGGACGATCCGCCCGCAAAGGCGGGATCCAGCGGGGGAGGCGCCAAGCGGCCATGAGTGCAGAAGGGCAGGAATTGAGAGGGACTATCGCCTGGATGGTCCGAAACCGGGTTACGCCAAACCTGATGATGCTGGTTCTGTTGTTAGGCGGCCTGTTTTGCCTGTCGAGGATCAAACAGGAGGTGTTTCCCGAGTTCGACCTGGACATGGTGAACGTCATGGTTCCCTATCCCGGCTCGAGTCCTGAAGAGGTTGAGCAGGGAATCATATTAGCGGTGGAAGAGGCGATCCGCGGCCTGGAAGGAATTAAAGAGGTTACAGCCGTGGCTGCCGAGGGGCGAGGCATGGTAACCGCCGAACTGCTTGAGGGATCGAATCAGCAGAGGATCTACCAGGATATCAAGCAGGAAATCGATCGCATTACGACGTTTCCAGAAGAGGCCGAAGAACCACAGGTTAGCCTGGTTATGCGGCGGCGTGAAGTGGTTACGATGCAGTTGTACGGCGATGTCTCGGAATGGGTGCTGCGCGAGCTTGCCGAACAGGTACGTGACAGTCTATTGCTTGAGCCGGGCATCACGCAGGTCGAACTGCAAGGCGCCAGGGAATACGAGGTGCAGGTCCTCGTCGACCAGGATACGCTGCGGACATACGGGCTTACAACTCAAGAGGTGGCGGACAGGATCCGACGCACGGCGGTGGAACTTCCGGGGGGCCATGTCGAGACAAGCGGCGGGGAGGTTCTGCTGCGGGTGATGGAGCGGCGGGATTGGGCGCATGAATTTGCGGCTATACCGGTTATCAGTTCACCGGACGGCTCGGTTCTGACAGTGGGGCACATCGGCCGTGTAGTGGACGACTTCCAGGACGTGGACCGCTGGGCTACTTTTGACGGTAAGCGGGCGGTTGGTATCGCAGTGTACCGTATAGGTGACCAGACGCCGATAGGCGTTTCAGAGGCGACTCACGCAGCGATGGCAAAAATCGAGGCCGAGTTGCCACCAGGGGTTCATTGGTCTGTGACGAACGATCGTGCGGATATATACCGGCAGCGAGCACAACTTCTCCTTAAGAATGCGTTCCTGGGGTTGATTCTTGTACTTCTGCTGTTGGGATTGTTCTTGGAGTTCAAGCTGGCCATCTGGGTCACTATGGGAATTCCGATCTCGTTCATGGGGGCATTTCTGTTTCTGCCGCAGATCGATGTGACGGTCAATATGATGAGCATGTTCGCATTCATTATTGCCCTTGGTATTGTCGTTGACGACGCCATAGTAGTTGGCGAGAACATATACGAGTATCGCAACAGGGGCATGGGGCACATTCGGGCGGCGGTACTGGGTGCACAGGACGTGGCGGTTCCGGTTAGTTTCAGCATCATTACGAATATAATAGCATTTTTCCCCCTGCTATTTGTTCCGGGCGTGATCGGCAAGGTCTGGAAGGTGATTCCGCTGGTGGTGATGACCGTATTTGTGATTTCGTGGGTGGAGTCGCTGTATATCCTGCCTGCGCACCTTGCCCATGTACAGCAGCGGCGATCGGGCCGCATGGCGCGGTATCTGCACGGCCGGCAGCAGGCCTTCAGCCGGCAGTATCAGCGGTTTATTGAAGGGGTCTTTGCACCTTTTCTGGACTTTTGCATTCGTTTCCGTGAGATTACGGTCGCGGTGGGTTTCGCGATATTCATCGTGGTGCTCAGTTACGTTTTCAGCGGTCGGATCGGCACGATATTGATGCCGAGGGTTGAATCGGATTACTCCGCCGTAACCGCCAAGCTTCCATTCGGAGCGCCTCGCGAGAAGGTGGAGGCAGTTAGCGATCTGCTCGTAAAAGCGGCCGAAGAGGTAATCGCTGAAAATGGAGGTGAACAACTTAGCAGGGGAGTTTTTGCGCAAATGGACGAGGACACCGTAGACATTCGCCTGTATCTGACTCATCCGAAGATCAGGCCGATCGGAACGGCGAAGGTTACTGAGTTATGGCGCAACAAGGTTGGCCCGCTGCCGGGACTTGAGTCGATCCGATTTGAATCGGATCGCGGCGGGCCGGGCTCGGGTGCGGCACTGACGATCGAGCTGAGCCACCGTGACATCGAGGTGCTGGACAAGGCCAGCGAACAGCTTGCCGACATATTGAGCGATTTCCCCAATGTCAAGGATATCGACGACGGTTACAAACCGGGCAAGCAGCAGTTGAACTTCAGGATCAAGCCGGAGGGGCAGAGCCTCGGGCTGACATCGGCGGATATTGCCCGACAGGTACGAAATTCGTTTTACGGCGCGGAGGCTCTTCGTCAGCAGCGCGGACGCAGCGAGATACGTGTTCGTGTGAAGCTTCCGGAGGAACAGCGGCGCAGCGAATACGACGTAGAGCAACTGCTGATTCGCGCGCCTTCAGGCAGGTATGTTCCGTTGAGAGAGGTTGCGGAGCGCTGGCGCGGACGTTCATATACGGCGATCAACCGGCGAAACGGTCGGCGGACGGTTACTGTTACGGCGGACGTTGCACCGATCGATCAAACCAGTCAGGTAATGACGACGCTGCAGCAAGATGTGCTGCCGCAACTTCGCAGCGATTACCCGGGGCTGTCTTACGGTTGGGAGGGTCGTCAGGCCGATATGCGCGAGAGCATGCAGAGTCTGATGGGAGGGTTCGTGATTGCACTGGCGGCAATTTATGCGATGTTGGCGGTTCCATTTCGCAGTTATCTGCAGCCGGTGATCGTGATGGTGGCGATCCCGTTCGGGATCGTTGGTGCGGTAATTGGGCACATGCTGATGGGGTATTCGTTGAGCATAATGAGCATGATGGGGATTGTTGCACTTTCTGGTGTTGTTGTCAATGATTCTCTGGTGTTGATCGATTATGCCAACGGCCTGAGGCTAAGAGACGCGAAGCTTACGGCATTCGAGGCGATTCATGCGGCGGGTGTTCGTCGTTTCAGGCCGATTATGCTGACAACGTTGACGACGTTCGGGGGGCTTGCACCGATGATATTCGAGCAGTCGCGGCAGGCGCGATTCATGATTCCCATGGCGCTTTCCTTGGGGTACGGGATATTGTTCGCCACGGGTGTTACATTGGTGCTGGTGCCGTGTTTGTACATGCTGCTTGACGACGCCGTGCGGCGAGTGAAGGCTATCGCGGCATTTGGGGCCGACAGTTGCACAGTTGAGACGGCAGCGCCAGATTCGGTTTCGTGAATGAAGTGGAGCCTGCGCAGAGAAAAAGAAGAAGCAATGGGCCGGGTTGGATTCGAACCAACGTAGGCTCTCGCCAACGGATTTACAGTCCGTTCCCTTTAGCCACTCGGGCACCGACCCTTTGAGCGAAGTATTCTATTCACATTGCGTGGTTTTTCAAGGAAAAAAACGTTATGTGTTAATATTTTTCGGTCGGTGGGATTGAAATCTTGACTGGTTCAACGTCGGGAGGGGCGACCGACACCGGTAGACGCCGCCAAGCATCGCCAGAGCAGTTGTGTCGTCCGGGAGTGCCCGATATGATTTATTGCTTTTGCCGCTGGGGCTGTATAGACTCTTGCATGTGGGGGTTTTTGTTGAAGGTACGGGAGGCTGCCATGTCAGATGCGGAGAGGACGCTTAATCAAATTGGACGGATGGATCGGCGGAGATTTGTTGGGACAGCAGCAGGGATTGCGGGGTTTGCGATTGTCGGACCGGCGGCTGTGAGGGGCTACGCTGCAAACGGGCGGATTGAGGCGGGGATCGTCGGACTCGGAGGGCGGGGCAGCCTGATTGCGGGTATGATGGCGAAGCATCCGGCGTATCGGATAACGGCAGTCGCGGATTACTTCAATGGGGTGGTACAGGGGGCCGGCGAGCAGTTGGGCGTTGCAGAAGTGCGGCGGTTTTCGGGGCTGTCGGGGTACAAGAAGGTACTGGCTGCGGGGGTGGACGCAATGATCCTGGAGACGCCGCCGTGCTTCTTCCCGGAGCACGTTGCCGCGAGTGTCGATGCGGGATGTCACGTGTATTTTGCCAAGCCGGTGGCCTGCGACGTGCCGGGGTGCCTGTCGATCCTGGAGTCGGGCAGACAAGCTACCAAAAGGGGGCGGGTCTTCCTGATCGATTTTCAGGTGCCGACGGATGAGTTCAATATGGAGACCGTGAAGCGCTGCCGCGAGGGGCTGATTGGCGAGATCGGCATGCTCAGTTCGATCTACTGTGATGAGGCGTTTGGCGATCCACCTAAGACGGCCACGATCGAGAGCCGCTTGCAGCATCTGATCTGGGTAAACGATATTGAATTGGGCGGCGGCATGCTTGTGAATGCGGGGATTCATGCGGTAGATGCGGCGTTATGGCTGGCGGGGGCTCGGCCGGTGAGTGCGATGGGGTCATCGCGTGTGGTTAATGCCGGGCACCACGGCAATACGCGGGATGTTTACTCGATAACTTATCAGTATGAGAGCGGCCTGATTCAAAATCATCGCGGAGAACACCTGCGGAATACCCATGAGTTCTTATGCCGGTGTGCGGCCTGGGGAGATGCGGGGTTCGCGGAGATCGGCTATATGGGCAAGGCGTGGGCGCGGGGCAACAAAGGCGGCTACGCAGGTGGAGAGGTGGAGAACCTGTACGTGGCGGGGATTGCGCGCAATCTCGACAAGTTCGCCAGGTGTGTCAGTGACGGCAACACCGAAAACGATACGCTGCAGCGGAGCGTGGACAGTACGCTGGCGGTGATCCTGGGGCGTGAGGCGGGGATGCGGAACGGGCTTCTAACGTGGGATGAGATGATCAGGGAGAACAAGAAACTCGAATTCGACACTGCGGGCCTTCAGGCTTGATGAAGTGTTATGTGAGGGGAAGCCATGCGATATATTGTGATGATCTGTGTGATTTCGATGTGCTCAGCCGTTTGCGCGAAGGAGCAAACGGCATCTGCTGGTTTTCGGTGGGTGTCGAGCGAGCCGGTATTGGAGGTTCGGGAGGTTAGAGGTGAGGGGTGGGTATCGGTCAAAGATCCTTCCGTTGTGCGGTATGGGGGTAAGTGGCATTTGTTCTGTACGGTTCGCGGGACGTTGCGGAGTCATGCTGTGATCTACACGGCGTTTGCTGACTGGAGCGACGCGGACCGGGCTGAGCAGAAGGTGCTTTCCTGCCATGCGGGGTATTTCTGTGCTCCACAGGTGTTCTATTTCAGGGCGCACAAGAAATGGTACATGATTTGTCAGGCGGCCGACGATTCGTGGGAGCCGAAGTATGGGCCGGCGTGGTCGACGACCGATGATATTGCTTCTCCGGAGTCTTGGAGCCGTTTGACGCCGATGTTTCAGAAGCAGCCGGAAAACGTGAAGGCCTGGCTGGACTTCTGGGTAATCTGTGATGACACCAAGGCACATTTGTTCTTCACGTCGCTGGACGGAAAGATGTGGAGGGCCGAGACGACCCTGGCGGAGTTTCCTCGGGGGTGGCAGCGGCCGGTGGTTGTGCTGGAGGGGGACATCTTCGAGGCGAGCCATACGTACCGGCTGAAGGGTTCGGGTGAGTATTTGACGCTGATTGAGGCACAGAACGGGCATGGGTGGCGATACTTCAAGGCTTATGTGGCGGATGGGCTGGACGGGCGATGGACGCCTTTGGCGGCGGAGAAAGACAAGGCGTTTGCATCGATGCTTAATGTGGAACAGCGGAGTGGACGGTGGACGGATGCGATCAGTCATGGGGAACTGCTGCGAACGGGATGCGACGAAAGGCTTGAAGTAAACAAGGAGAGCCTGCAATTCCTGTTTCAAGGCGTTCTTGACAAGGACCGGGTTGGCAAGACCTACGGTCAAATCCCGTGGAAACTCGGGCTTCTGAATCCCATTAGGCCTTAGTGGGGGCGGGCGGTTGCCAGCGCGTTTGCGAGATCGGATTTGAGGACTGGGCGGTGAGAGCTGCGTTGGGGCAGTATTGACTTGCCAAACTGGGGCGGATGGGCTATAAGCCTGGTTTTATGAACCTTGATCGGGCACTGGAGTTTATACGGGACATGCGATTTACCAAGACTTTTATACCTACTGTTAAGGAAGTTCCGGCGGATGCTGAGATTCCTTCTCACCAGTTGATGATTCGTGCGGGTCTGATGCGGAAGGTGGCCAGCGGGACTTATGCGTATCTACCTGCGGGTTGGCGGTGCCTTCGCAAGATAATGCAGATCGTGCGTGAGGAGATGGACCGGGCGGGGGCGCTGGAGGTGACGGTGCCGATGGTGCAACCGCTGGAACTGTGGCAGCGGACGGGGCGGGATGTGGATTACGGGGAGACTCTGGGGCGGTTTGTGGATCGTCACGGGCGTGGGAACGTGCTGAGCCCGACGGCTGAGGAGGTTATGACGTATATGGCGGCGGGGGAGATCAATTCGTACAAGCAGCTTCCTGTGAACTTCTATCAGATTAATTTGAAGTATCGGGATGAGTTTCGGCCGCGTTTCGGCGTGCTTCGTTCGCGCGAGTTCATCATGAAGGATGCGTATAGCTTCGACGCCGACGAGGCGATGTTGGAGCGGTCGTATCGGGCGATGTACAATGCGTATTGTCGCATCTTCCGGCGGTGCGGGTTGGCGTATGTGATCGTGGAGGCTGAGTCGGGCGAGATGGGGGGGTCGGGGTCGCACCAATTTACAGTGCCGTGCGAGAGCGGCGAGGACACGATTGTTTATACCGAAGACAACGCGCACGCATGGAATATCGAGAAGGGGCCAGTTGATCCGTTGCCAAAACAAGGTGCGGACGGCGATATCTCACCTTTAGAAGAGGTGCATACGCCAAAGGCGGGCACTATCGAGGAGGTGTGCGGATTCTTGAAGGCGGAACCGAAGGAACTTGTGAAGACTCTGGTTCATTCGATGGATGGCAAAGTTGTGCTTGCGCTGGTGCGGGGCGATCACGAACTGAATCCTGAGAAGCTTACGCAGGCTGTTGGCGGATTGCATATAGAAATGGCCGACGAGGCTGCGGTTGTCAAGCTTACCGATGCCGCAGTTGGTTTTGCGGGTCCTGTCGGGATGGCGGACAAGGTCGCCATGCTATTGGTGGATCCTGCGGTTGCGGCGATGGCGGAGGCGGTTACGGGGGCGAACAAGACTGACTATCATCTCAGGCATGTTGTGCCGGGGCGTGATTTTCCGGTGGAGGGTGGAAATGTCCGGGTGGTCGATATACGCAATGCCGTAGAAGGGGACACTTACGAAGGTAAGAGGCTGCTGTTCCGCAAGGGCATAGAGGTGGGTCAGGTGTTCAAGTTGGGCGCCAAGTACAGCAGCAAGTTAGGGGCTAAGTTTCTCGATTCCGAAGGGGTGGAGAGACCATGTCTGATGGGCTGCTATGGGATCGGGGTCAATCGCATCCTTGCCTCGGCGATAGAGAATGGGCATGATGAAAACGGCATGATACTGCCGATCAGCATTGCGCCATGGGAGGTGGTTATCGTTCCGGCGGGAGCTACGGACGACGTTCGTTTGACGGCGGAGCGTATACATGCCGAGCTGCTTTCGCGCGGCGTTGAAGTGTTGTTGGACGACCGCGATGTGCGAGGGGGTGTGAAGTTTAAGGATGCGGACCTGTTGGGTATTCCGGTGCGTATAACGGTCGGGCAGAAATCGCTTGCCGAGGGTAAGGTTGAGCTTCGGCTGCGGACGGATTCGGAGAGCAGGGCTGCGGAGCTGGAGGAGGCGGTGGACGAGGCTGTAGCAATGGTCAGTGCCTTAAAAGAATCGCTGGATGTGGACTCTCAATAAACCCAGTCCTGTGAAGCTGATAGTCGGTATTCTGGCGGCTGACGAGCGGTGTCTGACGGCGGCCCGGGAGGGGGTTACAGGCGAGTTCGGGGCTGCGGATTTTGTCAGCGAGGTGTGGCCGTTCGATCAGACTGAGTATTATCGGGAACAGGCGGGTGAACAGATCCTGCGGCAATTCGTATCTGTGGAGTCGCTTATTGGTCCGGGCGAGTTGTCTGGTATCAAGCACCGGACCAACCGCATGGAGCAGGTGCTGGCTTCTGAACTTGCGGCGGGTGTGCCGCGTCCGGTGAACCTCGATCCGGGTTATGTTGAGCCATCGAAGCTGGTATTGGCGTCGACGAAGAATTTCTCGCATCGCATATATATAGGCGAAAACATGTACGCGGAGGTAACGCTGACTTACGCCCGCGGAGCGTGGGTGTGTTACCCTTATACATTCAGCGATTATCAGCAGCAGGTTTATCACGAGTTTTTCAGTCGGGTGCGGGCGCGTCTGGTGGAGCAATTGAGGGGGCTTTAGCGCGAGACGGATATGATGGATTTCGAGGAAAGGACCAAGCAGCGGTACAGAGCCGATAGCGGGCGTCTGTATCATGAGGGCAAGCGATCGATTCCTGAGGCAGCGTATCCGTGGGTCGCGAGGCTTCGTGCGGAGAAGATCGCCCCTTATGTGACGGGGACGGATACGGTTTTGGAATATGGCGTTGGGACGGGATGGAATCTCGCTGCGCTTGAGTGCAATCGCAAGATCGGTCAGGATCTGGCTGTGCATCTGGCGGAGGAGGTTCGGCGACACGGTATCGAGTTTATCGGCGACTGCGAGGAGATTGCGGCTGGTTCGGTGGATGTTGTGATATGTCATCATGTGCTTGAGCATGTGCCGCATCCTGCGAAGGTGCTGGAGGAAATACGGCGTCCTTTGAAGGCGGGGGGGCGGCTTCTGGTCTTCGTTCCGTTCGAGGACCAGCGCCGGTACTACCGGTATGACCCTGACGAACCGAACCATCACATATACTCGTGGAATGTTCAGACATTGGGCAATCTGGTTGCCGATCTGGGGTTTGAGATTGAAGATGCGCGGACGGGGCGTTTTGGATATGACCGTTTTGCGGCGAACAGGGCGGTTCAACTGGGTCTGGGCGAAGGCGGTTATCGCCTGATCCGGCGTCTTGTGCAGGTTGTCGCGCCGATGCTGGAGGTGCGGATTGCGGCGCGGAAGGCGCAGTAGCGGGCGGTTCTGGTTAAGGAGACGATGAGATCAACACGTTGACGGTTTTGGCAGTTGTGCTTGCGGCGGGTTCATGCGCGTTGTCGGGTGTTTTGACAGCGGCGGTTCGTCTGTTAAGTTTGCGGCGGGGTTTTGTTGCCCGGCCGACGGCAGATCGGTATCACAGCAGGATTGTGCCGCTGGGCGGGGGTGTTGCGATCTTCTGGACGATTGCGATCTTTCTGGCGGGTGGCCTTCTGGTGATGAAGTTTTTGATTGCACCCGGTGTTTCGACCTGGTTCGATGATTCTGTGACGGTTCATGCGGAGGGCTTCCTTGGGAGGGCGCCGGACCTTCTGATGGTATTGGCGGGCGCACTTGTATTGCACGTTATGGGGCTTTATGACGATCGCAAGAGGTTGGGGCCGTTCTTCAAATTAGGTATACAGTTTGCGGTGGCGATCTTTGTTGCTTGGTTCGCAGACATCAGGTTTGAGTTTTTCATTCCTAACCGGGCTGTTACGACGACCTTTTCGGCAGTCTGGATTGTTCTGATAGTCAACGTGTTTAACTTCCTTGACAATATGGATGGTCTGAGTGCTGGGATTGCCTTGATCAGTTCGGCGGTTCTGTTCACGGCGGCGGCCTTGTCGGGGCAGTTGTTCATCGGGGCGCTGGGGTTGGTGTTTATGGGCAGTCTGCTGGGATTTCTTGTATTCAATTTTCCCCCGGCGCGTATATTCATGGGGGACTGCGGTTCGTTGGTTGTGGGCTATTTCATGGCTGTTATCACGCTGCGAACCACGTACTATCATGAGGTACGGCAAGCGGGTCTTTATGCGGTGGGAATACCGCTGGTGGTCATGGCGGTGCCGCTTTACGATTTCATCAGTGTGACATTTCTGCGGATCCGTCAGGGCAAGAGTCCGTTCGTGGGCGATACGCAGCATTTTTCGCATCGGTTGAAACGGCGCGGACTGACGGATACTCAGACGGTTTTGACTCTATACCTTGCGACGCTTTGTACAGGTGTGAGTGCTGTGTTTCTTTATCAGGTTGATCTTGCGGGGGCACTGCTAATCATGTCGCAGACGGCGATGATACTGGCGATAGTCGCGATTTTTGAGAGCACGAAAACGAGTTCGCAGGGGCGGCCATGAAAAAAGGGGGTACGGGGCAGGTTCTACAGAAAGGCGACACGGGCTTTGAACGGTTTGAGTCAGTTCTGCTGACTGCGTGCCTTTGTGTGTTAGCGGTTCGTGCGACTTACATAGAGAGTCCTCACGGCGGACTTCTCAATCCGCGTCAGTTCCTGACAAATGAGGCGTTCAGTGTAATCCTATCCGGGATTCTGGTAATTACGGCGGTGGCCTGGTTCGCGGCTGCGTTTTGCCGTCGTACGGTAGTTTACCGCTTCAGCGGGATCGAATTGGGGGCGGGTTTGTTTCTGTTGGCTGGTGCGGCGGGTATTTCGGCGGCGTCAAACAAGCGGGTGGCCATTAATGACCTGGCAACTATGATAGCGCCGATGGCGGCGGCGGTTATGTTGGTGCAGGTTCTGAGTCGGCAGGACAGGCTCAGGGTGGTGCTCTTTGTCATCTTTGCGCTAGGTGCGGTTACAACCGTGCAATGTTTTGATCAGCGTTTCGCCGGCAATGAAGAGATGATAGCGGATTATGAGCGTGATCCACAGCGGCATCTGGAGGTGATCGGGGCCGAAGCCGGGTCATTCGAGCAGATGTTGTACGAGCACCGTCTTTACGGCAAAGATATCCGGGGGTTTCTGACGACGAGCAATTCGACAGGCTCGCTGCTGCTCCTGGCGGCGTTTGCGGCGATTGGTTTTGCGGCCGACTGTATCATGGGCCGGCGAGATCGATCATCAAACGCGCTTATTGCGTGCAGTATTCTGGCTGCAGCATTCTCATGGGCGGGTCTTCTCCTGGTTCAGAGCCGGGGCGCCTTGGGAGGTGCCGCAGTCGGGGCGGTGCTTTTTGCAGCGGCCATTGCTTTTGGGCAGCGGCTTTGGCGTTTTCGCGGTTTGCTGCTGCTGTTGAGTTTCATCGGGGTTCTGGCGGTAATTGCCGGAGTGATTACATATGGGATGACATACGATGCGCTGCCGGGCGGGGCGTCGATGCTGGTCAGGTGGCAGTACTGGAAAGGAGCGGCTGCCATGTATGCCGACAACCCGCTGACGGGAGTCGGCGGAGGGAATTTCGCAACATACTATCCGCATTACAAGATTGCAGCCGCGCCGGAGACGGTTAGCGATCCGCACAATTTTTTGTTGAGCCTGCTGAGTCAGTACGGGCCCGTTGGTCTCATTGGATTTCTTGCGGCGTTTACGGCGGTCTTGTACAGAAGCATCTTTTGTGCGGTCCGGCAAAACGGCGATACGAGCATGAGGAGCAACGGGCATTCGGCGAAGTTTGGCCTGGCGGTCTTGGCGGTGGTGTCATTGGCGATGCTCGTTGTCCGACCGGTTCTGAACGCGGCTGAGTTGGGCGATCGAATCGATGTGATGGTGTATGTTATAGTTATCTTGTATATCGTCCCGGTGATTGTATTCGGTGTGGTTTTTGTGTTGTTGTGGCTGAGCGGTAAGGATGTCCCGGCGATATGGTGCGGCAGCGGTCTGAGTGCGGGACTCTTCTGCGGGATTGTCGCGGCTGCAATACATAATACGATCGATTTTGCGATCTTTGAACCTGCGGTGCTGACACTTTTCTGGATGTCGGCGGCATGTCTGTTTGCAGCGGATTCGCATCGCAAGAGACGAGCGGCCCCAAGGTTTGTGCCGAACAAGCCGCTGCGATTGGCGGTGATCGGCAGTGCGGTGTTGGTGGCGATTGTGTTTGTGGCCGCGGCACTGGCGCCGACGGCTGCAGCGGGGCGGCTTACGCAGCGGGCGCTTAACAATGTTTTTTTGGTGACAGAGTTGTTGGAGGAGGCGGGGAGGCTCGACCGCTTGAGTCCTTCCGCTCCGTCAATGGCCGGTAAGACATACGTGCAGCGGTATTCAGAGGGTGCGAAGAATTCATTGAATCTGGCAAAGGCGTCCGCTTCATTTGAGAACGCGATTAGACGAGATCCGGCATACTTTAAGCACTACGAGAAGATTGGGCAGGTTCACGAGTTGATGGCGACAGCGTCGGCAGACCAGCGGCGCGACCATCTGAAATCGGCCTTCGAGGCTTTCAAGGAGGCCGTGAAGCGGTACCCCGGTTCTGACAGGCTGCACCTCAAGCTTGGACAACTTGCTGATGCCTTGGTAAACAGAGATGCCGCCATAGAGCATTACGGGCGGGTAATTGAGATCGAAGACGCTTACCGGCGGCAGTTTGCCATTATGTATCCTGGGCGCGAACTGTTCAGCAGATTGGGGGAAAGCAATTATCAGTTCGCCAAGGCGCGGCTGGCACAATTGCGGCAAGAGTAGGGGCGGAACGTCAAATGGATGCGCACCTGTCCGCGATCAGTCTTCTGCTTCCGCAAGTATGTCATCTGGAATATCGAAATTGGCATAGACGTTCTGGATATCGTCGTGGTCCTCCAGTTCTTCCATCAGACCAAGAATCTTCCTGGCAGTCTCGGCTTCGCTGACGGGCACCATGTTCTGGGGCACCATTGAGATTTCGGCGAGTTGGACTGGTATCTGTTTGTCCCGAAGCGCCTTGCGGAGATCTTCGTAAGCTGAGGCGGCGCAGGTGAGTTCGTATGTGTGTCCGGTGTTCTGCATGTCATCGGCGCCCGCCGCAAGTGCGATCTCCATGAGGTCGTCTTCGGCGATAGCATCGGCCTGAACGGTGATGAGGCCCTTCTTATGGAACATCCAGCTCACGCAGCCGCTTGCGCCGAGTGAGCCGCCGCGGCGTTCGAAAACCTTTTTTATTTCCGGGGCGGTGCGATGGCGGTTATCGGTGAGACCGTCGGCCATAACGGCGATGCCGCCAGGGGCGTATCCTTCGTAAAGGACTTCTTCATAATTGACACCCCCGAGTTCGCCGGTGCCTTTCTTAATGGCTTTCTCGATGGTGTCCTTGGGCATATTGGCAGCTTTGGCCTTGTCGATGGCGTATCGTAAGGAAAGATTCTGTGCCGGATCGCCGCCGCCGGCCTTGGCTGAGACGATGATCATGCGGGCGATTTTGCTCCACATCTTGCCGCGTTTTGCGTCATTTGCGGCTTTCTTGTATTTAATGCCCGCCCAGTGAGAATGTCCTGCCATATATGAGCACCCTGATAATCAAACCGTGGTTTCTATTCCTGATAAACGTTGGCGAATCAGTGGATAACCTTATTCAATGCGTAGGTGAAAATGCCTGAAGCCCCGGCTCGTTTGAGTTCGGGGATGAGCATTCTTTCGACATGGTCGTCGACTATGATTTCTACGGCGACGTAGTCGCTGTCGGCCAGAGAAGACACGGTGGGACTTTTCTCGGCAGGCAGTATGCTTATGATGGTCGCCAAGTCTTCTTTCCTTACGTTCATCTTCATTCCGACCTTGGTCTTTGCGTCGATGGCCGCGTTAAGAAGGATGCAGATGTTGTCGATTTTCTGACGTTTAAAGGGATCATTCCATGCCTGGCGGTTGGCGATGAACCGCGTGGTTGAGGTCATGATCGTGTCGATGATTCTAAGATTGTTGGCCCGCAACGAGGAGCCGGTTTCGGTGAGCTCGACGATAGCGTCGACAAGCCGGGCCTTGACCTCGGTTGCTCCCCAACTGAATTCGACTTTGACGTCGATGTTTTTTTGTGCAAAATACTTTCTGGTAGCGTTTACCAGTTCTGTTGCTATCAGGCCTCCATTAAGATCTTCGGGTTTTTGCGCGGCGGCTTCATTCGGAACAGCGAGCACCCATCGCGCGGGATTGCTGGTGGCCTTGCTGTAGAGCAGCTCGCAGACCTCGTGGACGTCCGAATCGTTTTCAATGATCCAATCATAACCCGTGAAACCGGCGTCGAGCACACCGTCTTCGACATAGCGGCTCATTTCCTGTGCCCTAAGCAGGATCAATTGAATTTCATCGTCATCAATACGGGGAAAATAGCTGCGTTCGTACCCGGATACGTTGAAACCCGCCCGCTCGAAAAGATCGAACGTGGCGTTCTGCAGACTCCCTTTGGGAATACCCAGTTTCAATGCGCTTGTCGTCAAAACTCTTCTTTCCTTTCCATCACTTGGCTTTCTTTCTTTTTGCAGTTTTCTTTTCGGCGGTTTTGCGTTTTGCGGTGGTTTTTTTCGACGCTCGCGCAGCGGTCTTGCCGGCCTCATCCGTCTTACCGGCTGACTCGGCGGTTGACGCCAGGGACTTCTGGGAAGCTTCGCTCTGCCGTCTCAAGAGAGCGTAGAATTCGTATGCATTGGCGGCCGAGATGTGACGTTCGAGAAACCCCGATATCTCCTCGTCGGAGGCGCCGGGATCGACAAAGCCGTCAGCTCTGAGGTATTCGATCATTCTGGGCGTGAGTGGAACTGCATGACCGTCCAGCGCAGCCAGAAAACAGTAGTCCATAGCGAATTTGCCGGCCGCCTTGAAGCGTTCAAGTTCCTTGCGAGCCTGGCGTTTTCCCATTTGCTGGAGATCGACAAGGCTGACCCTGTCGCGCCGCCTGAAAATGGCATTGAGAACGTCGGCGACAACAGCGGCGGTTTGCCTCGTCTGGGGCGAATCTGAGCCGAAAACATCACAGATTTCCTCATTTCGCGATACTCGCAGGTCATTCAGGTCCACGAAATGAGACGCAATTCGCTTGCGAATGGCCTTGGCCGAGGCAGACCGCTGATGCTCGCTGATCACACCGTAGATGAGCGCCTCGGCGGGATCATCGAAGCTCGAACGGATGACTTTTCCGTGCTTTTTCTTCAGCGAACGATAAAGTTTGCTGATTTCCTTTGCGTAATGGGTGCTGTTTTTCATGATTTTGTGCCGAAAAAATCAATCGTGCTCCTCAGACGGTTCATCATCGGAGGTGTCTTCAGGCCGCTTGTATTCTCTGGCGGCGGCATCGATGAGCCGCAGCGTTTCGAGAGTCTTATGTAATTTGGTATCGAGGTGAAATCGCAGTTTTGGACAGAACTTTGACGTCAGACTCCTGCCGAGTCGGGCCTGGATGTGGCGCGCGGCGTGCTGAATCGCACGAAAAGTCTGCTCTTGCCGTCGTTCGTCCGCCGCCAAGATACTCAGTCCAACGTCTGCATTTTTCAGATCGGGCGAGACGTCAACTTCGGTAACGCTGACGAGGCCCTGAATTCGTGGGTCATTGAGCCTATTGGCGATGGTATCGCTGACCGACTCCCGGATTACGCGCGATACTTTTTCCTGCCTTCTGGATGGTTGCCCTGCTGTCATTATTAACCCGGTGAGTAGCTGCACATTAGAGCGTTCTTGCGACCTCGACGATTTCATAGGCTTCAAAAACATCGTCTCGTTTGATATCGTCAAAGCCGGCGATTTTCACACCACACTCCAAACCTGCCTTTACTTCTCTGACGTCGTCTTTGAAATGCTTAAGGGAATCGATGGTGCAGCCGTCCTTGATGACGATGTTGCCGCGAATGAGCCTCAGTTTGGCCTTCTTCTGAACGATGCCGCTGTCGACGAAACAGCCGGCGATTGTTCCAAGACTTGAGACCTTAAACGTTTCACGTACGACGAGCTTGCCAAGGTGTTTCTCTTCGAACTTCGGCTCCAGCAGACCTGTCATGGCGTCCCGGAGGTCCTCAGTGATCCGATAAATAATATTGTAGAAGCGAATGTCGACGCCCCTTGCATCGGCAATTTCACGGACACGATCTTCAGCGACGACATTAAAACCGATGATGATCGCTCCGGAAGCCTCGGCAAGCACGACATCTCCTTCGTTTACTCCGCCAACTGCGGCATGGATAATCTTGACTTTAACCTCCTCGGTGCTGAGATCGGTCAAGTACTTGATGAGCACGTCGACGGAGCCCTGAACGTCAGCCTTGACGATGAGGTTCAATTCCTTGATATTTCCAGCTTCGATCTGACTGAAAAGGTTATCCAATGTAATCTGCGACCGCTGTGCAAGGGATTGCTCACGGGTCTTTGTCTTGTTCTCCTCTGCGGCATCCTTGGCTTTGTTCAGATCGTCGGTACAGAAGAACCTGTCGCCAGCCTGCGGCGCCTCACTGAGACCCGTAACCTCGACGGCCATGGAACTGGTGGCGCTCTTGATGCTCTTGCCTCGGCTGTCACGAAGCGCACGAACGCGTCCATACCCGGCGCCGGCGAGGATCGCATCGCCCTTGCATAACTTGCCTTCTTTGATGAGCAAGGTAGCTACCACGCCCTGTGTCGTGGTCATCTTGGCTTCAATTACCCAGCCGCTGGCGGGAATCTCGCAATCAGCCTTGTAGTCTTTCAATTCGGCAACATAGTCAAGATGATCAATGAGATCTTCAATGCCTTGGCCGGTTGTCGCGCTGGTCTTCACGATTTCAGTGTTTCCGCCCCACTCGCTGGGAGTAAGTTCGTGTTCGGACAACTGACCGTATATGCGATTAATGTCGACTCCCGGCAGGTCAATCTTGTTGAGGGCGACGAGTATTTCGACGCCCGCGGCTTTTGCATGGTGGATCGCTTCGACTGTCTGGGGCATGACGCCGTCGTCAGCGGCCACGACCAGCACGACGATATCGGTCATGTTTGCGCCGCGCGCACGCATGGCTGTAAAGGCCTCATGCCCCGGCGTGTCGAGGAAGGTGACCTTTTTGTCCTTCCACTCCACGAGCGAGGCGCCAATATGCTGGGTGATACCACCGGCTTCACCGGCCGCCACCGAAGTAGAGCGTATACGGTCAAGGAGGCTCGTCTTACCGTGGTCTACATGGCCTAACATCGTTACCACAGGCGGCCGCTTTTTTACATTGTTGCGAGGCAGATTCTCAAACTCTGTCTGGAGTTGTTCCTGCAGCAGTTGTTTTCGTTCTATAGTCAGTTCTGTCCCGAGTTCCAGAGCGATCAATTCGGCGACATCTGCGCCGATGACCTGATTGGCATTGGCCATAATCCCCTGGCCCATGAGTTTTGCAATAATGTCGCCGGCCTTTACCATGAGCGCAGCGGAGAGTCCTTTGACCGTGATAGGTTCGCTGACGCTGGCCTTTTCGGGCCGCTCCAATTGACTGACGTCGAGTGTCTTCTTCGATTCGATTCGGCGAGCCGGTCTGGATCGTAGAGATTCACCACGTGCTGCAGCGAGCCTGGCGGCTCTTTCCTCAAAATCGCGGGCATGCACGCGCTTGTTGGTGGGAGTGCGGGTTTTTCGTGCGTCGCTTTCGGCCTCCGGCGTGTCCTTTCGGCGGCCGCGGGTGCGATCCCGGCCCTTTCCCTTCTTGCCGGCCACATCGACCCCCTCCGGAATCAGTGGTTCGGAAATAGGCTGATCGAATCTCGGTCGGGCCGGTCGTGCGGGACCTCGCCGGCGGGGCCGCAGTTCCTGGGGTTCGACGCTCTCTACACGAACGACCCGCGGACCCGTCAACTTGGCCGGTCTTGGTTTATCGAGCATTGGTCCGGCCGGTTTGATCTCTTCTCGCTCCGGCTGCGGTGGAGCGGTCTCAGTGTCGAGTGCAGAGGGCTCTTCTTGAATATCGGCGGCAACAAGTTGCTCAGTTTGTACTGGCGGCTCCACCGGCGCCTGCTCCGCCGCCTCTACAGTCTCGGCGGGTTGCGGCGTCTCAGCAACTGGGACTTCGGCGGCCTCCTCGATGCCTGCTATAGCCGGCTGCTCGGTCTCGACTGTCTCTTCGACCTGGCCTGTTTGCTCCTCAGCGGGTGTCTCCTCCAGCACAGGGGGTTCTTCGACGACGGGTTTGGGTTTCTTCTTGACGCGAACTTTTTTCAGATCGACTCGCTTGGCAGTCTCCACGGCAGTTGTGTGCTCGCCTTCGCTGAACCATTCCCGGATGGTGGCGGCCAAGCCGGCCGAAATTGTGGACATATGGTTGGTGATATCCAGACCTTCAGCCTGGCACTTCTCAACGATGGCCTTGCTCTTGACACCTAACTCCTTGGCCAACAAGTGTACTCTTGTGGTTGCTTTAGCCAAACCAATATCTCCACTTCAAAATAAATGCGTTGACCGCCGACACGACTCAATGGCGGCTGACGCCCACAGCATCCCGCAAGTCAATCCTGCGTTTCACTGGATGCGGTATTCTCAAGTTCGTTGCTACGTGTACGTTCCTGGTCCATCAGATCTTCCGCCTGCTTCTTGCTCTTTTCAGCGGCCAGCCGTTTGGCCTCGTTGGTAGCGGCGGTTACGACGATCTGGGCAATCGACGGATCGACGCCCAGCTCTTCGACAAGAGGCTCAAACCCAACCTCTTCCAAGTCGAGAACGGAGATGATGCCGAGAGCAAGCAAATTATCTACGAACGTGTCGTTGATGCCCTCGATGTCCTTAAGGCAGACCGCGAGTCGCTCCACCTCCCGGTTATACTCCGATGGCGTGAGGATGTCTATATCCCAGCCTGTCAGCCGGGCCGCCAGCCGTACGTTCTGACCGTGCTTGCCGATAGCCAGACTTAGCTGATCTTCGCTGACTACGACAGTAGCTCTGCCGAGTTCAAAGCAGATGGCGATTTCACTTACCTCTGCGGGCTTGAGGGCGTTGGCAATCAGGACCTGCGACGAGTCGCTCCAACGCACTATATCAATCTTCTCGCCGCCGAGTTCATCGACGATGTTCCTGATCCTGCTGCCTCGGACGCCTACACACGCGCCAACGGCGTCGACTTTGTCGTCGTGCGAGTGGACGGCGATCTTTGTGCGATAGCCGGCCTCGCGAGCCAGTGCCTTGATTTCGATAATACCTTCGGCTACTTCGGGAACCTCCAGTTCAAACAATCGGCGGATGAAGTCGGGATGTGTGCGTGACAGGATGATACGAACCTGGCTGACGGCATCGCGTACATCCAGAATAAGGCAGCGGATTCTCTCACCTGGGTGGTGAGTCTCGCCGGTTATCTGCTCAGTGCGCGGCATTATTCCTTCGGCTCGATTAAAGGTTACCACGAGAGAGCCGCCCTCATACCGCCCTGCAATACCATTAATAATCTCGCCTTTTCGCTGTACGTATTCGGCGAAAATGCTGTCGCGCTCATCGGCCTTGATCTTCTGTATCATGACCTGCTTGGCTGTCTGGGCGGGAATTCGTCCGAGACGCCGCACGTCTATCTTCTCCTCATCTTTGTAGGCAACAATTTCTCCGTTGGTGCGGTCGATGTTGACGACGATGTCCACCTCGGCTTCTTCCTTTCCATACGATTTTCGTATAGCCGAAACCATAGCCGCTTCGAGGTCCTGAAAAATCGACTCGCGATCGATATTCTTGTCGCGTGCGATATTATCAACGATCCTTATCAGTTCCTGACTCATGTCGTCTATTTCCCTGTTCCCTGAAACAAAAAAAGTGGAAACCTTCAGGCTGCCACTTTATCCTGCAAACAAACCAGACTTGGACCAAGTCACGCTTTATCGCTCATTCGGGCATAGCCACGACCTCCCGCGATAACGTGTCTGCTTGCACGGTCCCTGAAGCGCCAGGCGCCAATACCACACATTTGGCGCATATTAAATCCGTATAGAAACTCTCGATTCTATACGAACACACGACTGATTCCCGCAATATTCAACTTCGTGCACCCTTTCCCTGTCGCTAAAACCAGTACATCCGGCAGATTATAGCTCTCTTACCGGCACTGTCAACACCTTATTAAACGAATTATACGCGACTTTGTTTGCCATTGTTTAATAGTCGACTATAAAACAGATCGAACTTTACAAGCAATATTCCCCCTGCCCTGCAGAGAATAACCCCGCGACTTGATTTGCGGGTTTTCAGGGTATAACTGACGTCTTCTCGTCAACTAATCTGTCTTTGAAAGACTTATCGGCCCATAATTGATAACAGCCGTGACAAGGTCCCCTATGCTGATTCCTTCTTGGCCTTGCCATTCGCGGCAAAGAGGTCTATTTGGCCCTTTATTATATCCTTAGTGATTGTGTAAGAGCGGCCCTTGCCTTCCTCTGGAAGGCGATACATGAAGTCGACCATTAGTTCCTCCGTAATGGCTCTAAGAGCCCTGGCGCCCGTGTCGCGCTGGATAGCCTTGGACGCCAGCATTTTCAGCGCCTCATCCGTAAAACTTAATTGTGACCCTTCCATCTCGAAAAGCTTCTGGTACTGCCGAATAAGGGCATTCTTTGGCTTGGTCAGGATATCCACCAATGCATCAACATCAAGGGCCTGGAGAGTCGTGATGACCGGCAGCCGGCCAACGATTTCGGGTATCATGCCATACTCAATAACGTCTTCCGGAATCACCTGTGCGAGCACGTCACTGTATTCGGCTTTGCTGTCTACGTGGCCGCCGTGTTCACTGGCAAAACCTATTGTCTTCTTGCCGAGGCGTTTCTTGATAATATTCTCAAGACCGACAAAGGTACCCCCGCAGATAAACATGATCTGTGAGGTGTCCATCTGAATGTAGGATTGTTCGGGATGCTTCCGTCCGCCTTGCGGCGGGATGTTGGCGATGGTGCCTTCGAGCATCTTAAGCAGAGCTTGCTGAACGCCTTCGCCGGAGACGTCGCGCGTAATCGACACATTCTGGTTGGTTTTACCTATCTTGTCGATTTCGTCGACATAGACGATGCCTCGCTGGGCGGCCTCAATATCGTAGTCGGCCGACTGCAACAGCCGCAGGAGGAAGTTTTCCACGTCCTCGCCCACATAGCCAGCCTCTGTGACGGTGGTTGCATCGCATATGGCAAATGGCACATGCAGGACCCGCGCAAGTGTGCGAGCAAGCAGCGTTTTGCCCGACCCCGTAGGGCCGATCAACATGATATTGGACTTCTCGATCTCGACGTCGTCGTCCTCCATGTCGGTGTGGAGGAGCCGCTTGTAGTGGTTGTGTACAGCAACCGCCAGGCATTTTTTGGCATGTTGCTGGCCTATGACGTACTGATCCAGAAACTCTTTTATTTCGCGAGGTTTGGGTACCTCTTCCATAGATGCGCTAATGCCCTTGACGCGCTTGCGCTCCTGTCGCACAATGTTGTAGCATAGGTCAATGCATTCGGGGCAAATGAACACACCACCCGGTCCCTCGACAAAGGCGTCCACCTGCTTTTTTGACCGCCCGCAGAAACTGCAGATGTCCCTGCCCCTGCTGTTTGAAGTTTTAGCCATAACTCTCTCCCGTAATATCCGGCTTCAATCCATTTGTCCCGCAACCCGGCGTGCTCATGCCGTTTGCATCCTGCCTTTCACATTATTCTAACCTAAACGATTCTTGCCTTCAACAAGCAATACTCATTATCCCTCATGTGGTTCTTGCCAAGGCATTCTGAACGGCCGCCCCTTGTGCCCCCAGTCTATATCGACTCTTTGGTTAAGTGCGTTAGCAGGTATTAGCGGGAATCTACCGCTGATTCCGCTGCACGGCGTCTGCATTCGCTTTCAGCTCGGCCAGCCTTTCCGCCCAGCTTTCCGGAATATTGCGACCAGCAGATTCCAGAATTTCAATGGCGTGAACGACCCGGGCAGTGTTATCAGGGTCAGCCCGCAAGAAGCAGAGCAGCTCGTAGAACTTTGCCCTCCACCAACTCCACGACTGCGTTGAATCTCTCAGGGCCCAACGAAGATCCGCCCATGCGACAAAGGCCTCGTCGTACTTGGACTGCAATGTAAGCAGGCGGGCCTGGCACCGTAAAAACTCCAAATCCCCTCTAAGCCCGTCCGCCAGATTTCCAAGCCGGGCCTCGATAACAGCCAGTTCATCGGTGCGCAGATTCGAGGATGCAAGCAGAATCTCAGCTCTGAGCAGTTCAGCTTTGGCTGGGGCTGCATCAGCAGCGTTCCTAAGGCAGAAATCGGCCAGGCGCAGGCACTGCTGGACAAAAGTACCGTGGAGACCTGTTTGAGACTGATACAATTCTATGCTTTCGACGGCTGAGGCCAGAATCGTGGAGACGGCAGTTTCAGCCTCCAAAGGCAGTCTTTGCAACACGTTGTCCAGCACTGCCACCGCTTCATGTGTACGGCCCGCTTTGTCCAGCGCAGCACTCTTGAGCACATACAGAGGCCAGATGCCATCTGCGGGTATGCAGTCCAGCATCAAAAGCACTTTTTGCAGGTCGCCGTCACTACCTCGCTCCAGGAGCAGCTTGGCGCAGATTGCCATAGCTTCCTGCTTGGCTCTTCGGCGGTGCTCACTGCTGTCGCCGGGTGATGCAATGAGTCTTTCCAGTTCGGCAATTTGAGCCGTTCTTACGTCTGCGTCGTCTTTATGTTGTTCGAGTTGGGCGTTGATGAGGTCGAGTTGCGCACAGATTGAGAACAGACCCCCGCGGGATGCAATCTGCGCACACAAAGCCCGCCATTCGTTGGCAGGTCCGGCATCGCGGAGTATAGTGGAATACAGATATTCCAGTTGTTCATCGAGATCATTTCCTGCCGTGCTGCAGTAATATTTCATAGCCAGTCTTGCGACATCAAGACATGCATTGTCGTTGTAATAAACTTGATAGGCCAGTTCCGCTGCCCGGTGCGCCGCATCGGCCGCATAATCATCGGAATCGCTGCCGGGCGACGCTTGGCGAGCTTTGGCCGCCTGCACGTAGCAGCTAATCGCCTTCAGGGGATCGGTTTGACGGCAGGCCTCCGCGCAGACGAAAAGTGCAAGAGGCGAAACGTACTGCTCTGCCGCAAACACCTTATCCAGCACCTCGCGGTGTCCGGCTGCGCCGGATTGATGTGCCGCTTTGAGCACAAGCGTTATTTCAACGGAAGTGCGGCGTTTTACCGTTTCCGCATTGAGCCTGCCCAAGTCATTCTGATGTTCCAGCCAGGCGAGTATTGCGCGGCCCATAACGTATTGCGCGTTGGGCCAAGTCGCTGTTGTCTTTGCCAACAGCGTACCTCGTTCGGCCAAATTCAATCTCAGCTCAAGAAACGCTGCCTCCACACTCAGCTCGAAATCTTTGGAACACGCGCCGCCGTTGACTGCCTGCGCGACCCGGCGAAAGTCCGACGCGGAGACCCGCCCCATTAGGGCGAGCCGCAGCAGTATTGCCCTGCACCATAGGGGTTCATCGATGTCTGTTCCGGCCACAATCGCTTCGGTGACCAGTTCGGCCTCGGCGAGTTCGGCCTTGCCGCCGGTTAGCCACAAGGCCTCGGAGCGGAGAAGTTGCACATGGAAGTCATCCTGCGCATCGGAAATGCTCTCTATGTTTGTCAGCACCTTGCGTGCAGCCTGAATTCCCTGATCGTTTTCTGCGGCCTTTGCGCCGTGCAACTCTATACGGCACTTGAGAAGGCGGGTCTTACGACTGTCGGCATAGATGGTACGCCAAAGACCAGTTTCTCCGTACAAGTTCTCCCAGTCAGGAGCTTCATACGCCTCTATGGCGGTGCGAATAAGCTCCTGCCGTTGCAGGACTCGCTCCAATTTGCTCGCCGCCTCACCCGCCAGATCTACCATCCGCAGCCTGTGGTCTTCTCCACAAAAGCCGCCGCAGTACAGATGGCCCAGACGAATTTCCAGACTGTCGCGCATGAAGGCAGAAAAGACCGCCTCTGTTTCCGCGGCGGCCTGCCTAACATCGGCAGCATTGGGCAATCGACTGTCGCCGACTTCCTGAGCATAAAGCGGCAGAACCAGTATCAAGATGACATGTGAGATACCTTGCATGTCAGTGAATCATGCCAAAGGTCACGTCGTTGATTCCCATCGAGTGGAAAACGTTGTATATCTTCACGAGATAGTCCCAAGGGACATCATCGCCGCATATTATCACGACGGGATCGTTGATAGTGCGATGCTGCGATTTCAGCACCTCGACGAATTGCGCGGCCATGCCAAGCAGATCAGCATCGAGTGTTTTTGCGTCTATTACTGACTCTTGCGTTCTGTCGATGGTTCCAAATGCTATTGCGCAGCCGCCGGCGCGTGCATTGATACGAATCTCCAGCGGCTCCACAATTCCGATCTGGCGGGCCTGTGCAGGGCTTGGAAACGTTATCGGCAGGAATTCTTCAGGCGTTCGAAAGCGGAAGGTTAGAATGAAGAACGTCAGCAACAGAAAAACAACATCAATCATCGGAGCCATACGAACACCCACGCCGGATGTCCGCCGCCGCCGAATCGCTACCGCAACCTCGCGCGCCAGCCCCCGCCGAATGTCCAACTGTAGACCGTTCATTCCACTACGACTCGTCGACCATACGCGACATGCCTTCAGTCAAGGCCCGGATATTAAGTTCAACCAGCGAGGCCTTCTTGCCGGCGAACAGATCTGCGACGGCTTGCTCGATGCTTGCCTTTTGCAGAAGGCCTGTCTTTTTGATGAATGCCCCCAGAGCGACGATGTTCGCCACGCGCACGTTGCCCAATTCGTGGGCAATGCCGGAAGCGTTGATGGTGACGACTTGCAGGTCCTCCCGCCGCACTTTGCGATCAACCAAAGACGTGTTGAGTACTGCCAATCCTTCATCCAGTATCAGGGGTTCGAACTTGTCCAGCGACGGCTGATTCATAAGAATGGCCATGTCGGGCCTTTCGACGACCGGGCTTGAGATCTCGCCTTCGGAGATAACGATAGTGGCGTTGGCCGTGCCGCCGCGCATCTCGGCGCCGTAAGAAACCATGCCGGTTACGTTCTTGCCCTCAATGACGCAAGCGCGAGCGATGACGTTTCCGGCTGCAACCACACCTTGGCCGCCAAATCCGGCTATTATTATTTTGATCTCATCGGTCATGATCGTCCCTGCATCGGACACGCTCAATTCCCGTCCTTGTAGACTCCCAGCGGAAACACCTTCTTCATCTCATGATTAACGAAATCCACCGCTTGTGCTGGTGAGACCTTCCAGTCGGTAGGGCACATCGAAAGCACTTCAACCAGCGAGTATCCCTTGCTCTCGACCTGGTTTAGAAACGCCTTGCGAATGGCCTTGCGGGCCTTGATGATGTCTTTTGCCGTACTGACGGCAACTCGTTCGAGATAGGTTACCCCGTCAAGACTGGCCAGCAGTTCGCAAACGCGAAGCGGAGGGCCTTCGTGGTTCAACCCCCGTCCCGCCGGCGTTGTCGTTGTGCTCTGGCCGAGCAAGGTCGTCGGTGCCATTTGCCCGCCGGTCATGCCGTAGACGGCGTTGTTAACGAAAATGGTTGTGATGTTTTCACCGCGATTGGCTGCGTGAATCGTTTCGCTCGTGCCGATGGCGGCTAAGTCGCCGTCGCCCTGGTAGGTGAAGACAATTCGATCGGGCAGCACACGTTTGATACCCGTGGCCACGGCAGGTGGACGGCCATGTGCACACTCAATCACGTCCACATTGAAATAATCGTAAAGCAACACTGCGCACCCTACCGGTGCAGTGCCGATGATGCGCTCACGAATGCCTAATTCATCGATTACTTCCGCGACCAGCCGGTGGACGATACCATGACCACAGCCCGGACAGTAATGCGTCAGGGACTCCAACAGCGCCGTTGGTCTTTCAAACTCCATTCAAACCTCGCTGTCTGCCTGTTCGTTCGGCTGCGATCCCCTCTTCAAAAACTGAGACGATCTTCTCAAGGATCGCCTCCGGCGTAGGGTACCACCCACCGCCTTTTCCGAGGAATTCAACCGGCCGCCGACAGGCAGACGCCAGCTTAACATCCTCGACGAACTGTCCGTTTGACATCTCCACTACGAGGAATCTCTCTGCAGTCTGGGCTGACCGCCTGAAGGGCTCATCCGGGAACGGCCAAAGTGTGATAGGCCGAATAAGGCCGACCTTCATGCCCCGGCTGCGTGCTATCCGCACGGCGCCCCTGGCTATTCGTGCCGTAGTGCCGTATGCCGCGACCACCAGCTCGGCGTCGGCGGTGTCGGTCTCCTCATAAAGACATAATTCGCTGCCAATCTTTTCGTACTTGGCCTTAAGCAGGTCATTGCGCCGCACGAGTTCCATCGCCGGGTGCAGATAAAGCGTCTTGACAACCCGCGGTTGGCGCCCGGCGCAGCCGTCCAGTATCCAGTCTTTATCCGGCAGGCTGGCCACCGGCTCATACGGCGCCAGTACCACCGGCTCGGCCATCTGGCCCAGGATACCATCGCCGAGGATCATCACAGGGTTGCGGTAAAGATCGGCGTAGTCGAACGCGTTCATCGTAAGCTGGTAGAGTTCGGGCAGAGTCGCCGGTGCTAACACGATTAAGCGGTAATCGCCGTGTCCGCCTCCCTTGACGGCCTGAAAGTAATCACCTTGTGAAGCACGAATATTGCCCAAACCTGGACCGCCTCGCTGCATGTTGGCGATGACGCACGGCAGTTCGGCGGCGGCAATATAGCTGATGCCTTCCTGCTTAAGACTGATTCCAGGCGAAGACGAGCTGGTCAGGCACCGTGCCCCGGCGGCCGATGCCCCGAAGAGCATATTAATCGCGGCAACCTCGCTTTCGGCCTGGACGAAAACACCTCCGGCTTCAGGCATTCGGTGCGACATGTACTCCGGGACTTCGTTCTGAGGCGTGATAGGGTAACCCGCGAAGAAGCGGCATCCGGCCTCAATTGCCGCTTCGCACATCACCTCGTTTCCCTTGAGGAGTATCTTACCCTCTGCTTTCAAAACAACCGTTCTCCAACGTCAACGTCGAACGTAGAAATACCACAGGTTTCCGGCGGGACAGGTTACGCCTTACGCCGAGGATTTGTTTGCCTGCGGTTTGCGGCCCGATATAGATATTGCCAAATCCGGGCACATCTGGCAGCACAATGCACACCCGGTGCAGTCGTCAACATTAACGATCTCAGCATACGATTGCCCCGCTTCGTTCAGAAGTTCCGACATTCGGATATTGCCCCTGGGACACTCTGCCACGCAAAGGCAACACCCTTTGCAGCGATTCTTGTCGATCCTGATATCAGCCATTGAATACCTGTGATTCAGTTAACAACCCGTCACAAACAAACATATTAGGACCGCTCGGCGAGACAGTCAACCCCAAAATATTCGAGCGGGCGGCAACAGGATAGACCTGAGAGTTGTGCTCAATCCGGCCAGTCGCCACTGAACACCTCGACGGCGGGGCCGGTCATGTAAACGCAATTGTCCTGCTCGCACCAGTTCAGCTCAAGATCCCCGCCAGGCAGATGTGCCAGTACGAGGCGCTCGCATCGGCCGGCAAGCACTCCGGCGACCGCACTGGCACAGGCGCCAGTGCCGCAGGCCATTGTTATCGCGCTGCCGCGTTCCCATGTCCGCATTGTAAACTCCCGGGGGCTCTGTATACGCACAAAATGCGCATTGATGCGCTCTGGGAAGAACCGATGCCTTTCAATCAGGGGGCCGATGCGTTCCAAGTCTACCGCGGCCGTGTCATCGCAGAAGATAACGGCATGTGGGTTGCCCATGGACACACAGGTCATCAGGAGTTCGCGGTCTGCGACGTAGATCGGCTCATTGACAATGCGCTCGACACCAAGCGCCACGGGGATATCAGAAGCGTTTAGGATCGGTTGACCCATGTTGACACACACACGTTCGACCTTGTCGTCCTCGCCCACCTCCAAACCAAGCGTCAATATGCCGCGGCCGGTCTCCACCCGCAAAGACGATGCAAATGTGCCTTGGCCAGGCACCGAGAACTCTCCCCCTGGCTCAACAACACTGTGGTCATATACATATTTGGCGACGCAACGAATACCGTTGCCGCACATCTGGGCCTCGGAACCATCGGCATTAAACATTCGCATGCGGACCGACGCTTGTTCAGACGGACAGATCAGTATAAGACCATCGGACCCGATGCCGAGATGGCGATCGCTCACGGCGACCGCAAGGGATGCCGGATCAGCCACCTGCTCACCAAAGCAGTTCACATAGACATAATCATTGCCCAAACCATGCATTTTCGTAAAACGCATTACCGTCCCTTTCAACAGCCCTGCATTATACTTCCTGCCTGGCAGATATCAATGCGGCAATTGAAACGAAAAAACCGTCGCCCGAGGGGGACGACGGTCAGTCGTCATACTTTTCTGTATAGATCAGATCGACGCTACGTAATAGCGAACTCCTTGCGCCGGCTGTTCATCTGGGCCTTCAGCCGGGCTATGATCGAGGAATGCATCTGAGATACCCGAGACTCGGAAAGGTCCAGTGTGGCGCCGATCTCCTTCATGGTCATCTCTTCGTAGTAATACAGGACGATGATCAGACGTTCTGCCCGCGTCAGGCCCTTGGTCAACAGGCCCTTGAGGTCGCGTTTCTGCACCTCGTGTACCGGGTTCTGGCTCTTCTGATCTTCGATAATATCGATTTCGCGGATGTCCTTCTCGCCGTCGGATTCGTTGAACTTGTTGCTCAGCGATACCACCCCCGTTGCGGTGGCGTCTTTCTGCAGGCGGTGAAAATCCTCCATCGTCATGTTCAGTTCCGAGGCGATCTCCTTGTCGGTTGGCACCCGCCCGAGCTGCGCCTCCAGCGTCGTTAGAGCACGCTCCAATTGGTGGGCACGGGCGCGAACGAGCCGAGGCACCCAGTCCATGCTGCGAAGCTCATCCAGAATGGAGCCGCGAATGCGCGGTGTGCAGTAGGTCTCGAACTTGACCCCTCGCTCCGGATCAAAGGCATCGATCGCGTCCATCAGCCCGAATATACCGGCACTGATCAGATCGTCCAGTTCCACCTTGTCCGGAAGCTTGGCGTATATTCGGTCGGCGGTATACTTGACCAGCGGCAGGTAGTTCTCCAGAAGGCGGTTTCGCCAGAACTCGTCGTGCGTCTCAAAGAAAGCGTTCCACACTTCCTGGATGTCTTGAACTTGTGCCGTCTTCATTTGTGTACCTCCCTATAGCCTTGAAAACGCCTCTCGCCCGGCGGCAGGGTCCCATAAATGCCTGAAATCACATCCGTGTTGTTACGTCCGGCCCCCTGATGACCCGACATGCCAGCACATCCCTATCGACCAATTGAATTCAGCCCTTTAAAAAAACCACCCATCATCCACCGGGGCAATTCCGCGGTATCTATTGACCTGGCTGCATTGGTCGCAACAGGCCGCATCCGGCTCGACCATGTGTTATTTTGCCTGATAGAATTCACCTTACAGTCTTTCACATCAGAAGAACCGGGGTGTTGAACTCGGATGCTGCTTCTGCTCCAACAGTTCCCCCGCAAACCGGCTGTTAAGAACATTCTCGAAAAGCTTGGACATTTGATCTTTCAGATAAGCCTTGGCGTCAAGTGCCAGCAAACGCGAAGCCTTCTTGTCAACCACCGGAGTTGTTTCGAATCGGCCGTTGTCCATGAATCGAGTGTGCCGTCCATCGCACAGCAGCAGCCTGCGGTTTTGAATATGTTCGAAAATCGCTTGCGTCATGAGATCAGCAAATTCGTTCACGTCCAGGTCCTTGGGTTCGTAACCCGGCTCGTTGACGTTGAGAATATTCGCAGAAATGATCTCGCGGCGCCTTTGTGTGAAGTCCAGTATCTTTGACAACAGGTCCGCGATGTTGTCTGTGGCTATCGATGAAATGTTCATATTTCGACTTCCTGTCCTGAATCCCTTCCCTCATGCGCATCATTGCGCTGAGCCGCTGCATCTTATCGAACGGTCGCGCGGTGCGACCCATCGCGACCTCCGCCTCGCCGCATTATCTTGCGAATCTCGGTAAGTGTCTTGGTCTTGCGCAACTCCATTATCGTCGCAAGCCGTTCGAACACTGTTTCGTCATATAAACGATGGCCGCCTTCGGTCCAGTCCGATTCCTGAATCAAACCCATCGTTGTGTAGTTGTGAATGGTCTGTCGCGTAAACGGCGTGTACCGGACGATCTCCCCGATGCGATACAACTTGGTCGGAACTTCAAATCTCACTTTGTCCTGCTTGGTGGCACTCATATGCTTCACTGAACAAACACCAAAAGCTCAATTTCAATCGCGTACACAGCACCGATCATGCCGAGATTGGCAGCAACTAATTGCCTTTGACGTCCGCAGCGGTCGATTGACCCCCGCCTGACGCCGCGAGCGATTCACAAGAAACGCTCGCTTCCATCTACCGCTTGTGTCAGGGCGGCGTGGTCTTTGCCTGATAGTCGCTTGCCTGACTCGATTAATCTGCTGGCTTAGATGGCTTTTACGTTTTACAAAATGTAAAAGCTATATCCTCCTACGTCAAACATTTTTTTTCGTGTTTTGCCGTGTCAAGGCTCGGGGGAGTGGCAAACCAGGCGGATTATCCGACGATGCCGGCTGCGACGGCAAGACCTTCATCGGAGCCGGTGCGCAGCCGTGAAGTATCTGCCGCCTGGTTTGCTGGCGCAAAAAAGCATATTTATCAGTGT
>Ga0334882_1001105_pt1 | contig 34436 bp, 43 predicted proteins | sample GraSluR1_MG_5_FD_207226 | JGI IMG/M metagenome (GOLD analysis project Ga0334882, IMG submission 207226) | Sludge microbial communities from methane-producing bioreactor in Wageningen University, Netherlands - Granular Sludge_15_04-R1 | ecosystem: Engineered > Bioreactor > Anaerobic >... | reverse complement strand
ATGCAATTCAAGGTGCGTTTGAGGGAAAGCCCTATGTTCCTCCTTCAGCTGCCACTTAACCGAACCCTATTGTGAGGGCGTCTCTGAAGGAATTGCGTTATATGGCCATGGTGGCTGAATAGTTACACATAACCATCATAAACTCTATAGCTGTCGTTTACATGCCTAGATATTATATGCCGCTCGATATCGAATATCCCAGTGTATCTATCGACGAACTCTTTGGATAAATTACCGCCAGAATCTATCTCCCTAAATTCAAGATCTGCTATGCCTGTGGTATGGACTTTGAGGGATGTACTTAGCCGTTCTTTAGAAAATTCTTTATTGTATAGAAATTCTGCACCCGAATAATAGGAACGTTCCCTTCCAAGGTATTCGCGGTCGTTTATCCCTTTTCCAGTGTACTCTATCGTTTTACTCCCATATACCCCATAATAATATTCGCATGTTTCAGGTTTTGTTACTCCAGGCTCTGGATAAAGAACGGCTCTTCCACTGTTGTATATGACCTCATCGGAGCTATAACGACCTTCTAGTGCATTAGTTCGTCCTTGAAACTTGTTCTCTTGGTTATCTATGTTCGCATAATAGGACTGAGGCGGTGCAGCTAATCTGCCTCGGGGAGTAACTTCTATGGCGGATATGTCGCCCTTAACGGATCCAGATACATGGAAATAGACACGCTCACCTTCAGGATAACATATATTCCCCGAAGCCGGTTCCCCTGGTGTTGAATTCATGAACCCCCATTCAAAATTAGTATCGGTATCCTCCCCGTCAGGGTATCTAGACCAAGCACAATAGCTATCGGTATCGTCCCCTAAACAGGGAGTTCTATCTATCTCAACCCCGAACTCATCTTGCAAGACGACGATCTCATTTTTATTATCAAGCCATTGACCAGATCCTACTACAACAACGAAACCGCGTGGGGGTATTGGCGGCGTCGGGGGAATTATTATGCAAGCTTTGATCCCATATACGGTCGAAAGCTTCCAGCCGCTTATATCAGTTTCTTCATCACCTGTATTATATAGCTCCACCCACTCGTTATCGTAATCATCCCCCGGTGGGTTGAGCTCCACTTCATTGATAACCACCTTCGCCGATCCGGAAAAGGCTATTAAGATCAGATATGCGAAGATAATTACAGCGGCTGATCTAGTCGCGTTTCTCCCTCCAGACTTGCCATACTAACAACAATATAAGAAGAACATTTCGGTCCCTCTGATTTTCTCTCATCTCTACCGAGCGATGGACGAGCACGCAGAAGCAGATGCTGCCCTTGCCGGAGCGGGGGATATTCGGATGGGACGGTGATAGACCGGGGCGAGCCGGGGGTGGGGCGATGACTCTAATATATCCCTTCCAGTGTCAGAGCCGGGGCTGTGATCACCAGTACGACGGCGATCCATCTCCGGAGGCGCTGGAGGCGGCGGGCTGGTTATTCGCGAAGAGGCCCGGGACGGTGGCGGATGAGTGGGTGATCCGTTGCCCTCTCCACAAAACGAGGTACATCTTGAAGCAGGTGGAGGGCGGGATGGTGTGAGGGCAGGGTGGTGATCCTCGACCTTTCTTGCTATTTTTATTCGACCTCGATTTAAAAACCTCTACGTGGCTTCTGGAGGGTCTATCCGGCATTTCGCATTAACGGTTTGAACGCTCATTAATTTTCCTGCTATCGATTTTTTGAGAATAGATATCAATCGACTCTGTATAGAGATCAAATAAGGCCAGCTTCATAAAGAATAAGAATATAATTATTAAATTTTTATAATATACTGAATTGTTAATATCGTGTTGACAAATTCTAGTAAAATTATTTTAAACAAAATTTGAGTTAAACGTTTGAATTTATGCACATTTTGGCAAGCAATAAATTCTTAATTTTGCATAGACTTACTGCGGAATGCCGGGTCTATCCCCGGAGGTCATGACTATCACCGGGCTGGCGATCCTCCGCAATAGGGGCTCTGGTGGCGTCTGTCCGGGGCAGACGATCCGGTTCCTGAATATGAACGGATGAGCCATCAGGCGGCGACTCTCCGAGGCGGTGAAATGAGCCATGAAAGAGTTAAAGCCGAGGACCAAGAGCTTGGTGGTTTTTATTGATTTGGTTTATACCCCCCTTTATGAACATCTTCAATTTTATCGATTTATTCTTGAGTAATTATCTAGTACATCTGAATAAGGTAGGTTACTATCCCGGCCAGCACTACAACCAGATATCGGCCACCGGAATCCCATGCACTGAGATGCTCCTGGTATTCTTGCCAAGACATGCCGCCCGGCGGATCATAATCTTCCTGCTCTCGGCTCTCCTCTTCCCTCCGCTGTTGCTCTCGCCACACCTCTTCCCGCCGCTGCTGTTCCTTACGATATTCGGCTATTTGACTTTCAATCTGTTCCATAGGCACCTTACACATCCGGAGATACTCAATGGCGTATTCGTTTAATTTTCCTTCCTTGCCGGTGACCAGATTTAAGACTCTCTCCGCCGCTGACGTATCCTTCGTGCTTATGAAAGCACTAATAGCTTCAACAGGGTGATCTTTCAATCCCTGATATACATCATCACACCTGCTAGTTTGGATCCAGGTAATATACCCTTTCGTAAATTCCTCAGAAATCGTTTGGGCATCCAGCCCGAGGCTTTCCAGGTACTCCAATATGATCCTATTTACAGAATGATCTCGCTTAAGCATTGCATATTCCAGAGCTGCTTCTCTGCCGACATCGCCTGTTTTCATCAGGGCCTGTTTCAACTCGGACTCAAATCCTTGTCGAAACGAGTACTTCAGCAACGGCAAGGAACCGTCTCGTATCATGTTCTTATATCTGTGGATACGACGTGTACTCCGGAAGGCGTTGACTATCCACCTGCCGAATCCCACAAGAAGCAGCAAAAACATCACCCACAACAAAGCTATTCTCAATTCCATGATTACCACTCAGTAAAGTCAGAGTGCTACACTTTAAAAAAGCTTTCTCTCGGCCACGGACGTGTTATAACGACTTTTGGCGTATAACTAAGTTGGGTAGTCTACTGATGAGGTGATCTCCTCATCGTAGCTCTCAAGGGGCTATTGGCGTCGTTTCTGGCGTTGTAGGCGATCTTCTCCCCGCTCCCCTCGCTTCGGGATGGCTGCGATCTTCTCCCCCACTCCCTCCTCCTCGCCGGTGGTTCTGTGAAACCTCACATCCAAACCTGGATAATATCATAGAACTAGACCGGGTGAAGGGGTCCAGGCTCTCCTCCTCCAGCGGCGACGGCATAGAAACATTTTTGGTGGTTGGCGACAGTATCTTTCGTCAGAGAGAGATTAAGATGAGACATAAACCTATTTTGGTTTTGCTGATGCTGGCGGCTCTTGTGGTTCTGGAGGTACCAGCGGCAGCGGATTCGGGTGAGATCAAGAGCACGGTAGCAGAGGTTGTAGATGGCGCAGTGATGCAATGGAATAACACGAATTTTGCAGGATTTTATAACGAGATTGATAGCGAGAGATATACTGCGTGGGGATTTTATGAGGGCGGGATTTTTGGGACCGAGGAGATAATCATGACCATCACCGAGGGGAACGTCCTCGCTGAGGATACAGGCGTCATCTACACCACCGAGGGCCAGAACCACAGGTTCGACTTCGAGGACTGGGGCCAGTACATGACCATCGGCTTCCTGGCCGATGAGTACTTCGCCGCCTACGTCGAAGGAAGCCATCTCTTTGGCAGGTCCACCGACGCCAACCTGATGAAGGACGAGCAGCTCTCCAAGGTTCTGATGGACGATGACGAAGAATGGACCTTCACAAAGAATGATCCTCTGAAGCTTAAGGAAGGTTATGTTCTGGCGATAAAAGGCATTGATGCATATGGGAATATTTGGCTAGAACTGAAGAAAGACGGAGTGGTCGTTGACTCAAGTCTCCTGGCACCCTCCAAGCCGTACGCAGACATTACGGACAAGACCTACGTCTACAAGAAGGACATGGGAAACACTGAGAAGATCGCAATCATCGCTGTCCATTTTCAAGGGAATATCTTCCACGGAACCGGGACCAGCCTCCAGGATGCTGCTACAGTCAACGCTATTTGGCAGATATCGGATACGGCTACATGCATTAAAGAGGATACCAAGGTTGATAAGATGACGATCCAGACCGTGGACGCTGACGAGGTGACTATGATGATTACGATGACTAATAAGGATGAGACGATAACCCTCACAGCGGGCAAAGATATCCCATTGATGGGTAGTATAGGGATCAGGACAACTGCCGAAACGCCCCTCAGTTTCTATCTCTATAGGGGGGAATTAAATCGATGAAACGATATTTTGCGGTGCTGGTGGTGCTGGCGGCGCTGGTGATGCCGGCCACGGCGGATAGGGTAGACGACACAATTTGGGATCTTTTATATGGGGGAACGCCAGACGTCCGAGCGAGTGCCGCTGTAACTTTAGGTAGAGTCAACGATTCTAGAGCGGTAGATCCTCTTATAACAGCACTCAATGATGAAGATAGCAGTGTCCGATTGAATTCTGCAGTGTCTCTCGGCGAGATTGGTGATCCCAGAGCAGTAGGCCCATTAATCGAGGCTCTAGATGATGAAACCCCAGAAGTTCGGAGAAATGCCACAGAGGCCCTCGGTAAATTAGGCGAGCCTGCGGCGGATCCTCTTATTATAGTTCTTAGTGATGAGAATCAATCTTCGGATGTCCGATCACATGCTGCTCTTGCTCTTGGCTTGACCGGCGATCCGAGTGCAGTTGATCCTCTCATAGTGGCACTTAAGGACGATGACCTGTGGGTCCGGTATCAGGCCGCTAGGGCTCTCGGCGAGATCGGTGATCCTAGAGCGGTCGACCCACTCATCGATGCTCTCAATGATGACGAGTGGACCGTCCTGGGGAGCGTTGCAACGGCTCTCGGCGAGATCGGTGATCCTAGAGCGGTCGACCCGCTCATCATGGCACTTAGGTATGAGGACAGCGCGAGGACCGCCCTACTTCGCGCCTTCCCAAATAGGTGGGTCCGAACGTCAGCGGCCGACGCTCTCGGCGATATTGGAGATACAAGAGCGGTTGGTCCGCTTACCACGGCTCTCGGGGACGAAGACGAGTATGTCCGAAAGGCAGCCGCTGAGGCTCTGAAGGCGATCGAAGAGAACACCAGGAGTGATTGACGATGAGAAAAGAGATATTTGCAATTGTGGCGATCGCGGCCCTTATATCCGGAGCGACCGCCGAGGCGGATTTGAGCGCCGACTACAAACAGGGCTACGAGGACGCAGCTAAACTTTTCAAACCGCTAGCATACATGGACGGTGCTCTGTTCTCAACGAAGCTCCTATTAGACACATTCAAGAAGACACAAGACGATGGAGGATTCGCGGGTGCGTTCGCTAGTGGATTCATCGAAGGAGTAGCACCAGGTTACAACGAAATGGCACTGGAATATAACGAATTGGCAGCACAGATGAACCTTGCAATCGATCTGGTGCTTGGGCCGGGCCACGATGATCTGAAATTCGACCGGGCTCCGTTGTTCTATTAGGTTCGGACCTATCCGATGGCGAGGGGTTTTAGCTCCGGGGGGATCATGGCAAAGGTGGCTGAGGAGGCCAGGGTCTCGCCGGGGCTGGTGGGGTTCATTTTAGGGCGATGAAAACCGAAACACTTTTCGTCTGTCGGCACCGTCTCTCTTGAAGGAGCGGAGACTAAGATGAGATTGAGACTGATTTTAGCGGCGCTGGTGATGCTGGCGGCGATGGCGATGCCGGTAACGGGGGATAGGGTGGATGACATAATCTTTGATTTGCTTTATAGTGCCACGCCAGATAAGCGTGCTGAGGCCGCAGTGATTCTAGGGCGCGTCGGAGATTTACGAGCTGTCGATCCTCTCCTTCAGGTACTGACAGATAAAAAAGAAAATTCTACTGTTCGGAGAGCTGCTGCCGCATCTCTCGGCGAGATCGGCGATCCCAGGGCGGTCGATCCTCTCATCGCGGGACTAAAGGATGAAGACTTTTTTGTCCCCGCGACGGCTGCTTGGGCACTTGGCGAGATTGGCGATCCGAGAGCTGTTGATCCTCTCATCGAGGCTCTAGGTGATATAGACTGGCAGTTGAGAATGAATGCCGCCAAAGCCCTCGGTGAAATTAACGATTCCAGAGCAGTCGATCCGCTGATAGAAACTCTAGGCGATCGCAACTGGCAGATCCGAGAAAGAGCGGCCAATGCGTTGGGCAAAATAGGCGATCCAAGAGCAATTGAACCACTTCGTGCAGCACTCATGGACGAAAGCAAGAGGGTAAAGACGGCTGCATCGGCAGCCTTAGCGGCAATAGAGCACGGCGAACCCCCAGGAGTGGGCGGTGAAGATGGAATACTCCAAGATTATTATTTGTTTGTTATATAATGTATGTGGAGTGGAGGTGGACGACGATAGACCGGGGCGAACCGAGGGCGAGGAGGTGATAAGATGCATTCACATGATGAAAAAGCGACTGCCTACCATGAGGCGGGCCATGCTGTCGTATCTTTCGTTTTAGGGCGGAGGGTCAAGCGGGTTAGCATCGAGCCGATGGGCGACGCCGCCGGGTATGTCGAATATTACGATTGGCCGATTATCGCGAAGATCTGTGAGGGACGCATTGCGTTATATGGCTGATGGAGAATCCGGCGGAGGAGGAAAGGATCGTATCGCGTGCTACTTGTTCTGCTGTGGCGGGGTGCATGGCACAAGAGATGGCGTTTCCGGAGAGCGTTGAGCCCTGGCAATGTGAGTGGGATAAAGATAATCTCGTCGATATTCTTGTTGGGTGGAACCCTGATAATGGATGGACCGAGGCAAAACTAGAGGCAGAGGCTATATTATCGAGTAATTGGCATCTGGTAGAGCGTCTAGCTAAGGCCTTGTTATCGAGGAGAACATTAACCGGGAAAGAGGCGAGGGCGATCCTGGCGGGCGAGCCGAGGGCGGGGCGGTGATCCACGCCACCTCTCATTGCTATTTCTATTCGACCTCGATTTAAAAATCTCTACGTGGCTTCTAGAGGGTCTCTCTACTGAGGTCCTTGGCCATTGACCGGGCTGGCGATCCTCCACAGTGGGGGCTCTGGTGGCGGAGGTCTGGCCGTGTCGGTGGTCCTGGAGATCTTCTCCCGTCTCCCCTCCTCCCTCCCAGTTAGTTATGTGACTCTCTCGCATCTAAAGGGGACGGACTACGTAGTCCGGGGTGCCTTTAACCATCGAGGCGTCGGAGGAGTAGCAGAGTCTCTCGGCGGGGGCGGCCGAGACTCTATCGCCGACGATATCGCGGAGCCTGTCGATCAGATCCATGGAAGACCTCATAATCGGGAGAATTGCGGCGCCAAATGGTGGGCGGAGTCGGTGGAGGAATTCCGTCGGGGGGATATAATAGGGTGTCGATGGAGTTGGCCTTTCGCCACCTACATATCAACCGTAGAGCGTTTGTTGTTTGCACTTAGGGTCCAAGATCATGACCTGATACTGTACCGAAAGCTTTTTTCGTTAGATCAGACAACAAAGAGGATAAAAGGAGGGAAAAAGTGATGGTAAATAATAAATGTATATCTATATTGATGATCCTCGCGGTATCAACTATGTTGGTTACTGCAGAACCACCTTATTCAGTTGATTTTGATCTTCGTAATATTGTTGGGTTCAACGATAATGTAATTAATGCAGATGATATTTTAGCATATATTCAGGAAAAATATCCCACTTCTCCCTTGCTTGAAGAAGATGGCATAGGTGAATGCTTCATTACTGCAGGCCAAAGAAATAATGTAAACCCGGCGTTCCTTGTTGCGACCGCTGAATTAGAAGGGAGGTTTGGCACCGCTGGTTGGGCTGCAAATAATTTGAATTGTCATAATACTATGGGGTATGACATTCAGGATCAGGGCCCAGGTCAGTGGAGCTGCATAGACAGTTGGTGTGCAATGATACAACGAGTTGCCTCAGCTATTGCAATAGGAAGCAACTATTATACTCAAAATAGGTTCACCGTCAGTCAAGTTCGAGAGAAGTACGCTACCAGTCCAAACTCCAAAGCTATAGTTCAATTCATGAACGATTTATATATATTTAGTCAAAATCGTAAAGCTAAAAGCTTGAATGTGCCTGCCGTTGATGCTCTTTCAATAGGACTCCCAGATGGATCAAAACCTTCTCAGGTTACATTAACGCTCTACGTCCGCGATGGAAGTGCAAGTGGACCTATAATTCAGGGCGCATGGGTTGTAGGCAGCGACGGATCTGGAAACAGCTTCCAGCAAACCACCAATAGCTTCGGTTATGTTACGCTTAGTGGTGATCCTGGAAGATGGTCCTTCAAAGCTTCAGCGGATGGATATGAGACCAATAGCTGGGATCAGGAGATCATTGATAGCGGTACAAAACATGCTTTCCTACAAAAAGAGGAATATCGGGAAGTTATAAGAATAAATGAATACATAGATAATTCGACTGCCATATCCTGTCCTCCGGGAAGCAAGAGTGCCACGTGTCCTTCTTTATATTACTGCGTTGATTGCGATGGAAACTGTATACAATCGGGAACTGATTATGGAAGAGGATGGTCCTGTGACCTAGGGAAATGGAATTATCGGCCCATGTCTTTGTCAGATTTAGGTACCTATCGCACAACCATTGATAGAGTATACTATGTACCTTATGATTCAGATGCATCAATGGTGATAGCTAATGTAAGGTATGAAAAAGGGGTACAATTCAAGCATGGCTTCAGTCCAAATAAAAATGTATACGCAGATTTTAACTTGAATGGGGCATATTCCCACTTAAGCGGCTTCATAGGTTTGGATGATAAGACAAGTACTTGTTGGGGACGTAATGTTACGGTTACATTCATTGGGGATGAGATAGTCCTTAATACTTTTGATTTGTATCCTGGCGATCTCCCTGTAGACGTTGATATAGATTTAAGTGGAATTCGAAGATTAACCGTGTGGATATATCGAGGAACTAATTGTGGGACTTATGTTGATCTGATAAATATGGATCTCTCAAAATGAAGTTAGTGACTCCATTAGGTGGCTGAAATTTAAACTCTAAATTATAATATTATTTTGTAAACTTATTCCAGCGTATCTACTTAATTATATGAGTTTAATGAAGTGAAACCCACGAAGAGATTTTGTTGGTTATGTAAATTATTTATTACTTTGGGAGCGCAGAGGGTCACGAATACTCCAACCTTTAGGTTTGGGATGAAGTGAACCCTCGCCCGTTTTTCAGCTCATTAGATCGATAAAACATGAGTGACTCCCAAGAGGAAATCAATAGCAATAGAATTCATGCATATCAGGGAATCTGGCCAACTAAGACTCGGAGACTTCTGAAAACCAGAAAGCCGGGCCGCAAGCAGTTTGATCCGACCTCGATATTCAATCCTCTCCTGCGATCCCGGGGGGGCTCTCGTACCGGAGGTCTAGGCTACGACCGGGTCGGCGATCCTCCACAGGCGAGGCGCTGGGGGGCACGCTTTACCTGCTCTTCGACCGCTCCTCTTCAAGCGCTTTCAGCTTACACGCACATCCTCGTTCCTGCTTCCACGTTCGGATTCATTGGTCATCGGTTAAGCCCACCACTCCTCGGTAAAGCGCTTTCTATTTACATGCGGATCTACAGCTTCACTCATACTAAATTCTAAAGATGTTTTTAAGGAAGTTTCTAATCCCATATGTTGAAGGACGCCAGCCAGTAGCGAGCTTGCGTTTTCGGTGAAGATATTGCTCCATCTAAGGGTGGTGAATCTTGCCATCTTAACCTCGGGATTTAAGGCTCGGACAACTTTATAAATTTTCCGACTTATTATTAGCGTAAGTATAGCTATCCAGATCATCGCCTCAATAACTTGAGGATTAGATGTAGGAACCATATCTAGCGCATACCTGCTCTTGAGTTCTTTAAACAGGATCTCGATCTCCCATCGAGCCCCGTACAGCCTCGCTACTTCTTCAGGTTCCAACAACTCTGGAGAGATATTTGTAACATACAAATGATACTTATCTTCATCCTCGTTGTATATTGCCACCAGCCTGAACCGCTCGTTATCTCTTTTCTCCTTGCCTCGATAAGCTCGGCGGTTGAAGTTCACCTCAACTTCGACATCTAATACCTGTCTCTTTAAGTCCTTCAATAAATCCTGAAGATGCTTTCCTCGAACGTCGATGCTTCTGCCTCGACAGGTACGATGGGTTTCAATGATGAGAGGATTAGCGTTGCTTTTCAGCCTCGAAACGAAGTATCCGCCGTTTTCCTTGATCCGAGTAAACATCTGATACTTGTAGAACCCCAGGTCAATAAGCAGGATCCGGTCCTTTATCCATGGCCCTATCCTCAAAGTCTTTATGTCGTTCGTGTTTTCGGAGAAGAGAGCTACGCTCTTAGGACCGCAAGCTATTGCGCTGGTGAGGACGGAAACCTTGACACCTGCTGCTACTTTTCGCGATCTCGTGGCTGGCCAGATCTTTGCCAGCTTTGAGTGTAACCTGACGATGGTCGAGTCCTGGATCAAGACGTCTTCGAAAGGTGAAAGACGATCGCTGAGGGTTCGACCGGGTTCCTGAGCCGAGTATTCAACGCCTCGAACTACACACTCTCGGAGAAACGCAACAAGCTCTGGAGTGAACCTGTAGTACCAGCTACTATCGCTCAAAATCTGCTTAGAAAATCTCTCATAGTCGCGCTTAAGAGCTGCAAGAGTCCGTTGAAGAAAGACCCCATAGCCTATCGATAGAGACCAGAAGATATAAATTGGATCGATCTTACGCTCACGCTTTATCAAACCTGTCTCTTTCGCCTTATCTCTCAGCCATTCAGGCGGAAATAGAGCACAAAGCTCCATCATAATCAGGTCAATATCCACATTTAAGTGACGAGCGACCACGGATGCTACCCCCGGTGAATTATATATCAGTGGTCTATAGTTCCAATAGGTTATTAATAAGGTTATGCTATATTTTGTATAACGGAAGTGGGATCAAAAATCAGCGAGACTATTTAAACCGATCCTTAACCGATGACCCATGCGTTCGGATTAAATAGAGGACTACGACGCTGGCAACGAGGAAGGCGACGTTGATATGCAAGGTCCATCGGCAAGAATTGTTGGCCCAAAAACCCGTGGGAGCGGCGGGTGTGGGGACGGGAACGGGCATGTCGGGGGACATTAGCTCTCCTCCTCCTCAGCGTCGTCATCGTCAGCCGGGGCGTCCCTGGCAAAACGCAAAGCGGTGAGTCGCCGCTCTAGGACGTCGAGTTCGGCCTCCAGTTGCTCCCTCTCAGCGTCGCAGAACGCGTCGTGTAGGAGCAGCGTCAACATTGCTTCCTTACACGCGATCTCCTTACGGACCACAGCCAGGGCCTTTAGTCGGGGGGACTTGTGCTCATTGGGCTTTTCGGGTTCTTCGGGCTCTTCCTGCTCGTCCAGCGCCTCAGCTACGAACTCGTTGAGATCCAGGTCAGCAGCAAGTTCCTCGTGCTCACTATCGAGCGTGACATGATAATGGGTATCGTTATCGACCTCATTCAAGCACTCCAGGAGATGGTCGACAAGATCCTCGACCTCTGCGACGGTGAGACGCTGAACGGCGGTGCTCCTGCAGGTCCGAACGGCGCACCGGGGGCGCTGGGCCTGGGATAGCCAGACAGCTCCACAAGCACTACATTTCACGATGGTATTTTTACTTGCCATGATTAATATACTATGGTACGTCCCATGGTATAAATATATTTCTTTAAATGGAAAGATATATACATGGTCATCTATAATGAGATTTTGGTACTTCATTGATGGTACACGCATTTTTGCGCGTGGAATATGCGAGCTGCGGGATTTAATCCAACGTGTTAGACGGCAATTTCCCTTGTGATCGATGGTACGATTCCGGGCAATGGTCCTTGGCAGGACTCCGGGATATTACCATCAGTGCAAAAATGCCGCCTGGTCATCTTTCTATGCATCACTGCAGTACCCAAGGGCAGGTTTTCTTGGCAATTTTCAATTGGTACAGACGTTTTGGTATCAAAAAACGGCATAACCGATAGGTTCGGTTGGGGCGTGGCCTTTTGGTACTGCGGTACTGATGCTCATTTTTTGTGGTACTGGTGATCATTGCCGGGGGCGATACCATTTCGACTAAAGAGTTTTCATTCAGAGATAAAAGGTGGGTGGTAGTGGCGGCGGTAGCGAAAAGCCGTCCTATACAATCTTTTCAGATATTTGTTGAAGAGCAGTACAATGATTGGGGCTAATCACTGGCCGGGGGGATTCGGACTACACGAGGGGGGTCTCTGGAGGGCTTGGTTGAGTCTCAGGGGAGGATGGGAGCATCGCGACGGCCTGCCTGACTCCCTTAAAGCCACAGGGGACGGTCGCGGAGAATGGGAGGGTTACTGACCGGAATAGGCCAAAATGATGCGATAGATTGTCCTTTTGTCCTGCATGTGAATCACGTGAATAATTCACGTGAATATTCACGTGTATACATAATTTAAATAGTATCTAAACCGCACCGGATATTGGGCGACTGCACGGCAGTGCAACTGGTAACGTATGAATGTCCCGGGCAACCGTATACATAAAAAGGTGACTCTAATGACACGTGAAAAAAAACAAGTGACTGTGCACCTACTATCACAGGTAGCGGACAGGTACATAAATGCCGCATCGAACTTGAACATGTCTCTCTCCGCTTTCTGTGGGATCCTGCTGGCTATCGGTTTTGTGACACTATATGAAAATCCTGCAGTATTGAGAGAAGTTTTGGAATCGGGGGGAACAGTCCGATGAAAAAGTCCGAGGTGGGGGCGGCAACCCCCAGCAACCCAATTCTCGGCGATGATCTAGATTCTAGATACGCAGCGATACTATATAACTCCTTCTATCGACGGCAGGAGGGGCGAATATGAGCACATTAACGTGCCCTGCTCCCCACCTCCAGGGAAGAGGTTGTAGGTTTACAATAATCCCCCCGGCTGGCCACAAGCACACCCTGAAGGATGGGACGGAGAAGGTCTACACCGGAAAGAACCCACAAGGCAAAAACTGGGCAGGGGATGGCGGTTCCAACTACTCCGAGAAGGATATCAGATTGGAGAAGAACATCGGCAGGGGCTGGAACCACGGGCTAGTCTGCGGAACCGGGGGAGTGATCGTCTTCGACGGGGACAACAGCGAACGGCTCCAGGAGCTTGGAGTCTTACAGAAAATTCCCCCCACCGTCCAAGTGGAGAGCAGGCCCGGCCACCGCCATCACCATCTCCTATGTCCCGAGCTGAAGAAGAAATTCGTCTTCTACGATCCCATCCTTACAGAAGAGAAAGACGGGAAGGTCCAGCGGCTCCATTTAGGGGAGGTCCTGGGCCCAGGAGGCCACGCCGTTCTCCCAGGCTCCACCCACCCCTCCGGGACGAAATATCATATCGTCGAGGGATGCCCCCAGGAGATGGCGGATATCACCCTGGACCAGCTGAAGGAGATCGTAAGCGGCCTCGAATTTACCTCCGACCCCAACAGACACATCTCGTTTGAAGAGGCGACAGGAACCGGGACCTCACACAAGGCAAAAACGGAAAACGCTAGCAAGAAGGGCAAAACCCCCAGAAAGTCGAGGAAAACCGCCACCACCTCTCTCTCGGACCAGCTGGACGTGACCGCCGTCTTAGCGGCTTATAGCTGGACGCCGAAGAGGAGCGAGGGCGATCAGGCCAAAGGCGAGCCACCGGGCCACTCCTCCGAGAGCGGTGATTGCTTCCAGATCAATCTCCAAACTGGGCAATGGCACTGTAAGCAATGCGAAGCGGGAGGCGATCTGGCTTCCCTGGTAGCGGTAATGGCGGGGATCATCCCATGCACCGGCCACGCCGATCTAAAAAATAAGGCGGTCTTCGCCGAGGTGCTTGCCGAATGTGAGGAGCAGGGGTGGATAGCGAAAAAGATAGAACTTCACCCTATCGAAGCCCTTCGCTTGATACTCGCCGACTGCGACGGAGCGGTGCGAAATGATGGTGTGGGTCTGTCAAAAAGGGATGCAGAAGATCTTACCGATATTATCAAGCGAATCGAAGACGGGGAGACCAATTTTTCTAAGGAGGAACATTGGACAGTATACAATAAAATGAAGAAGTACCGCAACACCCAACTCTCAGGTTACACTCTGATCAAACCGTCGAAGAAGGGAGAAGATAGCGATTCGATGGCCACAATAATGGTGGAGCTTGCAATTAAGAGCGGCGCATCATTTTGGCAAACCCCTGAGGCTGAGGGTTTCATAACCATGCAAGTGAACACCCACTTCGAGCACCACCCACTAAAGTCGAGCCGTGTTAAGGATTTCCTGAGCGAGTTGCTATACGGACACGACGGGCGAGCGGCTACTCGGAATGGGATCACCGACGCCGTTAATACCCTCTCCGCACGGGCCAGATTCGAGGGAGAGGTCCATGAGGTATTTACAAGAGTCGCGGGACACCATCATAAAATTTTCATCGATCTCGGGGACGCTGACTGGCGGGCGGTCGAAATATCCGCCGAGGGGTGGCGGATCATCCCATCCGGGGAGATCCCCGTAAAATTCCGACGGGCCAAGGGGACCCTACCTCTCCCATCGCCGATCACCGGCGGTACATTGGATGACCTGCGGCGCGTTCTTAATGTTCCTGTCGGGAGCCCTTGGACCCTCCTCCGATCCTGGATTTTGCAGGCGCTCAGGCCAAAAGGACCGTATCCGGTTCTGATAGTAGACGGTGAGCAGGGCTCAGGAAAATCGTGGTTAGGCCGGATTCTTCGGCACGTGATAGACCCCAATTCAGCCCCCCTCCGTAGACCGCCGCGGAACGATCACGAGCTTATGATAGCAGCCACAAACGCTCACATCCTGGCATTTGACAACCTCTCCACAATCCCGCCATGGTTGGCCGATGCGTTTTGCGTGGTTTCAACGGGTGGGGGGATGAGTGTCCGACGCCTGTATACCGATGATGAGGAGGAAATATTCAACGTGCAGCGCCCTATTATCCTTAACAGTATTGCAGAGCTGACCACACGCGGGGACCTGCTCGATCGGGCGATAACGCTACACCTCCCCAGGATCACAGATGAAAAAAGAAAATCCGAGGAGGAGATTTTTGCGGAGCTGGACCGGATTGGACCAGGGGTCCTAGGAGCAATTTGTGATACCCTATCGGGCGGTTTGCGTGCGTTCCCACACGTGAAACTTGCGTCGCTTCCCCGCATGGCGGATTTCGCGAAGTGGGCTACTGCCTGCGAAATCGCCATAGGGAGGAGCCAGGGCGAATTTATTGACGCGTTCAACGAGAACCAGGACAAGGCGAAGGCGGAGCTTATCGAAAATGATACATTCTCCGCCGCTTTAGTAGCGCTGGTGAACGCCGCTCCCGCCGGAGAGTTGGAGATCACCTCGACCCTCCTCCTGACGACCCTTGAATCCCGGTGCAATGTAATGTCCAATCGCGATCGCCCCGATGGCTGGCCTAGATCCGGGAAAGGGGTTAGGGGGAAAATCCGGCGGATCGCCCCGGGACTACGGGCGGTGGGGATTGACGTCTCCGAGGGCCGTACTAAGAGGGAGCGGTCTCTAATTTTCAGGAGGCGGACATAATGACCGCGCTACATTTGTCACAAAATATCACAAATGACGATTACAGCGCACACAGTGCAGCCGGTGAAATATTGTGCAGAAGTTATGTGTCACCAACACCATTCGAAAAAACAATACCTAGCGATACAGTATTAATAAATCGGGTGACACTTGTGACACATAGGGTGACACATGCGACGAGAAATATAAAAACAACGGGAGCCTCATTTTCGCGGATCGATGACACTTATGACACTTGTTTTTCAATTGATTATCGAGAGGGGGGGAAGAGAGGAATGAGAAGAGAGAGACGGACGGGGGGGGGGGAGAGAGAGGGGGTCTGAGATGCAATTAGGCGTTTCTATGTGTCATAAGTGTCATCGATGCTACAAAATTCGTCGCCTGATATTTTTATTTCCGGTGACGCATGTGTCATCTAAGTGTCATCTAAGTGTCACCGGTGCCACGCAAAATTGCCCCTTTGCACCGCCTGATATTTTTATTTCCGCTGACGCATGTGTCATCACGGAGACGAATAATCGTCGGATATCTCGACGTGCCCGGGAGGCGGAGCGGCCGGAGGCGGTGATATGAGCCCGCTCCAGGCGGATCTGGCCTCTTTCGCTGGAGGGGTGTATAATCTACCCTCTTCTGAATCAGACCCTGCCTACGAGCTCCTGGGCTCTGGTGCTGGCTTCTGCCCGAGCTGCCGGCGGTGGATAGGTGACTCCGGTATCTACTCTGTGGAGTGGCGGGGGCGGGTCTGCTGGACCTGTTGCCAGCAAAACGCGAGACCCCCAAAAGCACCCTCGACCGCACCGCTGCATAGTGATATCGCGCCATCGGCGATCCCAGAGAGACCGGACTACAGCACTCTTCCGACCTACGAGGAAATGAAGCTCATCGATTGGCGTGAATATCGCCCTCGTGTACTCGACGAGGCCCGGCTGCTCATCGCTTCGATCGATCTACGAGACGAGGGGATTTCCCGTGAGTCGATCATCGCGGCCCTGGAGAGGATCGTAGGGAGACCGCCGCCTCTTGATATCGTGCGAAATTCGATGTGCGCGGTGAAGGCAGTTATTGCCGCTGATGAGGAGGCGCGGTAATGTCACCACGGCGTGATCCCCCTCGGAAAGGATTTCGGGCAAGACCCTTGAAGGAGAAACGGGCCACCACTTCCACATCGTCGGCCGCCAATGACTCTCATATCCCTACCGCTCCGTCGTGGGCACGGGAGATCATCGATGCGGCCATGAGACGAGATCGGCTTCGGTTCGATGACAATCCCGGCCTGACCCGATTTACTCGCCCCACAGTCTTAGGAGAATTTTGGCCAATCGTATTTCCGGCGGATATGGAGGTGTTGGTATCCCGTATTCCTGGTAAGCCGATCAATATCCGCGCGCGTATTCCCTCCCCGACCAGGCCCGTTTGTGAGTCGGATAGGTTAGCGATTGAGAGCATTGCTGAAGGGGATGGTATCTCAATGCTGATCGATTTCAACAAGCACCCAGCCTCTCGGAAAGGGGGTTTAGTTGTTATCGATGTTGATACCGCCGATGAAGGGAGGGGGTGATCATGGTCTCTCAGAGGGACATCATCGCCATTTTCGATGTCGGTGAGGTGTTGACAGCGCATCAGATAAGGGATCGCCTGCCCGGTAATCTACATATTTCCGGGATCGTCCACGCTATAAATCGCCTCCGACGGTGGGGGGCACTTTGAAAACGTCGTTGTCAGCAATTCCCCACGAGGTGCGAAAATCTGGGGGTATCGGCAGATATGGTAATATGTATAAAAACGGAGTGCATTAAAATGGAATCGATAACATTGAACTCGACCGCAGCCGAGTACGAAGAAGACCGGGGGCGGAAGTGAGTCTGCCCTATCACCTCCGCTCCCCGCCCGACCCCCATTTGCGGAAGGGCAGGCCCATCGTTAACCCGACCGCCTCTCCCGTCGAATCCCTCCCGGAGCTTCTCAATCGAGGCCACCAGCTCCTCCTGCAACTGGACAGAGAGCATGAGAGGATTCGCCACGAGGTCCAAACTGCTCTCAGGCCGGTTCCCCAAGCGTGGAAGGGGGCGAGGTTGGCGAAAGGCGACTATGACGCCGCCTATGCCGAGCTGATGGCCCTGTCCAAGCGGATCAACACGCTCCTGGCTGAGGATCACCCGGAGTTCATGCAGTGCAACCCCGAACCTGCGGCGAGCTTCGGTCTCGTGCCTGGTGGAGGGCAGCGGAAGAGACGGGAACGGAATAGGGACGACCCGCCGCGGAGGGAGCGTGATTTCTGACAATCCACGTGTTACTTTTTCTTCGATTATTGATACAGATATTGAGTCGTCTTCGGTCGATGGGGCGTCTTGTAGGGTCTTTACGGGGACCTCCAGCCGGACCTCTACGTGTACCTCCTATGGAACCTTCGGAGGGATATCCACCTAAAGGCCCGATAACCCCGGCCCTTTCTCACCGTTCTTTCGGAGAGACCTGTAAAAAACTTTTAAAAATTTTTCCATATTAGTTTCGAAGAACCCGATTTTAGCCAATTATCGATATGCTTCGGTCCATTCACCGATAACGCAACTGAATTCTAAACAAATTATAATAACCACAACATAACAGCGCAGGTCCAATGTTATTCTCGGTGTTTTATAGAATTTATTCTCTGGGGGTGACCGGGACTCCGAGGGCGACGGTGGAATAGGAAAAGCTCATACCCGCCAAGCTGCCTCCAGGGTCACCAGCACCCTGCCCGGAGAGGATCACATTACTGGAGCCAGTATCGGTCCTCTGACGTGAGATCGTTAAGGATTCGATTAGAGATTTTTAAATCGGAGTTGGGATAAAAATAACGCGTCCCATCTCCCGGATCTGGCAGAGGTTCTCCTTGATGACGTTCCCCGTCGGGGAACCGGTCCTGATGAGGAGAGAGCCGCAGCACCCCTCCTTCGGGAGGAGGGAGACGCCGAACCGCTTTAGGATTCTGAAGGTCTTTGCCGCCACCTCAGGATAACGGTAGGAGTCGAGGCAGCCGACGAAGTAGACGGCCTCGGCCTTCTCCTTTATGGCGTCGGCGTCCGAGAGCCAGGCGAGCCTCTCGCCGGCCTCGTCGAAGGTGTTCCCGCTCCCCGCCACCTTCGTTCGGAATCACGCCTGGGCCTCGGTCATGATCCCCTGGGAGACAAGCCCCTTCCTCGCCACTTGGACGATCTCGGGGGGTTCGCCCCCGCGGGGCAGCTCGCGGCGCAGATACCGCTGGTGGTGCAGGTGTTGAAGCTGTCGAGGACAGAGGCGTCGGAGGCGAGCCCTTCACCGAGGGGCTTGACGACAATGACCCGGCCCCGGGTATTTCGCGACTTCCAGCGGAGGACCTCGAAGGCGGTGCAGACCGACCGGCAGGTGCCGCACCGGATGCAGACCTCCAGGTCCCGAGGGTTGGTGGAGATCCCGGCCGTCTCGATCTCTGTCTCGGTCTTCATCTTGGTCCCTCTCCTCGAATCCTCCACCTCTCTCTTCATCACCCTCATCCCTCGCCCCCTGGGGAGGGGCCGTCCTCGAGGACGAGCTTTCCGGGGTTCATGATTCCTCGCAGGTCCAACGCACCCTTTATCGCCTTCATCACCGAGAGAGCGCCGAAGCCGACCTGCTCTGCCATGTACTCCGACGGGGGGCTCCGATCCCGTGTTCGGAGCTGACCGTCCCCCCGAGGCGGATCGTCGCCCTGTGGATAGCGTCGCCTCCCCGGCGAGCCTCGCCCACTCTCCGTCATCCAAAACGTCGATGAAGAGGGCGACGTGGAGGTTTCCGTCGCCGATGTGGCCGTACTTCATTGCCGGGATCCCGAACCGGTCCGAGATCTTAGCCACCTCCCTTATCAGCGCCGGGTTCATCTTGATGGGGACGCCGACGTCCTCGCCAACGTAGATGCGGCACTTCGTCGGGTCGAGGCGGGAGATGGCCGCCCCCACAAGGCGGCAGGCGGCCCAGATCTCCTCCATCTCCCCGGCCCCGTAGACGACGGCCACCGAAGGGCCCGCATCGGAGGCAGAACAGAGGGTGGAGATCTATTCGGCCGTCTCCTCCTCCGCCACCGCCCCCTCGGACCCGTCCACCTCGAAGAGGAGGACGTCGCTGTCGGGCAGTTTGAGGGAGGGTCCCAGCGCCGCAGGACCGCCACCGTCTTCTTGTCGAGGATCTCGCAGGCGGAAAGGACGATCCCCGCTGCGAGGGTGGCGGAGACGGCCTGCCCTGCCTCCTCCGCCATGCTATAGGAGGCGATGACGAGCCGCCGGGCCTTCGGCAGGGGCGCGACCCGGAGGACCGCATGGGTGATGACCCCCAGGGTCCCCTCCAAGCCGATGAATAGCCTAGTTAAATCTTATCCCGCCGCAGCCTTGGGTTCCGCGAGCCTGTCCTAACGACGCGGCCGTAGGCGAGGACGATCCCCAGGTCGAGTACTTAGTTATTGGGCGTCCCGTACTTGACGGACCTCATCCCGTAGCCGTTGTTGGCGATGAGGCCGCCGATGGTGCAAAAGTTCGCCGAGCCGGGGTCGGGGGAAAGAAGAACCCGTAAAGCCGCAGCCGTTCATTCAGCCACGCCTGGACCGCCCCCGGCTCGACGACGACGGCCAAATTGGCTAGATCCATCTCCAGAATCCGGTCCATCCCCGAGAGGTCGAGGACGATCCCGCCCCGCCCGCGAGCCCCGTCCCCGCGCCCCGGGCTGTGACGGGGACCCCTTCGGCGGCGGCCAGTTCCACCACCGAAGAGACCTCCGCCGTCGACAGGGTGCGGACTACGTAGTCGGGCACCCCCCTGACCTGGGAGGCGTCGGAGGAGTAGCAGAGCCTCTCTGCGGGGGAGGTGGAGGCACTATCGCCGACGATAATGCGTAGCTTCTCGATAATATCCATGGGAGACCTTATAATCGGGAGAATTGCGGCGCCGAACGGCGGGCGGAGTCGGAGGAGGAATTCTGTCGGGGGGATATAATAGGGTGCCGATGAGGAAAATAAGCAGGCAATATTTTTAGATATATGGATATATTTTATGTTGAATCGCTCAGGTGGCGCAGATCGCAGATCTCTGCTCAGCCATCATGTTCAGAAGTATCGCAGCATCTTCGTCACGGAAGTTGGAGCACAATGGCTCGAAGTCCTCGGGGAGACGGCACCTGATGATCAGCCGCTCGGTCTCGATGGAGGGTGGGATCGTGCAAAGGGCAGCCGGGCGGCGCGCAAAGGCAGCGGGATAGTATAATTATACTGGGTACGTAGTCGGAGAGGCCGGGTCATAGGTAAGACTGCCAGTTGTCATGGGGAATCACTGGCTGACGATGACCGAAAGCATTGTCGTTTCCACCGGACTGAGGGGGAGTTAGAAGAGAGTTGCTACAATCAGTTAGGGGGAAAGACAGTGGCATCTCAAAAATCTCGGATTAATACAACAAAAGATTTATACATACCAAAGGTCTAAAACAGGTCCAAAGGAGACTGCGATGACTGAGAACAAGCCAACCTTTGTATTACTTAGCGGCGGAGTGGACTCAACAGCTTGTGTTCACTACTATCTCAGCCAAGGATTTGATGTTAGAGGATGTTTTATCGATTACGGCCAAATAGCAAATAAAAATGAATATAATAGTGCTATCAATATAGCCTCATTCTATAGAATTCATTTAGACCATCTTATCTTAAAATCGTTACGATCATATTCACAAGGGGAAATTAAAGGAAGAAATGCATTCTTAGTGCTAGCCTTGCTTCTAGCAAATCCAAGAATGAAGGGAATAATTTCAATGGGGATTCACTCTGGCACGCCTTACTATGATTGTAGCGAATTATTTATTAATGATATAAATATGATATTGAATGGATATACAGATGGGCAAACAGTCTTAGAAGCACCTTTCCTCAAATGGGATAAAAAGATGGTATATCGTTACTGCGAAAAATATAAATTACCTATTCATCTGACTTATAGTTGCGAAAATGGTACAGACGTTCCATGTGGTAGATGTCTATCATGTCTCGATCGGAGTGCCCTAAATGTTGGCTAGACGAATGTTTTTAAAAAATTCAGAAGGAGTTGTTATCGGAACAACTCCTATGCTCGTACCATCTTTTTCAAGTAGAGCAAATATCGATATTCGAAAAATTTTAACACATATAGGGCCACATATAAAAGGCCCCATTTTAATAAGTGCCTATGATATGCATTATGTTAAAGGATTCCCCTTAGTCGAATTTCCGACATTAATATTTATTGATAGCGGTGGATATGAATGCGCAAAAGGAAATGAAATATCTGAGCTTGGATTTTATAAAGCGGATGCTAATGATTGGAGCAGAGAATCACATTTAGAAATCGTAGCCTCGTTGGATAAAAGACCTCCACCAAAAGTGATCGTTAGTTACGATCATCCTTCAGAACCACAAATAATAGAGAATCAAATCAAAACTGCAAAAGAATTATTTCAAAAAACTGATGGTTTTTTAAAAGAAATTCTAATCAAGCCAGAGCCAGAAAGTGCAACAAGGAGTAAGGCAAAAATCGATCTCGAACAAGTTATAAGGAATCTCAGACAATTAACTCGATTCGATATATTGGGCTTTACTGAAAAAGAGCTGGGCTCAAGCGTTCTAGAACGCATGGTATCGATAGCAATAATAAGAGAGGAGATGGATAGGCTCAAAATAAATATCCCAATTCATATTTTCGGCAGTCTCGACACAATAACAACTCCGCTTTATTATCTTTCCGGCGCTGATATATTTGATGGCCTGGCGTGGTTGCGTTTCATTCTTTCAACCAAAGGAACGTTATATTTGGATAGTTACGGGCCCAGAGAATGTGGAATTGAAGTACCTACAGATAGTATATGGATACAATACCTTATAAGAAATATATCCTATCTTAATAGATTATCTATAAATTTGGAGAAATTCCAATCAACAGGGGATTTTAGTCACTTAGGGGAAGAATCCGACTTTTTCAAGGATTCGTTAGAGGACTTAAAAGTAAGGATTGGTGGCGATAATAATGGGCAGTAGTGGTGGCATTTTTGGAGACAAATCTACTAATGATATCAACAAGTTAATCGAGGAAGCTAAAGAGAGTACCCGCGATAAGGATTATGAGAGAGGAATTGCCGAGTTTATCAGTATATTGCTTTCTACATATAATGAAAGGGATGTTGAATCGATCCGAAGGCATTTGGATGAAATTGAGACCTTTATCGAAGATGAATTTGGTGGAGCGATTGATCTAAGGTTTGGGGGTTCCGTTAGCAAGCATACTTATGTAGATGGTTTGAGTGATGTCGACGTTTTATTGCTCATCAATAAATTAGATTTGTCACGTCTGTCTCCAAGAGATGTATTGAAAAAAATCCAAAAAGAATTATCAGATAGGAGATTTAGAGATATCAAGGATATCAATGTTGGAAAATTGGCAATCACAGTAACATTTACAGATAATACTGAAATTCAATTTTTACCCGCAATAAAACGGGGTGAAGGCTTCAAGATTCCAACAGAAAGTGGAGACGCATGGTCAAGTATCATCAGGCCAGATAAATTTGCAGAACGTTTAACTGATATCAACCAGTCATGCGGTTTAAAGGTAGTCCCAGTCATAAAATTAGTCAAGGGAATCAACTCTCAGTTTCCAGAATCACAACAATTAAAAGGTTATCACATTGAATCCTTAGCAATAGAGATATTTAAGTCATATCCAGAATCGAGTCCAAAGACGCCCAAGGAAATGCTCAAATATTTCTTTGAGAAAGGACGAGATCTAATTAAGACACCTATAAGAGATAGGACGGGGCAGTCAATAAATGTGGATGAATATCTAGGCCTTGAAAACTCCAAAGATCGTCTGAGATTGAGCAATACCTTGGATATTTATTATAGACGAATGAACGATGCAGACACGATGGGCGACATTTCACGATGGAAAAGTATTTTGGGGATTTAAGCATGAATCATTTAGCTTCAAAATATATATATGCAAAAAATACTATTATTGACAGTGGTTATGAAGAAGAGATCTTATGGCAATCTTCTTCATGCTTCGACGACTTAGACGAAGCGAGCTTTTTAAGAGAATTGGCTTGGGTAATTTTGTCTTCTGGCATGAAAGAAAGAGTTATAAGAAAGCTATTTAGTAATATATCGGAATGTTTTTTTTACTGGCAATCTGCCAAAAAAATCATAGAAAATGGTGAGAAATGCTTCAATGATGCAATTATTTATTTTAATAATAAGCCTAAAATATCTTCTATTATTTATGCTGCCCATAAACTAAACGAAATCGAATTCGATGACTTTAAGATCGAAGTATACGAAGATCCCATCGGAAACCTCCAGGAATTTCCCTATATTGGGCCAATTACTGTTTATCATTTAGCTAAAAATATTGGTTTGCCCGTAGCTAAACCTGATCGCCATCTTACTAGAATTGCAAATGCAGAAGGCTATTCAGATGTTCAAGCATTTTGCAAACATATATCATATTTATGTGGAGATCCTGTACCTGTCGTAGATATAGTTCTTTGGAGATTTGCAACGATCGAGAGGGATTACTTAAGTATTTTTACAAATGAACCAAAATACTAATATCGAAGTAGACCGCATCAAATGCTGCATGAAATGTGATGCCTCTGCTAAGGTAATTCAGATTGCTGGGAGTTGCTCCAGAAAAATAGATAGCAATCTTGTCAAGTTTTCTCACGCAACCGTAAAAAATATAACAAATGACTTAATTAAGTTGGGATATAGTATAGTAACAACTGTCGGTTCAGAAGAGCGAATGAACGAAGAGGACGATTCTTCTGAGACAATTATATATTATTGGGATGTATTGGATGCTGTTTATGAACACATGCAATCTGCATCGTTAGAGTGTAGTTCGAGAATCCTAGCGTATGTCGTTGCATCTGAAAAAGCAGAAAAACAAATACCCGAATATAGGAAGGATATGTGGAAGGATCTGATCAACAGAGGGGTTATTTCTTTTTTTAATATAAATCCCGGGTGGAACTCTGGAGCATGCAAGCGACTACAGCAAGAGAAATTGTCCGATGCATTGATTACGCTGGGTGGAGGCGAGGGTGTTGAGCATTTAGCATCCCTTTATGTCGCAAATGGAAAACCTGTTTTACCGCTTGACATGCCACTAGATTCAAGTTGTAGCGATGGCCTTGGTGGATCATCTTTGCTATCAAAAATTGCAATATCGCACCCAGAAAGATTTATTCCGCGGCTTAAAAACGCTTCACAGCTCATTAGTTTAAGATACAACAACTACGAGGATTCGCCCGAAAAATATGCTAATTCTATCACCGAGTTCATCAAGAACAATGTAAAACCCCAAGTTTTTTATATTAGAATTTTAAATAATGAGTTATCTGAATACGAAAGCGTGGAGAAATTTTTTCGATCTATAGTTGACCCAATTATAGCGGAACGTGGGTATTGCATAAAAGAAATGGGGACTTCTGAAACAAGAAATCCATTCATAAATGTTGAGATATTTGAAGAAATATATAAATCATCGGTTGTAATAGCTGATATATCAGGTTTAAGAAACAATTGCTTCATGGAAATGGGATATGCGTTCGGTCTAAATAAAAAAGTCCTATTAACAGCTGCATATGGAACAGAACTCCCATTCGATCCTAAAGCAATCCCTTGCTATTTCTGGAATATAGGATACCCTGAGTTTGATCAAAGAGAAAACTTTAAAGAATTCTGGGATAAAAATATCAACCGACCACCACTAATATCAAGAGATTATATATTTTAATCTTAAATCCAATTCAAACGATTAACGTAATCAAACATAAAATGCGTCAGTTACACACAGAATTTCCGTCGAGCCTATTGGATTAGTGTTACCACTCTGCAAAATACGCTTCTGAGGAGTACATCGGCTCTGACGTTAGCTCCTTCTCTCACAAAACCCTCCTCAACACCGGAATCCCACATTCCGCTCCTTAACTTCCGAAATCGAGAATTTTGCTAGCTAGCGATTCCACTAATATAATTATAAATATGGCCATTCATTTACATTAATATTGTATCTGCTATTGCTGACCCCCTAGTGAGCGAGTATCTCATCGAGTCATGTCGAATGAAATAATCAACATAATGTCAACATAAACAAATTCAAATATCATATTAAATTATAATGATTGAGTTGGAGATTAAAAATCGATAGCAGCACAAATACCAATTTCAATACGCAAGGTGCGGAATGTGGGGTCTAACGTGATAAAAATAGATACTTATGAGAGATTTTTAAGGTGGATGATTTTCCGGTTTTGTGGGCCAGTCGATTTCGGGTATCCAGGGCCGCAGCATTAAGCAGGTCGGAGTTTGAAGTTCATGCTTCTGGACCCGGTCACCGATGGTAAGACGATGTCGAACCCCCCTCGGAAAGGCCGATTAAGCGGGTTTTAAATCGATCTCGAATAAAAATGAGGAGAGGAGAGGAAGATCACTGCCCCGTCTGGATCTTCACCAACGCTTCCGCCGCATATGATTGGACATACCACTTCTTGTCCCACGAAGCCACCCTGGTAAGTGCATCAATCGCCCTGGGGTCGCCGATTTTGCCTAGAGCCCTGGCAGCATCACGTCGGACATAAGGGTCCTTATCCTTGAGAGCATCGATAAGAGGATCGACTGCTCTGGCGTCGCCGATCTCGCCTAGAGCCGAGGCAGCATGGGTTCGGACCCAATCGTCCTCATCCTTGAGCGCCCTGGCGAGAGGATCGACCGCCTTGGCATCGCCGATCTTGCCTAGAGCCCTGGCAGCCTTCTCTCGGACTGTCCGATCTTCATCCTTGAGGGCATCGATGAGATGATCGACCACTCTGGCATCGCCGATCTCGCCGAGATCTCTGTGATCAGACGTTCGGACCAGATGATCCTCATCTTTGAAGGCTTCGATGAGGGGATCGGCCGCTATGGCATCTCTCATTTCTTCAAGGACCGAAGATTTCTGCCATTCTGGCATAGCTGATACCAAAATCTCGATATTGTATGCTCTAAACGATCGGCCACTTTTTGCTATAAGATAGAAATGAAGATCACACTCTCCTGGTCTAGTGAACATTATTGGCAATGTCAGGTTAACTCCCCAGTGAGGCGTTGTACCATCGTCCCGAGCCAGCTTTTCCAGCTCGGCCCCATCCCTAGCTCCACCAGCAAATAGCGTATCATAAAATATCTCAGATACAACAGTAAAGCTATCGTAATCGTTTGCATTGTAGAATGGTGAATTCAGTGGAGGTATAGGAGGTTCAAGTTTTAGCTTTTCTTTAGCGAGGTCGTATAAGCCTGGAACCACAAAGGCCACTCCCAATACCGTATCTGCAAACCACTTTTGCCAGAAACCTATTTCAAAGTCACTAGCCGGATTTATAAGGCGCCAACTTTTATCAGTCTTTTTGTAATAAAGAGATATTGGGTACGCATTAACCCGGTCATCAGGGTAAGCAAAGTAGTATTGATAGGGGTACCAATAAATTCTATCTTCGTTTCTTTCCAGAAGAATCTTATACTCCACTTCCTCGTTTACCACTGGGTTTTTCGGACCAGAAATTATTAAATCGTATCCTGAGACATCGTTTGACTTATATAGAATATCTATACCTGATTTGCCAACTTGATCCTTGCTACTTAGCCAAAATGCTTCACTTTTGGTTCTGCGGTCTAGCTCGCCTTCCATACGATTGGTATCGCTGTTATAGTTTTTCCACAAAGCCACAGTTGCCTTATAAGGACCATTAAGAACTAGTTCTGGTGGATACCAATAAAGTTGGACTAGGATGGAATCCCCAGGTCGAATAGGCTCGGTTTGATAGGGCGCAGCATCCCACCACTTACCTGTAGAGTCTTGAACAGAATAACCTAAATAAAACGAATGAGTTTGTGTGCCAGTATTTTTAAAACTAACAACAGTCGGAATCCGTTCATCATAATTGTAGGTAAGGACATTGGGCCAACCCAGATAAGTTATTTGGCCGCCCACCGCCGCTGAAGTTATTTGATAGATATCGCCGAGAGCCTGGGCGGCCCCCGATCGGACCGAACGAGCTTCGTCCTTAAGAGCCTCTATGAGAGGATCGACCGCCCTGGCGTCGCCGATCTCGCCAAGAGCCACGGCAGCCTCATGCCGGACAAACGGATCCAGTCTACAATGAGGATCCTTGAGTGCCTCTATGAGAGGATCGACCGCCCTGATATCGCCGATCTTGCCGAGAGCCCAGGCAGCCATCCCTTGAACAGCCCAACCTAGGCGAGGATGGAACTCATCCTGGAGAGCATCGATGAGAGGTTCGATCGCTCTGGGGTCACCGATCTCGCCAAGAGCCCAGGCAGCTCTCCGTCTGACTTCCACTTCCTCATCCTTGAGAGCCTCTATGAGAGGATCGACCGCCCTGGCATCGCCGATCTCGACGAGAGCGAGGGCAGCACTCGACCGGACCGCAGGGGACCACCCGAACTTCAAGTCACGTATCAGGTCGTCCACCTTATCCGCCGTTACCGGCATCGCCAGCGCCGCTAGCACCACCAGCGCCGCAAAAATCGGGCTCAATCGCATTCCAATCTCCACTCCTTTACGATTAATTATCCCCGACAGAAGAAAAGTGTTTCGATGCTTGCGGCTCCGCGTATCCGGGCGTCGAGAGGATGAAGGGGCTCGAAGGAAAATGTAACTCCCGGCGACTGTCGGAGAGGGGGGACAACTCTACCGATATCGAACAGTCTAAAAGTTAGCGTTTTTCTCCATAAACGCTAACTTTTATAGAGTTTGAGCTCCCAAGGCGATGGGGATGTACCTATTGCTTCTGGTTACCAAATCCGCTAAAAACAACTACGCAAAAAGATTGAGGTTGGGTGGGGCGAGGGACTCAAACCCCTGAGTTCAAGTCAAGAATACGCGGAAACCTGGGCCACTTCTTCCTGGCCGAGAGCCCGGAGAGCTAAGCTCCTTGCCCGCAGGACCATAGGGTCGTCGGGATCCAGTCTCATGGTTTCGTCGTAAGCCTCGATAGCATCCTCAAACCAGCCGAGCTCAGCGAGAACTACGCCCCGGTTGTACAGGGTTGCTGGTATCCTCGGGGTTGATCCTGATGGCTTCATCGTAGGCTTCGAGAGCCTCATCTAGCCTGCCTGGATCAGTCAAGGCGACACCCTTGTTGTACTGTATGATATGACTATCAGGGGCCAGCCTAGCTGCTTCGTTGTAGGCTTCGAGGGCTTCTTCGATCTCACCCGCTTCATGATGAGCAAGGCCAGCACAGAGCCGTTAGGCGGCTCCATCGGGCACCTCTTCGTCTACTCCCCCGCCATCCTCGATCTCGAGGCCTTTGATCTCCTCACCTTCATTCTCTTTGTTTTCGAGGGCTGGGGCCGAATTCTCCAAGTGTAAACTGATCCTGGAGATGGATCTCCTTGGACTTGTGATCGATCAAGAGCAGGTCCATCATCTGAAACGCGTTCCTGACCGCCTTGGCTCTGGCATGGTTGTTGAAGTACATCCTGACCTTAGCGGTCTTCAATTCGGCATCCCTTATCCTCTGTACCCATCGATCAAGTTGATCCTTGTCATAGAGGTAGTCGTACCGATCGAGCCGATGGTCGTCCTCTTTCTCTCTGCCGTACCAGATATCGTAGTTTCTGCCGTGAAACCGGATATAGGCATGATCCGCAGTCATCATCCCAGGGTAGTGACCGGGACCATCGATCAGCACGTTTGCAGCGTTCCTCTCCCTCAGAACCTCCGAAGCTTCTGGATCGATCTCCTTTTTCTCCTCGTCCATCCAGCTGCTGTGCCTGAACTCCACCGCCAGATCGTACCCTCGCGAGACGAGAGTGTCCAGAACACAGGTTAGGCTTCCCAGAGCTTTTCCTTCGTTCTTGAAATAGGGGGATAGCTGGAAGAGGACACCGCCGAGAAGGTCTGCCTCGGCAAGGGGGGATAAGCATGTTTTATCAAAGGTGGTCGTCCAGAAGAGGGCCTTCTCCTCGTCGCCTTCCACCAGGGATTGATGGGTGACGAGACCCGGCATCTTCACCGAGTACTCTAAACCTCCCTCTCGACCCTTTACCTTCTTGATCCAGGATTGGACCTGCCGCTTTCCCGGAGGATGGTAATAGGTGCTGTTGATCTCCACCGTGTCGAAGAACTGAGCGTAGTAGGCGAGCCACTCTCCCTTCTTCTTCGCCAGTTCCATGGGGTAGAAGCGACCTACCCAGTCGTCATAAGACCAGCCGCTGCATCCTACCAGAATGCTCATTGAATCGAGTTTATATTAGACCATTATTTATATACTCTCGGATAATTAGGTTGTAAAGGGAGCGTCAGGAGAGGCTGATGAAGGGGGCATTATCTTGGTTCTCTCCTGACCTTTGCTCATACCATAGTGAAAGGATGGAATTTTAGGGCGGCTCATGTCTTCCATCCCACATATATCCAAAGGACAACATCATAGAAAAGCCAGAACCTTGTGGCGCGAAAGTATTCCCGCTGGTTCTTCTAGACGAATCTTCCTTCAATGGACCTGAAGACGAAAGCAGCTTCGTCCCAAGCTTTGTCGATTAGCATTCCATAATAGTCCAGATCAAACTCGGAAGCGTCCCACTCTGTATCGACGTCCCACTCTCCAGCATCTCGCACAACGAACCCCACAGTCATCCCCGGCGAGACCTTCACACCTCTCCTCCGATAGGCATCGATCGCAGAAGCTTGGACGCACCTCTTCTCGTAGTTCAGCTTGCTTATCCTTCTATGAATGACCATCTCAGAGGGATCTGCCCCTTGTAGTCCCCGGTGATACCTATCCATGATCTCTTGCGCTTGGGGTTTGATACGACGTAACTCATCAATGCTCCGAGCCTCACCCATCTTCGCGAATACCTCCATCTGCATCCTCCTAATGTACTCTGGGGTATCCCTCTTACGTGCCGCCACACCTCGCACCTTCAGCTTGCCGCTGGACATGCGACCGAAGTAGCGGTTGTTGGCTCCGAAACCGTCAGCCAGAGGCATAAATACGATCCAATCGTAGTGGTCGAGTTCGGTGCCTATCCCTGTTGCAGCTTCCACCCTTTCCTTGAACTCGGTCGCATCGCCACCTTTGACCCAGAGACAGTCGACTATACCGTGGAGCACCTCCAGGTTCATGCTCTCGGCGATATCTTTGGCTTGCAGCAGCAGGTCTCTTGAGATGGAGGTTATGGACTCGTGGACCTCGATCCTGCCGAATTTGGCGTTCTTGTAGCCGGTATAGCCAAAGCATGTGACCAGCATCCACTTCAGGATAGAATCAAATCCTTTGTACCTGGAGTCCTCCTTCTTCAGCCTCTTGGTCTTGAGTCTCAGATCTAGCAGCGGCTCGATGACGGAACTCAAGAACCCCCTTCTCTTGGAACCATCCAGCGTTTCGGGTGATAGGTTGTAGTTGACTATGATGCTGGGGTAAAATGAGGTGAAGTCCAGTTCGTGGACCCCCTCGTAGACTCCTGGTTTGGGCTGGAATATCATGCCACCCTTGTCCGCTGCCTTCAACTCGCCGATCTTTCTTTGTCGCTCTGCATCATGCTTCCTGAAGGGTACGGCGATCCCCCGCCTCAAAGCTTCGTAGACCTCATAGTTGGAGATGAGGGTGCCTGGGGTGAATCGCGACGTTAAGTTAGGGGATAGACCTGTCAGCCTCGAAGCCAGGATGATACCTTCGATACCGCTTTCCCTGTAAGTGAAACTGTTCTCTGGATCGATGAGAATCCTACCCTCCGGGATCACCGCACCATGCTTATGCTCCACCTTGCCGTAGCTGAAGTAGGACTTGGATGCCATGGTCCTGAACCAGCCGGTCCTGCTGAGGTATGGTTCGAGTCCAAACTTTTCAGCCTTCGTGACGATTCTGGGTATCCACTGATCACCGTCCGGGAAGAGGATGACATCAGGATCAATGACCTTCACCAGGTCGAAGAGGTCACCCAGAACCTGCCGCTCGGATCCCTTGAGTCTCCTCTCCCGACCGCCGTTTTCGACCGATATCTCGACAATCGTCCTTGCGAGTTGGGGGTTCGCGTTGACCTCAATCTTCAGAGAGGTGAGTGGTATTTCAAAATCCGTATCAAACCTCGACTCGTCCTCGTCGCCACAGGGGAATAGACCCTTATCTGCAAGATATCGTTGATCGATCCTGAGGTCGACGTTGTAGAGTTGGACTTGCATCCTGGTCTGCTTCTCGATCTTCAGGGCAACATCCTTTGGTGCCCAGATCTCGTAGCCGTCCCGAGAGCCGTAGACGGTATCGAAGATGCACTCCTTAACCTTGAACCTGCTTTCCAGCCCCTCGATCATCTCCCAGTGAGCGTGGGGATCTTCGAGATAAAGGTAGAAAGAAGGTTGATACCTGAAGGTGAGCGGTTTGGGTGACCCCAGTTCTCGGTCCCAGAGTTCTACAGCGCCTCGATGATACGAGTCAAATATCCACATCTTCTATCTTCTCGCCCCTCTCCCGGTCGATCTCCTTCAGCAGTTCGATCAGGACGGAGAAAACCGCCGCTTCGAGAGGGTCGTCGATGGCGTAGAACGACTCGCTGGAATGCATCTTTCCCATCTCGGCGACCCTTTGACCATATATCTGGTCCTCTTTCTTCAGCGCCCGAGATGCCTTCAGCCACCTTTGGGATACATCGTGCGACCCCATTCGAACACTCTTGAAAGTCCGGCCCATCAGAACGCCCCCAGGGTTTTCTGCCCTCTCGGACCAGGCGCAACCTTCTTTGTAGATCGCTTGTGGACGTATTTGTGCACCTCATTGAAGACGAAAACCCTGTCCGCGAACTTGGATATCTCATCGAGATGTCGATCGGTCCACGGTGAGTAAACGAGTACGGATGAGCGGTTCGACACCTCCTTCAAAGCTTGACCGACGTACTCAGCCATCTCGGTTGCATCTTCGAAGAGGCTCGGGTCATGCTCCAATATGATCAGGGTCTGATATGCCTCTTTGAGGACGGTCATTAGTTGGTAGGTGGTGAAGGCTCTCCTGATATCCAATTCGGTGAATCGCCTATCGAGTTTGTCGAGGATGCGCGAATAATTCCCGGATACGCAGAGTACTTGGAGTCGCTCAAGTTCCTTCAGGTTGTAGTTTAGCGAATCTACGAGCATTTTGTCCGGCCCGATGAGGACGCTGAATGAGTTGGGGGTAAGAGTCAGAGGGGATCGCAGTTCGAGTTCCATAATCAGCTATTATCTCTCCAATGGGGATGAGGCTACAGGATGGGCGGCGCGAAAGTATTCTGCCCGTCTTCGCGCACACAAAAATGGAAAATGAGAAGATCGCACTTATGCCCAGAATCGTGTAGGGCGCCATGCAATCTTCGAATCTTCTAAGATATGAATGGTGAGGATATTATTTATATACGATCCGTGCACCGCGAAAGTATTTTGCCGCCACGATCTATTTAGGGATACGAATTTCACGTTTAGGAGGAAAGGATCAAGGAGTCTGCTGAGGCGATGAAAAGCATACTGACGCTACGAACTTTCCTCCTCCCCATCCAGCTATTCTTTGGACCACATATTCCATTTTTTAACAGCATCTCAATGTAATTGGTGGTCTAAAGCTGTCCAGCATCCAATCCCCAAGTTGAAACTCAAGAGATGATGATGCTGGACATGGACGAGGTCACATCACTTTTGACCTTTGCTCTTTAGCTTCTCAATCAAGCTTGAAACCCGCTCTCGGGTCTCCTGAGTCGTAGTTCCGTCTTTCTCGATCTGGATATTTACTATATCGCCGTCTTTTGATCCGGGCGGCATCAAAGATATGGGGATCTCAAATCTGATCGATTCATCTTCTCTAAGGAGAAGGACGGCCAAGTGCCCTTCAACCCTATCAATTGTAGCTTTCGTATCCATCACCTCATGGCGGGCGACACGCCCCGCATGGAGTATAACCTTTCGACCTCGCATCTGCCGACGATGAGAAAGTCACGAGATTTGCAGGACTTATCCTCTTGGCGGAGGAACAACTTGGGTAGTGGTATTTATCGGATTTTTTCGATCCCACAAACGGACCAGCACTGACTGCCGCAGCTACACTGCTGGTGGTAGTGGTCGCAGTAGTAGCGGCAAGACTTGAAGTACTTGTGGTGGTGTCGAAACCTGTACTGTACCGCTTTGTCGTTACCGAATAGGTCTTCCCGTCTGTGGTCACAATGACGTTGCCGCTAGTGTCGGTCCTGTAAATCTCAGATCCGACTGCTTGGAGGTTCGAGAGGACCAGCTGAGTGGGGTGTCCATAAGAGTTGTCGGCGCCCACCTGTATAATACTGACTTCAGGAGAGACGGCTCTGAGGAACGGGCGGCTTGTAGAATACCTGCTCCCGTGATGCCCGACCTTCAGTATAGTAGAGTCTAGATCAAAACCCGACGAAATGAGATGGTTCTCGGTATCATGACCTGCATCGCCTGTCATCAGGAAGGAGACCTGTCCATAGGTGATTTTGAGGATTAGGCTGTTGTCGTTTAGGTCGGTGAACGGCTGCTCTGGAGGGGGTGATAATACCAGGATGGTTATGTTGGAGTCGAAATCGATGGCATCTCCTGGCTCCGGGACGATGTATGGGATGTCTTTGCGGTCTATCAGGTTGAGCATATCTTCGAAGGTCCGCGTAGTATGCACCTGCCCGCTATCTATGAATCTGCCGACATGAAACTGATTCAATACCGCGATCA
>Ga0334882_1001104_pt1 | contig 34483 bp, 27 predicted proteins | sample GraSluR1_MG_5_FD_207226 | JGI IMG/M metagenome (GOLD analysis project Ga0334882, IMG submission 207226) | Sludge microbial communities from methane-producing bioreactor in Wageningen University, Netherlands - Granular Sludge_15_04-R1 | ecosystem: Engineered > Bioreactor > Anaerobic >... | reverse complement strand
GACGGAGACGCTTGGTCGGTGCAGGGCGGGGCGTCCAAGTATGGCCTTGTCACCTCTGGAAAGGTGAACGGCACGACCGTCGAATTGGACGCCGGGCAGGCCGCCACCTGGTTCGCGGTGCCATCCGACGGCACGCTGTCGGAACTGGCAAAGCTGGCCGCCGATCCCGTGGTCTCGACCTCGGTGTCCTACGAGGTGGCCGACCGGGTCAGCACGACCATCGACTACCACACGAGGGACGGCGGGCAGACCGCCGTGGCGGCGATGCCGCATCAGAAGGACAGCCTGCTGACCGACGCCGCGCCAATCGGCAGCTATCCCAGCATCTTCGGCACCCTGACCCTGTATCCCGGCAGCGAACTGAAATGGGACGCGCCGGCGCAGCAGGCTCGCACCAGCCTCGATCTCTCGGGGCTGAGCAGCAGCGAACGCGATGAGGTCGCCCAGGCCGTGCGCGCCGACATCGCGGCCGCGCAGCCCTATCCTGCCGACACCTACTTCGGCGGCAAGGCGCTTTACCGGGACGCCCAGCTGATCCAGATCGCCCGTCAGGTGGGAGCGGACGATGCAGCTGAGCAGCTCACCAGCAAGGTGACCGCAGAGCTGGAGAAGTGGATGGAGCCGGATGGTTGCCAGACGCGCGACGCGTTCTGCTTCTTCTACGACACCCGCAACCACGGCCTCGTCGGTAATGTGGCGTCATTCGGCTCGGACGAGTTCAATGATCACCACTTCCATTACGGCTACTTCCTTTACGCCGCGGGTGTGCTCGCCGCCGACGATCCGGCGCTGGCTGAACGGATCGCCCCGGTGATGAATCTGCTGGCCGCAGACATCGCCAGTTTCCCGGCGAGTGACTTCTTCGTAGCCAATCGCAATTTCGATCCCTACCAGTCGCATTCCTGGGCGTCCGGAACCGCTCCGTTCGCCGATGGCAACAACCAGGAGTCGGCCTCCGAGGCCGTGACCGCCTACGCCGGGCTGACGCTGTGGGCCCGCGCCAGCGGGGACGAGCCGTTGGAGGCGCAGGCCGGCTGGATGCACGCGCTGGAGGCGGCCTCGGCCCGGGCCTACTGGACCGATTTCGACCTGGACGATCCGGTGTACAAGGGCTTCGGCCACACCATCACACCGCTGATCTTCGGCGGTAAGCGGGATTACGCCACCTGGTTCTCGGCCGAACCGGCCGCGGCGTTGGCCATTCTGTTGCTGCCGGTGAGTCCTTCGTCCGACCAGCTGGGCGGCGACCCGGACCGCATCAAGCAGAACGTGGCCGAGGCCACCGCGACCAAGGGGTTCGAGCAGCAGTACGGCGACTACCTCCTGATGTACTCGGCGATGGCCGGGGAGCAGGAGCGTCGTGACGCGCTGGAGATTGCCCGGCGGATGGACCGCGAGCTGATCGATGACGGCAATACGTACAGCTACCTGCTGGCGTGGTTGTTGAGTTTGAAGGAGTGAGCTCCGGGGGTGGTTTCTGCGGTGGTGTGGCGGCGGTTCTGCTGCCGCACCACCGCAGCTGGCACTAGTCGCTCCCCGACAAGCAGGATCGCGCCTTTCCCGTATCCTGACTTGGTAACAGTGAGGAGCGCTAGTGTCCGACGAATCCAAACCGCGTGATTCACTCCAGCCTTATCAACGAGCATTGATCATCGGTGCACTGCTCGCACTCGCACTCGGGGTTCTTGGTTGGGCGCAGGCTTATCCTGATGCTCGATGGGACGAGTGGGTCTATCGTTCGCTGATCCTGTTCGGGCTGGCTTACGACCTGCCCGCGCAAGTCAGCCCGCCGCTGGCATTGAACCTGGCTCGTTTCTTGGCATTCTTGGTCTTGTTCGGGGCGGCACTGGCTGTCGCCATCAGAGTCCTCGATCGTCATGGCGCGCTGCGGAAGGCTCGACGTTGCCGCGAGCACATCGTGGTTCTCGGCAATTCCACAGAAGTGGTGGGCCTCGCGCTCAACTACCGCAAGCGCAAATCGCGCGGCATGCAGGATTCTGTTGTGGTCGTGGGCGAGCAGCCGCAAGATGCGGAACTACAGCTCAGGGCCGAGGGCATCGTGCTGGTGCCCGCGGCCAGCGATGATTCCCTACGCCGCATCCTGCAAGATGCCAAGGAGGTGATCGTCGCAGCGGCGACGGATCAGGAGACCGCGAAGCTGGCCACACGCGTGGGGTCCTTGTTCGACAACACCGGATTCCCCACGAAAGTGCTGTTCGCCGGGCGCCAAGTCGCTCAGCAATGGAATCGCACTGGTGAGGGCACCGCGCTGTGCAAGACCACGCAGCTTGCCATCGCAACCTTGCGGATTTGCCCGCCACGGTTGGACGATTCTGTCAGTCCTCCGCCGATCGTTGTCGGTGATTGCTGGGAGGCCGCTGAGATCGCCCGACAGGCAGTTGTCGGCTGGCAACAGCTCGGAGAACGGATGACCGTACACTGTGTGGGCATCGACCGCAGCTGGGTGGACGAGGCCGCTTCCGGCATCGAAGACCGCTCCAATCTCTTGTTCATCCCGACCGCCCGCAGTCCGCAGTCGGTGGTGCACATCGTGGATGGGCTACTCAGCGCCTGGGTTGAGCCGCCCGCAAGCAAAGCCACCAGTAGCGGGCCGGCGATCATCGTGGCCGTGGCCGACCCGACCGAGGGCTTCCCCGTCGCCGCTGCAGTTGCTGAGGCGTTCCCGAGCGCCCGGGTTGCCGCGCTGGTGGACGACATTGCAGTGTGGCAGCAATGCCTGGATCAGTCGCCCGCCAAACCTGTCCTGATCTCGCAGCGAGGACTGCTCACCGATCCGGCCGTGCTCGCGCTGACTTCCACCGCGATTCTCGCCGACCAGCTGCTGCTCGATGCATCACGGTGGCCTGACGAAGTACCAACCCTGTTCGGGACCATTGATCGCGGACCTTCAGGATCTCCCGAATTGGCCCGACAAAGCGACGAAGCGCAGCAGGCGATCCGGGCGGTAGCCGAGGGTGCCGAATCGATCTTGCGGGCTGCTGGCGTTGAGGTGAGAGGCTGCAGCCTGGCACAAGAACCCACCATCATTCTCGATCCGGAGGAGCTGCTGATCGTCCGCGATGCGATCTTGGCGGTGCTGCCCGACGCGGGCGTTGCTGACCGGCAAGAGCGCGCTCTGGAGCTGGCATCCCGATTGCCGACCCTGACTGCACGTGCGGGTTGGACTCCGCATCGCGCACTCGGAAAGCAGAACCTGCTAAGCGACAACGAGATCGGGAAGCTAGCGAGGCAAGCACACGAGGCCTACCAGCGGACTGCTCAACGCACCGCCAATGCCACCGGATCCGCGGTGGCCGAGCAGTCTTGGGACGACCTGTCAGCGTTCAATCAGGAGTCCAATCGGGCGCAGATCGTCGATGCCCCAGTGAAACTCGCGCTGGCCGGGCTCTCTTGGCGCCGCGCGGAGGTTCCGCGCCTGTACACGTTCAGCGATGATCAGGTTGAATACCTCGCCGAATGGGAGCATCGCCGATGGGAGCATCACCAGCGGCGCAACGGACGTCCTGATCACCAGTGGGCAAAGCCGTGGGCGCAACTCACCGATGACGTCAAGGAGTACGACCGAGATTCAGTTCGCCGGTTGCCTGCGGAGCTCGCTGGCGCCGGGATCGAGATCGTCGACTGATAAATACTGCTCGTCCATTGTCAATCTGCGCCTGACCTGCCCATGTAGGCTGTTGCCGTCCGCACTGGTCGCGGACATCGTCCGGGGGGAACGATCAAATGGGCTGTCTGTTGTCCGCTCAACTCTCATACTGGCCGACCACGCAGGTGCAACGTGATGCGGCATCTGCAACGCTGTTGCGACAAACCCAGAGGGTCGCCGGTGCGCATGCCGATTCGGCCACGATCCTGCGCACGGATCAATGATGGCGTGGCGTCGGCGGGAGGAGGCTCCGCAACCGCGCGTTGCTCCTGGCTTCTCTCCCGGGATGTGGCGCGCGCGAGGACCGGCTCTCCTCGGGGTCTTGCTCGTAACGATGATCGGTGTCGGGACGGTCATGCTATCCCCCGTTGTGGCGCAGGCGTTAGAGCGTCTTCCTTGGCTCATCTACATGCACAACCGCGGTGTTCCATTTGAAACAGCGGAACCCGAAACCCCCAATCCGTTACCCTTCGAGACGGCTGGCGCAACCACGGAGGAACTCCGCACCTTGGGGTTACCCGTCGCACCCGGACCGGCCTTCTATGAGGTTGAACACGACACGATCTTTCCGCCCGGTCATGTGATGACGGATACCGCAAATGAGAAGCTGGTTCTCTCCTCACGACGAGCGTTATGGACGTGGGACACGGGAGCGTCTGGGTTCGCTGCCGAAATCATGATTGTCGAGCTTCCCACTCACGGATGGGCCAATAGCCTTGCCAACATATGGGAGCTGGATGCTCCAACGATCGGACGGTACCCGACGGGAGCAACACAAGTCCATGAGTCCTGGGAAGCCGAGGACGGACAGGCCGAAGTCGCCAAGGTTCAGTTCACACAGGACCGTTTGTGGGTGGTCGCGCAACTGGGAGCCGGTCCCGCCTACGCATCTGCTGTGGATGCCGGTACAGCACAATCACTCGACCTAGTCGAGCTCGCGCGTCAAGTGGCGCTCATCGTCTCCGCAGACCTTCCCCCGCTCGACGATCTTAACGGCTGGGATACCTTACATGTCGACGGGCTTCGTCTAGTGAATGCAGCGGCGCTCGGCCTCGCAGCGACGCTCACAGTGCTCACTCGGTCGATACGTGCTGACCTCTTGGACCGTGGATTCATCGAAGCCGCCACAAGTCCGTTCCGCCGCCGCGTCTCACGTCAGCCCAATGATGTCGTGCTCACCCTAGCCGCGCGCCGGATACGCCGTGGGTCGCATCTTCGGATACTCGTCCTGGCATTCGGTGCAGGCATCGGTCTCATAGGGCTGTACTTCGTCACCGGGAGTATGGGTCTCACTGGAATGTTCTTGCTTGTAGGCGCCCTCTTACTCGTGGGCACTCTGGCTTCCACATTCCTCCTTCGAGATTTCCGTAGCTCCAATCTTGGGCCCCGCTGGACTCTCGCTGAGTCACTGGCAGGAGCGCTGAGTGTGACTGTCGTGAGCGCCGGTGTCTTCTGCGTCGGTATCGGCGGCATTGGATTCACCATGGGAGATGCACGAATCGTACGAAAAGTGTCATTCGTGATGTTTGCTCTAGGACTCGCGGTCATCAGCGTCGCACCACTCCCGGCTCAGACGTTCCGCCGACTCGCCATGCCTGCCATCAAGCGAGCGATCACGCGCGACGAACGCGCTCCCGTACTCTTCCTGCGCTCCTTCCAGGACGATGACTTGCGGGTACGTGTTCATTCGCGTTCACGCGCCAGTTCGGTCGAGCGCTTGGCTCTGCTCGAAGACAGTACCTTCGAAGATCTGCTCGCATGGCATGCGGCTCGGCTGGGGCCGGTGATCGCCATTGGCCAGCCTGGGACCCGGCTACAGCCGCTTGGGGCTGTGCGTGACTACTTCAGCGATGACGACTGGCAAACCGCAGTGCTGAAGAGGATCAACATGTCCGCAGCTGTGGTCTTCGTTGTTGGGCGCTCGCCCGGTGCTCAGTGGGAACTGGCTCAGCTCTGCACGCGTGGAGCGCTTGGGAAGACCCTGTTCGTCTTCCCGCCCGTCCCCAAGGAGGAGCTGGCGAAGAGATGCTTCGTTCTTTGTGCTGGCCTAGGTCTTCCCCCAGACCGACTCAATGGCGACATCGTGTCGGGGACACCACTGGTCGCGGCCCGAATCGGGTCGGACGGTGAGGTCATCCGCTACTTGGCGGATGGTCGTGACGACATCGCCTACGGCTTGGCCCTCGAGCAAGGCCTCGCCGAGATCACCAAGGTGAGCACCGTCGTGTGCGCACCCGCGGGCGCACACGAGAATCTTGAGGACGTCGCACTCGCGAACACGATGCTCGCCTGCTATGACCCCACTCGCCGAAACAATCGGGCCAATGACCCGTTCCGGAGTGCGCTCGGTGCTTTTCTCCAGCTGTAGAGAAGAACGACAGGTCCAACGGGGTCCGCTCCCACGCTCAGCGGTGCAGATTCCCAAGACACCAGCATCAGCACGGACTGCGGCGCGGCGCTGTCGGAGTCGTCTCTGCTTGTCCGGTACGACTCAACGGCGTGGAGTCCCGCTATCTGATACCCCAGGCTGCCGCCTGTTGAAGGCGGAGCTGCGCTTCCTCGAGTTGCCCCTGCAGGTCCGCCACGGCCAGGCTCACATCAACAACGACCAGGTTCCCGTCCTTGCTGCCCACCAGAACTGTGTGCTCATCCAGGAATTCCACCGAGAGTAGTTCGGTTCCGGTGGGTACCGTGACGGATCGCGTCACATAGTGCTCGGCGTCAAAGATCCACAGCTCCCCGGAAGCGGCGACCGCCGCAATAGTGCGCCCATCTGCAGACCAGACAGCGTCTCGAATCGTTTCGATTCCACTGGGCACAACGAGGGTATTCCTCGAGGCTCGATCCTCAGGATCATTACGCAAATGGGTGCAGTACCTGGCCCCCGCTCCGGTGACGAGGATCCGGTCGCCACTGGCCTGGGCCGCAAGGATGGACGCGCCGGAGGGACAGCTGCTCTGCCACAGCCCCACGATCGTCCAGCTACTACCGGACCACCGGTACAGCTCCGAGTAAACGGAGGTGGCCAGCAGCATGCCGTCTGTGTCCACCAGCAGGCTGTCAATCTGGAACGCATCCACCGGCAGCCGCCGCACTGTCCAGGAGCCCAAATCCACTGCGGCAACATCGTTGAGCACACACGACACATAGACCTCGGAACCCGCGAGAGCGATGCTGCTGGGATAACAGTCCGCGAGTTCAACGGAGTGACCAAGTTCCCCGGACACCGACAGCTCCAGTAGGCGTCCCCCAGAATCCTCGCCACCCACTGTCACCAACCATCCCGAGGCTGTGGGGGTCGCCGTCGGCACGGTTGTGGTCCCGACTCCAGCGAGATCCGGGAGGTATCTCACCCCCGAATCGTCGATCAGGGCGAGCTGGCCGGTGGGGCCAATGGCGAGAACCGTGCCGTCTGGCCCCTGAACCAGCGATCTCACCGGCCATCCGGTGTTCTCCAGAGCCGGTGTCTGCAGATGCCAGACCACTGTGGTTGCACCGAAGCTGCCGGCCAGCGTGTTGTCACCGGTCCATTCCAACTGCTCCAATGCTCCGTCGAAGCCCCGCAGCATCGCCATTTCCCGTCCGGTAGACACCTGGATGACGCGGACTCCTTCATTGGTGGCAACTGCAAACCGGGTTCCATCCGGGCCCCAGGCAAGTGCGGACACGGAACCACCGATACGGGTCAACAGACTCGACTCCGGCGCTTCGACGCGGATCCCTCCGCTGACCACAACCAGGCTGCTGTCCCCATGGGCCAGCTGCGTTCCGACTTCCAACCCGGGAGCCGGAGCAGGGCTGGCCGCAGGGGGGTTTTCGACCGTGTCCGGAAGCTGCGCCCGAAGCGAGAGCGCCAACCCCGAGCGTGTGGCCCAGGTGTCGTCGACCGCTGCCAATTCCACCGCTGCCTGCAGCCCCTGCACCGGGCTTCGCTGGATAGCGGCACTGACCAGCCGTGCGGCGTTGGCGTCCGCAGTGGCGGCCTCGATCTGGGTCTCCAACGCTGTCGACAAACGAGGCATGAACGTGGCACCAACAACGAGGGCAGCGGTGACGACGCCGAGTACCGCAGCCGCCAAACGACGGCGGCGAGCACGCTGCCAGGAGCGACGGACGAATTCCCGAGCGTGGCCGTCACCGGTCAGCCGGACGATCCGGCGATATGCCCGGAGTACCTCACCGGAAGCCAAGTGCGCCCCAACGCGCCCTGCCTGCGACCAGCGGTAGCTGTCCCCGAGCAGCCCGGCCAGGATGCGCTCGTCGGTACCAACCTGCGCGTCTGCGGCCTTGACCGCAGCGAGCCAGTTCGTCGACCGATCAGTGATGTCCACGTACAGAACGGCCTTGTTGTAGCCCCTGGTGATGGCGAGCTCGTCCGCGCAGCTGGCGGAACGGTGCCAGGCAGGCGACTGCATCGCGATCACGAGATCGCTCGTCCGGATGGCCTTGATGATCTCCTGTCGCCAGGGAACTGCAGCATGAATGGACGCCTGGTCGATCCACACGGCGAACCCGGCAGCACGTAGCCGGTCGACAAAAGGCAGCACCGCCTCCCCGTCGAGGCGGGAATAGGAGATGAAAACCCTCGTCATCACGACCCAGCCCCATAGCAAACGCTCAGGCCGAGCTCGTCTTGAATGCGGGCGGGCAAGAGGCCACCGAAGGAACTCGGGTAGCACGCCAGCTGGAGATCCTGCTGCACAGCCATCAAGGTGGCGCGGTCGATCCGGCATCCCGTGCACGGATGCAGCGCCCAGGTTCCCGACGCGGTGGTCACCTCCAACTGTCCGGCAGCAAGATCCAGCGAAGACACGGGTGTCGCGGCGGGATCGGTCCAAGTGTGAGTGACGAGTAGCTCCATCGATTCGGACAGATCCGCAACCACCACCTCGCCGGCATCCGTGCCGTAGGCGATGGAGTCTCCTCCGGGCGACAACGCGACAGCGGTCAGCGAGCCCTGCACGAACGAATCCGACTCTTCGGTCCGGTCGCTGACCGAGCCCTTCGTCTTCGCTGGGTCGTGGATGACCGCTTCACCATCACGGTTGATCTCAAGTAGCCCATCGGTGAGGCGGACGCTTGTGCCGTCCTGTTCGGCCGTTGACGCTCCAGGTTCGGTGCTCCCCGCGGCAGTCGGACGCAGTGATTGTGCATCCCAGATCCAGGAGGCGGAGCCGTAGCCGCAGACCACCCAACGCCCGCCATCGGAGATGTCCACGCTGAGGGCGCTCCCTTCCGCGCAAACGTCGGCCGCAACAACACCCCGCGAGGTATCGACGAGCCTGGTGCCATCACCCACGGTCGTCAACAGGACTTCCTGATCGGTCGTCGCCTCCAATTGTCTAACAGCGGTCGGGACCGCAATCCCCAGATTGACCAGATCCTCACCCGACTGCACCCACAGCCGCTGGCCGGCGACGACGACGAGCGTGCCGTCGCCAAGCACGGTTGCCGCGTCGACATCCCCGGGCGTCACGATGCGGTCTATCTCGGTACCCGTAGAAGCATCTAGCACCAAGATCGCGTCGTCCTGCCGCTTCACCAGGACCAGCGCTCCGGAAACCTCTCCGGTGGCCAAGACCTCGGTAGCCGAATAGACACGGCTGAAGCCACCGTCGAGTGTGTAGACCTCGGCCGAGCGATCATCCCCCCAAGCCACCAGCAGCTCGCCGTCGCTTTGCATCCGCAGTCCGCTCACGCCTTCCCCAAGTTCGCTGCCGAGTGTGACTTGGCGACCGGACTGGGAGGCAGTGATCTGACCACCATCGGAGACTGCCCAGGTAGCCAAAGACGCGTCCGCAGCTATGAAATAGCCGAGATGGGGAACCGAGGCCAATTGCTTGAGTTGGGGATCGCCGACCTCACCTGACCACACGGTGCCATCGCCGCTCAGCTGCAACATGTCCCCATCCGCGGCCATGGCGGTCCTGGTGAGAAACATGTCATTCGGCGCGATGGCGAAGAACTCGACCGGAGCGGGCTGGGAAAGAAGCTTGGCCAGACGAGCCTCCCCGTCGAACGGGACGGGCTCACCCAACTCGTCACTGAGCAGAACCAGACCGGCGAACTTGGGGACTTGGGCCACCGGGCCGAGGTCATCGGTCGGGGCCGACGCCAGCAGGAACAGCATCTTGCGTTCCCGGTAGTGCTGCACGCTCTTCACGGCCTGCCATACGCCGACCAAGATGATTGCCGAAAGCACGCCCCAAACGAGCCGTCGCATCCAGGTGGACTTCATCGTGGCCCACGTCGCAGCGGCCGACTCCTCAACGAATGCGCGCGCCTGCGGCGACAGTTCCATGAACACGCTGCTGCCGCCCAGGAGTTGCCGAAGCTCCTTCTTGGTGCGGACGAGATCAGCGCTCCGCCTGCCGGATGCCTCCCAACCCGAGGCCCTGGCCTCGAGGCTTTGTACTTTGAAGAACATGTCCAGTTCGGTGAGGCACGCCCGGTAGATCGCTTCGAGTGCTTGGGCCGATCGACTCGGGTTCCATGGAATCCAGTTGAGTGCTGCCAGTTGTGGCGGCAGCTGATTGGGGGTGACCTCGCCGAAAGCGACCGGCACGAGCCGCCCCGGAAGATCCAGCATCTCCCGGATGCCCGTGGGCACTTCGTTGCCGAGCACAACAACCACAGCCGCATCATCGACATCCGGTTGCCCCACCCGGGATTGCAGGCCGCGGTCTCCCAGAAACAACGCGATGCCCTGCGCGAGATTCTGAAACTCAGGCGCAGCAGCGATGCACACCCGGATGACGGGCATGCGAGCTTCAACGGAACGACTCATCGGACCTCGCCCTCCCGGTGTCGCAGTCATGAGCCCATCCCGACTATCCAGCCCACGAACACGCTGACGACGTTCGGCGTGTAGGCGAAGAACACCACGATTCCAAGAACAACCTCCGCAGTAACGGCGGCGACGCCCAGTCGCGGAGAGACCCTGGCGAGGCTTGGTGCGGCGAGATGCAGGATGCACACGAGTGCAGCTAGGAAAACGACCGCCGTTACAGAGCCACCGATGCCGAGGAAGTTGATGTGCAGGAAGGAGGCTCGTTCAGCGACCTGCAGCGCGCCGATGAGAGCAGGCCCACAGTCGCCATGGCAGTTGCCGAAGAACAGCGCGCTGACACCTGTGAGACCGCCCAGAGTCGCAGGGATCAGCCTCCAGGGAGCCGCTCGAGTGATCGCCTCGCTCGTGGGATTCATGGAGTACTCCGCGACGATCCGACGACTGGCGAAGGCCAAGACACCGCCCAGCATCCAGCCAATCGCCAAGCTCCACGGCATCACGGCCAACTTGCCATCGTTGATCTGGTGGGGTCCGGCGGACATGAACGCCACCCACTTCGACGCGCCGATAAGCACGCCGATAGTCGCGCACAGTGCACGAAGATCACCACCCGGGTCATCAAGGAACCAGTCGACAGTCATGGCCATGGCAGCGCTCACCAGACAGGCAATGAGGATGGGCTGCGTGGCGGACCACACCTGAGCACCGGTCGGATCGCGAGGAAACCAAGTGGCGAAAGCGACCATGACGCCTGCTGCCACGCTGTAGCCGAGCCCGGTCAGACCGCGTGTGGCGATCTGACCGCCGAGCCTGGATCGACGCTGCCGATTGCGGACCCGTGCCGCCTCAGCCCGTCGCTCCGCGGCGGCCCTAGCGGCGGCCTTGCGGCGCTCCTCATCTTCTGCCGCTCGCCTGGCGGCCTCCGCGGCTTGTTCTTCCACCGCTCTGGTGAGTACCGCCCGGGCGACGATCATGGTACCCAAGTCGCTGTCGCCGGCGCTCTTGACCTGTTTGACGAGCTCCCACGCCCAGGCTTGGTTACCGACATCGGCAGCAGCGAGGTGTCTTGCCTCGGTGACCAGATCCGAAAGCGTGCTCATTTTGCGCCTCCTGCCTGTGTCAGCGCGCTGGCGAAGAGTTCTGGCACCGCAGCCCGGAACGCCTGACGGGCAAGTACCTGATAATCAGGCGGTAGGGGCCGGGTGGCTGCGTCCGCCTGTTCATTCCACGTGCCGAGCAGGTAGTCGGCTTGCGCGGCTTGCCCCGATCCGGTCACCTCAGCGTAGGCAGTCAGAACGTGCTCCTTGACCATCGCCACAAGCCAGTCGAGAGCCTCGTCGTCACCGGAGTCCGCAGCCTGGATGCGTTTGCTGATCGACGCGTCGTCCAGTGGCGTGTCCTCGAAGTAGATGGGTCCTTCAGGATCCAGCAGTGCCTGCAGGCGGACCAGTTTCGGGCCGGGCGCTTCGGTGGACTCAATGACTTGCACGGCGTCCTCCGTGCCGGGGAAGCCTTGGAGGAAACGGGTCATCTTCGGGTCGGGGCGGCCTGCCAGTTCGCTCGCGGCAGCGTCCCAATGCTGCCTGAACTGGTTGGCGAGTTCCTGCGGAGTGTCGACCAGTGTCGGGCTCCAGCTGGGGCGGTAGCCCACCATCTTGGACGAGGCCGTCTTGACACCGGCGTCCTTGACTTCGGGGGATTCGCCGCGATGCCACGCTTCGACTTCGTTCGCACCCCAACGGTGGTCTTTGTCCCAGGTGAGCAGCCCATCGGCGAGCAATCTCCAGCGGGGGTCGTCGATCAGTTCTGTGGTGTAGTTGTGAGCCACGCAACGAGCCTTCGCGTCGTCCTCGCCGACCTCTGTGCCGTCAGCCATGGCGAACAGCTTCCGACCCGTGTAGAACTCGTAGACCATCGCGCCCAGGGAGAACCAATCCGACTTCGCCGTGGACTGTTTGGAATGCACTTCGGGTGCGGCGTAGTGCCACGTACCTTTCACCGTGGTGGTCAGGTGGGTGAACGCCTGTTGGGCTTTGGCCAGGCCGAAGTCGGCCAGCACCAAGTCGAGAGGTTCTTCGCTGCGGACGAGCACATTGGCCGGCTTCAGGTCGCGGTGCGCAATTCCGGAGCCGAGGCCGTGCAGGTACTTCAGGGCCCCCGCTGTCTCGTGCAGCACGGCTTCCAGGACCTTCTTGTCGAGTCTGCCGCCACGTGCGGCAACCCAATCCCGCAGCGATCCGGGAGCGCAGTACTCCTGGAGCTCCCAGGTGCCGTCGGCTTCGTCGTGGAAGTCGATCAGGCGCACGACGTGCTCGGGATCTGCCTGGCGCAGCATGAGCATCGCCATCGGGTCCGGCGCCATCCCCGCCTTGTAGTACTTGAAAATCACTTCGTCACCGGTGATCTTGTCGCGAATCAGCGCGATGTCGGCCTCGCCGCCGGAGGCGGGCAAGTCCCGCACATACTCGTACTGGGAGTCGACGCTGTTGGGCAGGTTCAGCCGTGGCGCAGGGGTCATGCGGCTACGACCCGGCGGCTCTCGCCGGGTTGGCGCGTCACCGCCACCAGGCGTGTCACGCCGGGTCGCCCCGTCGGTGTTCTCCCGTCTGGCCACCCCATTGACGCTCTCCCGTCTGGTCGAGGCGTCGCCTGGGGTACTGCTGTCGATGACGGTGCGCGTGTCGCTCATCGATGTGACCTCTGTTCGGTTGGGGTGGTCTGGATGCTGATCGGCCACGTGCCGCGGATCGGTTGCGGGACGGCGGTCTGGTTATCGGTTGCCGTGGCAATGAGATCGACGACGATGACGGAGCAGTTGTCGGCGGCGTGCTGGGCGTAGATGGACGCTGCAATGGCCTCGACCACCTGTGCCGGCGGCCTTTCCGCGGTGCACAGGTCACGCACAACGGCGGGGTCGAGGGTGGTCCACACCCCGTCGGAGCACAAGACGTAGCGTTCCGCGCCGCCTTTGTAGGCTTGCCGCCAGGTGTGGGCGTCGATCCGAACCGATCCGCCCAGAGCCTGGGTGACGGTGGACGAGTCGGGATTGTCGGTGCGGTCGTCGACACTGATCTGTCCCAGATGCCCGCCCGAAACCCGATAGATGCGGCAGTCCCCCACGTTTGTCATCACCAGCCCGGTCGGCGTGATCATCAGCACGGCGGCCGTGGCCCCCATATCAGGGGTACCCCACGCTTGGCCGGCCCGGGCGATCCGTTGGGACAGCGCTTCGAACCAGCCATCCCAATCGGATGGGGCCTGGTTCGGATCGGCGCCGGCCAGAGCGGTGGCGGCGAGGGCTGCGGCATCGGCACCGCCCGCGTAGCCTCCCATGCCATCGATCACCGCGACGGGCACGCCCGCGTCGCGGACGTTTCCGGCCCAAGCCAGACGGGTTCCGGTGGCAGCGCCGACGACGGTGGCGACCATGATCGCGTCTTGGTTCTGTTGACGCGTTGGCCCGACCTCGGTTCCGCCGCAGATCTCCGCGGTCACGGTCCACACGGCAGTCGGGTTATCGGGGATCGATTGACTCATGCCCCGACTCCTTGCGCGCTGACCGTGATGGACAGGTGCTGGCCCAGGCGCAGTCGCACCGGCAGCGGGACGATTCGAGTCTCGTCCGGACGAACCTCCGCCGGGTCGTCGCCGACCCAGGTGTGGTTCACCGAACCGGGGTCTCGTACGGAGACCCGGTCGCCTTCGAGGGCGATCGTGATGAAGCAGTGACGGCGTGACACCACGTCGAACGGCTCCAGTCCCTGGCGGATCTCGGGGATGTCGCTCTGCCTCCCGACGATGATCTCTCTTCCGGCTGGCACGCTCACTCGAGCGCCGGAGGGTAGCAGCATCGTCCCCGCCCTTGCCGTCAGCGGTCGCGCGACGGGTAGAGGCTTTCCGCACTGGCGGCATTCCGTGCCGGCAGTGCCTTGATCACCACATTCGGGACAAGTGACGATGTCGATGCTGGGGTCGAGTTCCTCCGTGTCCGGCTCGGCTTCGACGGGCTCCGCGGGCGCGGGAATCTCGGTCCACAATGTGGTGCAGTAGGTGCTGGTCTCCGGGTGCTGCTGCCCGCACAGCGGGCAGGTCATCATGGCTGCCATGACCGTCCTTCCATAGTGATGCCGCGCCGACGCAGAGCCGCCTCCAGCCGCGGCAGGTCGCCGGGATTCGGCAAGCCGATCAGTGTGATTTCGCCGTCTTCTACATGCGTCTGCAACGCCCGAACTACCTTTCGCTGTTCGAACGCGAAGCGGGCCTCGCCCAATGGTGTCAATGTCAGCAGCCGCTGATTCGAGCTGGCGATCAGCGGGTCGGCGCCGGGCTGGTCCGGCCGGTAGGGCCCGCAGACGGCAGCGTCCACGACCGCCCAGAGTGTGGCTGCCCGCCGGGCGGCAGCCCTCGCGGTGCGACCGGTGAACACCAGCACGTCCACTGGCGCGTTCCCATGGGAGTCCAAAGTGTCCCGCAGCCGTGTCACCAGGTCGGCCAGCGCGTCTGCCTGTTCGGTCGGCTCACCGCCGGTGATGGTCAGCCCGGTCAGGCGATCACGGACGATGACGTCGGCCAGTTCGTGCGCCAGGGCCGCGGTGTCGAGGGTTTGTCCTACGTGGGGATTCCAGGTGTCGACCGAGCCGCAGCCGGGGCAGCGGATATGGCAGCCCTGCACCCACAGACCCAGGCGTCTGCCCGGACCGAGCACGGTGACGGGATGCGCGATCCGGTTCAGCTGGAGCCTCATCGCCGCTCAAGCTCCACGGTGGGCTGACCGTCGTCGCTGACACCGATACCGGTGATGGCCACCGCCATGTCAGGACGCAGGCCAAACAGCGCGCGTCCGAGTGGGTTCGTGAGCCGGTTCTCAAGAGCGGTCGTGATGCCTCGCCCGCCGTTGGCGAGATCCTCTGATCCGGTCACCGCTTCCAGCAGCGCGGCTCGGGCGGCATCCGTGATCGTGACGACATTGCCGACGTGGATGTGAACATTCGACAAGATCGTCTTGATGAACTGGCCGGCCAGGTCGAGGGCATCTTCACCGCGTATCGGGCGGAAGACGACAATGTTGTCGCCCAGGCGTCCCAGGAGTTCTGGTCTGCCGAGGGTATCGCGAAAGTGGTGCTCGACGGCCTGACGGATCGTCGTCTCGTAGAGCGCGGCTTGGCCCGGGTCGTCCAGGTCGAGATTGAGGAGGTCGCCAGCCGCAGCGATGCCCTGGTTGGAGGTGAACACGATCAGTGCCTCGCTGAACAGCACGGTGCGCCCCGACCCATCGGTCAGCCTGCCGTCGGACAATATCTGCAAGAACAGGTCGTATACTTCACGTCCAGCCTTGTCCATCTCGTCGAACAAGACGATGGCGTGTGGGCGCTGCTGGATCGCATTCGTCAGCTCTCCGCCCGCCCCAAAACCGACATAGCTGGGCGGTGCTCCAACCAGCCGGATCTTCGCGTGATCGTCCTGGAACTCCGACATGTCGAATCGCAGCAGCGCCCGCTCGTCGGCGAATACCAACTCAGCGATAGCCTTGGCCATCTCCGTCTTACCCACACCGGTCGGCCCCGCGAAGTACAAGACACCACGAGGCACTGTTGCCGGCTTGCTCTGGTGGGCTGCTGTCAAGCCCAGCGTGGAGCGTTTCAGGACGTCGAGTACCCGCTCAACAGCCTCGTCCTGACCGCGCACCCGTCTGCGCAGCGCGGCCTGTCCGTCGGCAAGCTGCTCGCGCAGACGGGTGGATCGCCATGGGTTCTCCGACAAGCCTTCCCGGTAGGTGCGCACCGCAGCTTCGATGTCTTTCGCCACGGAATTCGTGCCACGCGCGAGTTGCACCGCCTCGAACATGCCTCTAGTCGAAAAGCCTTCCGTCGCGTCAGCGAACCGCCGCGCCACGTCCGACTCCTCTTCCGCCGGGACCTGGCCCGCGACCAGCAGTTCGGCGACCCGCAACCGAGTGTCGACATCGGGGGTGCTGATCGGGATCTGTCGAATCCCGTCGCCGTGAGTGAGCCAGGCGGGAAGATCATCGGGTCGATCCACCAACCAGATCACCGGATGCCGCAACTGACCACTGTGGCCCGGCCAACCGAACCGGATCGGCTTGTCGTTGACCAGGGAATGCGAATTCGCGAGCATCAGGGAGGCCAGCATCAACTGACGGAAGCCCGGATCATCCTCCCGGTTGTCGCCGCGCATCTGCGAGGTGTAGTCGATCACCAACCCCATCGCAGGATCGGCGATCTGCGCGACCGCCTCGGCGATGGCGTCCATGCCCAGGAAGCTCACTTCAGCTGCGCCCGGGTCATCGGCCGCCTGCAACGCCCGCTCCGCAGGGGTCCGCAACAGGTTGTCGACCAACTTCGACTTCGTCTCATTGCCCAAGGCCTGCTGCACCCGGGACCGATTCCACCCGGCCGCCGTCCTGCGGATCATCAACCCGTTGAGCGGATCGAACGTCAACAGCGCCTGAAATCCGCACTCCGACAGCACCTGCCAGATCGCGTTCGTCGTTGTCTCAGGACGCAATTGCCCGCCCAGTGGAATCGGATGCAAGTCGTGAATCCCGCCATGCACCACGCACACCGCAGTCACGGGCAGCGACGCATACAACGTCCGTAGCCACATCGGAGTGGCCTTCTCATCTGAGCGCAACCACGCGGGCACTCCAGTCATCGAAGCCACGACCTCCTGGGTCATCGCGGACGCTCCCGCGTGTCGACCCGGCGCTTCGTCTTCTTCGCCGGGGTCGCAGTGGACGATCTCGTCGAGCCGGCTCGGTGCTCGACGGCAGTCTCACCGGGCAGCCGCTCGGTGCTCAGTTCGGCCGCCACCCCGTGCTGGCGCAGCAGCTTGGCGACCTCATGGACCTTCGCGCAAGTCTCCTGCTCCGCGCGGGCATCCTCCTGAGCAGTCGATGCGCCCTCCGACAAGACACGGGTGTACAACATCGCGTTGCTCGGGTTCACCTGAAACCGCACTCCGTAGCCAGGATGGTCTGCGTGGTCGGCGACGGCGACTGCCCTCCGGAAAGGTCGTTTCGCCGCATCCGTGTAGTCCGAGACTTCGAATCCGTCCGCCACGCTGAAGCCGAGCTCAGCCAGCGCCTCGGCCAGTGCGTCCTGCACGAATTGCGCGTCCGCCGCGCTCGTCTCCTGCTGTACCAGCATCGCCACATCCCGCTTCAGCGCCGACAGGTCCTCGACGGTTTCCACGAGCGCGGCGCGTCCGCGTAGCCGATCGGCCTCAACAGACTGCACCCCTGCAACTCCCAGCACCGCCTGATTGGCCTGGTCACGGCGCGTCTGGAGCTCGAGCGCACTGTTCGCCTTCGTTTTCAGCGTCAGCAAGTCGCCCTTGGCCTGCGCGATGCTTGTCGTCTGAAGAACGCATTCGGCAATCCGGGTCAGCTCATCCCGCATATCAGGATCACGAAGGCCCGCAATCAACACCACCACCCTCTCCACATCCGCTGACACCCGCCCGCGCTCATCATCGCGGGAAGGCGACTGGGACGAGGTGGACCTAGCGGGTGCCGGGCGACCCCCGAGGCTCACACCCGACACGTCCACGGCTTGTCTCGCCACATTCAGCCTCCGCGCGATCGCTTTGGCCGACGCCTGACGAACCTGATTCTGAACATCACCAATGGCATTTTGTAGAAGGGACTCCCAGGCGATCAGCGAGTCATGATCTCGTGATGACGGCTCCTTGACAGGTTCCGGAAGCGGGGCTCCGTAATAGTCGAGCTGGGCAATCAATCCGGCCAGCGCAATCACATACTGTTGGCACCGGCCAGAACGCGCTTCATCTTCCCTACGGCGCAATTCCGCCGCCGAGACCACTAAATATCCGAACCCCTTCGGACCGCTCATTGCTTATCTCCCAACCCCGACACATCCGGTTGGCTTCTTGTCGCGCGGACATCGATCGGTATCGATGTGGCTTCCCTTGACCGGGAAGCGCAAGATCAGCTGGTGAAAGCCGCGCTCCACCCCGGCACCCGCGTACGGTGACCGCTGTGATGGACGAGGGTGGCATGCCAGCAACATTGTGACACTGCCATGCTGGCTACTTGGTCTGGGCCGCGTATGAAGCCGTATGGGTTCTTCTCGCACTGCTGCAGAGGCCGTGCATTCCGACTCCTGCCAAGCACGATGCGGCCACGATGGGCGAGCGTTTGGGAGGGGCGGATGAACAGAGGCTGACGCCACTGCGCGCAGCACCGTTCAGTGGTGGACGAACTTGCCAACCGGGCACACTACCGTCCAGGTCGCCATCGCCCTCCGAAGGGCTCGGACGACTTCCGCGACGGACTTAGCCGAATCCGTCGGCGCATCATCGATTTGAGCTTGAACATCGTCCCGAGGAGCGACGGCGCGGCCGCCGAGACGGCGATGAAGACCCGGAGCGAGGATGCCGCACGGCCTCGGCGATGATCGACGAACTCATCGAGCGTGGACGCCCACGAGCCACATCGAAGCTCCGCGACCTCCTCCCAGATCCGCCGGACAGACTGCGTGCTCGGGTCGCCGATGACCAGGGGCAACGAGTTGCATAAGTACACCTGAGTTCATGATGCACACCGGCGGTTCCCTTCGCATGGCCACCGACAGAGCCAAGAATGGGTGCAAGGGAACGAGCGGCTTCGTCAAGCCGATCCTGATCGGCCAGGCCCACTACCAGACCGCGAGCGTCGAGCACTGGGGCCAGGTCAAGGTCAACGACTGGTAGCTGCCTCGCGAAACCGTCGCAGATCCCGCGACCGCCGGGGTAATACCTGGCCAAACCCGTAGGACGGCCCCGGCGCCTGCGGGCACCGAGCCAAGCCGGCCTGCTTGCTTCATCCCAGCGTTGTCAGGGAGTCGGCGAACGGCAGCAAGCCCTTCCATAGGTCGGCCTTCTCTGGATTCGGAAAGCGGACTACATGTCTGTTGTAGCGCTGGAAGGCCAAGACGGCGCAGGCGTAGCGGGAGGCGGTGGCCAGTTCACAGAAGTCAAAGTCGTGGTTGGGAGAGTATCCCGCCGTAAGGTGACTGATGATGTCGAGGGTCAATGGTGCGCCGCCCGTAAGCCCGACCAATGTGAAGCCGAGATCAAGTACGGGGTGATCGATAGAGGCCGTCTCCCAATCCAGGATGTGAAGCGTGCCGGACTCATCCCAGATCATGTTGTCAGGGAAGAGGTCTCCGTGGACAAGACAGGTGCTAGTTGTGGGGAGACGCCGTACGTCGACATCGGCGGCCTGCACCATTCCAAGGAGTGACTCAGGACCATCTACGAGCACTTCACGCCAATTCTCCGGGAGCCGACGCGTGGGAAGTGCGAGTTCGGGAGGGACGTCGAGCGCGTGGTAGCGCGCCATCGCTTCACCGACCCGTTGTATCTGTGTCTGAGTCAAGTGCTCTGGCTGCTCTCCTTCCACGAAGGGGCGGACCACGCAGGGATGTCCCGAGTGGAACCGAACGGCCGACCCGCTCTCGTCTCTCAAGATACTTGGAGTGGAGACACCCTCTTCCACCAGCCAATCAGTCAATCGAACCAGTCGCTCAGTGGATTCCACATCATGATTGTCGAGAACGGTGAGCACCAGTTCGCGGCCCGACCCGGCCACCACGTGGAAGCTCGAATTTGCGAAGCCGGTCGCTATTGGCTCGAAATGGGCGACGGTCTCGCCGAACCCGGCGAGTAAGAGCGACAAATCCCTAGAAGACAGCCGCGTGTAGTCAGCCAACGCGCGCTCCTTCGGCCAAGATGGCTCTGATGCGAAGCCACCTTCTCTTCATGCCCGGATCAGCGTGCATCCCCCCGCGCGGCTCAAGCCCCGCGAGCACTGAGCCGAGATCGCCCAGGTGAGCGAAGACCTTTCCGTCTACGGCTTCACTCAGCCGGGCGGCGGCGACTACTGCCGCAGCATCGTCGTGAGTCGCGCTGGCGGCCAGGCAAGCGGACAAACGACTGTACGCGATGATCGATGTCAACCTAAGTCTGAACGCTTCTGTCTCAACTGCGTCGAACCGCGCCAATCCTTCCCCCCGCAATGCCGAGGCAAGAGCCTCGGTAAGGAGACAGACCAGGCTGGCGAAGTCTTGATACGTGCTTCGCAGTTGCTGGCGGGCCTCTTCGACGAGACCCGATGCGGCTTTGACGTCGCCCTCAAGGACAGCGCACCACGCTTGGTAGGCGAGGCACAGCGCCGTCTCCCCGCCGTCCTGCGCGCGGCGGGCGTCATCAGCCCCGACATCAAAGCACCGCAGGGCCTCGGGCAGCCTGCCCTGGACCCAGCGAATTTCACCGAGCAACCGCTGACTAGGGTACATGGAGGGGTTAGCATCCAGGATCGCCTCGGCTTCTATGAAGTTGCCCTCTCGTCGATGGAGATGGATCAAGCCCTTCAGCGCTCTGTCGCGTAGATCGCCTCCGACGATAGCCTGCATGATGCGTCTCGACTCGGCCACATCACCCGCGTCACGTAGCGCCTGTGCCAGGAAGTAGTTCAGCACGTCGAAGCGACTGTCCGCGCTACGCTCCGCAAGCACATGGGCTAAACGATCCGCAACTTCTCCGCGGTCATGTCCCTGGCGCGCCATGACCACGGCGACACCTTCGGAGAGGTCCATACTCCATGTGTGGTCACGTTGCAGCGCGGGGATGTGGCCACGCGACCAGTCGCCGGACCAGTTCGAGAGCGCTGTGAGCCGAGCGGCAACCTCAGAGAGCCAATCAAGATCGAAGCCGAACACATCGACTAGTTCGAAGAGCAACTCCGCATGCTCCTTGTAGACCAGTGGGTCCGTTGTCTCCTTCAGACGATCGTGCAACAGTCCGGCGCTTCGCGAAGCGGCGCGCATCCAGTCGGCGGGAAGCCACTGGTCATCCCCCAGGCCTGACGCGGACACGAACACGTCTCGCAACACGTCGTGTAACCGGAAACCGTAAGAGCCTGACTGCAACTTGTCGACGTAAGGCCTTCGGCACAACTCGTCGACAGGTCCACAGTTCGGCAGGTCTGCGGCGACGCGAACCAGTTCGATATCAAACCGCCGGAACAAGGACGCCGCTAGCAGCGCTCGCCGCTGGACCGGCGTTAGGTCGCGGAGCACGCGCCGAGCGACGGTATCGAGGTCACCTCGGACGTCGTCAACGGTTACGTCGCGGGTCCGGGAGACGTCCAGCACATGCTGCAGGATCAGGTCCAGGTGGACGGGCAGTCCCTTCGACTCCTTTGCAGTGCATTGGATCACATCTTCGGAGCAGACGCCATCCAGGGCTGGCTTGAGCCAGCGCAGCCGATCCTGCATAGACAGATAGCCAACCAGGTGCTGCCTCGGTTCGGAGTAGGAATCGCCCGATAAGCCGGGCCACGCGTCCTTGCCCCAGAACTCGAAGCCGGAGGAATCATCTGCCCAGGTCAGGGCGTTCCTGCCGGCCACAACAAACAACGCATTGGGCATCATCCAGATCAATGTGTTGAGGAACGCTTCCGCGCCTCGTCCGGCCGCTTCCATGGTATCCACGAAGACGACGAGACCGGCGCCGGTCGTCCGCTGCAGGTTCTCTAGGTCCCACGCAAGAGCGTAGGCCAGATACCCGAGCTTCTCCGGATCTGTCGCGTCCTCCAGCAACTCGACAAGCCCATCGCAACTCGCCAGGACGGTCTTCTCCAACTGCTTCTTCCACACCAACGATCCCACCTGCGAAAGTAGTCGAAACGCAGCCAGGCCAGGCAGTGAGGTCCCCAGTATCGACGAGCAAACATCCTGCATCGCCGCTTGGATGTGCTCACTGACACCCATGCTGGAGGCAATCGCAGCCAGCCGTCCGCGCTGCTTGAACGCCTCAATGATCGATGAATCCGGATGCACCGCCGACCAGTACGCCGAAAAGCAAAGGTCAGTTGCCGGGAATCCACCCCCAAGCTCGGCCACTGCAGCTCGCAGCAAGAGGAAGGCGTCCTCGCGCGCGAAGTTACCCATGTCGATACTGCAGCTCGCCAGCGGATATCCAAACGGAGCCGGCAGGGGCCAGTGCGCAGGGCGCTGGAGATTGGAGGCCATTCGGTCGGCGAGCCGCTTCAGCAGGGTGGTCTTCCCAATGCCGCCTACTCCGTAATAAACTAGGACGTTACGTCTTGGACTGTTGAAGTCGAGCCAGTGCCCAACAGCACCATCTCTGATTTCGCGTATCTTCTCGGAATACGCGTTTAGACTGGCGTCGAACGAAACCTGCTCTCCTTGCCTATCGGCAAATTGTCGCTGCGCAGCAGGGTTCCCATGAAACCGATCCGCGAATGCCATCTTGAGGCACCTCCCATCTAGGTGATCAGCCTAGTGAACCGATCATGAGAAGTTGGTGCTTTCAGCGTCTGAGAGACGGACGGCCGCTTCACCTTCACCGAAGCGCGCCGACGACTGAGACCCGCGCCCCGGGCAGTCGTGCGGATTCCCATCGATCAGCGGCGCCGTGAATGGCTGCAAGTACGGCAAAGCCCGCAAGACCTTTGCGGGGCTCACCATCGGGTGCCCGTCGGCATCCAGCCGGGGGTAAACGTGAGTGATCGGACCTCCAGCAGCACCCGAATCAGTCCGGATGACGGGCATGTATATGCGCTTGCCGGTGCTTTGCATAGCCGCGAGCTCATAGTAGACAACCGGCACCGTGTTGCAGTACCGAGCAGTGAATCCGATGATTGTATCTGCAGTGCTTGACGCGAGGTGGATCTCGGCGCCGCCGAACTCCCTGTTCAGTTTCCTGATCTTATCCGCAATATCGCTGGCCAGGCGTGCGCCCACTCGCTGAGGGATTTTATCGATGCCATCCGGATGCTCGATCCGGATTACCCGAATCACCTTGCAGTTCTCAACCAGCTTGGCCATTTCTGCCACCGGTTCGAGTGTCGGGGGCTTGGTGTTCGATACGAAGACCACTACTGCGGGGCGCGACACTTCGCCGTCGCCTATTCGCACCTGAGGCTTGACCTCCTCGCCAGCCGACGGTTTGTCCGAAGCCAGCGACTCGACGCAGTACTTCTCCTCCTTCGTCCGGACGAGCCTGCACAACTCAGTCGTCCATGCATTCAACTTCTCCTGGGACTCCTCGTCCTCAGCTTCTTGTTCTGCTTCAGGTGTTTGCGGGTCGGGAACAAGCGGATCCCACCACCACTTGTCGTGGCTGTCGACGATCGCGAGTTCCGTGATGTTGCGGGCATCAGGCAGGGCTGCACAGATCGCCCAGATCAGGCTTGCATGCCCCCCGTCCTTGAGGATGACTCGTTTCGCTTCAACATCATCGATGACATCGACAAGCCGTGGTAGGGCATGCTGAAGACAGTGGTAGCCAAGTTCTTCCGGCAGCGAGGTCACAGGATCCTGCTGCAACCGGATGTGCAGATCGGCGTCACTCGAGGCCTCTCTCCTGGCATGGCTGCTGTTGACTGCAGGCCTGGTCTGCGTCCTGATGACCAGGCCAGACTTCGCGATGTCCTTTCTGTTGATCAGCACCCGCTTCTTGAGCAGATCCGTAAGGAGCTGAGGCATCGTCGAAGCGCCCGGTAGTAGCTGGTATTGCTTCAGATCCTTCAATGGCTTTGGACCGAATAGCACGCTATTCCCGTCAAGTAGGACGCACATAACTCCTCGGAACATCTCCCGGAGCGAATGAGTACGTGAATTCTCACCACCCCGGAGGTCCAGAACATTTCGCCGAATTTGCCGCAGCATTTCCCGGGGCGAACGGGATGCAGGCTCGTCAAGGCAATAGATCTGTTTGGCCGATCGCAATCTTCCCATCAGAGTCTGCGTCTTGAGCAGCCTGTCAGGCATATCAATGGCCACCTCTTGGGAATGGTTTGCGCGGATAGCGTTCAGCACGTACAAAACGAAACCGTTCTCTCGTTTCGCATCCAATGCTCGCAGCTCTGGGAGTTCAACTCTAGGGATGAAGCGGCTGTTCTTGATGTCACGAGTAACCAGCAGAATCGCAGCGCTGAGGCCATCGCCAAATGCCTCCCTGATCCGCGTTGCAGTCTCCCCGCCCGCCAAGTCTGCTCTGTCCCGCCAGGGCACTATGCCGCCAGATCGCAAGAATGTGTCGACCAACTCCGCCAACCCGGTGCCATCACTTTGGCGATAGGAGATGAAGACCGGACCGTCACCGCGTACGCGCGGCCAACTCTCTTCATGGTTCTGATCCACTTGCCTGATCCCCTCCACAGCTGATCTGACGACGGCTGGGCACGCCAGCACGAACCGCTTCTGTGTGGTCTTGACGGACAAGCGATCCCGCCTGCCGCCCGCTGACAGGCCGAACGTTGCAGAAACCGCGCGTGCGTGCCGTACGAGGGTGTACGAACCTCCGCACACTGCCTTTCCGGCACAAGCCAACGGCCATCATGGACCCGTGCCAACGAAAACCACAGCGGAGCCGTCAACTGACACTGACCTGCTGCGAGTCGCCTCGAGGGCAGCCTGGCTCGCCAGCCATGATGAGCGGAACTCTCGCTTCCACAGCAATGGTTACTGCCCCACCCGAGTCGCCCCGTACAGCACGGCCGACCCGGACGGCACCAGGGTGCACGAAGTGTGCCGGGTAGCAGGATGTCTGGACCTGCTACACGAACTGCTGCTGCGCACCCTGAAGAAGCTGAAGCCCAAGTTGACCACAACGACCATAGACGACGTGTCCGCCTATGCATTTCGCACGGCCTGCAGAGAGCTCACCGAGCTCAGGCGCGCTGAGCGTATTGCTCAGGGATTTCCAGCGAAACCCGCACGCGGTGACGGCACGGCTGCACGAATCAACCTTGCCCTCAGCAGTCAACCAAACGAGTCGGCCGAGTGGCTGGTGGCCCTATTCCGCATTATGCGGTCATTTCCGTACTCCGCGCAGAATCTGACCGGTCAATGGCCAGTCGGTGGGCTTGTCGCCGAGCGGACGAGATACCTCGCAGACCAGCCGAGCTCGCCGGCCGTAATCCGGCGTGAAGCGATGCTGGTCTTGTCGATCGCCAATTCGGTGGCCGGCCACAAATGGGTCTACTGCAATCTCATACTTCCCCTTCACGCCTGCGGCGCCAGATCGATTCTCGAAGACAGCCATTCCGCGCCCGCGGAGGACTGTGAAGTGCGGTTGCTCAGCAGCATGCTGCGGACTACCTATCAGCGATACCGAGCTCAGGGTTATTCACCGCAAGAGGCTTTCGAACGGGCCAGCGTTGACGTCACCGGACGACCCGCACCACCGCCAACCTCGGACACCAAAGCCGCGCTGAGCGATCTGGAGCTCGTCCGTGCTGCCGGATGACGAGTGAGCCGAGCTACACGGCGAACCAATCGGGCTCTTCTGACTTGAGTGTGGGTGCCACCGTTGTCCGCGCCGCCAGTCGAGAAATACCCGAGGACCGTGTCGCGCCACTGCTACAGGGGCCCTCCCCAGACGCACGATCGGGGAAAGGGCAGGACTGGAACGACGCGAGGACTGTCTTCAGCGGCGGCTCTTACTCTCGCTCGGCAGGGAATGGTGAGCAATACGGACCTGCGAGGCCTCGGCATCAAGGACTGCGGGCCTCACCCTAGCGACAAGATCTCTGAGTGCCCCAAGGCTATCGGCCTTCTGGTGCACGTCAACCGTCGGATCGGCGAGCTCTGCCTCAAAGGCACGCAGCGTATCCTGCGAATCATTGTCGTCCTTCTCGTGTTGTTTGGCTGGCAAGGCATCATACTCAACGAGCAGCGGATGCGTCTGTGCCACAGCCACGTCTTTAACGTCCGCTCGGATGAAGCCTTCACTTCGAATGAAGGCGCACCACCGAGCATGCTCAAGCCTCCTATGCAGGTTCTTCTGCGCTAGCGACCGTTGGTCAGACGGCACATACGCACCAGGGATGCCCAGCGCCCGGCGGGCCCGCCAGTGAATGGGCACTGCGATGGATGAACTGTACGAGTATTCATCTTCCCAGAATGTCCTCTCGGCTTGCGCGAAGGCGATCTTCTCCCGATCTGCCCATGCCATGTGGCATGTCAGACCATTGAGTTCCATCACCGAATGGATCACCGTGTCGTAGTTGTAGACCTCGGCAAGATCACCGATGAGTTCGATGCGCGGCAGATCATCGGCCTTGCGACGAACGGTCTCCTCACCCAAGGCATGTGCAAGGATCTTCGAGTTGCGCGAGAGACCAGGATGTGCACCGGGCGACTCTGTCGCGCGAAGCCCCGGCGGATCTCGGTGGCAATCTGCATGTTGCGCGAGTCATCCCCCACAGAAATGAATACGAATGTCAGCGGATCAACGCCCAGAAGTGTGTCGACCAATCCTGCGTCGGTGGCATCGACACCGCCATGCACCGAGATCTCATAGAAGGCATCCTGCCTGGGACGCGAGATCTGTTCGTGTCCCGCCTGCAGAAGCTCCGGGCAGGCCGCCTTGAAGCGTCCTTCGGCTTCGGGATCCTGATCGTAGGCATTGATCCGGAGACGATAGGAACCGTCGTCGAAGTCCATCTGCGTATACCAGGACAGGGCCTTCAGCATCTCTCGCCCATGACCGCCGAGACCTATGATCGCCGCCGAAATCAATCGGTTCGACCCCTCGGGCGCTGCATTTTCGAAAAGATCGAGTCCCGCCGGACGAGCGCCTCGGTCCCGCCACAGCCAGTCATACACGAGCAACCTGGCCGGATCGATCCTGCGAACGTGCACATCACTCGACCGATACCTCAGAGCTAGCTCGCCTTCGACTGTATCGGAAAAGACATAAAGATCGGTCTCGTCGCGTTTCGCATATCGAGGATCTTTGGTGATGGTTGCAGCGCACCAGACATCTTCCCTGTCGTCCGAACCGAGTATGAACATGCGAATCTTGCTCTGCCGACTGAATAGCCGGATCGGGAACGACAGCACGCCCTTCTTGAAGCAGATCGCGCCAAGACCTCGAGCCTGTGCGATGAGATCCGCCGAAGGGACATTGTTTGCCAGCACCACTCCCATGAAGATGATGACCGCTTTGGCATCGTTCGACCGCAGGCTATCGGCCAGTGCAACAGAACGCTCATTAAGCTCAGAGAAGACATTCACGTCATTACGCCGGCTAAGTAGACATCGTGCATACGTGGAGAAAGCTTGGAAGAATGTCAGCAGGAAACTGATCGTTACCAGCGGTGCCGCAGCCAGCAAGAGCGCCGTATAGAGGTACTTGGCCTTCAACAGCCAGCTGCTCGCCTGCTGGAAGTTCTCCAGCACCTCGACGAGCCCGATCCCCGCCGTAAATGCCTGGACTGTTGCGTAGACCGTGCCCAATGCCGCACCCAGCCAACCCACACCTCGAGGGGAGACGATGCCTGAGACCATTGGGAACAACAGAAGGTAGACCGCGATCGCCTGTCCAACGGCGAAGACATGGAACGGGTTGAGATCCGAAAACGCCGCTGCGCTGTGCCTCGGACGGCTCTGCGTCTTGTCGCCATCAGCGGGGCCTCGCCTGATCCGTCCGCTACTGGGCGGGCTGCGCCATACCCATACTGAGAGTAAGACCCCGGCCACCAGGGCGAAGACAGATGCATAGAACCAGATAAGCATGTGATCGACCTCTCACAGACCCCCGAGCATTGATGCCGTCAGGGGTATCTGACGGACGGCCCGGCTGGGTCTCATACGTGGCTTCGACTCATCGCAGGGGGCATTCGAACGCGCCGGCGTTTGGCACCGGACGACCCGCACCACCGCCGACCTCGGACACCAAGCCGGGTTGACCGATCTGGAGTTCGTCCATGCCGATGGACGACCAGTCAGCAGGACGACTTTCGGACAATGAAGACAAGCCCCATGTCACCTGGATCGAGTGACCAGCTTCAACATGAACACCATTCCGAAAAACCCGACAACGAAACCGACAAACGCACCGAAGGCGGCCGTGTAATCAAGACCAGGGCCACAATACTGGCCACCGCCGAGGGTGGCAATAAAGATGACCGCCGCGCACAAACCCAGAATCAGATCAGGAAAGCGCGCCACGCAAACGCCAAGAAGAACGGCAGCAACGACAGCGAATGCATACGCCAGCGGGATATTGCCGATCAGGTCAATCCCCAGCGGACTGTTCAGGTAGGAGACAACTTCGATCCCGCCGAACACGGCCACGCCAAATCCCGGCATGACTCCGCGACCCGCAAAGGAGGCTGCTACCGCGGCGAGGGCGAAGACAATCGCCAGGAGGACTCCCGAGGCGATCACGCCCACAGTGGGGGTCGAAGTGGTGCAGGCAGTCTTTCCGGACATCAGTTGGGCAACCGACGGCACGGCCGCGATCAACCCGATCCCGGACATGCCCCACTCCCCCACTGAACCAAGCGCGGCAAATCGGCTCATCAAAGCAGCCAGGACTCCCACACCCAGGCCGATTGGCGTCAGCGCACCCAAGCCGACAGAACCGCGGTCAGCCAGACCTGCGATTGCCGCGATCGTCACCAAACCGAGCAAGAACACGTGCCACGCTCCGGTAGGCGACGAACGCTTCTTGAACGAGCCTGTCGTGCGAAAGTGCACCACGTCCTTGATTAGTAGGCCGAATATCAATGCGAGCCCACCGAGCACCAAGAACCCCTCAAGCATGTCACGCCCTTCCGTTCACTCGCCTATGCCGCCTTCACGCCGCTCAGCCAGGCCGAACAGAGCCCGACGATCATTTAATGAGTCCGTCTCAACTGCGGGCTGGTACTGGCGCTCGAAGACATCGCAGGGCACAACCCATTGCGAACCGTCATCATCGGTGACCACCCAATCTCGCCGCGAAGCCTGAACACGTCCCTCATGCGTCTTCACTGTCTCGGATGCGATGACCTGTCGGGCGTGCACCCTTCCGGTCCGCTCGAATCTGTCGCCCTCTATGTGCTTGTAGGTCTTGGCGAACGACTCAGGGGCAACTGACCGCTGTTCACCATCACTGCTGATCACCCACCAATCGCCTGCGCTCGCCTGCATGGTGTCACCGTGGCGGGTTTGCCAGGCCCGCGGAGCATTCAGCCGCGTCGCCCGTACCTCGCCAATCCGTTCGAAATCCCCTTCGTGGACCCTCCCAGGCGGCCCGCTGGGGAACTTCGTGATCTCGTCGGCCATCCGCATCCTCACTCGTGTTGGTCTCGGCAAGGCGCCAGGAACCGACTGGACTGAGCGGCGATCGTGTTCGCGTTTACTCTCACCCGGGACCTTTCACTCAGATACTGTTCGCATCCGTGTCTGACGGACAGCGTTCCACTGTTGATACCGCTCCATCGGCGCCGCCTATCGTCGGAGCGCTCAATGAGGAGGTCTTTGTTGGCACCTGCGCGGACCAGCACGACCAGGTGTGATTCACAACACGCCATCTGGCTTGTCCGTGCTCGATCAGCTTCAACGCCATGGCGATCCCGGCGACCCGGGAGCCGCGGCCCTTGGTGAGGCGCTGACGAAGCCGTACGGTGGTAAACATCGACTCGATCGGGTTTGACGATGCGGGCAGATGGATCCGGTCAATCCAGACGTACACGTGGCCAGTGCGAGCATCTGCCGTGCGCCATCACGAGCGAGCTCCAACAAGCATCGACCCATCGGCCGACTGAATGGACGCCTCCGCCTCGTGGACTACCTGAGCATGAGCGTGCCTCCCGAACCAGCGCGAGCACGCTGGCCCTGATCCCTTCTAATTGGACTTCAGACCATCCTCAGGATTTCATCTGGCCGATGGCATCCGGATGTCCTGATCATTACTCTCCTACCTCCCCATTGACACGATGTAAGGCACCTCCGAGAAGCTCTCGACTCCGCCTGCCGCTTCCACCTCAAGACCCCCACCGCCTAGACCATGGCCCCGGCGGACTACGCCAATGGCCACAAGCTTCACACCCGCAGGAGCTGAGGATCCTCGCGCTCAACGGTAGACGAGCATTGTTGTCGGATGATTGGCGCGACCAGCGAAAAGGCGGCAAGACCTATGACCACCGACAACTACGATCAATGAGTAAGACAACGATCCTGATAGCCGCTGGGTCGGAACTGTGACGGACCGACATCTACCCAATCTCCCAGGTATGACAGACTGCTGCCATGCCTGGGGGGATGGGTTCGAGCGGCCAACCGAAGAGTTCCTACTGCGGAGATCAGATGCGCGCTCATGAGGATTTCGCCGCAATCCGGCCCCTGGAGGCCGGGGATGCGACAGCCATATGGCGTCTCATCGAGGTAACCCCCGAGCTCGACAAGAACTCGCACTACCTCTACCTGCTGCTCGGAACACATTTCGGTGACACATGCGTCGTGGCGGAGCGGCAAGGGCAGATCGTCGGAGTCGTGACGGGCTTTCGTCCCCCAACACATCCACAGCGCTTGTTTGTCTGGCAGTTGGCCGTGCACCCCGAGAGTCGCGGCCAGGGAATTGCCCGACGCTTGGTCGAATGCCTGCTCGACATGCAAAGCATGCCCGTCGAGCGCCTCGACGTGACGATTGCGCCAGACAACGCGGCATCTCAGGCTGTCTTCCGATCGATTGCGAGGCGACGGCGCTGGACAATCGAGAGCGCTCCCTTCTTGTGTGGGACGGATGTTCCCTCGGAAGCAGGCCCGCACGATGACGAGTGGTTGTTCGTCCTGTCCCCTTCGAGCACATGAAGCGCTTCTTCGTCAGCCACGCAAGCAGAGATGCCGCCTTGGCGGCCGCCATCGTTTGCGAGATCGAAACGCAGGGAGCGTCTTGCTGGATGGCCCCTCGGGACATCCCGCTCGGCGCCAGCTATGCCGCCGCGATCGTCAAGGCCATCCGCGAGGCGGACGCCGTGATTGCTCTGTTGACAGAGGCGGGCGCCAGATCCAAACAAGTCCTCCGGGAGTTGGAGCGGGCATCAAGCTACGAGCGCCCAATTAGCGCAGTGCTCGTGGGCGACTATCAATTGCCGGCTGATATCGAGTACTTCATTGCCTCATTTCAGCACGAGCGCCTCGAGCACAGCGCCGAGCGCGACGCCATCGTCAAACTCGTGCACGCGCTGATCGGAACGGCGACTCCGATCGATGAACAAGCGCTCACGGACCCCACGGAGGGTCTCCTAGGTGGTGACGAGCCACCCGCGGTCGGCCGATTCATCGGACGCGAGGCGATCCTAAACCGGTTGGGGACCGTCCGTTCGGGTCTGGTCCTCATCACCGGCATTGCTGGCATTGGGAAGACCCAAGTGGCCGGGCAACTCTATCGTCGGACGCACAGCGTGGGCATTCCAGCCTACTGGCGACGAGTGACGGCCGTGGACGGGCCTGAGACATTGACCGATGACTTGTTGGCTTTTCTCCGCGCCTTGCCCGGCCACGGGCGAGTCAACTCGCAGGGACCCGTCGCGGCCCGTCGTGAGCTCTTGTCGGCGCTGCGCCATACGGAGGTCCTGATCGTTTTCGACGAGTTGGAGTCCGCGCGCGACCAGCAGCTGGACGAATTGTGGCGGGCGATGCTTGATGTCGAGCTTCGGGCGACTGTGGTCCTGACTGCTCGTGTCACACCAGCCTGGATGTCCGAGCGAGACGCGGTGGCAGGACGTGTACTTGTGCAGGAACTGGGGGGATTGACTCGCGCTGAAACTGAGGTTTTCCTAGAGGCCTCGCAGCTGCGTCGCACCGAGGCTCTGGTCGACTTGATTCATGGCCGCACCCAGGGTCATCTGCTGTTGCTTGATCTGCTCGTCTCACAGATCGTCAGCTTTGGCCTAGATGATGCCGAGATCGCCGACGCACTCCCCGACCTGTCCTGGGATCTCGATCAGTACCTGCTGACACACGTGTTCTCCGCCTTGTCCGAGCTGGAGCTCGAAGTTATTCGTTACCTCGCCATATCCTTCGTGCCGCTCACGACGAGCGACCTCGCTGCGCTTCTGCAAGCCCATAGCCGTGAGGCGCTGATCGGAGCGACGCGTTCGCTGGAGCGGAGGAGGTTGGCGCATCGAGTGAAGCTCGCCTACGCGGTCGAACCAGTGGTCCGCGATTACACGTGTCGCCATGCAACTGAAGTCGCCTTGACTCACGTGCGACTGGCCGAACTCCTAAGCACTCGTGCTGCCCGATCCGGCCGGGTCGTTCAGGAAGTCGCCTACCACTTCACCATGGCGGGCGATCATGAGCGGGCAGATGCGCAGGTGCTGGAGCATTTCGAGGATTTGTGGAACGACGGGAACCGGGGCTGGACCCTGGCGGCAGTCGAAGCCGCAGGTGCCCGCGCCCATGCTGCGTCCGATCTGCGCCGCGAGCTTTCCGCGACGCTTCTTGAGGCGCGCCTGGACGCAGACAGTGCCCGATATCTCGAGGCCATCGACCACTATGACACCGCCCTGAGGATTGCCGATTCCATGGGCGACCGGCTTGCATTCCAGCAGGTGTCTGTCAATAGAGCCGAGATCACCGGACGCCGGGGAGATTTTGCCCAAGCGTCAGACGCCTACCACACCGCAGCGCTCGAATTGGAGGCTCTGGGCCGACCACACGACGCCGACGTGGCTCGCCACGACCTCGCCGCACTCCTCACAAGGTACGGGCGCGGAGACGAGGCGCAGTCCTTGCTAGCATCGCTCAGTCGGCCCCCCGATGCCCGCAGAGCCGCCGAACGGCAGTCCCTATTGGGCCTCATTGCCACGGAACGCGCCGACTACGGCGCGGCCGCCAACGCCTGCTCGAACGACGAAAGAGAATCCCGCACTCTTGATGATGAGAATGGGCTGGCGCGAATTGCGAACAACAGGGGGGTACTCGCTCTGCTCGCCGGGGATCTGCGCGATGCCGCCTACTTGTTTGAGCAGAGCCGGGCATTTAACCACGACCAACAAGATGGCCACGGCGAGGCGCAGGCACGAGGCAACCTCGGAGTGGTGGCCCAAGTCCGCGGGGACATCGATCTCGCGATCGAGCACTACGCGGCTGCGCTGGAGACATTTGCGCCGGCAGGCGACCTCGTCTCCTGCGTCGAGATATACGCCAACGCGATCGCGCTGCCGGCAGATGCGCGCATCGCGCTTGGCTTCCGCGATCCGCCAGAAATGCTGCCGGATCGGTTTTCGCCCTCAGTGGCGCCCCGCTTCCTGTGGAATGTCTCTTACGGCTACCTTCCGTAGGGGCTGGCAGCCCATCGGAAGACCGGATTTCAGTTGCGCGGGCGACATCAACCTGAGCCACCCACTGAGGCACTCGCGGGGACGGCGACCCTACGCGCCGGGCCGCCGCGTCTGTTCCCTGACGCACGCCGAGCCACGCTGCGTGGATTCGACGGTCCTGTGGTCGCGGGCCGTCCTTGAAGGAATCCTGGACGTGCGCTCCGGGCTGACGCACCTGCCCGCAGACAAGCGTCGCCCGTGGCAGGCATACCTCGACGCGGCCGAGACCGAGCCTCTCTCGTCTTTCAATCCGAACGGCTTCACGGTCACCGCCCTCCAAGCGCCGTGGGCGTCCATCTAGGCAACCAGGCACATCGATGGCCCGGCGCGCGCGGTCCCGGCGCTCCAACCGGCGGTATCCATCGGCAACGACACCGTCGCCGCCATCGCCGGTGGCCTGCTCAGTGCCCGCTACGGCACATCGGCCCTACCGCGCGAGTGGGTGCGCGACGTCCACGGCTAGCCCGGCATGCGCGCCGCCGACCTCGAATCCTTGGCCCTCGCGATCGCGCGAATCCCTGCGGACTGAACCAAGCAGAGGTTGTACGTGGCCCGGAGGTCACCTCGCGCGTGCCTCATCTTCTTCAGTGTGGGCGCTCAGCCCGTCCGGCCACGCTCAGCAACCGCCGAAACCCGCATTTTGGGCGCCAACTGAAGAAGATCTGTCACGCCTCGGCCCAGTGCCGACCTCCTGAGCATCGCCCCCGCGAGTAAGTGCCACCTCCAGGCATCTCGACGGCGCCCGGATCAGCCGCCGCGGCTGTCGATGGGCCCGCGTCACCCGGGTGCTTCGGTAACCGCCCCAGCCGGCAACCTATGCTTGCCCCATGGCCGGAGCAGTCGGTGCCGCCACGGGGGCATACCGTGCGCTCGACAC
>Ga0334882_1001098_pt1 | contig 34698 bp, 34 predicted proteins | sample GraSluR1_MG_5_FD_207226 | JGI IMG/M metagenome (GOLD analysis project Ga0334882, IMG submission 207226) | Sludge microbial communities from methane-producing bioreactor in Wageningen University, Netherlands - Granular Sludge_15_04-R1 | ecosystem: Engineered > Bioreactor > Anaerobic >... | reverse complement strand
GACAGGGTCCTAAGCCCTGCGCCTTTGACCGCTTGGCAACCCCCGCTTCAGAATATCATCGTGATACCGTATCGACGCCTTCAGACCTCGATTATCGGACCATCAGCTTCTCCAGCACCGCCTTGACGGAATGGAGCCGGTTCTCGCTCTGGTCGAGGATCGCTGACGTCCAAGTTCGCTTCGCGAACCTAGGATCGGTTTTTGGCAGATCTCCTTTAAAGGAGACAAGGTTTCACTATTTGACCCCTTCTGGAGAGATAAAAATGTCGAAGAAGCGGTTAGATGTGGACTGGAACAGTGCAATCCAGGAAGAAGACTTTAGCCCAGCATTAAAGAGATTCAGGAATTACCTGAGAGATAAAGGATTCCGAAAATCCACAATCGGTCCATATGTTGGTTGCGTGGGAAGATATCTTAAGTTTGCCAAAACCGAAAGACCCTCTGCAAAGGACTCTGAGACGTTCCGCGAAACGCTTTTGGAGAGAGACCTATCGAGGAGTAGCATCAACAACTACTCATTTGCCATTAATAACTATCACGAAATGTTGGGTGAATCGGTCAAGCTGCCATTTATGAAAAGGAACGACGAAATCCCTTATTATTTCGACGAAGACGATGTTTTAAGGATCTTCTCAGTATGCCACAACATTAAGCACCTTGCAATGCTCCAAACCGCGTTCTACGGCTGTTTGAGAGCCTCTGAGCTATGCCATTTAGACGACGGAGACATAGACCTAAAGAACCTAACCATCAGAGTTCGCGAAGGCAAAGGGGGCAGAGACGGCATAGTATTCATCTCGAACGAATGCGCCACAACACTGAGGAGATATCTCGAAGTTAGACCACCTTTAGAGATCGATGGTCACAATCCTTTGTTCTACACCGACTTCGGGAAAAGGTGGGATCGAAAAGACTTCTACCGCATGTTCATCATCTACAAGGAAAAGGCAGGCATCGAGAAGACCGGCGGCGTTCATGTCTTTGCGCGCCACACTCCAGCTACCATCATGATCGCGAAGGGATGCGACATACGGATCGTCAAAGAAGTTCTACGTCACAAAGATATCAGGACCACACTGCGATACGCCCACGTTGCTGATAAGACCAAGAGGGAGAGGTATGAACAATATCTGGTGCTGTGATGTTGCCGCACGGAGATTGGAACGTAGACGGAGTCGCTGCACTCTTTCTGCGGGTGTTCCTTTGCCGCTGGCAATATTATTCTCCATTTAGATTACCGCAATCGTCTATTTCTACCATAAATCGCACGGAGGTGGAGGCGATCCGAGCCGACCATTGCTTTTACCTCCCTCCTTTACCTTTACCCGGATCGCCAAACCTCCTTTTACCACCTGCCATCATCCATCTATCAGATCGCATGAGGTCATTGGCAGTTTGCACAGGCATCGACATATCCGAACCACGCTCAGATATGCCCACGTCGCTGATAAGACCAAGAGGGAGAGGTATGAGCAATATCTGGTACTGTAAGTTCCACCTGGAGAACTTGATTGCAGAGTTGCAGACATGTTGCAGGGTTAAGAAAAGTGTGCAACGTCTCTAGTTAGCGATATTGCACACTTGCAGGCTTTCCAGCCAGCTCACCCCCTCGGTCTAACAAGTCATCTATAGTGGAGCAATCCCTACTATCCTTCTTGGAAATGTGTGCAAGCTTGCAATATCGATATGTAGCGATGTTGCGAACTTATTGCAGGCTTTCCCGAGCACGCCTACTGTGCAATTTATCGGTCAACATTTTGGTTAATATGTTGTCGTGAGACATGCATATATTGTCATAGGTTAAGAAGAGAATCCGATGTAGCAACGATCTCGGTAGCATGTCTGCCGGGAAGTTTTTCTTGGGATTGGATCTTGCCATCTCAGCTCATAACTTATGTGAAGACTTGCCGGATTATGTAGTTTAAATCCTTAACCGATGATCAATTAATTGTTTTTACCAGATGAGAACCTTTTTTAACCCACAGGGCAAAGGAAATCCGGGCGTTGTTTAAATGAGTGAACTGAATTCCCCCGCTGAAAGTGATATTATACACTACTGGAAGATAGCACCTGGAGAAGATGCTTGGCAGTGGAAAGATTGTCGAGACAAAGGTTTCATTGCCGTTGGATGGGACGCAATGGGTGATGTCTCGCGAATGAGCAAATCTGAGTTTAAGTCCAAGCGAAGAAAACTTAATTCTAGATATGAAAAAAGCTGGAGCGAGGTAGGACTCGAACAACTATGGAAATTCGCCCACATCAAAGTAGGCGATCGAATCGTAGCCAATCGTGGAACTACCCTTATTTTGGGCATAGGTACGGTCGTGGGACCGTATCATTTCGTTAATGATGAAAACTTTGGGCACAGACTGCCGGTTAAATGGGACGATCTCAGACCACGTTTGGTGAGCGAACCAGGTTGGCGTAGAACATTGATCGAACTCGACCAAGAAAAATTTGAGAGAATTAGCGATGTCACAGTAAAACCTGGTATACCTGAATCGAGCACATCCTACTGGATCTTTCAGTCTAATCCTAAGTATTACGATCTGGAGAAGGATCTTGAAGGGATAACAGAAGAAGGTATGGCTAATTTTAACTGGACTGTTAATCAGTACGCTAATCAAATACATATTGGTGATGTAGCTTATCTCTGGACATCGGGAAAAGATGCCGGAATTCTTGCAGGTGCGACGGTGATGTCTGATCCATATTACACATCAGATGTTGAGGGAGAATTCATCAGCGATAAAAAGAAGGAGGAGGGAAAACAGCAGTGGGTCGATCTTCGCATAGACTATATACTGCCCGAAAGGATTAGGCGAGATGACCTTATCGATCATCCTACTCTGGGATCAATGCAGATAATCAGGCGACCTCAAGGGACGAACTTCATAATAACGAATGAAGAGGCAGAAGCTCTTAACGCTTTGATTTATGATGAAATGTCTCATGAAAATGAAGAGTACCCCTTACTCCAACTCGCCGAAGATACTGGCTTCGATCTCGCAACCCTGGAGCGATGGGTTCGAGCGATCGAACGCAAAGGTCAAGCTATACTTTACGGACCTCCAGGTACAGGGAAGAGCTTTGTCGCTGAACACCTGGCGAAGCACTTGATCGGTGACGAAGATGGCTTCGTAGATCTAGTTCAATTCCATCCAGCCTATGCCTATGAGGACTTCATCCAGGGGATCAGACCCCAGTCCCGAGAAGATGGCGGACTTGAATATCCCATGGTTCCAGGCAGGTTCCTCAAATTCTGTGACAAAGCTGACTCAAGGCAAGGTCGCTGTGTCCTGATAATCGACGAAATAAATCGAGCGGATCTCTCGAAGGTCCTGGGCGAACTCATGTACTTGCTTGAGTACCGAAACCGCGATATTCCTTTAGCTGGAGGAGGGTCATTGCATATCCCATCTAACGTGCTGATCATCGGCACAATGAATACTGCGGACCGTTCTATCGCCCTGGTAGATCATGCCCTTCGCCGACGATTCGCGTTCCTCCCTCTCTATCCCGATTATGATATCCTGGAAAAGTATCACCAGAGTACGGGTTACAATGTCGGGGGCTTAATCCAGACTTTGCGTCGGCTTAATAACCAGATCGGAGATCGTCATTATGAAGTGGGCATATCTTATTTCCTACGAGAAGACCTAGAAACGGAGATCGAAGATATCTGGAGAATGGAGATAGAGCCCTACCTTGAGGAGTACTTCTTCGACCAACCTGGCAAGGTAGACGAGTATCGGTGGGGCGTAGTCGGGGAGATCATCAGCTCATGAATCAAAGCCCGCCTAAGCTGCTCACACTTACCGAGTACGAATCTGAGTTTTTACATCCCCCAGAGATCCCGGTGGAGTTGGGTGAGCTTCTATGGAGGAATTACAGTGACCAGGTCGAGGTAGATTTCCCCACACCTAAAACCAACAATCAATGGAAGCTGATATCACAAGGTTGGGCAGGTTATATCCCTCTCACACAGGAGCTTGGATTATCGCTTCGTCCCAAAGTTCCCATCGCGAACCTTTTTGGGATGTTGGAATATGCGTACCGGCTCAAGAGTTTCAAGATACTCCCCGGACTGATGAAATGTGACTCACTTGAGGAATTTTACGAGCAGCTTGCAAAGATTCTCGCTCTCCGTGTACTGGACCGAGGTCGGAGAGGTTTATATCGCTCCTATCAACCACGGAATAATTGCCTTCCCTACGTATGTGGGCGGGTAGACTTGAGACAGAAAAGTCTGCATCCTTGGGATGTAAACCTGTCATGCCATTACGAAGAGCACACCTCCGACATCGAGGATAACCAGATTCTGGTCTGGACGCTGCAGCACATATTGCATAGTGGGCTGTGCACCGAGCGATCCCTGCCTTCTGTACGTCGGGCATATCGGACTTTGAGAGGGTCGATTACCCCAACGCCTTACTGCCCACAGGACTGTGCAGGTCGAGTTTATAATCGTCTCAATCAGGATTACCATCCAATGCATGCACTTTGCCGCTTCTTTTTGGAGCAAAGTGGTCCCAGTCATCGGATGGGCGACCGCACGATGTTGCCTTTCTTGGTGAACATGGCTCGGCTTTATGAGCTATTCGTTGCTGAATGGCTCATATCTAATCTGCCTTCATGGTTCTCGATCAACGCTCAAGAGAGGATTGCCTTCGGTCAAGGACAGAATGTCCATTTCGATATCGATCTCGTTTTGTACGAAAATGATAGCCAGACGCCTCGTTGTGTAATGGACACCAAGTACAAGACACCGACTCGACCCTTGGCAAGGGATGTTGAGCAGATCGTAGCTTACGCCGAAATTAAGGGATGCAAAGAGGCGATCCTGGTTTATCCCAAACCATTGGATGAACCCTTGGATGTGATGATCGGCGATATCCGGGTTCGTAGCTTGAACTTCTCACTGGACGGGGACTTAGATCTCGCTGGCAGGGCATTTATGAGAGACTTGGATCTTTGAGATGCAGAGTTGTAGGCTTGTTGCATGCTTTGGAGAAGTGTGCTATATCTCTTGTTAGCGGTATTGCATACTTGCATACTTTTCAGATATGTGCCCGATATTCCTTGCGAGTCTATTTGATCCAACAATCTCCCCTACCTTCCAGGAAAAGTGTGCAAGCCTGCAATTCCAGCATCTAGCGGTGTTGCAGACTTGTTGCAGGGTTTTACAGGTATGCAATTCAATATTTCGGCTTCGAGTGCTTCACATGATCAGGAGCTAGAGTGAGGTCTATCCGCCTTTCTTTTCTGGATCTTCTCTGCGAGTAGTCCCAAAACTCTTTAACGAACAAAGCTCAAATATGTTCGGAGATTAGCATGGCTAAAATATTAGGTGAGCCGGGAGATACTTCCCTGAAATTCAGCTCTGACAAAGGTTTCGATGAGTTCAAACAGAAATTCTCCTTGACCAATTCGGAGGTAGCAGCTTTTCTAAGAGATCTTGCCCAGGAGATTGAAGCAGGAGGTGACGTAGAAGTTGCCTATGGTGACGTGTCCATTTCTGTCAATCCAACGTCTCCTATCAAGCTTGAAGTAGAATTAGAGGATGATGAGCTTGAGATTGAGATAAAGCTTAGGGCGAGGTCTTAAACCAAAACAAAATCCACAAAAACGTGTGGAGGGCAAATGCCCCCAACAAATTCCGAGTCCGAGACCCTCATCCTGTGATCGCTCTTAGAATGGTATTATTCTGAGACAGCAGTTCTTTGGTGAGCGTCCATCTGGCTGTGTCTCCTTCGACGAAGGGCGTGTTGGCGAAGGTGATCTCATCGGGCATCGTCAAGGTTATCGTCATGACGACGTCATTCTTATCGGCTTCAACTACATCTTCGGGACTGAATACACGGTCGAGAGAGAGCTTGAACTCATTTGACCCGTTATTTACCGTCCAGGATGCTCCGCGTATGTCAGTTATTGGGACTTTCCTCTTTGCAGTCCACTCGTAGACGATGTATTCGGTGTAATCCTCCTCAAAGGTGTAGTTTCGGCTTTCGTAGTTGGTGTTCAGCTCGGGTATCAGTTGCTGGACCTGCCAGGTAAGCTGGGTGATCTCTGATCCAGCCTGCGACTTATCGGCTATGGCACTGAAATTCACGAGAGCCATCCCATCCTCATCGATGACGATCTCCTGACTGGACTGAATGCATCCTGAGAATATAGCAGCACAGATGACGACCGCTATGATTGATGCTATCTTCTTAAGATCGGGATTCATCTTTAGTCTCCTAAAGTGAATATCGATCCGACAATATTTAATTTTTTCTTCGCCATCAACCGGGTAGTATTAGTAAAAATGCTGTACATAAATTTACGCAAATGTATTTTTCCCTTCAAAAATTAAAACTTTTATAAGATTCGACACTACGTACCGATAACTCCAGAAGTTCGAATCTGCGAGGGTGCATCAAGCGAGTCCGGTTCTAAACACACAGGTTCAGAGACTTTTAATTGGAATCCGGCAAGACGGTAGGCACGCCGACCTCGGGATTCTGAGATCGATGATATCCACAAATACAATATCCCTGAAACATCAAATGTAGATCGGTCTCAAGATGCGAGTGATTCTCCACGTCGATCTGGATGCGTTCTTTCCCTCCGTCGAAGTTCGGGAGCATCCGGATTTAAAGGGTAAGCCCGTTATAGTAGGAGCAGATCCGAAAGAAGGCACAGGCAGGGGCGTCGTCAGCAGTGCCTCTTATGAAGCCAGGAAGGTAGGCATCAGGTCAGCCATGCCTATATCCCGAGCCTGGAAACTGTGCCCGGAAGGCGTCTATCTCCGACCTCACTTCAACCTATACATCGAAGCATCAAACAGCATAATGAAGATCCTAAGAAGCCACGCCGATAAGTTCGAACAGGCAGGCATCGATGAAGCCTATCTCGATATCTCAAACCAAGTTAATGACTTTGACGAAGCCGCAGAATTCGCGAAGAAGCTGATGGAAGAGGTCTTGGACAAGGAGAGATTGACGTGCTCCGTCGGCGTGGCTCCCAACAAGATGCTTGCTAAGATCGGCTCCGATTACGAGAAGCCGTACGGGCTGACTGTGATCCGGGAAGAAGATGCCGAGAAGTTCCTTGCACCTTTGAACGTCAGGAAGATACCGGGCATCGGACCCAAGACAGAAGAACGGCTACAGGATCTCAATATCGAGACCGTAGGCGATCTGGCAGCCGCAGATCCTCAGCTATTGGTAAGACTCTTCGGAAGTTGGGGCACCAAGCTCCACGAATATGCCCATGGCATCGATCGCCGAGAGGTCATTGAAGGTTATGAGACCAAGTCGATCGGAAGAGAGTTGACCTTCGAGAAGGATGTCGATGACGCGGGTAAGATCCTTGAGACATTGGATGACCTGGCAGAGGAGATACATACAGAGCTTATCGATAACGGATTCCGCTTCAAGACCATCACAGTAAAGGTCAGGTACCAGGATTTCGATACCTATACCCGAGCCAAATCACTATCATTTCTGACGAATGACGTGTACATCCTCAGGAATAATGCCAGGAGATTGATTGATGCCTTTCTGAGGGGCAATAAGAAGATCAGATTGGTTGGTTTGAGAGTCTCCACCCTGGAAAAATGTAACAGGTAGCCGATGCTTCTCGGGAGTTCAAAGGGACGATCCAACGGACTTCGCCTTATCCAAAAGATCCTTTCTCCCAAGGACTACATCCGGTGAGCCACCATTCGCCATGCTGACGATCTCAATCCCAGCAATTCTAATATCCCTGCAAAGTCAGATGCTGGAGCAAATCAGGAAGCGTAACACCACGATATCCTATCATGTCATTTGATGCTGTGTCAGGAGGCTTCCGATCCGCCCATCGCTTAGAGCGAAGGCGGACTCTCCAGCCCCCCTGCCCCCCACCATTGCTCAAGGATGTTTTGTTTTTGTACGACCTCGTCCGCTAATCCACAGTCCGGACTTTTCTCACAGATGCCTTGTAATGGAGCTAAAATGGGTCAAGAATCGAGGATCACCCTATAGGCAGGTAATTCTCCATTCTCCGAAAAAAAGCAGTTTAAAAGTGATCTAGAGCCTTGAGCCCGGCATCGGGGTCGGACTTCTTCAAGCTGGTCGGCTCCGTGATCTGAAATTTCGAACCCAGCAGGAATAATGATCTAGAACATGCCACAGTTTAAACTGGCAGCTCACCAACAACTACGTTTGGTTCAAATTGATCTATTTCCCTCAGCTCCTCGTCCCTCATTCCGGGGAAGACTTCAAATTCGCCTTCTATGATGGCAGCCTTCTTCTCTTCCACCAGACTCTTGACTTCGTTGGAAACTTGGTCGCTCAAGGGAGCAAGCTTCACACCACCTTCTTTGAGTCCGTACCACCAGTCTTGGCTGGGATGCTCGTCCCAGGTTCCGTCATGTACCGCCTCTGCGATGTCGATCATTACAGGTGCCCAGTTCCAGAGAGCACCGGTCAGAGTAACGTTGGGAGCGATCTTTCTTGAGTCAGAGCCGAAACCTATGAACAGCACTCCTCGTTCCTCTGCGACCTCGACTGGAGCAAAAGAATCGGAGTGGTGCGTTATAACGTCACAACCGCAGTCGATGAGAGATTGTGTCGCTGCTTGCTCCTCGGGAGGATCGTACCAATCGCCCACCCACTTCGTGTATACTTTAGCCTCCGGATTGACCTCGGAAACACCCCGAGCAAACGCGTCAATGCCCCTTATCACCTCCGAGGTCGGGATCGCAGCGGTATATCCGATCTTTCCGCTATTCGTCATCGCACCCGCGACAATCCCTGTTAAGTCGTTGACGCAAGATAAAATGCTCAGATTTCGTTATGTCCTATCCTGGAATGATCACCATAAACCGATTTAGTTTCCGATATCGCCTCTGAAAATGTTCATTTTATATTGCGACAGCCCCTAAGTATCTGACCTCGTACATCCTTCCGAAGTAAGTACCAGCGTTGGGCGCCAACTTCTCCACGCCCGCACCCCACATGAACGTCGTTCCTGGATACTCTGGAGACGCTTCGGCTATGGCTTCTCCGAAGTTGTAGCTGTGACAGAAGATCAGATCGTAACCATCCTCGGCATATTCTCGAAGCACGTCGGATGTATTGGGTCCAACGAAGGCGTTCTCCCTCTCGGTTAGTTCGACGTAAGGCAGTTCATTCGCCATCTCTTCTGCCCCGAGGTGACCTTCATAAGTCCAGCCGAGATCTTCAATGGGTCCGATGTGGAGGACAGCCACCCTCAGCTTGGGCTTTGCATACTCATTCCCGAGAAATCCCGAGGCAAATACCAGCAGAAGGATTGCCGCCGAGATCACCAAGATGTAAAACCGTCTTTCCAGCATGGTGATCTTCCTCCACAAACCGGGGAAGGGGTTTAAGGTCCCCATTATCGGCTCCTAATAGGGACCTAATGCTACATACTATTTACTCAGCGGTTGTTTCCTCATCGCCCAGGTAGATCCCTGCCCCTAGCCACCAGTCGTCGTCTACTTTCGTCACATAGCTCGTCTTCGGCTCAGTCTCGTTGGTAATGGGATTAGTCCAGACATAATCAAAGAAGCCGCTCCCGTTCAGGGCGATCGACCTCATCTCCCGGTTTATGTAGACTCCTTGAGAGTTCTGAAGGTCGAGGCGGTTGGTTCCTACTGCTGAGGGCAGGAAGGGAAGAGCGAGGCTCGTACCGTTGAAGTCTGCCGCAAATATGTAGACATCTACTATCACGAATGGACCGGTGAGATCCATGAAGTCACTCGTCGCGATATCCTTGCCGTAGACCCGTGCGTATGATGCCGCTGACTCGACAAAGGCAACAAGCTCTTCCTCCGATGAAGGTGGTTCATAAGACGAGGATGTACCGTCCTCAGCTTGCTCAGCCTCTTTAATGTAGATACCAGAGCCTAGCCACCAGGTGTCATCCACTTTTCTCACATAACTCAGCTTGATGGTGGGAGTCATGTTGTTCTCGGGTTCTGGGTAGGTGTAGTAGAAAAGACCGCTCCCATCCTCCTTTACCACATTTAGAACATCACTGACATAAAGTGCCCCGTAAATATCCTGTTCATTCGATCGGTCCTTTCCCGCCAATTCTGGCTGGAAGGGAAGTGCCAAGACCGTCCCATTAAAGTCGTAGGCAAAGATGTAGTAATCACCGTCGACGAAATCTCCGTTCCTGTCGTTAAACGCCACCAGAGCTTTCTCCTTGCCGTTCGCCTGGGCGTAAGTGACTGCCCTGTCGACCAGCGTTACCAGAGAGAGTCGAGGCTCGGCACCGAATACTGCCGGAATGTCCGATAGCCACGTGCCTGTTCCAAGCAACCAATCATCGTCGACCTTGGCGATGTAGCTAAGCTTAAGCTCGGGTGTGTTATTGTGCTGGGCGTTAGGTCTGACATAATAGGCGAACCCTCCGCCATTCGATGCAAGTGTGTTAAAGTTACTAATGAGAAGCACTCCGTTTTCATCCCGGAGGTCGATCTGATTTTCCCCTACCTCTTCCAGTCTGAAGGGGTGAGCGAGGCGGGTTCCATCAAATCCGAATGCAAAGATATAGCGTTCCTCTCCCACGACGAATTGACCGCTTTCGTTATTGAACTCCCCCAGCGCCCTCTCCTTGCCATTCTCCTGAACATAGATGAGAGCCAGGTCCGCAAATTCCTTCATGTCCTGGGACACCTCAGGAAGTTCAGTCTGATCCAAACCACTCGTAGCTTCGAGGTCCTCCGACTCAAGTCCAAAGACTGATGCCGATAGGACCACGCTTAAGAAAGCCACTAATGATATCAGTTTGCCCCACATAAAGCTACATATGAATTCTTTGATATAAGCGAATTACGGATCACGATGTAACCCTTACTAAAGTGATGCTATTGCAGCCAAAGTTGCAGGGTCATTGCAGGCTTCTTGAAAGTATGCAACGCCGCAAGCTATCGATATTGCACACTTGCAGGCTTTTTGGGAGAGATATGATGATTTGAGTTTATATGGCGGCGCTACAATTTAAGATAAATTAATTTATAACGCCTATTATCTCTGGTAGCTAACTTTATCCGTATCAAAGCTAACTGCGGCTTAGAGGTGCTTCAATAATGGCAAAAGCGGAATCAAAAAACGTGGTTCTTGACGAGATTTCAGAGAAACTCGGAGAGATCTCCTCCAGCATGGCGAGCATCGAAGAGAATCTCAATGACATTAGCATGTCCTATCAGATGCTTGTCTTCTTCAAGCTGGCGGAGTTGCGACCGGATATGAAAGATAAGCTAATGCCTTTGGTCGACGACATGATTGAATCCATGGACTTCAACATGCCGGAGGAATAGATCTAACCCCCTCCACCTAAAAGTGTGCAAGCCTGCAATTTCGATATCTATTGACGTTGCAGGCTTTTCAAAGTATGCACAAAGTATGCATAGAGTATGCAACAGCGGTCTAATCTCGTGGAGTTTGCGATCTATCGATCCTCCGTAATGCTTAAAGGAGATCAGCATGTCAGGCTTTGCTGGAGGGTTGCTGACGGCGGGTAATAACAACGTGATCGAGAAGAGATTGTGGGACGCAGCTGATGGCTTGAGAGCTAACTCCGGGCTGAAGTCATACGAATACTCGCTGCCGGTACTGGGACTGATCTTCCTCAAACATGCCGACTATATCTTTACCAGGGCGGCAAAGGAGATCGAGGGTCAAGGTACCGGAAGGCGTACACCTGGTAAGCCCGACTACCAGGCACGCGGAGCCCTCTATCTGCCAGAGAATGCCCGTTATTCACATCTGATGAAGCTTCCTGAAGGTTCGGACGTCGGGAAAGCCATCGAAGAGGCGATGAAGGCGATCGAGGCTGAGAATGAAGAGATGAGAGGAGTTCTGCCCAAGAATGACTACAAGCGGATCGACAACAGCACCCTCTTTTCCCTTCTGAAGAGCTTCAATCTGCCCATGGACATCGAGGGGGACGCCTTCGGCAAGATCTACGAGTACTTCCTGGGCAACTTCGCCAAGAGTGAGGGTCAGAAAGGCGGGGAGTTCTTCACACCCATCACGCTTGTCAAACTGATCGTTGAGGTTATCGAGCCCTACCATGGACGCATTTTCGATCCTGCCTGCGGGTCAGGCGGCATGTTCGTTCAGAGTGCAGATTTCGTGAAGAGCCACCGGAAGAATCCTCTGGACATAAGCATCTACGGGCAGGAGAAGACGGCGGAGACCGTGCGGCTCTGCAAGATGAACCTAGCCATCAATGGTCTTTCTGGAGACGTCCGCGAGGGTAACTCCTACTACGAGGACATACACAAGAGCTTGGACAAATTCGACTTTGTGATGGCAAATCCTCCGTTCAACGTGAACAAGGTCGACAAGGAGCGGATCAAAGATGATCCTCGGTTCAAGATCGGTCTCCCCAAGGTGGACAACGCCAACTACATCTGGATTCAGATCTTCTACTCCGCCTTAAACGAGAAGGGCAGAGCGGGGTTCGTGATGGCAAACTCTGCCAGCGACGCTCGTGGATCGGAGCTTGAGATCCGTCGCCAGATGATCGAAGCAGGTGACGTGGATGTGATGATCGCCATCGGCTCGAACTTCTTCTATACCGTAACCCTGCCCTGTACCTTGTGGTTCTTGGACAAGGGAAAGAAGGAGACAGACCGCAGGGATAAGGTGCTCTTCATCGATGCTCGGCACATATACCAGCAGATCGACCGGGCACACCGGGAGTTCCGACCCGACCAGATCGAGTTCATAGCCAACATCGTGAGGCTTTACCGGGGCGAAGACGTCGAGCTATGGAAGGGCAGCGAGGCTCTGATGAAGGAGAACTTCCAGGAGGGCGTTTATCAGGACGTTCCAGGTCTCTGCAAGGTCGCCACCATCGACGAGATCGAGGCACAGGGCTGGAGCTTGAACCCTGGACGTTATGTTGGGGTAGCTGAGCGGGAGGACGACGGCTTCGACTTCGCCGAGCGGCTGGAGGAGCTGAATGAGGAGCTTGAGCGTCTGAATTTGGAGGCTCGGGGGCTGGAGGAGAGGATAGGGGAGAACGTGGCGATGCTGCTAGAAGGAGCAAATCAATGAATCCCGATTTTGGACCAAAAAGAGATTGGAAATTAGGCGAGATGGGGGACTATTTTAGGATAAAACACGGCTTCGCATTTAAAGGAGAATTTTTTTCTGACAATGGTCATTATATTCTTCTTACCCCTGGCAACTTTAAGCCGGAAGGCGGAATTAAGCTTAAAGGAGAAAAAGAAAAATATTATATTGGCGAGTTTCCTTCCGAGTTTCTTTTGAAACGCGATGATTTTCTTGTAGTAATGACGGATTTGACACAGAATGCCCCTATTCTTGGAAGTCCGGCATTTATTCCAGAAGATGGAAAGTTTTTGCATAACCAACGACTCGGGAAGATAATAGGATTAGATATAGAAAAAATAGATGTGAGTTTTTTGTATTATTTGTTTAATTATGATAAGGTCAGGGGTCAAATAAAAGCGAGTGCAACAGGTGCTACGGTTAGGCATACTGCTCCTGATAGAATCTATGCGGTTGAAATTGAACTCCCACCACTCCCCTCCCAGCGCAAGATCGCCGCCATCCTCTCCACCTACGACAACCTGATCGAGAACAACACCCGGCGCATCCAGATCCTGGAGGAGATGGCTCAGAACCTCTACCGCGAGTGGTTCGTCCATTTCCGCTTCCCTGGGCACGAGAAGGTGCAGATGGTGGATTCAGAGCTAGGTCCGATACCAGAGGTGTGGGAGGTAAAAACGCTGGGAGATCTCGCTGTGGAAGTAAGGCGAGGCGTAAATCCCGATGAGGTTGACCCTGAAACTCCCTATTTTGGGTTGGAACATTTGCCTCGCAAATCAATTGCTCTCTCAGAATGGGGAATCGCGGATCAGATAAAAAGCACGAAACTCACTTTTCGCAAGGGGGAGATCCTCTTCGGAAAAATTAGACCTTATTTTCATAAAGTTGGTGTTGCACCAGTAGATGGAATCTGCTCTTCGGATACGATTGTTATTTCACCTAAGAAACCCGATTATTTTTCCATCGTTCTATGCTGCGTTTCGAGCGAGGATTTTGTCAACCACGCAACTCAGACATCTCAAGGGACTAAGATGCCCAGGGCTAACTGGAAGGTCTTGGTCAATTATCCGATCATGCTACCGCCTGATCCGCTGAAATCCAATTTCGATAATCTTGTGCTAGATATCGTTTCACAAATTCAAAATACGATTCACCGTAACAGGAACCTCCACCGAACCCGCGACCTTCTCCTGCCCAAGCTCATCTCAGGCGAGGTCGACGTGGAAAACCTCGACATCAACACGAGCAATTTTGAAACGTGATCTGGTAAGTACTTAAAGACCCGATCTTTTCAAGTTGATCCGGAGCTTTGGTCGATCTTCTCCCAAAGATATTTCTAGTAGCACGAATTTCTAAATTCAGATTATCTGAAGGAGGGAGTGACCCACGAAGGCTAACCAAGCAAAGCTATTCAAGCTGCTTGACGGAATAAAGCAATTTGAAATCCCTATCTACCAACGGACTTATAGCTGGACTCTCAAACAGTGCCACCAACTATGGAATGATATCCTGCGGTTGGTTGAAGACGAGAATATCCCAGCCCACTTTATTGGTTCCATAGTCTACATAGAGAAGGGCATTTACCATTCCACTTCGGTCCCACAACTCTTGGTCATCGACGGACAGCAGCGTTTGGTCACCCTCTCCCTACTCCTAGCCGCTCTGGGTAAGGCAATCGAAGAAGCGGGGATCGAATCCAATATCACCCGCAAGAAGATCAACAACTACTACCTGTTCAATACTGAAGAAGATGGGGATTACCGCTACAAGATCGTTCTGACCCGGAGCGACAAAGAGACTTACATCCGTTTAATTGAGGATCGAGAGCTGCCTTCTCCTTTCTCCAAGAGGATAGTGGAAAATTATGGGTTCTTCGCCGAGGAGATCCGCAGAAGCGGCATCAACCCACTTAAGATCTATGATGCTGTGGACCGTCTAATAATAGTAGATATCTCGCTGACTCAGGGCTACGACAACCCACAACTCATCTTCGAAAGCCTGAACTCCACCGGCTTGGACCTATCCCAGGCTGATCTGATCCGGAACTACATTTTGATGGGTCTTGAAAGCGAGTTACAGACCAGACTTTACCGCGACTGCTGGTACCCCATGGAACAGAACTTCAACCGGAAGGATTCAGGAAACCTCTTCGACAGGTTCATGCGAGATTACCTCACAATTAAGAACCGGGGTAATATACCGAAAATAGGAGAGGTCTACGAAGAGTTCAAACGATATGATCAGCATGCTGGAAATCCTATCGTGAACATAGTAGAAGATGTATACAAATACTCTAAACATTTCTCCAATCTGGTCTTTGCCCAGGAAGACAACGAGGATATAGGACAAATACTCGGAGATATCAACACCCTAAAGGTTGATGTTGCCTACCCATTTCTCCTTGAGATCTACGACGACTACAAGACCCAAGTATTGACCAGGGAAGAGCTTATCGCTATCCTCAAACTAGTAGAGAGTTACGTTTTCAGAAGGGCGATTTGTGGCATTCCTCCAAACTCTCTAAACAAGACTTTCGCCACTCTTTATAGGTCCATCGATAAAGAGGACTACTTGCGTAGCCTTGAGCGGGCTTTCATTAAGATGGACTCATACCGTCGTTTTCCTGGCGACGACGAATTCAAGCAGCAGTTCGTATCCAAGGATGTATACAACTTCCGTCTGCGAAATTACCTTCTGCGAAAGCTGGAGAACCATAACAAGAAAGAGAAGGTGGGTATAGCTGACTACACTATCGAGCACATAATGCCTCAGAATGAGAATTTATCTCTTGATTGGCAGAAGGATCTGGGAGAAGACTGGAAGATAGTCCATTCCAAATATCTCCATACCATCGGAAATCTGACCCTCACCGCCTACAACTCGGAGCTAAGCGATCGTTCTTTCAAAGAGAAAAGAGATGTTGAGGGCGGTTTTGCCGACAGCCCGATAAGATTGAACCGTGGTCTAGCCAAGCTTGAGGGGTGGAACGAGGCATGTATAATGGAGAGGGCGGAAACTCTCGCCAATTTAGCCGCAGAGATCTGGCGGGTTCCTGATTCGAGTATGCTCGAAGATCATATCGATGTAACGGAAGGGGAAAAGCGAGTCTATACGCTGGAGGATTTTTCCGACCAGCTTCAAGGAGAACGAGGAGAATTGTTCCACATCCTCAGAAGACGGATATTGAACCTGGACTCTTCAGTAAAGGAAGATCCAAAACAAACATACATCGCCTACAAGACCGTCACCAACTTCGTTGATATTGTGCCACAGAAAAAACGACTTAAGCTATACCTCAACATGCCCTTTGAAGATATTTACGACCCAAATGGACTTTGCGAGGATGTTACTGGGTTGGGTCATTGGGGGAATGGAGATGTTCAGATCAACGTCAACTCTATCAACGAAATTGATAACGTTATGCTCCTAATCCAACAGTCTTTCGATATTCACCGAGACGATGCCGATGAATGACTATACCGAACTCACCCTCGTTGAGCAGCCTGCTATAGATCTCTTCGCGGACTTGGGATGGCAGACGATCAACTGCTTCCGCGAGGTCTATGGTCCTGGAGGGACTCTTGGTCGGGAGAACTCCGGCGAGGTGGTACTGGTCTCCAGGCTCAGATCCTCTTTGAGACGGATCAACCCAGACTTGCCTATGGATGCTCTGGACAAGGCAGTGGATATCTTGGTCCAGGACCGAAGTGCCATGAGCATGGCGAACGCCAACCAAGAGATCTACAAGCTGATCAAAGACGGTGTCACGGTATCGTTCCAGGATGGGAACGAAGAAAGGGCGGAGACTGTCCGAGTTGTTGACTGGGACTCCCCGGAGAAGAACGATTACCTTTTGACATCCCAGCTATGGATCACCGGGGAGATATACAAGCGTCGTGCGGATCTTGTGGGATTCGTCAACGGGTTGCCCTTGGTATTCGTAGAGTTGAAGGCATCTCATAGACGACTTGAGGACGCCTACAACCAGAACTTCACCGACTATAAGAGCACCATCCCTCAGCTCTTCTGGTACAATGCCTTCGTGATCCTCTCCAACGGGTCGAAGAGCCGCCTTGGCACCATAACGTCGGAGTTGGAACACTTCTCAGAGTGGAAGAAGATCAACAGCGAGGGCGAAGTGGGTATCGTCTCCCTGGAGACTATGATCCGGGGAACCTGCCATCCTCCACGATTCCTAGATCTGGCGGAGAACTTCATTCTTTTACAGGAGGTGGCTGGAGGTCTAGCAAAGATCGTGGCAAAGAACCATCAGTATCTGGGAGTGAACAACGCCATCGAAGCCGTCCACGACATCAAGGAGAACCAGGGTCGGTTGGGAGTGTTCTGGCACACCCAAGGCTCCGGCAAAAGCTTCTCGATGGTCTTCTTCACGCAAAAGGCACTCCGCAAAATTCCCGGCAACTTCACCTTCGTTGTGGTCACAGATCGCGACGACTTGGACAACCAGATCTTCAAGAACTTCGCCACCACCGGGGCGGTAACCGAATCCGAGGAGAACATCAGAGCCAACAGCGGTCAGCACCTCAAACAGCTTCTCCAGGAGGACCACCGCTACGTCTTCACCCTGATCCAGAAGTTCAGAACTGAGAGGGGCACCGCATACCCCAAGCTATCCGACCGATCCGACGTGATCGTGATAACCGACGAAGCTCACCGCAGCCAGTACGACATCTTCGCCCAGAACATGAGGAACGCTCTTCCCAACGCCGCCTTCATCGGATTCACCGGGACTCCATTGATGGTGGGCGAGGAGAAGACCCGCCGTGTCTTCGGGGACTATGTCAGCATCTACAACTTCCGGCAGGCGATCGAGGACGGAGCCACCGTTCCCCTGTATTATGAGAACAGAATTCCTGAACTGCAACTCACTAACCCATACCTGAACGATGAAATCCAGCAGATCATAGACGAAGCAGAACTCGACGAGGCACAAGAGAAGAAGCTGGAAAGGGAGCTAGGGCAACAGTATCACCTCATCACCAGAAACGACCGGCTGGATTCTGTGGCTGAAGACATCGTAAGACATTTCGTGGGCAGGGGCTTTCCCGGCAAATCCATGGTCATCTCCATCGACAAAGCTACCGCCGTTAGGATGTTCGATAAGGTCCGGGATAGCTGGTCAAAGCATCTGGAGATGCTGAAGGCTAAAACCGAGACTGCTGATGATGGCAACAGGAAAGAGCTGGAGAACAAGATCAGGTTCATGGAAGAGACCGACATGGCTGTGGTCATCTCCCAGTCCCAGAACGAGGTGCTGGAGTTCGAGAAGAAGGGTTTGGAGATACTGCCTCACCGCAAACGGATAGTGAACGAAGATCTCGAATCCAAGTTCAAAGATCCCAAAGACCCGTTGAGGATGGTCTTCGTCTGTTCAATGTGGATCACCGGCTTTGATGTACCTTCCTGCTCTACCATATACCTGGACAAGCCCATGAAGAACCACACCCTGATGCAGACCATCGCCAGGGCAAACCGAGTATTTCCTCAGAAGGTAAACGGGCTTATTGTGGATTACGTTGGAGTGTTCCGGAACCTCCAGAAAGCGTTGGCAATATACGGCTCCGGATCAGGCGGCGGAATCGACGAGGGAGATACTCCGGTTAGGAATAAGGAAGAGCTGGTGAACCTCCTCAAGCAGGCAATCAAAGAGACGAAAGAGTTCTGCGACGATAAGAAGATAGACCTCAACAGGATACAGGAAGCCCAGGGTCTGGAGAAGGTGGGACTGCTAGATGAGGCTGTAGAAGCGATCTTGGACAGCGACGAGTCAAAGAGGAAGTATCTCTCGCTTGCTCTCAATGTTAACAGACTCTACAAGGCGATACTCCCTGATCCCGATGCTGACGAATATAATCCCATCAGAACCCTATTCGTGATCATCGCCGAGAAGATACGTAATCTCACACCCGCTGCAGACATATCGGAAGTCATGGGAGCTATCGAGACCCTCCTGGACGATTCTATCCATGCGGAGAGCTACGTCATTGAGCCCCTGCCCGAAGAACATCTGATCGACCTTAACAAGATCGACTTCGACAAGCTGCGTGCTATTCTGGGTAAGAAGCAAAAGCGTACCGCAACGGAGCAACTTAGAGGTGCCATCGATCGGAAGCTGAAACAGATGATCAGCCGCAACCGAACCAGGATGGATTTCCTGGATAAATTCCAGCGGATGATTGAGGAGTATAACTCTGGAGCCTACAACGTGGAAGTGTTCTTCGAGAGGCTGATCAAGTTTGCCAGGGAGCTTGATGAAGAGGAGAAACGTGCCATGAAGGAGAACCTCACCGAAGAAGAGCTTGCCGTCTTTGACCTCCTGACCAAACCTGCGATGGAATTGAGTGACAAAGAGGTGCAGCAGGTCAAGAAGGTGGCTGGAGATCTCCTTGAGAACTTGAAACAGGAAAAGATCGTTCTCGATTGGCGTAAGCGACAGCAATCCAGGGCTATGGTAAAGCTATGCATCGAAGAGGTTCTGGATCAGCTGCCTAGGGTCTATACCAAAGAGCTGTACGAACAGAAGTGTGATCTGGTCTACCAGCACGTATACGACTCTTACTACGGTGTGGGTCAGAGTGTTTATGCAGAGGCTGCATGATCTAATATAAAATATTTATCGAATTTACTGCAGTCTTTTGAAAATGTATTAAGCATATAGCTGACGATATTGGATGCTTGTTGCGGTCGAGCCCTCCGCATTGCACCTGCTAGATATGCCTCGACCCATAAAATCCGACCTCACTTTTTCGGCTGGAATGCTCTCATGGTGCATTCATCTACGATGACGACTTCGTGGAGCTTTATCGCAAGATCCTGCTTTGTGATGGACTGGTTCTTGGTTCACCCAACTACTTCCGTAAAGTCACCGCCTAGATGAAGACTATGATCGACAGGATGGGCGACACCGTCCACTGCCAGCTTCTTACCGGCAAGTATGGCTGCTCAGTAGCCACTGCAGGAACTCCTACATCCAATGAAGTCACCGATTACTTGAATGAGACGCTGATAAGTTTCGGTTCCAACGTGGTAGGGCAGGCGGGTGCCTCACCAAATATCCCAGGTCAGATGGAAGCGGCTGAAAAGGAAGCTTTCTCCCTTGGACAGGAGCTTGTCGAAGCCATACGAACCAAGAAGATCTACCCTGATCAAGAGGCTGTTCACCAAGAGAGACGGGAATTCTTCAAAGGCATGGTGGAGATGAACAAAGATCTATGGACACACCAATACGAATACTGGAAAAAGATGGGTTAGTCCACCAAGCTCCTCCAGGTCCTCTTTTTGAGGAAGCTCTTCTCCACGTTTGCCTCCATCTCCCCGAAGCGTCGATAAGGCACCGCGAAGGTGAATATATCCTTGCCCAGGATATGTCGGACGTTCTTTCTTGCGGATTGATCCGTCAGCCCTATAACCGCCCTAGGCTTCTCCCTCTGAGCCTTCCATGAAGGCGTAGATGCTTATCTGATGACAGCCTGCACCCGTGGGCACGAAGACGTTCTCCGCACCCTGACGGTCATAGTTAGCCAGGACGACGAGAGCAGATAGCTGGTCAGGATTGGCTACGAAGGCAACAACCACGGCGTCTTCCCCTACCTTCAGATCCTTGAGGGGCTTGAAGATAATGTACTTTGTAGGTACCTCCACTGCTGGCAACTCCTCCAGAAAGTTCTCTCCCAGTCCGGGATTCTTCTTGTTCCCTTTTCCCTGAAGGAAGTTCTCACCAAGCTGCACGCTACCTTCACCGGGTCCGTTCGTCACCGGCTTTCCAGACCAGGACACCAGTCGCTTAGGGTTGCTCCGCCCCGTCGGCGATCCCTCTCCCTGCGTTTCCGATGTCTCAAGATGATGCTGATCGCTGCACTCACTCCTATAACACTATTATCCCATTTTATGTTACTGGGACGGTTGATGCATAACTGGATATTTAGACCGACCGATGATCTCGCAAAGCCCGGATGCTTCAGTCTAGCATTATGATGTACATTAATTGGTAGACATGTATTAATCTCACCAAGATTTAAACTCTTTTTAGACTTGACGCTATGTACCCATAACTCTCTGAAGCTCGTTGAGGACTGCAGTAACTCGATGTTAGGCTGTTTTACAGCCAAGGCTGATTTGATAAGAAGCACCAGTTCTCCACTAGCCATCCGATGAGAGTGGTCTAACTGATGAGTTTGTGAGGGAGTTAAATCATCCTGCTCGTAACCAGCAGTCCTCATAGGTGCCAACTACCTTTACCAAATCCCCTCACCTCAGATCGCAGCAGCACACTCGACTTTGGAGATCCTATTCCGGTTCAGTGGGCAATTATCGCAGTTGACGAGCTTAGAGCATCGATCGCGGATTGTTTCGCACTTCCACGGTTTATATTCTTTAGAGATTATATAATCTACATGCTGGGAAGTGGTTGAACGAACGAAATCCCACTGGGGCTCGAACATCGCTACGATCTCATCACGGGTCTTTCCGGCTGCAAGTGCCTCTCCGACTATAGCTATCCTCATTGCATGCCCTTCCGAGCCGTCAAGCTGCATATCAAGGGCTGCCAAGATGCATGGTCGCATACCTGAAATCCCCGAGTACACCTTCGGATAGGATTTCCTGGTAGCCGGCGGCAAAAAGGTTGATAGATATTGACGAGCACCGACTTTTTCCACCTCCATCTCAGGCTCACGGAGTTCTACAACCTTGGTGATCACTATGCTCTCGACGGGCTCTAATGTGTCAGGATCAAGAAGTTCGGAGCGAATGCCAGTCTTCCTATTTACCGCACCAGGTAATTTCAAAGCATTCCCAAGAGCTTTATGCTTGGTTTTCTGCTTGGGAAAGGCTTCAGTATCCTTCTTGATCTCTAAGTCCTTGTACTCCTGCTGTATCTCGTTCAGCACGGTTTTTATAAAATCGTGTACAATATTGATTGGTGCTTGTACGATAGGAATGTAGACATGGTAGCTGTCCGGAGATCCGCTTGCAACAACGACCAGCTCTATACCAAGTTTTTTGATATGCTCAATAATTGCTACAAGTCGAGGTCTGGCGGGGTTATCTCCCTTGTGGTTATCGACGTCAAAAGCACATTGAACCGTGAGTCCGTCCTCACCCACCCCGTACGTCGCTGGGGTAACCTCACCGAAGAGCATTTCCATAACCAGCTCCTCCCAATCATTCGTGTTATGTGGTCTGTAGCCGATACGCCCCTTCCAATCTGGAGATGTCTGTTGTTGAGCATGCTTCTCCTTATTGCTTCTGTAGAACCTATCCAAGGTATCGGCAGTAATCCTCAGGTCAGCATAGGAACGTATCTCAGAGAGCAAAGCTCCAAAACACCGGACCTTAGAATCCCAATCCCCGTTTTCTCCATAATCACGTATAGGTAATATTAACGTGCTTTTGGAGTTTTCGGGGATCAGATTCTCAAGCTCGTATACCTCTAAACTCTCAGGTAAACCGGTGAGGTCTTGATCGACATCCCATATTTTCCTGATATACGGATCTGATTTGCGTTGCTCCTTGTGGACTTGCTTCTTATAGGGTTTCTTTACCGAGGGCTTCGGTAGCTCTAAATCACATTCAACGACGAATTGGCTTTTGTTGAACTTCTTGACCTTCCTTCCCAGCCCCCATGTCAGAATCCGAGCAATTTCATCGCTCTTAACGCCTATGCAATAGACCTTTGATGGCGTCTCACCATCCGGGTCTTTAACCCGTGACCAAGCTTGCCAGGTTGCGGCATCCACGCTTCCGACCCTGATGGTCTGGCTTTCATCATACGAGTTGGCGAGGCAGTCATATGCGTTCTTGGGAACCTCCGCCTGCCCAACCGCTATTGCGATCCTCATCTCTCCTTTTACCCCCATGGTGTTATCCGATCTATAATAATCGGAGAATATATTAGGATAACCCTTTAGTTCCTTCTTTAATCTTTCATGGAATTTTATATTTGGAGAGAATAAGTGGATCGGTGCGTGACCCTCGGCTTCGCTGATCTCCTCGATTCGAGCCACGATATCCGGTATTTTGGTCATCTTCTGAGGTGTTGTACCACTGAGGCGGAAGGTGTCCGCATACACCGTCATCTTCGTGTTCGTGTGCATGAGATCCGGAAAGATGTCTTGCTCAGACGTGATCCCATAGCATTTCATGAGATTCTCACGCCCGACGATGGTCTGGAAGAAGTCGGGAAAAGGCTCGAACATGGTTCCGCTCACAAAGATCGCGGATGCACCCTTAGCATAACTCTTCAGGTAATCGTGGATGGCACCGTTCAGCCGCCCTATCTTTGCACAAATATAAAGCGATCCGACCTCATCCTCTCGTATATAGGAGAGCCGTGCCTTGTCGCTACTCAGGATCGTCGTGATATCTCGAAGTGCCAGTACCTCTTCCCGAGATACACCCAGCTTCTTATGTTGCTTAGCTAACTTCCTCAACTCACCCCAAAATTTTGGTATATTCTCCGGTAAAATCCGGTCTTGGATGTCTAACTCTCGGATTAGCCAAGTATCGAAGTAATCCTCCACTTGCAGCATGAGGTCGTCGGCTATGTACGTAATTGAGTTCTTGAATCGCTCCCACAGGTTGCACGTGATACATAATAGCGGGAAGCTATGGAGTTTACGTGCCAGGTCTTCGGTGTTAAACTTCATAGAGATCTTCGGCACATCATTAGCTACAAGGTGATGAGCTTCATCACACATCACTACATCAATACCACCTATTATCTCACGAAGAGCGGTTGCTCGTTTGCTATCTGAACACATAATTGCTTCAAACTTTGCATAAGTTAGAGAGATCATTTGAGCATCCGGATCTCGCTCGATATCTAGGATGGGGCAGTCTTCTGCGTGCTTGCATCCTTCACACTTTTCAGGGATAGACAGGGGCAACTCCGCTAAAAGCGGTTCCTTGGATATCGCTTCCTGGTTGTAGATGCACTTGGCGTTTCCGTAGATCCGGACGATATCAGCTGTCTTGCCCATCGTGTCGCTGATGATCTTTCGTGTCGGAGCTATCAGAAGAACACGCTTATCGGATCTGCTTGCTGCTTTCACGAAGGAGGTCGTGAATCCCGCACGCGTTGTCTTGTGGATGACGTGATCCTTGCCATCGAGAAATGCAGCAGTAAGCTCAACTCTCTGCTCATTGATGGATGAGGTCTCTTGGTTCTCTAAAGCCAACTTAGACTTAAGCACAGATCCGTCTATGTGGAACCAATAGTCCAATCCGCTTTTACGTTCAGATGTATTCTGATAAGGTTCTTCGATCATATTCCCTCAACTACCTAGCCAGATGGCAACTGGCTAGTATTTTTCCATACTTATATCGATTAGATCCTCTATGTACACAGGACATTCTCTATTTCGTCTCTGCCTCAGAACAAATCCCTTGTCAGTCTCTCGTAGTCTCCTTCTTTTATCCTCTTCTCCGGATACAATTTAATCGAGTTGTCGCTATCGGAAAACTCAAAGATGACATCTGTTGCTCCAAGCGATTGCCAGATATTCCAAAATAGAGCTGGCAGCGATACCACAGCGTAGGATTTTCCTGATCCTCGCCGAAATATTTGTATCTTCCTTCTAGTATATACCATAGCTTATCTTCCTGAGAGTTCCCTCTCCCCTTATATCTCCCGTAAATTTCCCGCAACCTTCCAGCATCTTCGCTACCTTCGTGAAGCGCTTGTTCGCGACGAATTACGCCGTTCCGCTTATCCCTACTTATATATGTGGGCACGAAACACGTATGCTCCGTAGAAGTAGCGGAGTTTTTCAGTATCGCCATGGAACACACACCTTATATTTAAACATTTCGGTTAGATGTGCTCCATGATTGAATGCTGACTTGAAGAATAGCACCGTTGAAACTGGATACGCATAAAGATATTGAGTGTTTTATATTAAATTCTGTGATATTTTATCTGGTTAGAAGCACGGTATCACAGATCAAGACCCATCCTAGAACGCGAACCTTCCCACCACGACGCGTACAAGTACTTATAGGTCTTCTTTTCTCTCTCCGCCGTGTCTTTCACCTTCATCACTTGGTAGACGCTGAGGTTCTCAAGTCGTACTCGTGGCTGCAGATCCTCAATCTCTTCCATCAACCTTTCGGATTCCGAGTCCCTTTCACTCGAACAAGGTTCCATACCCCAGACGTTTCGGAGCTTCTCAGCTTCCACCCTCAACCTCCGAGCCTCCTTCTTAAGCCCCGTGATCCTCTCGCCGGTTGATGCCTTGTAATCCAAGTTCTGTGATATCAGAACTTGTGGTTTACTGCAATAACACAGAACTGGGCGCCTGATGAGGCGTCTTTACAAAGCATCACAGAACGAAACGCAGCCAAAACAACCACTCTTCCAAATCTAGCGATGACAACATCGAAACCTTTTTCATTGATTAAAACGCGGCACCTATCGGGAGGTAGAAGCTAACGCGATTCGGGATATCGGCACTGGTGCTTTGGATCGTTTTGATCTCCTTTGGATCTGGATCTATCGTCATAAATGAGGTTGAACTAAACCCATCTGGCGACGATAGATCTCAAGATGTTCTCGAATGGGTGGAGCTTTACAACACCGGGAACAAAGATGCTGATATAAGTGGCTGGTCATTGGTCACAACCCATGGTGACACGGAAATTACGCGTGTACCTCCTGGAACCACGATACCTGCAAAGGGCTTTTACATACAGCTCGGACCAGGAATGGGCGAACAATGGCTCGACAATGAGTATGAGTCTGTCGTACTAAGAGACAGGTCAGGTTCGGATGTCGGTAGGACGCCGGAGCTGATGGACAATCGAGATGACAGCTGTGCCTGGTCCAGATATCCCGATGGCAGTCCATATTGGGAGTTCATGGTATCGAGCAGAGGTACTAGGGCTTCAGGAGATTTCTGTTATTCAGGCAGCTCTGATGATGCTCTAAGCTGTTGTTTTGGAGAGTACGATGAGTGTTTGTGGAACATCTCATGTCTGAATGTTGGAGATCAACCCAAGAGCTGCCTGATCGAAGATCCCTTCATTGAGTATGAAGAATACGAAACTTCGAATGACAATGATAGTTGGATTGAACTGGAGCTGAACGAGTTCACAAACGTCTCCTATCTGAAATTTGAGATGGTTCAAGGTGTATCAGGAGCTGGTTTCGTCAACTTGGATAACAGCTACTATACCACACCTGAGATAGATTTTACTGGTATTGAGGTGAACACCAGAGAACATGGAAGCGGATCATATCATAGCACGGAGCAAATAGGATTTCGAAGAGATGACAAATCGATCGAAATAGATAACGTATCCCTAAAAGTGAGAAATTCGTCCGTCGAAATGGATAAGGACGTCTCCGCAAATTACGCGTCAACAACTTTGGGGCTTCCCTGCAATAGGTCCGTGACTTATTCTTCGAAATGGACCGAAGAAGCATATGCCAAGACACAAATAGAGCCGCCATTCGTTGGTTCTAAAGAATCCGATGTATATCATTATCCTTGGTGCTGGCACGTCAAAACGATAAAACCGGAGAATCTTGAATGGTTCTCAAGTCTCGAAGATGCGAAAGATGAGGGACGAAGGGCGTGTGAAGATTGTATAACTGAATCGATGATGCACGAGTCTTACAGATACATCACCTCAATTGACCGCAAAAGTTACGTAAACCTGGACCCAAAAAAGTCGGATTTCGAGATCGATTCGGATTTTGAAGGTAGAGGGCATATCGTTTTTCTAGATAAATCCGATCCAGGGAATCCTCCACAGGAAACACCGAAGTTTGAATCTCGCGAAGATTACTCCGGAAGTTTTCATGTCCTTGAAAAGATCGAAGACTCCGGTTCTGGCGTGAATTCTGAAAGGTCAATGTCAGGCGTGGGATTTGTATCTGTGGATAAGCGAATCAAGGAGAGTCAGAGAACCTACGAATCAGGTACTGGCACATACAGCGCCGAAGAAATTATTAAAACACGTACCAACTACATTGCCAAAGATTTGAGCGTCACACATTCTCAGATGAATCAAACACTTACAAGGGATATCTCCATCAACTCTTCATTAAGATGGAAAGAGGGAGTATGGTCCCAGGTTAGAAACACAAGCTTCATCGGCGAGGAGTATACCAGCGCCGGTTATCTTGATAAGGAGACCGAGGTCCGAGGTCTCGACGAGATGGAAACCGAGGCAGACTTCTCAGGCAATGCAAGATACAGGACGATTTTGAGAAACGAAGTCGACGTTGATGAGCAGTACGAGGGAGACTACTCGGTACACCGAAAGACGGTCATTACGGGTATTCCAAAATATGATTCACCTCACCTTAACGTGACAAAGACTGGAGAGATCGATCTACTGCATTGTTCTGAGAGGTCCAGCATAGTCTGTTACACGATCACCTTGGAGAACGATGGGAATAGAGCACTAGGTCCAATCTTCGTGAAGGATCTTTTCCCGGCGGGAGCAAGGTTCCTCGACTCTTCGGTTAGGGTATCGGAGGTGACGCCAGTCAGTGCAAACTGGACTCTGACCCACCTTGCCATCGGCGACACAACCAGCATCATTCTCTGGGTCGACGTAGTCAACTGTCCTGACGATATGATAGTGAACCAGGTAAGAGTCTCAGGAGGCTACAACGGAGATTATTGGATCACCGGCAGTAGCTCTTGCATTGTCAATCGACCCTGGATTAAGTAAACGAAGAAGGCAATATATATCCTTAGAAGCTTGTTTACTAAGCTGGACGATTCCAATCCTATATTTCTCCATTTTCGCGTATACTAATTAATACGTGCTTTTGGAGTTTTAAGGGATCGAAGTTCAAGCTCGTGAACCTTCAAGCAGCTCCAGGAGTTACTCATCCTTAATCTTTTCTAACGCTTGTGTAGCCGCCTTTCGAACATGCCAGGATTCATCTTTGAGTGCCTCAGTAAGTGGCTCTACCGCCCTTGGATCACCTATCCTGCCTAGAGACCAGGCAGCACGCTCTCGGACCCTCCAGTCATCGTCTTTCAGAGCATTTATGAGTGGGTCGACTGCCTTGGGATCGCCCATCCTACCGAGCGTATAAGCAGCAGCCTGGCGATCCTGCACAACATCGTTCTTCAAAGCTCGTATGAGATCATCGATTGTTGGCATCGCCAACCACCACCCAAAAATTCAGTTTCAATTTAATCTCCTCTCCGCTCTCTCGGAGAACGATAAAGGCACCCCCCCCACGAAAAATTTATCGGTGTCATCGCCCTACTATGAACTCCACCAGCCCCGGCGACACCTTTACCTCTCTCGCCACCCTCTCTACGATCTCCTCGGAGTCAAACCCTTCTGCCTGGAGTTCCTTCGCCCTCTGGATGATCACGCCCTCGTTGACGGTGTAATATGCGTACCTGTCAGTTCGGTGCCCCTGGATAAAGCCGGGGAAGATCTCCACCCCTTGGACCTTTAGAATGCATAGAGAAGGCGTGGACAGCCTCTGGAATCGCGACGGATGAACCTCAACTGCTTTCAGTTTGGGGCATCTATTAATCAGCTCCAGGAGTGTCAAGGCAGTTGGAGGGGTGACGAGATGAACAATCCTCTCATTTGGATTAAGTTGGGCGATCTCATCCTTGGAACTGATGACTCGGATCTTCATGGAGGATGACACACTCCACAAGGGACGTACCCTGCAGCCCTAGCTTCCTCGGAGCTGGCAAACCAGATCTCATTTTCGGGGAGGATCTTCTGTGCCCATCTGCAGGTGGGGCAATGATACTTATCAGATTTTGTAGAGCCCACGAACTGCCCTCCTCCGTCGGTCTCTTGCTGGGTCTGAATCAGAGTAACGACATTCTTGTATCCGACGCCCTTGACGTTCGCCTTCTCGAACATATAGTTGGTCTCTGGTGTCCCGTTGCCCCACCAATCATCGGGGTCAAACTCGTTGTTGGTGTAGTCTTTGATCTGGGCTTGACCAGCATCTACAAGAAGCCGGTTGAACGGGTGGGTTACGTTTATGGAGCTGCTGAGGTCTTCTAAGTAGACCACAACCAGGAGACGATCGTAAGGGTCTCTTCCATCCACTGACCGGTTATCGATATCCAGCCAGACCTTTTTGCCAAGTAGAGTCTCGGTGGTGTAGACCTTCGCCGGTGGTCCCTCTGGCGTGCTCATCTCCGGGCTGTCAACATCCGCCAGCCTTACCCGCTCGATTTCATAGATGATCCTAGGGTCGGTCTTCTCGATTCGAAAGTCGAAGGTATCGCCATCTACAACGTTTGTTACGACACCACTTGCCTCGTCTGGGGCAGCTGAAGCCGGGATCAGCAAAAGAGACACAAGCATAAAAAGAGCTAAAATGAGTTTCGATCTCGTTTTCGTCTCCCTCCTCTTGCTTGGGTGACTGTAGCAATAGATATTAAATGTTTTGATACTGTCGCCCTACTATAGACCTCACCAATCCCGGCAAGACCTTAGACCCCATCCGACTAGCTTCATTCTCGGTTGGGAATGTGTTAGCATAAGAATAAATTAATATGATCAGATCGAATATACCTATTAATGGTGATGTATGGCAAGAGGGATTAATCATGGTCAACCCATTCAAGAGAGATAAAGAGATAACGGCGAAAGAGAAAGAGAGGAAAGAGAAGCAAGACGAAAGACGACAAAGAGCACAGGCTAGAGGACAGAAGCCGATAAAGTAGACGGCTTTGGGAGAATATTTCTTTTAACCTCGAAGGAATAATTGGATGATGGGTAGGTGAACAACATGTACGCAGAGACAAGAGAATTTAGAATCCGGTATAATTGGATGAAGTTCATGTATGCCTACATAATAGTTGGTGCAGGCAGTCTAGGTGTGGCATTTCTACTGGCTCCAAACACCACGCTGAATCTCTTAGGATACCCTGCACAAGAGCCTTTATGGGCGGGAGTGGGATACAGCGTTTTCGTTGCATTCGCAATCTTATCGATATTTGGTTTGCGTTCTCCACTAAAATTCGCTCCGGTTTTGCTTCTCTCATTCACTTATAAAGTGATTTGGCTCATAGCGATCTTCATTCCATTGCTGGTCAAAGGGCAACTGCCTTCATATGCCTGGTTAACAGGGTTGGTATTTGTGACATATGTTGCCGGGCACCTGATTGCCATACCTTTCCGTTATCTTCTGGCAAAAGGACAATAAGGAGGCGTGATCCTTAAGAACGACAATCGGGCGTATGAAACCGGGAGGTCCAATAGTTGAAGATTGCTGTGGATATCGATGGCGTGTTGGCAGATCAAGTCGGAGCCGTCCTGAAAGTAATTGAAGAAGAATATGGTCAGAAGTATTGCAAGAGCGACATAAATCGTGCCCATTGGACCTTTGACGGAATGGAATTGTGGTCTGAGATTGGGAGGTTGTTAGCTGACCCAGAATACACTCGAAATCTCCCGCTGATAGAGGGTTCGCAAAGAGGCGTAAAACAGTTAATTCATCATGATGTTTTTGTGGTTACAGCCAGGCGACCAAATGCAGAAGAGGCTACAAAGCAATGGCTGAACAAGCTTTACAAGCAAATCGTTGAACCTCACCACGTTTATTATGCCTTATACCAGCTTTTACAATATCCTCTGACCCGCAATAAGGACACATCGATATAACAACAGGACCGAGTACCCTCTTCGCTTCAACCTGCTGCCTTATCCCTAAACTGATCTGAATAGCCCAAATGTGCTTGCACTTAACACCTCTAAACCTGTGATCGGGGCAGCTACACTTTCATCCGATCCTGGTATTATCAACACTATAATATCCACCAGATGACTGCGACCTAACCCGATAATGATCTTCATCCATCCTGAAAAGCTGACCTTCGGTATGGGCTATCACCCAACCTCTCTCTTCTCTAGGGTTCATATCGGTTTGCATACTATAGTATATACCATTGTAGGTACTTAAACCTTGTGCCTACCTCAGTATATACCAAAGTATTATATACTTAGAAAGCCTACTTATCCCTGTGACAAATCAAGCCAACGTCAAACTCTACGCCTATAAATCAAGGCATAGCATCAACCTACCAAGTGATTTTGTGAGAGATAGCGCCTTCCCTTTTGAAGTCGGAGAGGAATTGGTGGCAAGAATAGAAGGGGATAAAATTGTTATCAAAAAGAAGTCAATCGACCATTAATTTTATCTGTTGAATATGAATATTCTTCGTTATATGTAGTTATCCACCAAGCCTTAATCTTTTCCTTGTCCGGGGTATTGGTAGCAACCCGATTAAATATGTACCCCACTTTGTGTCCTAGCTTTTCTCTCCATGGTCCCTTTAAAGAAGTTATTCTATTTTTCAATAGCATATCAATAGATTTGATTTCAACAGATCTGACATCATCAAGGTATGCGATTGTAGGTTTATCGCTGAATTCTTTTAACTCAGAAATGAAAAAGGTAAATTTAGTTTTATAGTTAGATTCATTATATATCATATTAGTTACTTCGTTTTCTAGTTCCTTTGTGTTTTTCAATTTTTCTATTCTTTTATCTAAAAACTCGTCTAGTAATTTTTTAAAAGGGAATATTGGAACCATAGATATTCGTTCCATTTTTTCTAGGCGATCTAAATCACATGAATTTGATATGATCAAATAACCTAACACGTCTGGATATCTTTCTATGAAAAAATCTGTCTCCCCTTTTACAAGTCTGATTATATCACCCTGAAATAAACATCTGCCTCTTTTACATATCTCCTCGTTAGTTTCAAAAATATCAAAAAATGGCGTGTCGGGTATATCAGATACACAATCCATATGCATCACTCAACCAGGTCATCAAAATAATCATCTGGCAAGTGAAATTTACTTGACATGAAGCTATGCGCTCTCTCGAACTCTGCTAATCTAGCAGTCAACTCGTGAATAATTAAGTCTTTTTCTGCCACGGCTTTTTTAGTCATTTCTTCAATAAGCTTCGGGTTTGAGTCCACTATTATCACCTCCGTTATACCTTTTTTGTATTTTCCCTCAGTAGATCTTCCTTCGGTAAGTTCTTTTTGTACCGACCTATAATCTTCCCTCCTCTGCAATGTGCTACTAGTTGGAAATCCAGCTTTATAATTATCAATCGAACTATCGATTTCTTTTTGCCTATATCCTTCGATAGCTATCATGATAGTCCCTTACTTTGTATTTTCCTTAAATTCTTCGATCTTCTTATCTAGCCATTCTTTAAGATTAATCAATTCCTGGGGGGACATTACAACCCCCAATCGCACCTCTCTTACAAATTCGGGCAAATCAGGTGATTTTACGCCTTTATACTTAAGTTGACCAGTTTTCTCATCAACATCTGCCTTCTGCTCCATAGGAAGTTCTTTAAATTCATAAAAGAAATCACATACAAAATCACCGCGAGAGCCAAAGCTACCATAGGCACCGTTGACATAGCACTGTTTATAATCATCAGCCTTCTTATATATAAATTTCACTTGGGGTGGTGTTTTTGTACCTTCATCTGGCATGGTGATTTCCTCACTAATATGGTGATGCGTAAAAACGATATATAAGTTTCGAATTGACTAGATTATATAGCTAATCATATGTAAGATAATTAATTAATATTATAGTATATATAGTTTTCTATTGTTGTATCTTGGTATAAAGTAGAGACCTAATTTTGAATACAAAAATGATACATTCACAAGATCTTTGGTTTTACCTATTTTCATTGTGTTACTCGGATCTTGTGATCAAACCCGCCAAATCTCACCTACCGATAACTTGACAGAACCCTCAACCGCAAACTACAAGTATCTATAACGATAACATAAACAGTTTGCCGCGTTTCGTGAGAACGAGGACAAGCATACCGGCAAGCTCTTCAGGCTAGACCTGAGAGGTGCTGTCTTTGAGGCAGCATCCGGAAAGCACTGGGAAGCTGAGAACTGATAAGGTCGCAAATATGCACGCCCTAACAGGCGTAGTATATGCTCAAGACTCAGCCAAACCCGAGAGTCCTCGCCATGAGCGAGATGCGGCACAAAGCTGTGACAGAGCAAGTAACGGACCGGCATCTGGAGGTGCTTTCGGTTTCTCGTAAAAAATATGCTGTGCAAAAGTACAGTGCCGTGCTTGCATTCTGACCCGGCTTTGAGTCGGGCTCGGGGCGGAAAAGACCATCAACTAGTTGATCAGTCCCTTAAGGGAGGGCGCCGTGGTCGGTGCTGGTCTGCCCTGCGACTCGATTCTGCTATTTTCTGGTATCATCCTGCCATCAGGCGCGGCTTCTCCAGCTTTCTATCTTCCTACAACGTCTTGTCTTTTATTTTGTATCATATGTGTTTGTTGTTAGCTATGTCTACAACATTATTCATCACAACAACCTATTAATACTAAGATAACAATTTAATAGTTAAGAGGTAAAGATTGTGAGAATTAGAGTTTTGAGTTCAAAAAATGAGATATCTGATCTGAGCCCCAACGAAACGATAGTCCATATCACTTTCAGACTCTCCGGCATCGATCTGATGTATCTAATGAAGACCTGACCCAGGCTGCGAGCTATTCAGGTCTCACCCGCGTACAAAAAGAATCTCTCGAAGGCGACCAAATCCATCCTCGATATGCAAGGTGTAGACCTGATTGAGGGCTACGTCTGGGGGCACAGAACGGACATCGACGAGTACTACGTCATCGACGAGGGTGTCGTCAAGGAGATCGGTGACCTGATGGAAAGCGGCAAGAGCATCGATGAGGTAGTAGCCCATGTCAAGATGAGCGCCAAACTGTCACCCGAGATTATCAAGTACATCGCCAAGCAAAAGATGGTCGTGTGAATCGGACCTTCAAAGATCGTATCGGGCAGTCTCCGTATATATTGCGCCGTGAATACAGAAAGTTATTTATAATTAAGATATATATAAGACCACTATGAGAGAGGGAGTAATTAAGGTGCTGGACGACAAGAACATCGAGTTCGTCGATATTCTGCGACGTCTGGGCATGCAGCGCAACGTGGCAAAGGTCATCACATACCTGACAGTAGCTGGTGAATCCGCATCGAGGGAAATCGAGCGCGGGTGTGATATGAGACAGCCAGAAGTCAGTATAGCAATGCGCACATTGCGTCGCGAGAACTGGATCAATGAGCATGATGTAAAGGGTGAAGGTAAAGGTCGACCATCCAAGGTCTATGCCCTGAACACGCCCGTAGACGAGATTATAAGATCCATAGAGGACCAAAAACAGAAGAAGTCTGCTGAGGCGATGGAAAGTATACGGAAACTGAAGGAACTGGCATCGTCCTGAAGCTGAATTCATGAGATTGGGTGCCCCGTGGTCCTCAAATGCAGCCCGAACGCTGGTGGCGATCCAAAAAAGCAGGAAAGATCGCAGCGCGGATGGTGACGCTTGAAATAGGAACGTCAGAAATGCGATTCATGAATATGCTGTGGCGCGTACTCAGACTGGAGGGGGCAACCCGTCAGGACTGGATCGCAACGATCGACGAGGATGGAAACCCGGCATGGTTGTCGGGTTCGGGACTTCGTATAATGTGGGACCTAATGAAACTCCGGGGTGATCTAGGGAAAGACTTGCTTAGCCCTGAAGATTTACCGGAGAACCTTAGGGAGCAGGT